>Ga0208244_100253_pt1 | contig 62460 bp, 68 predicted proteins | sample SubbioCR12Aug_5A_FD_184828 | JGI IMG/M metagenome (GOLD analysis project Ga0208244, IMG submission 184828) | Serpentinite rock and fluid subsurface biosphere microbial communities from McLaughlin Reserve, California, USA - CR12Aug_5A (SPAdes) | ecosystem: Environmental > Terrestrial > Deep... | reverse complement strand
GCCGCCAAACGCCTCAACGAGGCCAAGGAAAAACTCTTTCAACTTATCAACAAATCCCAACAACGCGCCGCCTGAATCAGCTCAATTCACAACACCGCCCAGGCTCATGTCCGGATTGGAAAATACTCCGGCGAGCGCGATGCGCGTGTCTAAAAATCAGCCGAATCGGCCGGTGATGTAGTCTTCGGTCTGCTTCTTGACCGGCTGCATGAAGATCGTTCCGGTTTCGTTGAATTCGATGAGTTCGCCCAGGTACATGAATGCCGTGAAATCGGAAATCCGTGCGGCCTGCTGCATGTTGTGGGTGACGATGGCGATGGTGTATTCGCTTTTCAGCTCGTTGATGAGTTCTTCGATCTTGGCGGTGGAAATCGGGTCCAGCGCCGAGGTCGGCTCGTCCAGCAGCACGATGTCAGGTTTGACTGCGACCGCGCGCGCGATGCACAAACGCTGTTGCTGGCCGCCGGAAAGCGACAGGCCATTCTGCTGCAACTTGTCTTTCACCTCGCCCCACAGGGCGGCCTTCTTGAGCGCCCACTCCACGCGATCGTCCATTGCGCTTTTCGGCATGCGCTCGTACAGCCGCACCCCGAAGGCGATGTTTTCGTAGATCGTCATCGGGAACGGCGTCGGCTTCTGGAACACCATGCCGATCTTGGCGCGCACCAGGTTCACGTCCTGACTCTTGTCGAGCAGATTCTTGCCATGGAAAATGATTTCGCCTTCGGCGCGCTGTCCCGGATAGAGGTCATACATGCGGTTGAAGGTGCGCAGCAAGGTGGATTTGCCACAACCGGACGGGCCGATGAAGGCCGTCACCTTCTTGTTGGCAACATCCAGGTTGACGTTGCTGAGGCCTTTGAAATCGCCGTAAAAGAAATCCAGATTGCGGACCTGCAAGGCGGCATTTTCGCCGGTTGGCTTGGCTTGATCGGGCATCGGAAGGTTCCGGATAAGTTAAGGTTTGACTTTGTTGCGGAAAACAATGCGCACACCGATGTTGACCGCCAACACCAGCAGGGCAATCAACAGCGCCCCGCCCCAGGCCAGGTTGACCCAGTTCTCATACGGGCTCAACGCAAACTGGAAAATCACCACCGGCAGGTTGCCCATCGGTTCGGACATGTTGGTGCTGAAGAACTGGTTGTTCAGTGCGGTAAACAGCAGCGGCGCGGTTTCGCCGGTAATGCGCGCCATTGCCAGCAGCACGCCGGTCACCACACCGGATTTGACCGCGCGCAACGTCACCTTGAGCGACACCTGCCAGCGGGGCGCGCCCACCGCGAAGGCCGCTTCGCGCAGGCTGGTCGGCACCAGCTTCAGCATGTTCTCGGTGGTGCGTACCACCACCGGAATGGCGATCAGCGACAAGGCAATCGAGCCAGCCCATCCGGAAAATCCGCCTGTGGTCGCCACGAACAGGGCATAGACGAACAGGCCGATGACGATGGACGGCGCCGACAGCATGATGTCGGTCATGAAGCGGGTGAACGATGCAAACTTCGAGACGCGCCCGTACTCGGCAAGGTAAATACCGGCCAGAATGCCAACCGGGGTCGAGATCAGCATGGAAAAAAACAGGATCAGACCGCTGCCGACGATGGCATTGCGCAGACCGCCGCCTTCGGAACCCGGCGCTGGCGTGTCCTGGGTAAACAAATCCCAGCTCAGCGCGGCAAACCCCTTGGAAAACAGCGTCCACAAAATCCACAGTAGCGCAATCAGTCCGAGGCTCATTGCCAGCATGGACAAGGTGATGCCGATGCGGTTGACCCAGATGCGGCGGGTGTACAGGCTCATCATGATTTACAAGCCCTCCGAGCCCATGCTGCGGCTGATCAGCCAGCGCGAAATCGCCAGCACGACAAAGGTGATGATGAACAGCACCAGGCCCAGTTCAAACAGGGAAGCGATATGCAGACCGGGATCGGCCTCGCCGAACTCGTTCGCCAGGGTGGATGCAATCGAGGTGCCCGGTGCAAACAGGCTGCCGTGGATGCGGTTGGCGTTGCCGATGACGAAGGTGACCGCCATGGTTTCGCCCAGCGCCCGCCCCAGCCCCAGCATGATGCCGCCGATGACGCCGACGCGGGTGTAGGGCAGCACGATACTGCGCGCCACTTCCCAGGTGGTGCAGCCCAGGCCATAGGCCGATTCCTTCAACACGTGCGGCACGGTTTCGAACACGTCGCGCATGACCGAAGCGATAAAGGGGATCACCATCAGCGACAGCACGATGCTCGCCGTCAGGATGCCGACGCCGATGGGCGGGCCGGAAAACCAGCCGCCGATCACCGGTACATCGCCCAGCAGCGCCTGCAGGGGGGGCTGGATATGGTCGGCAAACAGCGGCGCAAACACGAACAGGCCCCAGATGCCGTAAACGATCGAAGGAATGCCTGCCAGCAATTCGATCGCGGTCCCCAAGGGGCGGCGCAACCACACCGGGCAGGTTTCGGTCAGGAACAGGGCGATGCCGAAACTGATCGGCACCGCAATCAACAGCGCCAGCACGGAGGTCACCACCGTGCCGTAAATGGCGGCCAGCGCGCCGTACTCGTCATCCGGAACGCTCCAGATATTGGTCCACAGGAAGGACGGGCCGAACGCCTTGATGCTGGGCCAGGCTTCGTAGGTGAGCGACACCAGAATTCCCACCAATGCCGCCAGGACGACAAAGGCGAACAGCTGGGTGGTGTGGTGGAAAAATCTGTCCTGCAAGCGGAATGTCCTGACCTGCCTGGCATGCAGATCGATTCCTGCGGTTACACGGGGCTCACTCACGGTGGGGTGCCTATCGATTCAATTGTTATCTGCGGAAGCACCCGCCGGAACAGGCAGATGCTTTCGTAGAAAGCCGAAGGCGGCACAGCCGCCTTCGACATTCAATCAAGTTGGCTCGACAAGGCCTTACTTGATCTTCGCCATCTCTGCTTCGACCATCTTCACGACGCTGGGCGGCAGCGCGACAAAGCCGAGATCGGCAGCCATGCCCTGCCCGTTGTTCAGGGCCCAGGTAAAGAAGTCCACGACGCCCTTCTGCTTGGCAGCATCAGCGCCCTTTTCATAGGCCAGGATGTAGGTGGCGCTGGTGATGGGCCAGGCGTTCTTGTGCGGCTGGTCCAGCAGATCGGGGGCCATGCCCTGGATCTTGAAATTGGCACCGGCCGCCGCGTCGGCAATCGCCTGCTGGCTCGGCACAATATAGTTGCCGGCACGGTTCTTCAGCGCAATGTACTTCATCTTGTTATTCATCGCATCGGCAATATCCACATAACCGATCGTGCCCCTGATCTTCTGGATATTGGCTGCGACCCCCGCGTTACCCTTGCCGCCCACCGCATTGCGCGGCCAGTTGACCGTGTTGCCTGCGCCGACCTCGCGCATGAAGGCCGGCGACTGCCTGGCCAGATAGTGGGTGAAAGCGTAGGTGGTGCCCGAGCCGTCCGAACGATGCGACACGGTAATCGCCATATTCGGCAGCTTGACGCCGGGGTTCAGCCTGGCGATGGCGGGATCGTTCCACTTGGTGATCGCGCCGCGGAAGATATCGGCGGCAGTAGTGCCGTCCAGCTTCAGCTTGCCGGATTCAATGCCCGGAACGTTCATGACGATGGTCACGCCCCCCATCACGGTCGGAACCTGCACCAGTTTGGCTGCTGCCAGGTCTGCGTCATTGAGCGGGGCATCCGTGCCGCCAAAATCGATGGTCCTGGCCTTGATCTGCTTGACGCCGCCCGACGAGCCGATGGCCTGGTAGTTGACCTTGTTGCCGGTGGCCGCCCGATAGGCTTCGGCCCACTTGGCGTAAATGGCGTAAGGGAAGGTTGCGCCCGCGCCCGTGATGTCGGCCGCCAGCGCGCTCACCGAGAAAGCCAAACCCAAGGCCGCCGCCAGGGTGCCTTGAACCAATTTGTTGAATATACGCATGTAAATCTCCGGTAGTCGTTGACGTTGCCGCATGGGCGACGTCGCCATACTAACGGGCGAATATTACAGATATATTTCAGGACGGGAAATTCATCCGGCAGCGGCTGTGGTTCTTACAACATCCGCAATTGTTTCAGCGGTGTGTCTGACCTGATCGGCATCGCGTCCTTCCACCATCACGCGAATCAACGGCTCGGTGCCGGAGGCGCGCAGGACAACCCGCCCGTTGCCGTTCAAGCTCGCCTCGGCCTCCACCACCGACGCACTGACCGCCGTCACTGCGTCCACCTTGTAGCCTTTTGCCACCCGGACATTGATCATGACCTGGGGGTAAATGGCCAGATCGGCGGTCATGTCCTCCAGGGTTTCGCCGCTCTCCCGCACCGCGCGCAGCACCTGCAGCGCCGAGACAATCCCGTCGCCGGTGGTGTGCTTGTCGAGGCACAGAATATGTCCGGAGGTCTCGCCGCCGAGGGTCCAGCCGTTGGCGTACAGGCGTTCCAGCACATAGCGGTCGCCCACCTTGGCGCGCTCGAACGGGACGTGAATGCGGTCGAGCGCGTGCTCCATGCCGAGATTTGTCATCAGGGTGCCGACCACCCCGCCCTTCATGCAGCCGGTCTGGATGCGATGACGCGCGATGACGTAGACCAGCTGGTCGCCGTCGTAAATCCGTCCAGCGGCGTCGGCCATCATCAGGCGGTCGCCGTCGCCGTCGAGCGAAATTCCAATATCTGCGCGATGCGAGCGCACCGCATCGGAAAGCGCCTTGGTATGGGTTGCACCGCATTCGTCGTTGATATTGAAGCCGTTCGGCTCATTGCCGATGGCAATCACCTCGGCACCCAGTTCGTGCAGCACGTGCGGGGCAATGTGGTAAGTGGCGCCATTGGCGCAATCGACCACGATGCGCATCCCCCGCAAGTCGAGCTGATTCGGAAAGGTGCTCTTGCAAAACTCGATGTAGCGCGCCGCGGCGTCCTCGATGCGGCGGGCGCGTCCCAACTGGCGCGCCTCCACCGTCACGATCGGGTGGTCCAGCCGCGCCTCGATGGCTTCCTCGACGCTGTCGGGCAATTTCTGGCCGTTGGCCGAAAAGAACTTGATGCCGTTGTCCTCGAACGGATTGTGCGAGGCCGAGATCACCACCCCGGCCTGCAGGCGCAGCGCGCGCGTAAGGTAGGCCACCGCTGGCGTCGGCATCGGCCCGGTCATCAGCACGTTCACCCCGGCAGCGGTAAGGCCGGCCTCCAGCGCGGCTTCCAGCATGTAGCCGGAAATGCGGGTGTCCTTGCCGATCAGCACGGTCGGGTGCTGGTTCGGCGGCAGACTGCCACGGTCGGCCACCAGTACCTGCCCGGCAGCGTAGCCCAGATGCATGACAAATTCGGGGGTGATCGGCGACTCGCCCACCCTGCCCCGCACGCCGTCGGTGCCGAAATACTTACGTCCCATCCTGTTGTTCCTCCACTGCATTCCAGATGGCCAGCGCATCGCGCATGGCCGCTACATTGTGTACCCGGAGCAAACGCGCACCGCGCGCCACGGCCATCAGATGCGCCGCCACCCCGGCAAACTCGCGCTCATCCACACTCCGCCCGGTAAGCGCGCCCAGCATGGACTTGCGCGACAGACCGGCCAGCACCGGCAGTCCCAGTTCTGCCAGGCGATCCAGATGGCGCAGCAAAGCCAGATTGTGTTCCAGCGTCTTGCCGAAGCCGAAGCCCGGATCGATCACCAGCCGCTCGCGGCAGATGCCGGCGGCCTCGCAGGCCGCGGCGCGGCCCTGCAAGAACTGCCTCACCTCTCCCACCACATCGGTATAGCTTGGCGCCTGCTGCATGCGCTGCGGCTCACCCTGCATGTGCATCAGGCACACCGCCGCATCGGACGCCGCCACCGTTTCCAGTGTGCCGGGCGCGCGCAGGGCCATTACATCGTTCACCATGAGCGCGCCGGCATCGAGCGCCGCGCGCATCACCACGGGCTTCATCGTGTCGATCGACACCACGCAGCCGCGGCCGGCAAGCGCCTCGATCACCGGCAACACGCGGCGGATTTCCTCGGCGGCCGGCACGGCTGCCGCACCGGGGCGGGTGGACTCGCCACCCACGTCGAGGATATCGGCGCCGGCTTCCTGCAACTTGAAGCCGTAGCGAATCGCCGCCTGCGCATCGTCCAGACGACCCCCATCCGAGAATGAATCAGGCGTGACGTTGACGATGCCCATGACGAGGGGCCTTGCCAGGGAGAGGCGGTGCGTGCCTGCGTGGAGAAAGGACATAAAAATAGAGGGGCCAAAGCCCCTCTATTGTAGTGCGTGAACCCGAATCCGCTTCAGGCTTCCTGCACAGGCTGGGTGGTCGGCGCCGGCGCGCTCGGCTTGTCATCGCCGCCTGCCGGCGGCTGCGGGGTGGCGAGCGGCTTGGGCTGACGCGCCGGACGTCCCGCCATGATGTCGCTGATCTGATCGGAATCGATGGTTTCGAATTCCAGCAGCGCGGCGGTCATCGCTTCGACCTTGTCGCGATTGTCTGTCAGGATTTTCTTCGCCACCTCGTATTGCTCGTCCAGAATGCGGCGAACTTCGGCGTCGATCTTCTGCATGGTGGCTTCGCTCACGTTCTTGTGCGTGGTCACCGAACGCCCCAGGAACACTTCGCCCTCGTTTTCGCCGTACACCATCGGGCCCAGGGCATCCGACATGCCGTAGCGCGTCACCATGTCGCGCGCGATGCTGGTGGCACGCTCGAAGTCGTTCGATGCGCCCGTCGAGATACTGCCGACGAAGATTTCCTCGGCCACCCGGCCACCGAACAGCATGCTGATCTGTTCCAGCAACTGGTCCTTGTACATGCTGTAGCGATCCATGGTGGGCAACGACATGGTCACGCCCAAGGCGCGCCCGCGCGGAATGACGGTCACCTTGTGAACCGGGTCGCAGCCCGGCAGGGACATGCCGACCACCGCATGGCCCGACTCGTGGTAAGCCGTTTTTTTCTTGTCCTCGGGCGTGATCACCATGGACTTGCGCTCGGCGCCCATGAGGATCTTGTCCTTGGCCTTCTCGAAATCATCCATGTCGACCAGGCGCTTGTTGCCGCGGGCGGCAAACAGGGCAGCTTCGTTGATCAGATTGGCAAGATCGGCGCCGGACATGCCGGGGGTGCCGCGCGCCAGAATATCGGCGCGGACGTCGGGGGCGACAGGCACCTTGCGCATGTGCACCAGCAGGATCTGCTCGCGGCCGCGGATGTCGGGCAGGCCCACCACCACCTGACGGTCGAAACGGCCCGGACGCAAGAGCGCCGGGTCGAGCACGTCGGGACGGTTGGTCGCGGCGATGACAATGACGCCGGCGCTCGCTTCAAAGCCGTCCATTTCCACCAGCAGCTGGTTCAGGGTCTGCTCGCGCTCGTCGTTGCCGCCGCCCAGGCCGGCGCCACGCTGGCGACCAACCGCGTCGAGTTCGTCGATGAAGATGATGCAGGGCGAACTCTTCTTCGCCTGCTCGAACATGTCGCGCACGCGTGCGGCACCGACGCCGACGAACATTTCAACGAAGTCCGAACCGGAGATGCTGAAGAACGGCACCTTGGCTTCGCCCGCAATCGAGCGTGCCAGCAGGGTTTTACCCGTGCCCGGGGGGCCGACCATCAGCACGCCGCGCGGAATATGGCCACCCAATTTCTGGAATCGGGTCGGATCCCTCAGGAAATCCACTATTTCGGCCACGTCTTCCTTGGCCTCGTCGCAACCCGCCACGTCGGCAAAGGTCACCGGATTAACGTTTTCGTCAAGCAGACGGGCGCGGCTCTTGCCGAACGAGAACGCACCGCCCTTGCCGCCCCCCTGCATCTGGCGCATGAAGAAGATCCAGACGCCGATCAGCAGCAGCATGGGGAACCAGGAAATCAGCATGCTCACCAGGAACGACGGCTGCTCTTCCGGCTTGGCTTCGATCGACACGTTGTTTTTCAGCAGGTCGGACACCATCCACGGATCGCTCGGCGCATAGCTGGTGAAGCGCTGGCCATCGCTGCGCTCGCCCTTCAGCACGTTGCCCTCGATCACCACCTTGGTAATCTGCTGCTGCCGTACCTCCTCGATGAACTGCGAGTACGGCATTTGCGTCTGCGTGGTGCGCTGCGCGCCGAACTGGTTGAAGACCGTCATCAGGACGACGGCGATGATCAGCCAGACAGCGATGTTTTTGGACAAATTGTTCACTCTTGCTCCTTGGTGCAGCACGTTTAATTCAAGCGCAGCACGTTAAATCCCAGCGCAGCACGTTAAATCCCAGCGCAGCGCGTTTAAACTCATTCTAATCCGACTCTTGCCAGCTTGTCACGACAGTTTCCGCTGCCGTAGCCCTTGCCGCGACAGGGCGACGCCCCAGCAGATAAACCTCGGCACTGCGGTCGCGCGAGGCATCGGGCTTGCGGATCTGCACCTGCTCGAATGCCTGCCGCATCTGCGCCCGAAAATCCTCAAAGCCGACGCCCTGAAATACTTTGACGAGAAAAGCGCCGTCTGGTTTCAACCAGTTCACGGAAAATTCGAGCGCCAACTCGCACAATTCATATTGTCGCGCCTGGTCAGACAGCATTACTCCACTGATATTGGGCGCCATGTCGCTTAATACAAGGTCAACCCGCCTGTTTTGCAACTTTTCTTCCAGCCAGGCCAGTGCCGCAGGCTCGGTGAAGTCGCCTTCCAGGCTGTCGACGCCGGGAATGGGCGCCATTGGCAGCAGGTCGATCGCCAGCACCCGGCCCTGCCGCTTCATCTTCTCAACCGCCACCTGGCACCAGCTGCCGGGGGCCGCGCCCAGGTCCACCACCGTCATGCCGGGGCGCAACAGATGGTCGCGCTTGTCGATTTCCAGCAGCTTATAAGCGGCGCGCGAACGGTAGCCGTCCTGCTGCGCCTTTTTGACGTAGGGATCGGTCACGTGTTCGTGCATCCAGGCACTGCCCGATTTGGTTCGCTTCGGTTTCTGCGCCATATCGTGTTTCAGCTACAATCCGCGCTCGGAATTAAGGAAGATGCATGAAATCGCTCACGCCCGCACAACGGCAATACTTGAAGGGGCTGGCACACACGCGCCAGCCGGTGGTCATGATCGGCAACCAGGGGTTGACGGCTGCCGTGCTGAAGGAGATCGACCTGGCGCTGAGCGCGCATGAACTGATCAAGGTCAAGGCCGCCAGCAACGAACCGGACACGCGCAGCGCCTGGCTGGATGAAATCTGCGCCGCCACGGGCGCGGCGTCGGTGCAGCAAATCGGCAAGGTATTGGTGATTTATCGCACTGCCGCCAAGCCCGTCATCGTCTTGCCGGGCTGAATGTCGCCTGTCGGGGCTTATCGCGCCAGCCCCGAACGCCAGACCAGCAACAAGCCCAGCGCGCTCTGGATCAGGTAGAGAATGCTCGAAACCCCGTGCCAGTGGCGGAAGCGGTCGGCAAACACGCTTTGCATCACCGCGAGCGGCATGGCCTGATCCTTCAGGCTCTGCATGATGGGCTGGATGCCGAAGAGGCCGATCAGGACCAGGGCCAGCATGACCACCACCACCCAGAAGAATAGCGTTTTCAGCGCCGCGGCGCCGTCACGCGCAATACGATAAATCAGCAGATAGCTCGCAGCCGCGATGCCGATCCACGCCATCACCTCGAACAGCTTGCCGGCCAGCATCCCGGCCAGCTGCTTGTCGCCCAGGCTGGCAAACAGCACCGGCGCGGCGACATAGCCAATCGCCCAGATGCCGCCGATCCACAGCACCAGCAGCGTCCCGGCAAGGCCGTCCCAGAAACGCCGCATGCTTATTTGTACTCGACGTCGAGCACTTCGTACTGGCGCACGCCGCCCGGCGCCTGAACGTCCACGCTGTCGCCGGCATGCTTGCCGATCAGCGCACGCGCGATCGGGGACGACACGGAAATCATGCCCAGCTTGATATCGGCCTCGTCGTCGCCGACGATCTGATAGGTGACGGACTCGCCCGATTCGAGATCCTCCAGTTCGACCGTGGCGCCGAAAACGATGCGGCCATCCACATCCAGCGTCTTGGGATCGATGATCTGCGCGTTGGAAAGCTTGCCCTCGAGGTCGGCAATGCGGCCTTCGATGAAACCCTGTTTTTCCTTGGCGGCGTCGTATTCGGCGTTTTCCGACAGGTCGCCCTGCGCGCGCGCCTCGGCAATCGCCTGGATCACGGCGGGGCGTTCTACGCTCTTCAGTTTCTGCAACTCGGCGCGCATCTTTTCTGCGCCCACGACGGTGATGGGGAATTTGCTCACTGGCTTGCCTTTTCAGATCAGTGCAGACGCTGGTGCAGCGACTGCAGGGAATATACTTTTAACGAATCGCCGTGCTGCATGCCCATGCAGGCGGCATGGGCGCCGGCCAGGGTGGTGAAGTACACCACCCGGCGTGCCAGCGCCTCGGCGCGGATGGCGTAGGAATCCTTCACCGCTTTCTTGTCCTCGACCACGTTGACGATGAAGTCGATGTCGCCGTTCTTGATCATGTCGACGATATGCGGGCGGCCTTCCTTGACCTTGTTGACCACGGCCACCGGTATGCCTGCCGACTCGATCGCCTGCGCGGTGCCGCGGGTGGCGACCAGGCTGAAGCCGAGGTCTCGCAGCGCCTGCGCCAACTCGACGATGGCGTCACGATCGCCCGAACGCACGCTGACAAAGGCGCGCCCGCCCGGCTTCGGCAGCTCGGAACTCGACGCCAGCTGCGACTTGACGAAAGCCTCGCCGAAGTTGTCGCCCACCCCCATGACCTCGCCAGTCGATTTCATTTCAGGGCCGAGGATGGTATCGACGCCGGGAAACTTGCGGAACGGGAACACTGCTTCCTTGACCGAGAAATACGGCGGGATGATCTCTTTTTCGAACGCCTGCGACTTCAGTGAAATGCCGGCCATCGCGCGTGCGGCGATCTTCGCCAGCGGTGCGCCGATGGCCTTGGACACGAAGGGCACGGTGCGCGATGCACGCGGGTTCACTTCCAGCACGTAGACGGTCTCGCCCTGGATCGCGAACTGCACGTTCATCAGGCCGACCACTTTCAGCGCCTTGGCCATCGCCACCGTCTGGCGGCGCATCTCGTCCAGCACGTCCTGCGACAGGCTGTAGGCCGGCAGCGAACACGCCGAATCGCCCGAATGCACGCCGGCCTGCTCGATGTGCTGCATGATGCCGCCGATCACCACCTGCTCGCCGTCGGACAGCGCATCGACATCGACCTCGATCGCGTCGTTGAGGAAGCGATCAAGCAGCACCGGCGACTTGTTCGACACCTTCACCGCTTCGGTCATGTAGCGGCGCAGATCGGCTTCTTCGCGCACGATTTCCATCGCGCGACCGCCCAGGACATAAGACGGGCGAACCACCAGCGGATAGCCGATTTCCTCGGCCATGCGGGTGGCGCTCTCGGGGTTGCGCGCGGTGCGGTTGGGCGGCTGCTTGAGGCCCAGGTCGTGCAGCATCTGCTGGAAGCGCTCGCGGTCTTCGGCGGCATCGATCATGTCGGGGCTGGTGCCGATGATGGGCACGCCGTTGCGTTCCAGGTCGCGCGCCAGTTTCAGCGGCGTCTGCCCGCCGTACTGCACGATCACGCCGAAGGGCTTCTCGATACGCACGATTTCCAGCACGTCTTCCAGCGTCAGCGGCTCGAAATACAGCCGGTCGGAGGTGTCGTAGTCGGTGGAGACGGTTTCCGGGTTGCAGTTGACCATGATGGTCTCGAAGCCGTTCTCGCGCAGTGCCAGCGCGGCATGCACGCAGCAGTAGTCGAATTCGATGCCCTGGCCGATACGGTTCGGCCCGCCACCCAGCACCATGATCTTCCTGGCGTCGGTCGGATGCGACTCGCACTCTTCCTCGTAGGTCGAGTACATATAGGCGGTCTGCGTGGAAAACTCGGCCGCGCAGGTGTCGACCCGCTTGTACACCGGGTGCAGCGCGAGTTCAGTGCGGCGCGCGCGCACCGCGTGCTGGTCGGTGTTCAGGAGTTTCCCCAGGCGGCGGTCGGAAAAGCCGGCGCGCTTCAACTGGCGCAGTTCGTCGCGCCCGAGGTCGATCAAGGCACGTCCGGCCAGCGAGGCTTCCAGTTCGATCAGACCCTGAATCTGGTCGAGGAACCACGGGTCGATTTTCGACAGTGCGTGGATTTCCTGCATGCTCATGCCGGCCCGGAATGCATCGCCGACAAACCAGATGCGATCGGGGCCGGGCGACATCAGTTCGGCTTCGATTTCTTCCTGGTCGGTGGTCTTGGGGTCGAAGCCGTCGGCGCCGACTTCCAGCCCGCGCAGGGCTTTCTGCAGCGATTCCTGGAAGGTTCGGCCGATCGCCATCACCTCGCCCACCGACTTCATCTGCGTGGTCAGGCGGTCGTCGGCCTGCGGGAATTTCTCGAAGGCGAAACGCGGGATCTTGGTCACCACATAATCGATCGACGGCTCGAAGGAAGCCGGGGTCGCGCCGCCAGTGATGTCGTTCTGCAGTTCGTCGAGGGTGTAGCCGACCGCCAGCTTGGCCGCCACCTTGGCGATGGGGAAGCCGGTCGCCTTGGACGCCAGCGCGGAAGAACGCGACACCCGCGGGTTCATCTCGATCACCACCATGCGCCCGTCCTCGGGATTGATGGAGAACTGCACGTTGGAGCCGCCAGTTTCCACGCCGATCTCGCGCAGCACCGCGAGACTGGCGTTGCGCATGATCTGGTATTCCTTGTCGGTCAGCGTCTGCGCCGGCGCAACGGTGATCGAGTCGCCGGTGTGCACGCCCATCGGATCGAAGTTCTCGATCGAGCAGATGATGATGCAGTTGTCCTTGCGGTCGCGCACCACCTCCATCTCGTATTCTTTCCAGCCGAGCAGCGATTCCTCGATCAAGAGCTCGTGCGTGGGCGAGGCTTCGAGGCCGCGCTCGCAGATGGCGACGAACTCGTCCTTGTTGTAGGCGATGCCGCCACCCGAGCCGCCCATGGTGAACGACGGCCGGATGATCGACGGGAAGCCGAGCGCGGCCTGAACCTGCAGCGCCTCTTCCAGGCTGTGGGCAATCGACGAGCGCGCCGAAGCAAGACCGATCCTGGTCATCGCCGCCTTGAATTTTTCGCGGTCTTCCGCCTTGTCGATGGCCTCTTTCGAGGCACCGATCATCTCGACGCCATATTTTTCCAGCACGCCGTGCCTGGCCAGGTCGAGCGCGCAGTTCAGCGCAGTCTGCCCGCCCATGGTCGGCAGCAGCGCATCGGGGCGCTCGACCTCGATGATCTTCTCGACCACCTGCCAGGTGATCGGCTCGATGTAGGTGACGTCGGCCATATCCGGATCGGTCATGATCGTCGCCGGATTGCTGTTGACGAGGATGACCTTGTAGCCCTCCTCGCGCAGCGCCTTGCAGGCCTGGGCGCCGGAATAGTCGAATTCGCACGCCTGCCCGATGACGATGGGGCCGGCGCCGATGATGAGGATGCTTTTTAGGTCAGTGCGCCTAGGCATGATTAGTGTACCGGGGCATGGTCGGCCATCAACTTGATAAATCGGTCGAACAGATAGCTCACGTCGTGCGGACCGGGGCTCGCTTCCGGGTGCCCCTGAAAGCTGAATGCGGGGGCATCGGTGCGCGCAATCCCTTGCAGCGAACCGTCGAACAGCGAGACATGGGTGCTGCGGATATTGTCAGGCAGCGCCGCGGCGTCCACCGCAAAACCATGGTTCTGGCTGGTGATCGCCACGCGTCCGCTGTCGAGGTCCTTGACCGGATGGTTGGCGCCGTGGTGGCCGAACTTCATCTTCACGGTCCTGGCGCCCGAGGCTAGCGCCAGCAACTGGTGACCGAGGCAGATGCCGAAGGTCGGCACGCCTGCTGCGACCAGCTCGGCAATCGCCTCGATCGCGTAGTCGCACGGCTCAGGGTCGCCGGGGCCGTTGGAGAGGAAAATGCCGTCCGGCTTCAGCGCCATCGCCTCGGCAGCGGTTGCAGTCGCAGGCAGCACGGTGAGGCGGCAGCCGCGCTCGGCCAGCATGCGCAGGATGTTGCGCTTGACGCCGTAATCGAAGCCCACCACATGAAAACGCGGCTCGGCCAGCTGGCCATAGCCACGCCCCAGCTTCCATTCGGTCTCGCTCCACGCGTAGGATGCCGCCGTCGTCACCACTTTGGCCAGGTCCATGCCGGCCACGCCGGGGAAGGCGCGCGCGGCATCAAGGGCCTTGGCCTCATCTACTGTGCCCGCCATGATGCAGCCGCTCTGTGCGCCCTTCTCCCGCAGGATGCGCGTCAGCCGCCGCGTATCGATGTCGGCGATCGCCACGATGTTCTGGTGCGTGAGATAGTCGGTCAACGAAGACCCGGCGCGGAAGTTTGAATACAGGCGCGGCACGTCGCGCACCACCAGGCCGGCGGCATGAATACGCTCCGCCTCGACGTCTTCGAGGTTGATGCCGGTGTTGCCGATGTGGGGGTAGGTCAGCGTCACGATCTGTCGCGAATACGAGGGATCAGTGAGGATTTCCTGATAACCGGTCATTGCGGTATTGAACACCGCCTCACCGGCCGCGATGCCGTCGGCGCCGATGGATAGGCCGCGAAACACCGAACCGTCAGCTAAAACAAGGATGGCGGGCTGGGCACGTGACAAGGAAGACTCCGGAAAGCAGTAAGCGTGGTGCAGGTGACAAAATTCAGGCGAGCCGCTTGCGCGAACCCGCCTGAACTTGAATTATATAATTATAGCCGAACTGGCGCCCAGCTTCAATGCTCGGCGGCACTTGAGCGGGTACTCTCCCCGCCCGAATCAGGGCTGGAGGTGATCCAGCGCGCCGTCCATGTCGAGCTCGGTCAACTCGGTGAAGCCGCCAATGCAGGTGCCGTCGACCACAATCTGCGGCACCGTGCGCGCGCCGTGGGTGACGGCGGCGAATTCCTTCATCGCCTCGCGGTCGAGGTCGATGCGGACTTCGTCGTAGCCGATGCCGCGCTTGTCGAGAAAGGCCTTGGCCTTGACGCAGATGGGGCAGGTGCCGGTGCTATAGACCTTGACGGCGTTCATGGGTTTTCCTGTTGGTTAATTCAGGCTGCTATTTCAAACCCAGCACGTCGCGCATGTCGTACAGGCCCGCTGCGCGGCCCTGCAGCCACTTGGCTGCGCGCAGCGCGCCCTGGGCGAAGGTGGCGCGGCTGCTGGCCTTGTGGGTAAGTTCGATGCGTTCGCCGATGCCGGCGAACAAGAGCGTGTGGTCGCCGACGATGTCGCCGCCGCGCACGGTGGCAAAGCCGATGGTCTTGGGGTTGCGCTCGCCGGTGACGCCCTCTCGCCCGTACACCGCGCAGCTGGCCAGATCGCGGCCGATGGCGCGGGCCACTGCCTGCCCCAGGCCCAGCGCGGTGCCCGATGGCGCATCGACCTTGTGGCGGTGATGCGCCTCGACGATCTCGATGTCGTAGCCGTCGTCGAGCACCTGCGCGGCAAGCTCGGCCAGCTTCATCAGCAGGTTCACGCCCACGCTCATGTTGGGCGCGAACACGATGGGGATCCGCTGCGCCGCCGCTGCAATGCGCGCGCGGCCGGCCTCGTCGAAGCCGGTGGTGCCGATCACAAGCGGCACGCCGGCCGCCATGCAGGCATCGAGATAAGCGAAAGTGGCTTCGGGGCGGGTGAAGTCGATCAAGGCCTGCGCACCCAGCAGGGCGGCGGCAGGCTGGTCGGTGACCTTCACCCCGCTGGCCGCGCCCCAGGCAGCGCCGGCATCCTGCCCCACCAGCGGGCTGCCGGGGCGGTCAATGGCCGCACACAGCGCGCAACCGACATCGGCCGCCACCGCTTCGAGCAGCGTGCGCCCCATGCGGCCGGACACGCCGGCAATCGCGGTCTGCACGATCAAGGCTGAACGCCCTGCGGCGGCGACTGGACCGGGGTTGCAAGCGCCGGCACATCGCCTTCCATGCGCAGCAGCGTATCGCCCTCGAAAAACAGGGTGATACGCTTTTGCTCGGCAAGCCGGCCCGCCTTGTGATGCACGTACACATAATCCCAGCGATCGTTCCGGAACGGGTCGACCACCAGTGGCGTGCCCAGCAGGAAGCGGACTTGGGAACGGCTGAGGCCGGGCTTCAGGCGGGCGACGTTTTCCTGGTCGAGCGCATTGCCCTGCTGCACATCAATGCGGTGGGGGCCGATGCCGGAGCAGCCGGCGGTCAGGCTCAAAAACAGGATGGAAATCAGGAAATGACGCATAGCCAGGAAACCGGGAGGGTTGGGGCGGTTGAAAAAAACGTATCATAACGTATTCTCGTTCCCGTTCTGGAGACCCCATTGAGCCATCCGTCCGATCTCAAGAGCATCGGTCTCAAAGCCACCCTGCCGCGCCTGAGGATCCTCGATTTGTTCGAGCAGAGCGACAAGCGCCACCTGTCCGCCGAGGAGGTGTACCGGCTGCTGTCCGACGAAGGCCAGGATATCGGCCTCGCCACGGTCTACCGCGTGCTCACCCAGTTCGAGCAGGCCGGGCTTTTGATGCGCCACCACTTTGACAGCGACAAGGCGGTATTCGAACTGAATCAGGGCGAGCACCACGACCATCTGGTCTGCCTGCAGTGCGGCAAGGTCGAGGAGTTCTTCGATGCTGAAATCGAAAAGCGTCAGGCCCGCATCGCCAGGGAACGCGGCTTCGCCATCCGCGACCACTCGCTGCAGATCTACGCCGACTGCATCAAGGAAAACTGTCCCAACCGCAAGCCGGGCAGCTCGCGTCAACGGTAAGGCGCCACCCCCGCGCACAGTTCGGCCACGCCCTCGAGCAGACGCGGCGTGGGCCGATGCAGCAAGTCTGCATCGACCCGCACAAACGCATTGTTTTTCACCGCCGGCAGGCTGGCAAAACGCTGCCACTGAGGACGCGCGTCGGGCGCGTCGCTGCCACTCACGACCAGTTCCGGCGCGCGCCGCAGCACCGCCTCGCGCGACACCACCGGCGAAGCCGCACGCAGGTCGGCAAACACATTGCGCGCGCCGCACAGCGCCAGCGCGTCGCTGATCCAGTGCGTGCCGCCCACCGTCATCAGCGGGCGATCCCATACCTGATAGAACACATTCAGTGGCGGTTTCTGCCCGCCTCGTACCCGCAGCGCGTCCAGCCGCGCGGAATAATCCTGCGCCGCCGCCTCGCCTTCGTCGGCATGTCCGCTCGCCTGCCCGATCAGGCGCAGCAGGCGCGCCACGTCGTCGAGCCGGGCGGCCTGCGTGTGCAGCACGGGCAAACCCAGTTTTTTCAGGCCATGGATGTCCGCCGCCCGGTTGCCGCCAAGCCAGACGATGACCAGATCCGGTTTCAGCGTCAGGATGCGCTCGAAGTTGATGCGACTGTAGTCGCCCACGCGCGGCAGCGCCTGCGCCGCTTTCGGGTAATCGCTGGCGCTGTCCACCCCCACCAGCTGCGCCCCGGCGCCGACGGCAAACAGGAGTTCGGTGAGATGCGGCGTCAGCGAAATGATGCGCTGCGGCGGCCGGGCGAATTCGAGGGTTTGCCCGGCGTCGTCGACCACGCGGATGGCAACGGCCTGCACCGGCAATGCCAGCAGCAGACACAGCCAGAGAACGAGGCGGCGGATCACCGGTCGACGCGTGAACTGCCGTGAAAGATCAGGTTCGCGCGGCCGCCCTCGAAGCGCAGGCGCGTGAGCGATGCGGTCGCGACCTCAACCCGGTAAGCGTGTTCCAGCGGAATGTGCAGCGCCCACGCCAGCGCCATGCGCATCACCCCGGCGTGCCCCACCAGCAGCACATGCTGGTGCGCGTGTTGGGCCAGCAGGTCTTCCAGCGCTGCGGCCACCCGCGCATGAAAATCGGCCAGCGGCTCGGCGCCAGCCGGGCGCGCATTGACCGGATCGGCCTTGAAGCGCGCCAGCGTGCCGGGCGCGTCGTGCTCGATCTCGGCGGCCGCCTTACCCTCCCATTCGCCGAAGCCGACTTCCTTCAGGCGCTCGTCCAGCGCCAGCGGCAAATCATGGCGATCGGCCAGCGTTTCGGCGAACGCGCGGCAGCGCAGCAGCGGCGACGAAACAATGCGCGTCCACGGCACCGTGTCACCGACTGCCGCGCGCATCTGCGCCCAGCCCTTTTCAGACAGCGGATCGTCGACCTGGCCGCGATAGCGGCGTCCGCCAACGGGCTCGCCGTGGCGCATCAGATCTACGGTTGTGGTCACGCCAGCACCACCAGGTTGTCGCGGTGGATCAGTTCGGGCTCGTCCATGTAGCCGAGCGCCGCCTCGATCGCGCTGCTCGGCTTGCCGGCGATACGGCGCGCTTCGCTTGCGCTGTAATTGATGAGGCCGCGTGCGATTTCGCTGCCGTCGGTGTCGACCACCGCCACCACTTCGCCGCGTGCGAATTCGCCGAGCACGCCCTTGACGCCGACCGGCAGCAGGCTCTTGCCGTCTTCGCGCAAGGCGCGCACCGCGCCGTCGTCGAGCACCACGCTGCCGCGCAGCTGCAGGTGATCGGCCAGCCACTGCCGCCGCGCGGCGAGCGGCGCCTGACGCGCCACCAACTGGCTGCCGATCGCCTCGCCGGCGGCCAGCCGCAACAGCACGTTCTCCTCGCGGCCGCTGCAGATCGCCGTATGCGCGCCGCTCCTTGCCGCGCGCCTGGCGGCGAGGATCTTGGTCAGCATGCCGCCGGTGCCGACGCTGCTGCCCGCCCCGCCCGCCATGCGCTCGAGATCGGGATCGCCGGCGTGGGCGTCCATCACCAGCGTGGCGTCGGGATGCTTGCGCGGATCGGCGGTGTAGAGGCCGGGCTGGTCGGTGAGGATGATCAGACAGTCGGCTTCGATCAGGTTGGTCACCAGCGCGCCCAGGGTGTCGTTGTCGCCGAGGCGGATTTCGTCGGTGGCGACCGTGTCGTTTTCGTTGATGATCGGGACGACCTTCAATTCAAGCAGCGTGCGCAGGGTGGTGCGTGCGTTGAGATAGCGGGTGCGGTCTGAAAGATCCTCGTGGGTCAGCAGCACCTGCGCAGCATGCAGGCCGTGGCTGCGGAAGATCGATTCGTAGGCCTGCACCAGCCCCATCTGGCCCACGGCGGCGGCGGCTTGCAGTTCGTTGATCGCTTTCGGGCGTTTTTTCCAGCCCAGCCGTGCGATGCCTTCGGCAATCGCGCCGGAGGACACCAGCACGACCTCCCTGCCCTGCGCGGTCAGCGCCGCAATCTGCCCTGCCCAGCGCGACAGTGCGGCGTGATCGAGCCCGCGCCCGTCGGCGGTGACCAGGCTGGAGCCGACCTTGACAACGATGCGTCGGGCGTGTCGCACCACGGAATGCATCAGTACGCCGCGCGCTGCAGGTTGCGCACGGCCTCTTTGGCGTCCCGGACGTTGATGCCGTCGGGACAGAGATGATCCTCGAACAGCGCCTTGTGATACGACAGCAGCGAACGGAACTTGACGCCTTCCCATCTGGCGTTGCGCGCCTTGGACCAGGTGCCGTCGGGCTGACCGTAGGCATACAGGCGACGCTCGCCGGTGGCGCAGCGCATGCCCTCGAAGGAAACGTTCTTCGCCCCGCCGGCCGCCTCGATCACCACGCTGTAGCGCACCACCTTGTCCGCGCCGACGCTGATCGATGCCGTGTCGATGAAATGCCGGTTGCGCGTGGCCGACGATACGTTGAACTCGACCAGGTTTTCAGGCTTGGGATAGGGCGGCAACTGGGCCGACAGTTCCACCCAGGGCTTGTCGCTATCGAACTCGAAATCAAATTGTCCCCATTCGGCGTAGGCGTTCAGGGGCAGGATCAGCAGCAGGGCGGAGAGGATTTTCATCCCGCCATTTTATGGGTTCGGGTGGGGGATGTCTGCAGGAATATGGAGCGCCGCCGTGCCTTGAGGGGCATCACGAGGCTAGCGCCCCCCTTGCGCTCGACACCCCGGCGTTGCCGGGACGCGAACAGACCTTGGGCTACAATCGAAATCCCTTCGTGGGCCTTTGCGACGCATCGATGCTGCCTTCCTCCCTCAAACGCTATGCCTGGCTCTCCATCGCGGCGGCCGTGGCGACCATCCTGCTCAAGGGCTGGGCCTGGTGGATCACCGGATCGGTCGGCCTGCTCTCCGACGCGCTCGAGTCCTTCGTCAACCTGGCGGGGGCGATGATGGCGCTGGCCATGCTGACGCTGGCGGCGATGCCGGCGGACGACAACCACGCGCACGGGCACGGCAAGGCGGAGTATTTCTCCAGTGCGTTCGAAGGTTTCCTCATTCTCATCGCTGCAATTCTCATCGGCTACGCAGCGATCGAACGCCTGATCAATCCGCAACCGATCGAAGCCGTGGGCATCGGGCTGGCAATATCGGTGGTCGCCTCGATCATCAACCTGGCCACTTCGCACATCCTTATGGGGGTGGGCCAAAAATACAAATCCATCACCCTGGAAGCCGACGCCCACCACCTGCGCACCGACGTTTGGACCTCCGCAGGCGTCATTCTCGGCGTCGGCCTCGTCTGGCTGACCGGCTGGCTTTGGCTCGACCCTGTAATTGCCTTGCTGGTGGCGATGAATATTGTGTGGGCCGGCTGGCAACTGTTGCAGCGTTCCGCCGCAGGATTAATGGATGTTTCCATTCCCGTGGAAGACCTCCAGGCGATTGAAGGCGTGCTGGACAGCTATCGCCAGCAGGGCCTGGACTTCCATGCCCTGCGCACGCGACAGGCCGGCAGTCGTGCCTTCATCACCGTCCATATCCTGGTGCCCGGCGCCTGGACCATACAGCATGGACACGACTGGTCAGAACGCATCGAGGCCGACATCTGCCAGGCCGTGTCCTACGCGCACGTCACCACCCATCTGGAGCCGATTGAGGATCCTGTCTCGCTGGCGGACCAGGAACTGGATCGTTGAGCGGATTGAATCATCTGCCGAGCGGCTGAATTCAAGACATCAGGGCGATCAAATCCAAAGCACATCGGGATGCTGACAGCGCCTCAGCGGCAGCCCGGGGTGCCAATCGGCCCGAAGCGAAACCCGCCGGAACCGAGGATCAGCGTGTGTTCGGCGTCCGATCGGGGTCTGGAAGGCGCAGGAGGCACCGATGACCATCCACGCCTTCATGCTTGTTCGGAATACGCAACTCGCATTCGGCCAGTGGCACACAGGTCGTAGCGCGCCGGGCGCACCTCACTCGCCGCGATAGATGAAATCCCGCCTGAACGGATAGTTCGGCTGATTGCCGTCGACGGCCTTGCCCGCCAGCACCTGCCACAGCTCCATCCAGCCGTGGTCGAAGGCATGGGCGGATCCCGCCATGTAGATGCGCCAGATGCGGTATTTCTGTTCGCCGATCAGCTGGCGGGCTTCGTCCGCATGCGCTTCCAGCCGGGTGACCCAGTGCCACAGGGTCTTGCCGTAGTGCGGGCGCAGGTTTTCGGCATCCAGGCATTCAAGTCCGCTGCCCGCGGCGGCGCGCAGCACGTCGGAAGCGTGCACCAGCTCGCCACCGGGGAACACGTAGTCCTCGATGAACTCGGCGATGCCGCTGCCGAGGCCACTGGCCTCGGGCTCGGCCGTCGTGATGCCGTGGTTGAGCACCAGCCCGCCCGGCTTCAGCAGCGCGTTGATCTTGGCGAAATAGGCGGCAAGATTCGCACGGCCGATGTGCTCGAACATGCCGACGCTGGCGATCTTGTCGTAGCCGCCGTTCTCTGGCACGTCGCGGTAATCCATCCGGCTCACCTCGACCCGGCCGGCCAGCCCGCGTGCCTCGATCTGCTCGCTGACGTACGCATGCTGGTCGTCCGACAGGGTGATGCCGACCGCGCGCACGCCGTAGCGCTCGGCCGCATGCAGGATCAGCCCGCCCCAGCCGCAGCCGATGTCGAGAAACTGCTCGCCGGGCTGAAGATCAAGCTTGCGGCAGATGTGGTCGAGTTTGGCTTCCTGCGCGGCGTCCAGACTCATGCCCGGTGTCTTGAAATAGGCGCACGAATAGACCCGCCGCGCATCCAGCCACAGGCCGTAAAAATCGTTGGACACGTCGTAGTGATACTGGATGTTTCTGCGATCCTTGCTGCGGGTGTGGCGCCACCACTTCCAGCCGTCCAAGCCGATTTTCGACGCGCTGTCGCCTGCGTTGCACAGGCGGTCGCCGAGGGCCAGGATGTCGCGGACGTTGCCTTCCAGATCGAGCTCGCCCTCGACATAGGCCCGCGCCAGTGCGCCCAGACTGGGGTCGGCCATGGCCCTGAGGCTGGCCGCCTGATGCAGCCGCACCCGCACTGCGGCATCGGTCGCACTGCCCACCGATTCGCCGTTCCACAATTCGACGATGAACGGCAGCCCCGAGGCCTCCACCCGTCGCCGCACCTGACGCACCAACAGTTGATCCAGCATCCCGCCCTCCTCAAAGAACAGGCGGCACCTTGTTGTGTTTCAGCCGCCTGAGCTTAGATTTAGGACAAATCGAGCACCAGTGCAGCGCGGGTGTTGTCCGCCAGCGCGGCTGGCGCCACCGCATAGGCTTCGTGATCGATGCCCATGCGGATCGGGCTGCCGGCCTTGGCTGCGGCAACCGAAGTAGCATCGAGCTCGAAGCGCAGGAAATGCACTGCCGAGGTTTTCTCCTCGTTCTCGCGCGTCATGTCCTCGTCGGCGATCGCATACACCTTCGCCTGGTCGGCCACCTGCACCCACACGCGTTCCTCGATTCCCTTCAGCTTCGCCAAGGCAGCCTTGCGCTCGTCCGGGTCGGAGTACTGGATCATCATGGTGGCCTTCCAGTTAGTGCCGTCCGGAACCAGCGGGTTGTAGGCATCGAGTTCGTCCTGGATGCCGGCGTCCTCGAAGGTGCGCTCGGCGCGCAGCATTTCCTGGATCTGGTAGCGCATGGTCTTCTCGTCTTCGAAAATCAGCGTGACGTGCTCGCCCAGCTCGACCATGCGGTTCTTCTTGTGCGCCATGACTTCGGCGCGCATTTCGGGTCGGACCTTGGCGTAGCCTTCCAGGCTCATCAGGCTGTCACGGGTAATCTGCGGCATGTTTTGCTCCTTGCACAATTTGGTTGATTTAGAACCCTTCACCACAGAGGCACAGAGACACAGAGAAAAAACAAAATATTGCGACAGGCAGCGCGATGTCTTTGTGGGTTTCTCTGTGTCTCTGTGCCTCTGTGGTTAAACAGGTTTACTCCAGGCCATAGGCGATGCGCAGCAGCGTAATCGGATGCTGCTTCTGCGCGGTGGCGGCTTCGCCCATGCCCTGGAGGATGTGACGCGCGGCAATCGCACAGTCTGAACTGACGTAATCCGGTTGCGGCTCGGCCATCTGGCGGAACACCGGCTTGCCGATCTTCATCGACTTGTCGAAGTACTCGCTTTTCACGCCCCAGGTGCCGTCGTGGCCCGAACAGCGCTCGACCATCGTCACCATGGCGCCGGCCAGCTGCAGCGCGTCGCGCGTCTTGTTGCCGATGTTCTGCACCCGCTGGTGGCACGGCACGTGATAGGCCACCTTGCCGAGCGGGCTATTGAAATCGGTTTTCAACAGGCCGTCGGCATTGCGCGCCATCAGGTACTCGAACGGATCCCACATCGCCTCCTTCACCGCCTGCACATCGGAGTCGTGCGGGAACATCAGCGGCAGCTCCTGCTTGTACATCAGCGTGCACGAAGGCACGGCGGTGAGGATCGCGTAGCCTTCGCGCGCCAGCTTCGCCAGATGCGGGATGTTGACCTCCATCAGCTTTTCCACCGCGTCGAGATCGCCCAGTTCGAGCTTGGGCATGCCGCAGCAGGCCTCCTTCTCCACCAGCACGGCGGGGATTTCGTTGTGCGCCAAGAGTTTCAGCAGGTCGTGACCGATGCCGGGCTCGTTGTAGTTGACGTAGCAGGTCGCATAGATCGCCACCTTGCCCGGCGTCTTCCCACCGGCCTTCACCGGAAAATCGCCGCGCGGCCTGGCGGTGGAACGGAATTTCGCGCTATCGTATTCGGGCAGCTTGCGGTCGGGGTGAATGTGCAGCACGCTGTCGACCAGCTTGCGGATCGGCTTGCTCTTCAGGCTGGCGTTCACCGCCTGTACCACCACCGGAATCGAGGCGAGCTTGCCCATCGCGTCGGTGCTGGACAAGAGCTTGTCGCGGAAGCTGGTGCCGCCCTTCTTGAACTTGATCGCCTTGGCACGCAGCATGACGTGCGGAAAATCGATGTTCCACGGATGCGGCGGCACGTAGGGGCATTTGGTCATGTAACAGAGATCGCACAGGTAGCACTCGTCCACCACCTTCGCGTAGTCGGCTTTGGCGACGCCGTCCACTTCCATGGTCGAGGATTCGTCCACCAGATCGAACAGCGTGGGAAACGCGGTGCACAACGACACGCAGCGGCGGCAGCCGTGGCAGGCGTCAAAAACACGCTCGAGCTCATGGTTGAGCTTCTCTTCGTTGTAGAAATCCGGGTTTTTCCAGTCGAGCGGGTGACGGGTGGGGGCTTCGAGGTTGCCTTCACGGGTGCTCATGGCGATCCTTGTTATGAACTTATGAAAACCGACAAAAATTTATCCGCGAAGGACGCGAAGGGACACGAAGAAAGTCAGAAACAAGAGCGACGAAGCTTGATCACTCGTCATTTGTCTTGTTTTGCTTCGCGCTTCTTCGCGCCCTTCGCGGATAAAGCTTTAAAAAGGGCGGGCACAAGCCCGCCCAGCACCAGGGCGATTAAGCGCCCAGGGTGTCCAGCGTCTTCTGGAACTTGTTGGCGTGCGAACGCTCGGCCTTGGCCAGCGTCTCGAACCAGTCGGCGATTTCGTCGAAACCTTCGGCACGTGCATCCTTGGCCATGCCGGGATACATGTCGGTGTACTCGTGAGTTTCGCCCGCAACCGCGGTCTTCAGGTTGTCGGCGGTGGGGCCAAACGGCATACCGGTGGCGGGGTCGCCGCACTTTTCCAGGTATTCCAGGTGGCCGTGCGCGTGGCCGGTTTCGCCTTCAGCGGTGGAACGGAACACGGAGGCAACGTCGTTGTAGCCTTCCACGTCAGCCTTTGCTGCGAAGTAGAGGTAACGGCGGTTGGCCTGCGATTCGCCGGCGAAGGCGGCTTTCAGATGTTCTTCGGTTTTCGAGCCCTTGAGTTGCATAACCTGATCTCCTTGATTGACGTAGATATGCTTTGCAGCACTGTTAATCCATCCCTGTCCAACTCGCCCAACTATTTGTATATAGCAGGCATTACAGTAGATGAAATACGATTTTAGACTAAGTCTAAAACCTGAACCAAGGATAAACCCGCTTCGATGACGCTGTCAACCGTGTTTCAAACAACCCCTGTCACATAAGGGCAATTGGGCCGGTCTCGTCCGGCAACGGGTAAACTTCGGGCAATCAGGAGACGTTGATGACTGCAGACAAAACCCGAACCGACGCCGAATGGCGCGCCGAACTATCCCCCGAGCAATACCGCATCCTGCGCGAGCACGGTACCGAACAGGCGTTCACCGGGGAATACTGGGATCATCACGCGGCCGGCGAATACCGCTGCGCGGCCTGCGGCGAAGCGCTGTTTTCGTCCGCTGCCAAATTCGATTCCGGCTCCGGCTGGCCGAGCTTTTACCAGGCGCTGAATGCCGATGCGGTGGTGGAAAAGCACGACACCAGCCATGGCATGGCGCGCGTCGAGGCGCTGTGTCGCCGCTGCGGTTCGCACCTGGGCCACGTCTTTCCTGACGGCCCGACCCCCACCGGCATGCGCTACTGCATCAACTCGGCCTCGCTCACATTCCAGCAGAAACAGGACTGAACCTTGCATAGCTTTGACGCACAGATTGCTGCGATCACCCCCGCCACGCCCAGCATTCACGTCCTGCGCCTCGCCATTCCCGACACCTCCTTCCGCTTTCTGCCGGGGCAATGGGTCGACTTCAGCATCGAGGTCGAGGGTGTGACGCACACCGCAGGCTATTCCATCACTACCTCGCCCATCCATTGGGGCGGAATCGAACTCGCGATCAAGGCAAGCGCGCGCCATCCGGTGGCGCGCTGGGTGCACGAACAGGCACGGGTCGGCGACGCCATTCGCATCTCGCAGGGCCAGGGGCCGTTCGTCTATCTGCCGGAAATGAGCGACAACGTGGTGCTGATCGGCGGCGGAGTCGGCATCACGCCGCTGCTGTCCATCTTCCGCCATGTACGCGATGCCGGCCTGTCGACGCAGGCGCATCTGGTCTACAGCGTATCGGACAGCCGCGAAATCCTGTTCCGCGACGAACTCGACGCGGCCGTCCGCCGCCACGACAACCTGCACGTGAGCATCACCGTGACCCAGGCCGACGCCGGCTGGCACGGCCTCACCGGCCGCATCGACCCGGTCAAGTTGCACGCGCTCGACGTGCCGGACGACACGCTGTATTACCTGTGCGGCCCCAAGGGCATGGTCGAGGACATGAGCACCCTGCTGCATGACCTCGGCGTGCCGATGAACCGCATCATTTTCGAGAAGTGGTGGTAGGTTTCATGCATTGAACCTGCCTCAGCATCCTTATCTGCCGGCCCCTTAACCCTGACGGAGAACACCCATGCGCATCATCCCTCTGCTCGCCGCCCTCGCCTTCTGCACGCCTGTGCTGGCCGGACCCAATGACATGGTCCGTCCCCATCCGGCGCAAAAAGTCCACGCCGACACCTACGTCATCCACGGCCCGCAGGGCGTTCCTTCGGTTGAAAACCAGAGCTTCATGAACAACCCGGCCTGGATCGTCACCGCCGATGGCGTCGTGGTGATCGATCCGGGTTCCAGCGTCCAGGCGGGGCGCATGGTCATGGCGCAGCTCAAGAAGACCACCCAAAAACCGGTCACCCACGTGTTCAACACCCACGTCCACGGCGATCACTGGCTGGGCAACCAGGCGGTGCTGGACGTGTGGCCGAAAGCGATTATCATCGCCCATCCCGACATGATCAAGCAGGCGAAGGAAGGCGCCGACGCGTTCTGGCTCAAGCTGATGTCGGACATGACCCGCGGCTATACCGACGGCACCCGCGCCGTCCATCCCACGGTCGAAGCAGCCGACGGCCAGGAATTCAGGATCGGCGGCAAGACCTTCCGCATCCATTCGTCAACCGACGCGCACAGCAAGACCGACCTGATGATCGAGATCGTCGAGGACAAGATTCTCTTCACCGGCGACAACGTGCTGAACCGCCAGGTGATGAACCTGCGCGACGGCACTTTCAAGGGCGTGATGAAGGCCACCGAGCGTGCCCTCGCCCTCAACGCCAAGCTCTACATCCCCGGCCATGGCAAGAGCGGCGACCGCTCGCTGGTCGCGGAGCAGAAAGCCTGGTTCGACATCCTGATGGCGGAAGTGCGGCGCATGTACGACAACGGCATGAGCGATTTCGAGATGAAGCCGGTGCTCGTCGACAAGCTCAAGGCCTACAGCAACTGGGAAGAGTGGGAGACCAACCTGGGACCGCAGATCAGCCTGGCGATTCTGGAAATCGAGCAGGAATAAGTCCCGAGATGACGTGGCCGTTCGATGACGGCGCCTTCAAGAACCGCTCAGTGCAGTCGGGTGACGCTGGCCGCCCGCCCCGGCTGCCACTCGCCGTCGAGGCTGACCCATTCGACCCGGTTGCCGAGCATGCGGATGACGCCGGGACGGCGATTGTCGCCGGTGTCGGAAAACTCGAAGCGGTAATCGCGCAGGAACTGCAGCTGGCCCTGGCTGTTGCGCGCGAAGCGGGTCCGGCTCAAGGCCACGCTGTCGTCGAGGAACTGCAGTCCGGCATCGGCGCAGGCACGGCGGCCGACGGCAACCGCCTGTTCCCGCACCTGCATGCCGGCGTACCAGTACCAGCCGACTGCGCCGAACATCCCCAGCAGGAGGACTTCCCAGCTCACTGGTCAGCGGTATCGGGCTTGACCGGGCTGCGGAACAGCGCCGCGATCTGTTTTTTCGAGGTCGGCCGCAACAGCGCGGGCGTGCTGTCGGCAGGCGCCGTCGCGCCCGGTTCATAGGGCGCTTCGAACAGCACATCGCGCGGCGCCGCCGGTTTGGGGCCAGGGCGCGGGGGCCGGCGCTCGGCGGCAGGACGTCCGGCTGAACGCTCAACCGGGCGATCAGGCCTGGGGGGGCGCGACTGGAATGCGGGAACGTCGGCTGCGTCCGGTTCGAAGCCGGGAACGATCACCGCCTCGATGTCGCTACCGATGAGTTTTTCGATGTCCTTGAGATAGCGCGTTTCCGCTTCGCTCACCAGCGAGATCGCCTCGCCGCTGGCGCCGGCGCGCCCGGTACGACCGATGCGGTGCACATAATCCTCGGCATTGTGCGGCAGGTCGTAATTGACGACGAAGGGCAGCGCCTCGATGTCGATACCGCGCGCGGCGACGTCGGTGGCGACCAGCACGCGCACGGTGCCGGCCTTGAAGGCCTCGAGCGCCTTGATGCGCTCCTGCTGGGTCTTGTCGCCGTGAATGGCGTCGGCGTGGATCCCCAGCTTGTTGAGTTCGTTGGCCAGGCGGTTGCAGCCCAGCTTGGTGCCGGTGAACACCAGCACCTGCCGCAGATCGCGGCTCTTGATCAGATGCGCAAGCAGCTGCCGCTTGCGCTCATGGTGCACCGGATGCACCACCTGGGTAACGTTCACCGCAGCGGTATTGCGCGCCACCTCGATAAAGGTCGGGTTGTTGAGAATGCTGTCGGCGAGCTTGCGGATTTCTTCCGGGAAGGTGGCCGAGAACATCATGTTCACCCGCTGCGCCGGCAGCAACGCGACGATGCGCTTCAGGTCGGGCATGAAGCCCATGTCGAGCATGCGGTCGGCCTCGTCGAGCACCAGGGTGTTGACCTGATTCAGCATCAGCGTCTTGTTCTGCACGTGGTCGAGCAGGCGGCCGGGCGTTGCCACCAGGATTTCGACACCCGTCTTGAGGATGGGAATCTGCGTGTTGATGCTGACCCCGCCATACACCACCAGCGAACGCAGCGGCACGTGTTTGGTGTAGGCCTGCACGGCCTCCTCGACCTGGATCGCGAGCTCGCGCGTGGGGGTGAGGATCAGTGCGCGGATCGGGTGCTTGGCGGGCGAAGTGCCGGTGTTGGCGAACGGCAGCAGGCGCTGGATCAGCGGCAGCGCGAACGCCGCGGTCTTGCCGGTGCCGGTCTGCGCCGCGCCGAGGATGTCGGCGCCCTGCAGCGCCAGTGGAATCACCTGCTCCTGAATCGGGGTCGGCGTGAGGTAGCCCATCTCGTCGAGGGCACGCAGGATGTCGGGGGCAAGCCCGAGTTCAGCAAAAGTCGTCAAAGTCTGTCCTGTTAAAACAGATCCGGTCAAATCCGGATCCAGTCAAATCCTGCCGTCTGGCAGGCCACACGCACGTCGTCGTCCGCACAGTTCAGCACGCGGGCCAGCGCGCGTTGCGCCAGGGCGGCCGTATTGTTCTTGTGTGAAACATGCGCGGCCATCACGCATTGCAGTTTGTCGTGCTTCAGCTTGTCCAGCAAGGCCGCCGACTGGCCGTTTTCCAGATGGCCGAAACGCCCGCCCACCCGCCGCTTTAAACTGGCCGAATACGGCCCGTTTTCCAGCATCGCCGCGTCGTGGTTGCATTCCAGCACCAGCGCGTCGACGCCCGCCAGCATGGCCTCGATGTGCAGGGTATTGCTGCCGGTATCGGTCAACACGCCGAGGCGGCGGTTGCCGTCGCCAAACACATACTGCACCGGCTCGCGCGCATCGTGCGGCACCGGAAACGGCTGGATTTCCAGACCGTCCACCGCAAACGCCGCATGGCTGTCGATCACCTGCACCGCCACGCCGTCGAGGTCCTGCGCCATCGCCAGGGTGCCGGCGGTGAGCCACACCGGCAGCTTGTGCTTGCGCGCCAGCCGCCCTACCCCGCCAATATGGTCGCCATGCTCATGGGTCACCACAATGCCGGCCAGGTCGGATGCCTGCAAGCCCAGCCGCGCCAGCCGCGCCTGGCTGTCGGCCAGGCCAAAGCCGCAATCCATCAGCACCCGTGTGGCGCCGGCCTCGACCACCAGGCCGTTGCCGTCGCTGCCGCTGCCAAGGCTGGCAAACCGCATCAGGCGGGTTCCCGCATTACTTCAGTTCTTGGTGCAGCAGGTTGAGGATGCGGGTCTGCGTAGTGGCGTCCGCCGGCTTGCCCTCGACGCCGGTGACGCTGACCCGGCTCTTCTCGCCCGCCTCGTTCACCACGATCTGCAATTGCGGCGAGGCCTGCTCCTTCTTGCTGCGCCAGAAGGCGAACTTGGCCAGCATGCCTTCGTCGCGCTTGCTGGCGTTGTCGATACCGGGATCGATGTAGCGCACGAAGTACACGCCCTTGGAGCGATCGCGGTCTTCCACTGCGAAGCCGACGCGATCCAGCGCGAGGCCGACGCGGCGCCAGGCGCGGTCGAAATTCTCGTCCATTTCCAGCACCGGCGCGCCGGCATCCCGGAGGATGCGCGCCTGTTCCGGCGTCTGCTGTTTGACCAGCAGGGTCTGGGCGCGACTTTCTTCCACACCGAAGCGCAACATCAAGCGGCGCAGCATTTCGGCCTCGAGTTCGGGGTCGGCCGGCCGCGGCTGCCACACCGTCCTGTCTTTGCTCGCGGAATCGAAGACTTCCATCATGCCGCGGTGGCTGACGTAGATTTCGGTGCCGCCTTCCTTGCCTGCTTCGATGCGGGTGCGGAACTTGTCGCGCTCGGCGGTGGAATACAGGCCGTCGAGCACCCTGCCGATGGTGCGGCGAATCACGTCTTGCGGGATGTTGGCGCGGTTTTCCGCCCAATCGGTTTCGATCACGCCGGTTTCGGGCGATTCCAGGTTGACGATGAAACCGGTCTCCTGCCAGAAATCCTTGATCACCGGCCATACCTGCTGCGGCGTCGCCTGCACCACCAGCCAGCGCTGGCCGCCGGCGCGTTCGATGCGGGCCTTCTCCTGCGCAGGCAGCAGGGTTTGCGCGCTGCTCGGTGCGGTCTGGCGTTCCTGGCTGTAGGTCGACAGGGTGGCGGTGCCGCTGCCCCGGGTATCGGGAATGGCATAGCGGTTGTCGCCGGCCGGCGCGGTGAGGTCCGGCGGCATTTCCAGCGTCGGCAGCTTGCCGGCCGATTTATAGTCGATCTTTTTGGATTCGATCATGCCGCAGCCCGAGGTGGCCAGGCTAAGCATCACAAACAGGGGCAATAAACGCATCAGGTTTCCTAAACGAAAATTTGCATCGAACCGGCAGGGCACATCGCCGCGCTGGGCCAGATTAAATTAAATTGGCGTGGCGCATCGCGTCACGCAAGGTGTCGTGCAGGCCGGCAGACAGCGGGGTCAGCGGTAAACGCAGACCGAAGGGGATCAGGCCCATCTCGGCGCACGCCCACTTCACCGGAATCGGGTTGGCCTCGACAAACAGCTTGCTGTGCAAAGGCAGCAGCCTGTTGTTGAGTTCGCGCGCCCGCGCCAGGTTCCCGTCGAATGCGGCGACGCACATCTCGTGCATCAGTTTCGGCGCGACGTTGGCGGTGACCGAAATCACGCCATGCCCGCCCAGCAGTATGAAAGGCATGGCCGAGGCGTCGTCGCCGGTGTACAGCGAAAAATTCTTCGGCGCCCGGCGCAGCAGGTCGGCCGCGCGCTCCATGCTGCCGGTGGCGTCCTTGATGCCGACGATGCCGGGCACTTCGGCCAGACGCAGCGTGGTGTCGTTGGACATATCGGCCACCGTGCGTCCCGGCACGTTGTACAGGATCAACGGCAGATCGACCGCTTCGGCGATTTTCCTGTAGTGCTGGTAGATGCCTTCCTGCGTCGGCTTGTTGTAGTACGGCACCACCGACAGTCCGGCCTGGGCGCCCGCTGCCTTGGCGCATTCGGTCAGATCGATTGCTTCGGTGGTGGAATTCGCGCCGGTGCCTGCGATCACCGGTACCCGTCCGGCGGCCTGCTCGACCGTGGTGCGGATCAGCATGCAGTGCTCGTCGAAGCTCACCGTCGGCGATTCGCCGGTGGTGCCGACGATGACGATGCCGTCCGTCCCCTCCGCGATGTGCCAGTCGACCAGGCGACGCAATGCGTCGAGGTCGAGCGCGCCGTCGTCCGACATCGGGGTGACGATCGCAACCAGGCTTCCTCTGGCCATATTTATGTCTGCCATGCTATTTTCGCCGCTCTTGTTTCAAACATTCGCCTTCGCCCTTGTCCCCGACGACATAACGATAAACCTCGCATTCTAATCTATCTGGTCGCCGGGTTTTCCAGGATTTCCGATTCACGATGCGCGTGTTGTCAGCTCTGGGGCGGACGCGGATTATGCCAACGCCCGCCGGCAAGCAGCAGATCGGCCTCGGCCGGGCCCCAGGTGCCGGGTTCGTAGACATACGCCGGATCGCGGCGCGAAAGCACGGGTTCCACCACGCGCCATGCCGCTTCCACCGCATCCTGGCGGGCGAACAGCATGGCCTCGCCGTCCATGGCGTCACCCAGCAGACGCTCGTAGGCGCTCATCTCTTCCGGATAATTGTTGCAGACGTACAGTTCCACCGGCCGCCCGACCATGCGATCGCCCGCATTCTTGGTGCGCGCGCCCAGCGCGATGGACACGGTGGGCGACAGGCGCATGCGCAGGTAATTGGGCGCCAGGGGTCCGGTCTCGGACAGCGCGAACACGCGCTGCGGCGGCACCTGAAACTCGGCGCGAATCTCGGTGGTGGTGAGCGGCAGGTTTTTGCCGGTGCGCACGATGAAGGGCACGCCCGCCCAGCGCCAGGTGTCGACGAAGAAACGCACGGCAGCAAAGGTTTCCGTGTCCGAACCGTGCGCGACGCCTTCCTCATTGCGATAGCCTTCGTACTGCCCCCTAATCAGGTCGCCAGGCGCCAGTGGACGGATCGCCTTGAGCAATTTGGCCTGCTCGTCGCGCACCGCCTCGGCACTGGTGCCGAGCGGCGGCTCCATCGCCAGCAGGGCGAGGATCTGCAACAGATGGTTCTGCAGCACGTCGCGGATGGCCCCGACCGAATCGTAAAAGCGCCCCCGTCCGGCCACGCCGAAGTTCTCCGACATGGTGATCTGGATTTGCCGGATATGGTTGCGGTTCCAGATCGGTTCGAGAAAGGAGTTGGCAAAACGGAAATACAGAATGTTCTGCACCGCCTCCTTGCCCAGGTAATGATCGATGCGAAAGATTCCGGATTCGGGCAGCGCCTCGTACAACGTTGCATTGAGCGATTGTGCCGATTCCAGGTCGCGCCCGAAGGGTTTTTCCACCACCACGCGCGCGCCCTCGGTGCAACCGGCTGCAGCCAGCCCGCGCACCACCACGGGAAACATGGCCGGCGGAATGGCAAAGTAATGCAGCGGGCGCTGCCGGTTCTCAAGCGCGCGGCGCAGCGCCACGTACGTCGCCGGGTCTTCGTAGTCGCCGTTGATATAGGTCAGCAAGCTGGCGAGATTGCGGAACACCGCCTCGTCCACCCCGCCGCCGAATTCGGCGATGCCGTCGTGGGCATGGGTGCGCAAGCGCTCAAGATCCCACCCCGGAGAATTCGCCACGCAGACAATGGGCGGCAGCGTGCGACCATGGCGCAGCATGTCGTGCAGCGCGGGGAATATCTTGCGTCGGGCAAGGTCGCCCGTGGCGCCAAACAGGACCAGGGCATCTGAGATCGGTTTATCGGTCACGGCATAAATTCCAGGTTCGTTTCAGACAGACGCAGGCGCGCCAAATATTTTTCATACACCAGCGTTTCTGGATGGGCGTGCTATCTGAGCCGGCCCAGCCAGCCGGTCAGCTGTTCGATGCCCAGCCCGACGCCGTGGGCGACCAGCGGCACCGCCCACACCCAGGCGGCCATCAGTCCCAGCGCTGCGATTCCCAAGCCGACCGAGAACATGTCCAGCCCCGGCGTGGTGCGCGCCACGATGCCGAGCGCCAGCTGGATCAGCAGCGCCAGCGCCAGCAGCGGCAAGGCCAGCTGCACCCCGGTGGCGAACAGCCAGCTGCCGGCTTCGGCCAGCTGACGCAGGTCGGTTGCGGCGGGCAGGACGGCCATCGGCATGACGGCGAAGCTGTCGCGCAGCGCGTCGACGATCAGCAGATGGCCGCTGGCCGCCAGAAACGCCATGGCCGCCAGCCACCCCGCCAGCGCGCGCCAGGCGGCGTCTGCGGGTGCCGCCTGCTCGGCGGTCAGGGTCAGCAGGCCGCCGGTCGCGGTGTGACCGGTCCATACCAGGATGGCCTCGACCGCGGCAAACACCAGCCGCACGCAAAGCGCCAGCGCCGCGCCCCACACGCCTTCCAGGGCCAATGCCAGCATGCCCTGCACGCTGAATGGGTCGATCGCATCGATCGCCAGGCCCGGCGCCAGCACCGCCGCCAGCACGGCGGCGATGAACAGGCGCAGCAGCAGCGGCAGGCGGCCGGTCAGCGGATCGAACAGCGCCCACCCGGCGAGGCGGGCGAAGGCGAACAGCCACAGCGCCAGACTCGCTTCGCTTAGCGGCATCGGCCATTCACTCGACGAGCGCCGGGAAATCGGTCAGCAGCATGCGCGCAAACTCGACCAGATGCCCGCCCATCCAGCCGCCCAGCACCGCCAGCACGATCAGCATGACGATGAGCTTGGGCACGAAAGACAAGGTGGGTTCAAGGATCTGTGTGGCGGCCTGGAACAGGCTGATGGCGATTGCGGTGAGCAGCCCCGCCAGCAATACCGGCGCGGCCACCAGCATCAACAGCCACAGCGCGTCGCGCGCCACGCCCTCCATCAAAAACTCCCGAGCAATGAGCCGACCAGCAGGTGCCAGCCGTCGACCGTAACGAACAGCAGCAGCTTCAAGGGCAGCGACACCAGTTGCGGCGGCAGCATGATCATGCCCAGCGCGGTCAGCACGGCAGCGACCACCAGGTCGATCACCAGAAAGGGCAGCACCACCATGAAGCCGATCTGGAACGCGGTCTTGAGCTCGCTGGTGAGAAAGGCCGGCGCCAGCGCGGCCAGCGGCACGCTCTCCACCTGCTGGGGATCGACGGCCTGGTCGTCGCCGGTGAACAGACTCAGGTCTTCGGCGCGGGTCTGCCGCAGCATGAAGCTTTTCAGCGGCTGCGCGGCCTGCTCGGCGGCGTCGTTGAAGCTCAGTGCGCCGGACAGGAAGGGCTGATAGGCCTCGCTGTTGATGGTCTTCAACGCCGGCGACATCACGAAAATCGTCAGCAGCACGGCCAGCGCCATCAGCACCAGGTTGGGCGGCGCGGTGTGGCTGCCCAGGCCCTGCCGCAGCAGGAACAGCACCACCGCGATGCGGGTGAAGGCGGTGAACGCCAGCAGCAGGGCCGGCAAAAACGGGAACAGCAGCAGCCACGGCAGGCTCGAACCCGGCACGCCGATCACCTGCCCGCCTGCGCCGGGCGTCACGGCGAGCAGCGGCACGCTGCTGTCCGCGCCGAGGGCGGGCACGCTCAGCGCCAGCGCCGCGAGCGTCAGGATCATTCTCATCGCGCGCGCTCCGTCGGGGGGATGCTTGAATCAGCAGGCCGCGGCAGGGTATGCAGCAGCCGCACGTTGCCCCCCCCCACGCCCAGCAGCAGCCAGGTGTTGTCGACCTCGATCACTACCACACGCTCGCGCGTGCCGACTGGCGTCGTCCCCACCACCTTGACGGCGCCCTGCGCGCCCATGCCCGGCAGATAGCGGCGGGCGAGCCACGCCACCGCGACGAATCCGCCGAGGATCAGCCCCAGGCTCACGAGCACGGTGAGCATGCTGGAGATGGTGTCGGGCGCGGCCAGCGCCAGGGAAGGAACCAGCAGCAACGCGCCTGCCACAGCGAACTTAAGCATGCCGTATCACTCCTCGCGCCCAGCGCGTCATGTCTGTTGTGGTGTGCGGCAGGCGCACGGCGAGTGTCGCCTGCGTGTGCGCTGCCGTGAGTTGCCATGCCAGCGCGGCGGGCGGATCGGTCTGCGCGGCTTCATCCAGCCAGCACTCCGCCAGCGCGGCGTCGAGGGTATGGATCAGGGTGTGCGGCACGAAAGCGGTCGTGCCCATGACGCGCTGGCCACCGAGGCGGCGCGTCAGCCACAGGCTGGCCAGCGCGTCATCGGGCTGCCAGACGGGAAACGCCGGCGCGGCGGCCGGCGCATCGATCGGCATCGCCCGCGCCTCGACCGGCAGGCGCAAACGCGCGCTCAGCGTCGCGGCAAGCCTGCGGCCCAGGCGTGCCTGCAAGTCGCCAGGGTCAGCGGCAGGTGCCGTCAGAAAAGCGGTTTCAGCGGCTGTCAGTTCCAGCAAACGCATCAATTCCCCCACCGTCCCGCATCCTGGCGATGCGTCAGCTCCACCAGCTCGTCATGCTCACGTTGCTCGCTGCGGCGTTGCTGGATCGCGGCCTGCGCCAGATGGCGCTGCGCCAGCAGGCGCAGCGCCTTGACCCGCTGCTCGGCCTGCATCCACTCGGCCAGCCGCGCCTGCCAGTCACGGTGCGCGGCGTCGATGGCGGCCTGTGCGGCCTGCATTTCGGCGGCCTGCACGTGCTGCAAATGATTCATTTCCTGCAGCTGCGCCGCTGGCACGCCATCGCGCAACTGGCTGGCCAACCGCGCAACGTGCGCATCGCGCAGCGTGGTCAGCTGCACCTGGCGCCCGCGCGCGCGCAACCAGATGCCGTGCGCGAACTTGACCGCGCGCGACAGGCCTTCGGAATGACGCTCGGCCAGCTGCAACACCCGCGCCAGAGAAAACGGCTTCAACTGATCACCTCATCCAGTCCGCTGCGAGCCGACTCCATCGGCGCGCGTTCGCGCATGCCCTGCATCAGATAGCCCTGCATTCTGGGGTACAGCCGCACCCCCTCGTCCAGCACCAGGTCGGCGCCCGGCACATAGGCGCCGACGGCCAGCAGGTCGCGGCTGCGCATGTAGCGCGAATAAAGATATTTGAAGCGGCGGGTGCGTTCCAGCGCATCATCGGAAAGCAGATCGGGCTGGACCCGGCTGATCGAGGCTTCGATATCGATTGCCGGGTAATGCCCGGCGTCTGCCAGATCGCGGGAGAGCACGATGTGGCCGTCGAGAATCGCGCGCGCCGCATCGGCGATCGGGTCCTGCTGATCGTCGCCCTCCATCAGCACGGTGAAGAATGCGGTGATCGAGCCGCTGCCGCTGCGGCCGTTGCCGGCGCGTTCGGCCAGCTGCGGCAGCTTGGCGAACACCGACGGCGGATAGCCCTTGGTGGCGGGCGGCTCGCCAATCGCCAGCGCCACCTCGCGCTGCGCCATCGCATAGCGGGTGAGCGAGTCCATGATGAGCAGCACGTGCTTGCCCTGGTCGCGGAAATGTTCGGCGATCGACATCGCATACGCCGCGCCGTTCAGCCGCATCAGCGGCGGATGGTCGGCGGGCGCGGCCACCACCACCGCGCGCGCCATGCCCTCGGCACCGAGAATGCGGTCGATGAATTCCTTGACCTCGCGGCCGCGTTCGCCGATCAGTCCCACCACCACCACATCGGCTTCGGTGTAGCGCGCCATCATGCCGAGCAGAATGCTCTTGCCGACGCCGCTGCCGGCGAACAGGCCGAGCCGCTGGCCGCGCCCCACCGTCAACAGACCGTTGATCGCGCGCACGCCGACGTCCAGCGTCTGCCGGATCGGCGCACGCTCCAGCGGATTGATCGGGCGGCTGTACAGCGGCACGCGGCGTTCCAGCGACAGCGGACCGAGGCCATCCAGCGGCCGCCCGGCGCCGTCGAGCACGCGCCCCAGCAAGTGATTGCCGACCGGCACCTGACGCACCCGGTCCTGCGCGCGGCGACGCGGCACGTAGCGCATCCCCAGGCGCGGCGGCTGCGCCGCCATCGTGTTGTCCGGAATCACCCGCGCGCCAGGCATCACACCATAAATGTCGGTGGCCGGCATGATGAACAGGCGGTCGCCGGCAAACCCGGCCACCTCGGCCTCGATGCTCTGACCACCGGGCACCTGCACATGACACTGGCTGCCCACCGGCAACTGCAGCCCCACCGCTTCCATCACCAGGCCGGACACCCGGGTGAGGCGCCCGCTGGCCGCAATCGGCGCTGCCCAGCTCACCGCGCGCCGGCAGTTGGCAAGGTATTCGCGCAGGCGGACGATGCGGTCCATGATTGTTATTCCAGCCAGTTCTTGTTGCTGCCGAGCACCTGCACCACCTGGCGCCAGCGCCCGGGCAGCGTGGCGTCGAGGTCGCCCTGCGCGGTTTCGATCAGGCAGCCGCCGCGCGCGATGCGCACGTCTTCCACGATGCGCAGGCGATTCTTGTCCAGCACCTGGTCGAGGTGCGGCCGCACCAGCGCGGCATCGTCCGGATTCAGCAACAGGCGCGCTTCGCGGCTGGTTTCCACCATCTGTTTCAGCGCCAGGTTGACCACATCGAGAATCCGTTCCGGACGGACCGCAAGCTCGCCCGTCACCACCTGGCGCGCCACGTCCAGCGACAGTTCCAGCACCATGTCGGCCAGGCGAAAATCGAAGTTGTCGAGGGTGTTGCCGAAGCTTTCGGCCAGCTGTTTCATTCGCCCGCAGGCTTGTTCCCCTTCCACCCGCCCGGCGGTCAGCCCTTCAGCGTAGCCCTCGGCGCGCGCGGCGTCGCGCAGCCGGGCGAGCTCGGCTTCGGCATCCATGGCTGGCGTCGCCGCCTCGCCGGCGGGCGCGGCCAGTTCCACTACTTCCCACTGTTCAAACGCCGTCGCCTGATTGGGCGTGGTTTGTTTGAGAGTGTCGTCGTCGGCGCTCATGCCGCCTCCTCTTCCGGAAACAGGATCGCGCCTTCTGCCGCCAGCCGCCGCAAGGTGGCGCCGGCCTCGTCCTGCGCCGCCTGGATCGCGGTCACCGGCAGGGCGCCCAGAGTGTCGAGATCATCGCGCATGCGCTGCGCCGCGGTCGGGCTCATCACCGCGGCGAGCGCATCGAGCACTCGCCCGTCGCTGCCCTTCAGCGCATGCAGCAGGGTGCGCGCGCCGACGTTGCGCAGAAAAGTCTTGCGGCTCGCTTCCGGCAGCCGCGCCAGGTCTTCGAATGCGAGATGGCGCACGCGCAGACGCGCAGCCAGCGCTGCGTCGTTCTGGTCGAGCTGGCTCAAGGCGGCCGCGGCGCTGCCTTCGCTCATCTGCCCCAGCAGGCTGGCGACGGCGGCCTCGCCCTGCGCCGGCGCGACGGCCTCGAGGCCGGCCAGCCAATCGTCCAGTTCGCGCAGCATGTCGGCGCTGGGCGCGTCGCTATGCGCCAGGCTCTGCAAGGTGTCCGCGCGCGTTTTTCCGGGAAGCAGGTCGAGCACCGCGGCCGCAACGTCGCGCGGCAACTGCGCCAGCACCACGGCAATCAGCTGCGGCGGCTGCGCCTCCAGCAGGCCGGTAATCTCCGCCGGTTCGCGCCAGGCGAGCTTCTCCAGCGTCTGCGCACCCGCCGCGCCCAGGCGCTGCAGCATCGCCTGCGCGCGTTCCGGACTGAGCGCGCGCTTGAGCGTCTCGTCGAGAAAGCGCCCGGTGTCCGCGGCAAATCCGGTCTGTTCGGCGGCCTCGGCGGCGTAGTCGCGCAGGATCGCGCGCACGCGTTCGCGCGGCAGCATCTCCAGTTCGCGCATGGCGCTGCCCAGGCGGCTCACTTCGAGCGGGCTCAGGTAACGCAACACGGCAGCCGTGGCCTCCTCGCCCAGGGCGAGCAGCAGCGCGGCGGACTTTTCGATGCCGGCCTGGCTCATGCGCGCATCCTGGTTAGATTCATGCGGCTGCTCATGCGCGCATCCAGAGCTTGATGACGTCCGCCGTCACGCGCGGATCGGTCAGCACCCGGCCGCGCACCGCATCGAGCTCGGCGTCGAGATCTGCCACTTCAGCCGCGGCGGCAGGCCTGCGGCGGGCACGCCGCCATGCCGACACCGCGAGCAGGATCAGCGCCGCGGCTGCCGCAGCCAGCGACCATTGCGGCAAGGCAAACGAACTGGCGGCGGCGGGCGGCGGGTTGGCCGGCTGCATGGGTTGCAGCGGGGGAGCCGGCTTGGGCGCCGCGGCCCGGGGGGTTTCGGCAGACAGATCGGCCTGCGGTTTGAGCGCCACCGCAGGCAGCGCATACACGCGCAGCGTGTCGCCGCGCGCCGGCTGCAGACCCAGCGCCTGGCTGGCCATCTGCCTGGCGCGTGACAGTTCATTGGTGCTGGCGTCGAATCCCAGAATCACGATGGCATTGATGCGCTGGATGCGGCCTTCCGGCACGCGCGTGGTGCGCACGGTTTTTTCCAGCGGACGCGCCTGCCCGGCCACCACGACATTCTGCACGCGCTCGACCGTCTGCCGGGTTTCGCTGTCTTCCAGGGTGGCGGTCACCTGCACGCTGACGCGGTCCTCGCCCAGCCACGGCGTCAATGCCGCCAATGCCCGCCGCACCAGATCCTGCTCCAGCGCCAGGCGCTGCGACTGGGCGGCCTCGGGCGCCGCGCCGCCCAGCAGGACGCCGCGCGGATCGAGCACCTGCACCTCCGCGCGCTTCAGGCGCGGCACCCCGGCGGCCACCAGGGTCTGGATGGTGGCCACCTGCCCGGCTTCCAGTTGCGAACCGGGGCGCAGCCGCACCAGCACCGCAGCGGTAGCGGGCGGCGCATCGCGCAGGAAGGGCGAAACCTTGGGCAGGGCAAGATGGACGCGCGCGAGTTCGACCGCTTCCAGTTTCTGGATCGAACGCGCCAGGTCGATCTCGAGCGCGCGCTGAAAGCGCTGCTGCTCCTGCAGCGACGAGGCGCCAAAGCGGGGGGCGCGGTCGACTTCGTCCTGCGCATCGTCGTCGGATTTGGGCAGGCCGCGCGCAGCCAGGCGATAACGCGCCGCATGCAACTGAGTGGCCGGCACCTCGATGGTGCCGTCGGCGGCAGTCAGGCGATAGGGAATGTCGAGCTGTTCGAGCGCAGTGATGACCTCGCCGCCGGCGCGGTCGGACAGTTGCGCATACAGCACGCGATAGGCAGGCGGGTTGAACCACAGATAAGCGGCGGCCAGTGCGGCCAGCGGCAGGATCGCCAGCAGGGCCAGCATGAAGCGGCGCAGCGGGCTGGCGTCCGCAATCAGGTCGCGCAGCCTGCTCAGCCAAGCCGGCACTGCATGCACCTCGTCTGGGTCGCCGGGTTCAACTGGATCGCGTCTTGCTTGATAAGCTGAATATTCACCCGGCGATTATAACCAGTCAGGCGCTGCCACAGTGCGCAGCACCACCTGCAATTGGCCCGCCCGCTCGCGGCCCTGGAACCACCAGATGCCGCCTTTTTTCACCGTCAGATCGCCCGCCTGCCCGGTCAGCAGCTGCATCGCCACCTGCCCCAGCGTGGGCTGATGCCCGACGATCAGCACCGGATAAGGCGCATCCGGCCAGCCTGCGGCGGCCAGCACGTCTTCGGCGCGCGCCCCCGGCGCCAGCGCCGGCACCTGGTCGTAATAGCGTCCCAGCGCCTTCGCCGTTTGCAGGGCGCGTGCGGCGGGGCTCACCAGGACGTGGATGTCCGGCGGCAGCCGCGGGTTGAGCCAGTCGGCCATGCGCGATGCCTGCTTGCGGCCCTTGTCGGTCAGTTCGCGGTCGAGATCGGGCACACCGTCTTCCGCCTCGGCGTGTCGCCACAATATGATATCCATCCGTCTTGCCTCGCAAAAAATCGTTCGTTTATCCGTTCAGCCAGGCCAGCATAACGCAGCCGCAGGCTCACGGCGATATCACCAATACAGCTTCAGTCTAAGGATATCTCGCACCATCCCAGCGCTTTCAGCGTCCGCCGCCTCCGCCTGTTTCGCCCCCAGCCAGCCGAGGACGAAGTCCCGCATCGGCCCCGCGTCGGTATGCCCTGAAGGACTCCGATCCACTCCGTTCTGAAGAACGTGTGGAGTCGTATGCGCTGCAGTCAGCAGGTCCCATGCCACCCACGCATCGTTGGCGCGCCCCAGGCTGTCCTGTGCGTCGCGCAGCACAGTCAGGTAGCGATCCTGGCGGCGTCTGGCGAACAGGGTGTAGAAAAACTCGGCCGCGTAGCGCTGGCGCTTGATGGCGATGCGCAGGGCATGGCGCTGCGCCGCCTGCAGTTCCCCGAAATCGCGCGCGCCGCGAGCGATGGGGCGATGGCCTTTCTGCAGCGCCCGGCGCGCCCACTTGTTCAACGGCGATAGCTGGACGAAGCGCTGCGCTTCCGGCGCGTCTCGCCAGCCCCGCTGCAGCAGCCAGCGCTGCAGCGCCAGCAGCCACGCGCCTGGGCGTGCCTGGATCAGCGCCGCCTGCATGGTCGCGCGCACCTCGGTGCGATGCGCCTGCAGCGCGTCCATGCCGCGCGCCCAGGCGCCGGCATCGGGGTAATGCGGCGCAATCGCGGGCAGGGTTTCGCCGCACAGCACGTCCCAGTCGCGCGCCGGGCCGAGCGCGGCAGCCAGCGTGCGCAGGCCGTCCATCAATTCGTCCGGCAGCGCGCACACCCGGCGATATAGCCGCAGCGCGGCGCGCAGGCGCCGCAGCGCCACCCGCGCCTGGTGCACATATTCGATGTCGTCGGCTGCCAGCACCCCCGGCAGATTGGCCTGGAACTGCGCGAGACACGCCTGGGCGATGGCGGCAAAGCCGTCTTCCACGCGCATGTCTCGGCTCAGCGGCAGCGGCACGGATTTCACCGGCGCCGCATCCACCCCGCGTGCCAGGCGCACGCCGCGCTCGGCCTTGCTGATGTCGAACGGCAGGCAATCGAATGCGCTGGCCCACTCCAGCGCCAGGGCGAACAGCACATCCGGCTGGCCGGCTTTGAGTTCAAGCTCGATCTCGCAGATGGGCTGGCTGTTTTTCCCCGCACGCACTTCGCCCACGTCCAGCGCCACCTCGATCTGCGCGCCGCCACGGCCCGTGAGCAGCCAGGTGGTGCGGTCGAAGCGCGTTTCGAACACCGGCACCAGCTGCGCGCGCAGCGCCTCCGGCACCAACGCCCGCGCCTCGGCCGGAAACCGGCTCCAGTCCGGCATACTGCGGGCAACCGGCATCTCAAACTCGGCGCGCTGCGACAGCCCGCCGCGCCGCTCGCCCTCGGTTTTCAGCGTCTGCAGCCAGCGCCTCCCGACCCGCCGCACCCGCAACGCGACGCCCTGCGCGCTCAGGGCAAAATCCGGGGTGTCGAAATAACGGGTGATCAGCGCCTGTTGCACGGGTGCGCTGCGCCGCCGCGCCATCAGCTTGAGAAAAGCCGCAACCTGCTGCGGGGGCAACGCCAGCTTGAGTTCGATCTCGACTGAATCGGAAACTGTCATATATCTGTCATGTCAGGATAAACGTGAACGTTTATCATTGGAGCACACTACGAAGAATCCGTCATGAATCAGCCAAGCCCCGACACCCTCATCAACCGTGAACTCGGCATCCTCGAATTTCAGCGCCGCGTGCTGGCGCAGGCCGACGATCCCGACATGCCGCTGCTTGAGCGGCTGAAGTTTATCTGTATCTTTTCCAGCAACCTGGACGAATTCTTCGAGGTGCGGGTGGCCGGGCTGAAGGAGCAGATTCGCGCCAATACCGCCCAACTCTCGCCCGATGGCATGACGCCAGGCCAGCAATACCGCGCAGTGTCGGAAACCACCCATGCGCTGGTGGCCCGGCAATACGAACTCTTCAACAAGGACATCATTCCCGAGCTGGCCACGCACGGGATTCATTTTTTCCGCCGTACGCAGTGGAACGAAAACCAGGCGGCGTGGATCCGCGACTATTTTTTCCGCGAGCTGATGCCGGTGCTGACGCCGATCGGCCTCGACCCTTCGCATCCGTTTCCACGCGTGCTCAACAAGAGCCTCAACTTCGCGGTGGAGCTGTCCGGGCGTGATGCCTTCGGCCGCAATTCCGGTGCCGCCGTGGTGCAGGCGCCGCGCTCCCTGCCGCGGGTCATCCGCATGCCGGATGACATCGCCGGTTGCGAATACGGCTTCGTTTTCCTGTCGTCGATCCTGCACGCCCACGTCGGCGAGCTGTTTGCCGGAATGAAAATCGAGGGCTGCTACCAGTTCCGCGTCACCCGCAACTCCGACCTGTTCGTCGACGACGAGGAAACCAAGAACCTGCGCCAGGCCCTGCAGGGCGAACTGCCGCAACGCCACTACGGCGCGGCGGTGCGGCTGGAAGTGGCCGACAACTGCTCGGCTTCGATGGCGGCCTTCCTGCTGGAACAGTTCGAGCTCGACGCCGAGGATCTCTACCAGGAACACGGCCCGGTCAACCTGGTGCGCCTGATGCAGGTGCCCGACTGGGTCGACCGCCCCGACCTCAAGTTCGCGCCCTTCGTCCCGGCCCTGCCCGCCCGCCTGGTCAAGCATGAAGACATCTTTGCGCAGATCAAGAAGGGCGACATCCTGCTGCACCACCCGTTCGAGTCGTTCCAGCCGGTGACCGACTTCATCGAGCAGGCCGCCGCCGACCCCAACGTGGTCGCCATGCGGCAGACGGTCTACCGCACCGGCACCGACTCCAAGCTGATGCAGGCGCTGATTCGCGCCGCGCAGTCGGGCAAGGAAGTCACCGTGGTGGTCGAACTGATGGCGCGCTTCGACGAGGAGGCCAACATCAACTGGGCCGCCAAGCTGGAAGAAGTCGGCGCGCATGTGATCTACGGTGTGGTCGGGCACAAGACGCACGCCAAGCTCGCGCTGGTCATCCGCCGCGAAGAAGGTGTGCTGCGCCGCTACGCGCATCTGGGTACCGGCAACTACCACGCCCGCACCGCGCGCCTGTATACCGACTTCGGCCTGCTGACCGCCGACGAGACCATCACCGCCGACGTCGGCAGCCTGTTCACCCAGATCACCGGGCTGGGCAAGGCCGGCAAGCTGAAACGCCTGTGGCAGGCGCCGTTCACCCTGCACAGCGAAGTCATCGCCGCGATCAACCATGAAGCCGAGTTGGCCGCCGCCGGCAATCCCGCCGCCATCGTTGCCAAGATGAACGCGCTGCTGGAGCCGCAGGTCATCGCTGCGCTCTACGCCGCCTCGCAGGCCGGGGTGAAGATCGACCTCATCATCCGTGGCGTGTGCGCGCTACGCCCCGGCATTGCCGGGCTGTCGGACAACATCCGGGTGCGTTCGATCGTCGGGCGCTTCCTCGAACACACGCGCATCTTCTATTTCAAAAACGGCGGCGACGAACAGGTCTACCTGTCGTCAGCCGACTGGATGGACCGCAATTTCTTCCGCCGCATCGAAACCGGCTTCCCGGTGCTCAATCCCAAACTGAAAAAACGCGTCGTCAACGAAGGCCTCAAGCCCTACCTGCGCGACAACGTGCAGGCCTGGGAGATGCAGTCCGACGGCAGCTACCGCCGCCGCAAGCCTGGCCGCGCCAAACCCTATCGGGCCCAGGACGTGCTGCTGGCGCTTTTTTTGCGCTGATCCTGTCGCCACCACGCGCAGGCTTTTGAATCGTCACCAAAGCTTCACCTGAAGGCCACGTCGCCGTCACATGACGGTGGCCTGATGGCGGCATGTTGAATCGCGTCACCAACCTGCTCCGCGCGCGTCCTGATGGCACCATCCGGCAGCCCGCCGACGCCGCTCCCTGGCCTTCCGGCCAGATTGCCGCCCCGACCGCTGGCCCATCTTCAACTGATACCCGCACGCCCCGCCACTACCGCACGCTGTGGATTTCCGATATCCACCTCGGCACCGCCGGCTGCCAGGCCCGCTATCTGCTCGATTTCCTGAAACACAACGAATCCGACACGCTCTACCTGGTCGGCGACATCATCGACGGCTGGCAATTGCGGCGCGGCTGGTACTGGCCAAGGTCGCACAACGACGTGGTGCAAAAGCTGCTTCGCAAGGCGCGCAAGGGAACGCGGGTGCTCTACGTGCCCGGCAACCACGATTCGATGGCGCGGCAGTTCATGGGCCTGGCCTTCGGCGACATCGAGGTGGCGGACGAGGTGATCCACGTCACCGCCGACGGCAGGCGCTTTCTGGTCACCCACGGCGACCTCTTCGACGGCGTGATGCAGTACGCGCGCTGGCTGGCCTATCTGGGCGACAGCGGCTACACCGCGATCCTCGCGCTCAACCGCTGGTTCAACGGCCTGCGCACGCGCATGGGCTACCCCTACTGGTCGCTGTCGCAATACATCAAGCACAAGGTCAAGAATGCGGTCAGCTTCATCACCGCGTTCGAGAAAGTGATGATCGACGAAGCGCGGCGGCGCGATTGCGACGGCGTCATCTGCGGCCACATCCACAAGGCCGAGATCCGCACCCTGGACGGCCTCGTGTACTGCAACGACGGCGACTGGGTGGAAAGCCTGACCGCGCTGGCCGAAACCGCCGACGGCACGCTCGAAATCATTCACTGGACCCACTGCCTGGACACATCCAGCTCACCCCGAAAAGCAACCGTACAGGAGACACCATGAAAGTCATGATCGTGACCGATGCCTGGTCGCCGCAAGTCAACGGCGTGGTGCGCACGCTCATCACCACCCGCCGCGAAATGCAGGCGATGGGCCACGAGGTGGATATCCTCTCGCCGCTGGAATTCCGCACCCTGCCCTGCCCCACCTATCCGGACATCCGCCTGTCCGTGCTGGCCGGCAACGCGGCCCGCAAACGCATCCGCGAATACGCCCCCGATGCGCTGCACATCGCCACCGAAGGGCCGCTGGGCCTCGCCGCGCGCCGCTATGCGCTGGACAACAAGCTGCCCTTCACCACCGCCTACCACACCCGCTTTCCCGAATACGTCAAAGCCCGCACCGGCATTCCGCTCGCCTGGACCTACCGCTTTCTGCGCTGGTTCCACGGCCCCGCGCGCGCAGTGATGGCGCCCACGCCCGCGGTGAAGTCCGACCTCGAGTCCTTCAGCTTCGACAACGTGGTGCTGTGGTCGCGCGGGGTCGATCTCGACGTGTTCAAGGTGCAGGATTCTCACCGCCTCGACAGCGAGCACCCGATCTTCCTGTACGTCGGCCGGGTCGCGGTCGAGAAGAACGTCGAAGCCTTCCTGCAGCTGGATCTGCCCGGCTCCAAATGGGTGGTGGGCGACGGCCCGGCGCTGGCCGGCCTGCGCGCAAAATACCCCAAAGCCCACTACCTCGGCGTGATGAAGCAGCCGGAACTGGCCGAAATCTATGCCGCCGCCGACGTCTTCGTCTTCCCCAGCAAAACCGATACCTTCGGCCTGGTGCTGCTCGAAGCCATGGCCTGCGGCCTGCCCGTGGCCGCCTATCCGGTCACCGGACCGATCGACGTACTCGGCGACTCGCCCGCGGGCGTCATGCACGAAGACCTGCATCAGGCCTGCATGGCCGCGCTCGACATCGACCGCCGCACCGCGCGCGCCCACGCGGAAAAATTCTCCTGGCGCGCGGCAACCGAGCAGTTCGTCGATCATCTGCATCCCGTAATGCACAAAACAGCGCCCGCCTGACACCATCGTTTAAGCCCGCTTTGTCCAGTGCCATATCAGTTCGGGCCTGGATGCCGGATCCCATGTCTCACACCCCCATCGTGAGGATGAGCCCACAGTCCGCGTCATCAAGATGTCATATCCGATGGATATGGTTCGGGCATTACATGTCTAGACATCTACCGCAATGAGCCTCTACGCCATCGAACACGACAGCGGAATCGCGCTGTATGCGCAAATCGCCAAGGTTTTGGAACGGGATTACGTGGGGCAAGGCGCGCCGGGTGACCGGCTGCCGTCCGAAGGAGATCTGGCTGATCGCTTCGGCGTGAACCGTCACACCCTGCGTCGGGCGGTGGATGAACTGATCACGGTTGGATTGCTGGAGCGGCAGCACGGCGTGGGCGTATTCATTGCGGACCGGCTGCTCGATTACAGAATCGGAACGGGTACGCGCTACACCCAAAACCTTGCCGATCTGGGTATCGCCACTGAAAGTTCGGTATTGAGGAAGATGGTCGCACCGGCGTCGCTCGGCGTAGCGCGGCACCTGAATTTACCCAATGACGCGCCGGTGTTGTGGATCGAGACACTGCGCCGCGCTGATGGCGTACCGCTGTGCGTCATCTCTCATTTTTTGCCAGTTGAACCCTTCAAAATGATGCTCGATAACTACGTCGACGGTTCGTTGCATGAACTGTTGGCGCAACACAGCGGCCCGCTGCGTCGCACCGAGAGCCTGGTGACGGCGGTACTCCCGCAAGGCGATGACGCGAAGCTGTTAGGCATCGCGCAGACCAGACCGGTGCTGCGCGTCAAGAGTTTGAACGTGCTCGAACGGGATGGAACCCCGGTCGAATACGCCATTACCCGGTTTCGCGCAGACCGGATCCAACTGCGTATCACCCCGTGAACTGATCTTCCGAACCCTTCCACAGCCTTACAGGAGTATTTCAAATGTATTACAGACGCACTTTCCTGGCTACTGCCATCGCTGCCGCCCTGGCCATCACCCTGCCCGCTGCCGCGCACGCGCGTGACGGCAGCGTCAAACAACCCTTGCGCGTGATGCTGGTGCCTGCCGACGGCGGCACCGAAGACGGCACCAAGGCCGATTTCCAGCCGATTTTCAACGCCATTACCCGCACCACGGGTTTGAATTTCGACATCAAGGTTGGCCAGAGTTATGGCGCCGTGGTCGAGGCGATGTGCGCCAAGCAGGCGGATATCGCCTGGTTCGGCCCGGCTTCGTACATTCCGGCGCGCGACCGTGGCTGCGCCAAATTGCTGGCGGTGGCAGTGGAAAAAGGCCAGTCGGTGTATTACTCCGGGCTGTTCACCGCACGCGATTCATCGCTTAAGAATCTGCAAGACACCAAGGGCGACCGCCTGGCGCTGGGCGATGTCAATTCCACCTCCAGCTTCCTCTATCCGGTGGCGATGCTGATGGATGCGGGTGTCGATCCCGCGCGCGACATGAAGCAGATCGTTCTGGCCGGCAGCCACGCCAACGTGATTACCGCACTGGCCGAAGGCAAGGTCGATGTCGGCGGCGCGTCCTTCGATTCTTTCGAGAAGGCGGTCAAGGCGGGTTCCATCGACCCCGCCAAGGTACGCGTGCTGGCCAAGAGCGATCCGATTCCCTATCCGCCCATCGCCATGCACCCGGCCTTGCCCGCCAAGGTGCAGCAGCAGTTGAAGGATGCTTTCGGCACCGTGCATCAGGCGCCCGGCATCACGCCTGACCAGGTTCGCGGTTATGGCGGCAAGAAAGTGGATCGCTACGACGCCAACTTCCCCGAATCCGGCATGGATGCGCCGGCCAAGAAGATGACGCTGGTGAACGACCAGGTGAAGGCCGCCATCATCAAGAAAGCTTCCAACCGTTAAACCCGGCCGGTGCGGGGCGGCCTTACAAAAGTGAGCGTCCCGCACCGTCAGCCCCATGACAAGGAACCCATCATGTTGAAATTTCATTCTGTCAGCAAACGCTATGACGACGGCACCCAGGCGCTGTCCGAAGTTCATCTGGACATTCCCCAGGGCCAGTTTTGCGTGCTGCTGGGATCGTCGGGCGCGGGTAAATCCACGCTGCTCTACATGGTCAACGGGCTGGTGACGCCGACGACCGGACAGGTCGAGATCGGCGGCAAGGCGCTCAATCGCGCCAATATCAAATCCATCCGGCGTACGGTCGGGATGGTGCATCAGCAGTTCAATCTGACGCCGCGCTTATCGGTGTCGATGAATGTGTTGTCCGGCGCGCTGCCGTTCGTTTCTTATCTGCGCGCGGCGGTCATGTGGTATCCGCGCGCGCTGCGTGAGCGCGCCTGCAGACTGCTGGCCGAGGTGGGCTTGTCGCCCGAGCACTTGCCGCGCCGCGTGTCCGAGCTTTCCGGCGGGCAGATGCAGCGCGTCGGCATCGCTCGCGCTTTCATGCTGGAGCCGCAAGTGCTGCTGGCGGACGAGCCGGTGGCCAGCCTCGACCCCAAGGTCAGCCGCGACATCCTGGTGCTGTTGCGCGATGAGGCCAAACGACGCGGCACCACCGTGGTGTGCAGCCTGCACCAGCCCGAACTGGCGGTGGAATTCGCCGATCGCATCATCGCCCTCAAAGGCGGCAAGCTGATTTTCGACGGCACGCCGGAACAGCTGGTCGCAGCCGGTCTTGACCGGATTTATCAGCACGACGCACCCAAACCCGCGCCAACCGGCTCGGCTCAGCCACTCGCCCCGCAAATGCTGGAAGCCCTGGCCTGAAGGACATTCAATGAAACCTGACACACCCTCCCTGTCGAAAGACTGGCAGCTCACCCCGCCGTGGACGGCCAAACACCTGTTGCTGGGCATGGCGCTGCTGGCTTTGCTCGCCTTCACCGGCGCGCGGCTGGAAATGCCGCGCATGTTTGCCGAAATCGGCGAGGCGATCGGTTACAGCGCCGGACTCACGGAGAAATCGCCCGTAGCGACGGGCCTGGGGCGCATCGGGCAGTCGATTTTCCCGATTCAGATCGCCGAGGTGACGGAAGTCGCGCGCATCGAAAATTTCGACCGCGACGATCTACCGCTGTTCGCCCGCATTGAAATACAGGAAACCAAGACCGCGCATCTCAACACCGAAACCCTGCAAATGGAAACCGGGGTGGAAAAGAAAGAGGTGCTGGTCGAGCCTTTGGGCTACCTCACGATCGTGCTGGTGAAAATGGTCGAAACGCTGGAAATCGCGCTCTGGGCCACGGTGCTGTCCATCCTGCTGTCGATCCCACTGGCCTATTACGCCGCCAGCAATTACTCCCCCAACAAGCTGACCTATTTTCTGTCGCGTTCCAGCATCAGCCTGCTACGCTCGGTGCCGGAACTCATTACCGCGCTGTTTCTGGTGCTGGCTTTCGGTTTTGGCCCCATCGCCGGCGTCCTGGCGCTCGCGCTCCATGCCGCCGGATTTCTGGGCAAGTTCTACGCCGAAGATATCGAGAACGCCGACCGCAAGCCGCAGCAATCGCTGGAGGCCATCGGCGCGGGCAAGCTCAAGACGCTGTGGTATGGCGTGCTGCCGCAAGTCATGCCGCAATACGTGGCCTACAACCTCTACATCCTTGACCGCAACGTGCGCATGGCGACCGTGATCGGGCTGGTGGGCGCGGGCGGCATCGGCCAGGAGCTGAAAGGCCGTTTCGACATGTTCCAGTTCGGCCATGTCGGCACCATCCTGGTGGTGATTTTCATCACCGTGCTGTTGCTGGATCAGTTCTCGGCGCGTACCCGGAAGAAACTGATATGAATCTGCCGTCAGGTTTCCCGCCACGCAATCTCTGGAGTGCCCTGCTGGCCCAACTTCCGTCCGATCAGGTGCGGTCTGCCGCCAGTGCGCTTGATTATGAAGTCGTGGATATCACCCTGCCGCAATCCGGCCTGGGGCTGATGCACCTTCACGACAGCGCCCTCAACGACGGTTTTTACCTGGGTGAGATTCCCGTCGCCCGCGCCCATGTCCGCGTCCGGTGCGTCGATGGACAAGAAGCGGAAGGCGGCGCCGTGCTCGTCGACGACCGCGCCCGGCTGGCGCGCGCCATCGCCGTGCTCGATGCCGTGCTCGCCGCGCGGCTGCCCGGCTGGGAGGCCGCCGCCAAGCTGGTAGCGCAAGGGCAGGCCGCGCAAGAACAACGCGCGCAAACGCGCCGTGCCCTGCTGGCCCGCACCCATGTCGATTTCAGCCTCCTGGGGCAAGAGGAAGACGAATGACCGCCATGACCGATTTGACCGCTTTGTCCATATGGCAAGCGCACACCCAGCAGCGTCTGTTCCGCCGCCTGCTGGAGGCTTTTGCTTACCCCGGCCGTCTGCTTGACGCCGCCGACAGCGGCACGACCGCACGCCTCGCGATTCTGGCCACGCTGCTGGATGGCGAGGTGGATCTGGCCGACCCGCACGGGCTGATCGCGCCAGAAGACGGGCTGCGCCTGATGACCAGCGCCGCCGCGCCCGAGCAGGCGCGCTTTGTCGTCGCCGATGCCGCGCGCGCGCCGGATTTCACGCCCACGCAGGGCAGCCTGGAATCCCCCGAGTTCGGCGCGACGCTGCTGCTCGAAGTCGAGCAACTGGGCACGGGGTCGCCTTTGTTGCTGACCGGGCCCGGCATCGCCGCGCAAACCCGGCTGGCGGTGCAGGGCCTGCACCCGGAGTGGATCGCGCGGCGGGCGGACTGGGTGTCGGCCTATCCGCTGGGCGTGGACATCATCCTGTGCGACGCCACGCATTTCGCGGCCTTGCCGCGCACCACTCAGATTATTCGGGAGGCGCTCTAATGGGCTATGTCGCGATCAAGGGCGGCAAGGCCGCCATCGAGGGGGCGGCGGCCGCAACGGACATGCTGCGTGCAGGCAGCGAGTACGCCGAGCCGCTCGTACTAGATGCCATCGAAGGCCAGTTGCGTCTGCTGGTCTCGCGGGTGGTGTCCGAGGGTGGCCTGTATCACCCAAAACTGGCGGCGCTGGCCATCAAGCAGTTCCAGGGCGACACCCTGGAGGCGGCATTCGCGCTGCGCGCCTACCGTTCGACCAAGCCGCGCCTGCTGGAGACGCCGCCGCAAAATACCGCGCACATGCGCGTCATCCGCCGCATTTCTTCCGCCTTCAAGGACATCCCCGGCGGCCAGATGCTGGGGCCGACTTACGACTACGCCCTGCGTCTGCTCGATCTGGGTCTGGTGGATGAAAACCCGGAAGACTTCCGCGCCATTGCCCGCCGTTTCCTGGCCGATGCGCCCGACAGCGAGCTGCCGGACAGTTTTCCCAAGGTGCTGGACGCGCTGCGTGCCGAAGGGCTGCTGCCGCCGCTTAAACCTGTCGCGGGCGCACCGTTCGACATCACGCGCCAGCCGCTGATCTTCCCCGTGCCGCGTGCCGCCGCGCTCGCCACCATGGCGCGGGCGGAGACCGGCTCGCTGCTGGCCATCGCCTATTCCAACATGCGCGGCTACGGCGACGTCCATCCGACGATTGCCGAACTGCGGGTCGGCTATGTGCCGGTGATGCTGCCGCACCCGGTGACCGGCGAGCCGATGGAAGTGGGCGAAGTATTGATGACCGAATGCGAAGTGGTCGCCATGTTCGAAGGTGACGAGCATGGCAGTAGACCCACTTTCACATTGGGCTATGGCGCCTGTTTCGGCCACAACGAGGTCAAGGCCATCAGCATGGCGATTCTTGACCGGGCGCTGCAAAAAGGCATGACGGATGGCGCGACCAACCCGTCGGAAGACCCGGAATTCGTGCTGCTACACGTCGATGGCGTGGACTCGATGGGCTTTGCCTCGCATTACAAGATGCCGCACTACGTCACCTTCCAGTCCGACATGGATCGCCTGCGCACCACGCAAACCAAGACCGGAAACGACACGGCGCGGCAAAAGGACAGCGTATGAACAACACCTATGAACTACCCCTGGACGAGGCCGGCTATGCCTTCGGTTTCATGGACGAATACGCCAAAAAGGAAGTGCGCCGCGCCATCCTCAAGGCGATCTGCATCCCCGGCTACCAAACCCCTTACGCCTCGCGTGAAATGCCGATGGGGCGCGGCTTCGGCACCGGCGGCCTGCAACTGACTCTGTCTCTGGTGGGCGCCGACGACACCCTGAAGGTCATCGACCAGGGTTCGGACGATTCGGTCAACGCCGTGAATCTGCGCCAGTTTGTGCAAATGACTTGCCCGGGCGTGGAGGTCACCGAGAAGACCGAAGCGGCGACGCTGATTCAGTCGCGCCACCGCATCCCGGAAAAACCGCTCACCGAAGCGCAGATACTCGTGCTGCAAGTGCCCTACCCGGATGCGCTGGTGGTGGTGGAGCCTTCCGAAGCGCGCCGCAAAACCATGCACGGCGAGGCGGATTATTCGCGCCTGTTGGTGAAGCTCTACGAAGACATCGTCAAATTCGACGAAATCACCATCTCGCATCGTTATCCGACGCGCATCCACGGTCATTACATCATCGACCCTTCGCCGATTCCGCGCTGGGACGTGCCCAAGCTGCACCAATCGAAGGCCTTGATCCTGCTGGGCGCCGGGCGCGAGAAAAAAATCTACGCCGTGCCGCCTTATACCCTGGCCGAGCCGCTGGCGTTCGAGGATGTGGTGTTCAGCGTGGAGGATTTCCGCGATGCGTTGGGGAACCGCCGCACCTGTTCGCGCTGCGGGGCCGCCGATAGCTTTCTCGATGAGTTCAGCGATGAAACGGGCAAAAAAATATATCAGTGCTCCGACTCCGCTTATTGCAACGAACGACTGGCTTCGGAGAAAACCGCATGAGCCGCAAGATTCTGGAAGTCAACAACCTCACCAAGATTCATGGCCGTGGCTGTCCGCTGTGCCTGGAATCCACCGGCCCCGAGGCCGACACCAATATCTGCCCGCATTGTGGCAGCGTGGTGGCGGCGCATGGCGTGAGTTTCGATCTCTATCAGGGGGAGATTCTGGGCATCATCGGCGAGTCGGGCAGCGGCAAATCCACCGTGGTCAAGACACTGTATTTCGACGATGCGCCGAGCGCGGGCGAGGCGGTCTTCTTCGACGAGGACGCGCAATACGACCTCTACAGCCTCAACGCCGCACAGCAGCGCAGTCTGCGCAGTAAACGCTTCGGCATGGTCTATCAAAACCCGCACCTGGGGCTGAATTTCAACGTCTCGGCGGGCGGCAATATTGCCGAGCGGCTGTTGATGAGCGATGTCGCCCATTACGGCGCCATCCGCGAACGGGCGCGCAGCCTGCTGGTGCGTACCGAAGTGCTGGAAAACCGCATGGACGAGAACCCCAAGAAATTCTCCGGCGGTATGCAGCAGCGGGTGCAGATCGCCAAGGCGCTCGCTACTCGGCCTCCGCTGCTCTACCTGGATGAAGTCACCACCGGGCTGGATTTGTCCGTACAAGCCGCGATTCTCGACCTGATTCTGGAAATTCAGCACGAACTCGGCACGGCGATGATTGTGGTGACCCACGATCTCGGCGTGGTGCGGCTACTGGCCGGACGCACGCTGGTCATGAAATACGGTCGCGTCATTGAGACGGGGCTGACCGATCAGATTCTCGAAGACCCTCAGCACGCCTATACCCAGCGGCTGGTGGCCTCGGCCTTGTAAGGATCAAGCAATGGACAACATCATTCTGAGCGTTGAAGGCTACGCCAAACAGTTTTACCTACACAGCCGCCAGCGGCTCATTCCCTCCGCCGCCCAGGTCAATCTCAGCGTGCGCGCCGGGCAACTGACCGCGCTGATCGGCCCGACTGGCGCGGGCAAATCGTCGGTATTGAAGGGCATCTACCGCACCTATCTGCCCAGCGCCGGGCGCCTGCTCTACACCGATGTAGAAGGGCACACGCTCGACCTGGCGCTGGCGGGAGAACATCACATCCTCGAACTGCGCCAACGCGAGATCGGCTTCGTCACCCAGTTCCTGCATTGCCTGCCGCGTCAACCGGCGCTGGACGTGGTGGCGGAACCGCTATTGACCCGCGGCGTCACGCGCGAGGCCGCCCGCCAGCAGGCCGCCGGACTGCTCGAACGCCTGGCCGTGCCGCAACGCCTGTGGGGCGTGCCGCCCGCCACCTTCTCCGGCGGTGAAAAACAGCGCATCAACCTGGCGCGCGGGCTGATTGCCCGCCCTCGCCTGCTGCTGCTGGACGAACCCACCGCCAGTCTGGATACGGCTACGACCGAACACGTCATTGCCCTGCTTCAGGAAATGAAACAGGACGGCGTCGGCATGATCGCCATCTTCCATCACCCCGCGCTGGTCGAACGGCTGGCGGATGCGGTGGTTGAACTCTCGCCACCCGCAATGACTGTTACTGACGAACTGATCGAGCGCATCGCATGAAAAACCATTTTTATTTAACCGGGGCGCAAATTGTGCTGCCCAACGAAACCCTGAACGATGCCGCCGTGCTGATCGAAGAGGGTGTCATCGCCGCCATTGACCCCGCCAACCATCAGGGTGCAACCGAGGTCTCGCTCAAAGGCTGCATGCTGATGCCGGGCATGATCGATCTGCACTGCGATGCGCTGGAAAAAGAAGCCGAACCGCGCCCCGGTGTGCATTTTCCTTTCGATTTCGCTTGCGCTCAGGCTGACAAGCGCAACGCCGCTGCGGGCATTACCACGGTGTTTCATGCCCTGTCGTTCGCCAACGCCGAGCTGGGCGTGCGCAACAACGCCACCGCCGCTGAACTGGCGCGTGCAATCCATACCTGGCAGGCGCACGCGCTGATCGACAACCGCGTCCATGCCCGCTACGAAATCACCGACATCACCGCGCCACCGGTGTTGCATGAGTTGATCGCCAAGGGCGAAGTGCATCTGTTGTCCTTTATGGATCACACCCCCGGTCAAGGGCAGTTCAAGGACGCGGATGCTTATCGCAACTACCTCGCCCGCACCTACAAGAAAGACGCCGCCGAGATCGAGGCGCTGCTGGCAGACAAACTGGCGCAAGGTGAAGGCGCGTTCGAGCGCATGGCAAGCTTGAGCACCGCCGCCCGCGCGGCCGGCGTGCCGCTTGCCAGCCACGACGACGACCGCCCCGAGAAGATCGGCATCGTGAAGGGACTTGGAGTGGCAGTGTCCGAATTCCCCATCACTCTGGAAACCGCCCAGGCGGCGCGAGCGGCGGGGCTGGCGACCTTGTTTGGCGCGCCCAATATCCTGCGCGGCAAGAGCCAGTCCGGCTCGATGCGGGCTTTGGATGCGGTCATCGCCGACGTGGCCGACTGCCTGTGCGGCGACTACTCCCCCGCCGCACTTTTGCCCGCCGTATTGCGCTTGCCGGAACTGGCGGGCATCTCCCTGCATGAAGCCGTGGCGCTGGTCACGCGCAACCCGGCGCGCGCCGTGGGTCTGGCCGACCGGGGCGAAATCGCCGTGGGCAAACGCGCCGATCTGGTAGCGGTGCGCACTTTGGGCAATCTGCAGCAAGCGGCGCGGGTATGGTCGGCGGGCGTGCCCGCGCTGGCGCTCGCTTTCGATCATGGGCGCTGACATGCCCCGTGGCGTATTGCTGTATGTGATCGGCGCATCCGGCAGCGGCAAAGACAGCCTGATGCAGGTCGCCCGCGAAGCGCTGGCGGGCGATGCGGATGTGGTGTTCGCGCACCGTTACATCACCCGCCCTTCCCATGCGGGCGGAGAAAACCACGTCGCGCTCAGCGAGGCGGAGTTTGAGGCGCGGCTTGCACGTAAGCTGTTCGCCATGCATTGGCGCAGCCACGGTCTGCGCTATGGACTGGGCTGTGAGCTTAACCACTGGCTGGCGAAAGGTTTGACGGTCGTGGTCAATGGTTCACGGGAATACCTGGATGAGGCTTCCAGAAAACATGATGAACTGAAACCGGTGCTGATTGAAGTTTCAACCGAGGTACTGCGTGAGCGTCTACGGTCACGGGGGCGGGAAAGCTCTTCTGACATAGAAATGCGGCTAACCCGTGCCGAAGCATTCAAAAATTTGCGCCACCCGCAACTGCTACGCCTGCCCAACAACGCACCACTGAGTGAAACCGGCCCGGCATTTGTGGCACTCATTCGCGCTCAGTCGCAGGTGGCAACATGCGCTTAAGCTTCCTTGGCACCGGTGCGGCAGGCGGCGTGCCGCTGTGGGGTTGCGATTGCCCAGCCTGCCAACGCGCCCATGCCGACCCGCGTTTTGTGCGCCGCCCCAACTGCGCGCTGGTCGAAGCGGGCGGCGTGCGATTGCTGCTCGACGCCGGGGTGATGGACGTAGCCGAGCGCTTTGCGCCGGGTACGCTGTCGGCAATCCTGCTCACCCACTTTCATGCCGACCACGTACAAGGCTTGTTTCACTGGCGCTGGGGCATCGGCGCGCTCGACGTGTACGCGCCGCACGACTCGGAGGGATGCGCGGATTTGTACAAACATCCGGGGCCGTTCCAGTTCACGCACCTCACCAAATTTGAACCATTTGAAATAGACAATATCCGCATCACGCCCGTACCCCTGGTGCATTCCAAACCGACGCTGGGTTACTGCATCGAGCACGACGGGGCGCGTCTGGCTTACTTGACCGACAGCCGCGAGTTGCCGCCGAAAACCGCTGAATTTTTGCAAAGCTGGCAACCGCATACGATCTGCCTGGACTGTACCTATCCGCCGGGTGTGGCTGGTGCGCGCAACCATTTCGATCTGCCCGAAGCGCTTGCCCTGGGCGCGGCGTATCCGGCCAGCCGGCTGGTGCTGATGCACATCGGCCACCAGCTGGATGCCTGGCTGATCGATCACCCGGATGCGCTGGCGGATCGGGTGGCGGTGGGGCGCGACGGCGCCATGCTCGATATCGGCGCCCAGTGCTGACGCCGCTGGCGGCAGTCGGTCTGGCTGTCCTGCTGCATGTTGCATGGAATCTTCTGGCGCGGCATAGCCCACCCGAGGCCAACTTCCTGTGGTGGATAGTCGGGCTGCACGTTCTGCTGTTTGCGCCGTTCACCCTGGCAGACTTCATCCGCGCGGCTGAACACGCGCCGCTGCTCGGTCTCAGCGCGACGATCACCGGCGTCGCCAATGGTGTGTATTTCGTGGCTTTGCGCCGCGCCTACGCGCTGGCGCCGGCAAGCGCTGTCTACCCCTTGGCACGCAGTGCACCGCTGTTGATTGCCGTGCTCGAATTCTTGGTCTTTGACCGCAGCTTCACACTGCTATCCTGGGGCGGGATACTCATCGGTGTGGTCGGTCTGTGGCTGATCGCCACCAGCGCGCGGGAAGGTGCGGTGCGGCTGCGCCAGGCATGGCCCTACGCGGCGCTGGCCGCTTTGATGACCGCCTTGTACAGCCTGAGCGACAAGGTAGCGGCGCCGCACCTGCCGGACATGGCAAGTACGCTCGGTTATGTCTGCGTGACCTATGCGATTGGCTGGGTGTTCCTCAGCCTTGAGCAGTGGCGGGCGGTGCGCCGCTGGACGCCCGAAAAAGTCCCCGGCATTTTTCCGCTCCTGGCAGGCTCGCTGGGTGTCGGGACGGCCTACGCGCTGGTGATCGCCTCGATGCGCCATCTGCCCGCCGCCACCATTGTGACGCTGGCCAATGCCGGCATTGTGTTGACCGTACTCCTGGGCGTGCTTTGGCTGAAAGAACGCGACGGATGGCGACAACGCGTGGCCGGCGCCTGCCTGGTCGGGGTAAGCCTGATTATTGTGGGGAGTGCGGTTCGCTCATGAGCGTTCATTACGCGCGAATTGCGGGAACGCCATGTCTACGCCGCAATCCCTGGCGACTTCGCCAAAATGGCATCGCTCAGACTCATCGGGGCTTGAAACCCGCCGCTCTGGCCCCCATCTCTCGCACGTCGTTATTGTTTGTTTCGTGCTTATCCGGTTGTCACCCAAGGCCACTACAGGTAGCGACGAGAACCCGAAGTATCCCACTACGGATAGAGGCCGAGCCTCATCGTTGGGCGTTAACCGGATAAGCACGGTTTGTTTTATGGGAGATTGAAGCATGACCGCCAGCACCAAAGAAACCCTAGGCTTCCAAGCCGAAGTCAAACAGCTGCTGCAGCTGATGATCCATTCCTTGTATTCCAACAAGGACATTTTCCTGCGCGAACTGATTTCCAACGCCTCCGACGCCGCCGACAAGCTGCGCTTCGAGGGGCTGTCGGATGGCGCACTGTATGAGAACGACCCCGAGCTCAAGATCCGCATCGCCTTCGACCGCGACGCCCGCACGCTGACCATCAGCGACAACGGCATCGGCATGAGCCGGCAGGAAGTCATCGAGCACATCGGCACCATCGCCAAGTCCGGCACCCGCGAGTTCTTCTCGCTGCTGTCGGGCGACCAGAAGAAGGACGCCGCGCTGATCGGCCAGTTCGGCGTCGGCTTCTACTCCGCCTTCATCGTCGCCGACCGCGTCAGCCTCACCACCCGCCGCGCCGGCCTCATGTCCGAGCACGGCGTGCGCTGGGAATCCGAGGGCGCCGGCGACTACACGCTGGAAACCGTCGACAAGCCCGGCCGCGGCACCGAGATCGTGCTGCATCTTCGCGAAGGCGAGGACGAATTCCTGTCGGACTACAAGATCAAGTCCATCATCCGCACCTACTCCGACCACATCACCCTGCCCATCGTGATGAAGAAGACCGAATGGAAGGACGGCGTGGAAACACCCACCCTTGATGACGAAACCGTCAACCGCGCCTCCGCCCTGTGGGCGCGCGCCAAGAAGGACATCGCGGAAGACGAGTACAACGAGTTCTACAAGCACGTCGCCCACGACTTCGAGCCGCCGCTGGCGTGGTCGCACAACCGCGTCGAGGGCAAGCAGGAATACATCTCGCTGCTCTACGTGCCGTCGCACGCGCCGTTCGACCTCTACGACCGCGAGAAGCGGCATGGCATCAAGCTCTACGTGCGCCGCGTCTTCATCATGGACGACGCCGAGCAGCTGATGCCGGCCTACCTGCGCTTCGTGCGCGGCGTCATCGACTCGGCCGACCTGCCCTTGAACGTCTCGCGCGAAATCCTGCAATCCAGCCGCGACATCGACGCCATCAAGGCCGGCTCGGTAAAGAAGGTGCTGGGCCTGCTGGAAGACCTGGCCGAAAACCAGCCGGAGAAATACGTCGAATTCTGGAACGCGTTCGGCAAGGTGCTGAAGGAAGGCCCGGGCGAGGACTACGCAAACCGCGAGCGCATCGCCGCCCTGCTCCGTTTCGCCTCCACCCACACCGACAGCGACGCGCAAGTGGTGTCGCTGAAGGACTACATCGGCCGCATGAAGGAAGGCCAGACCGCGATCTACACCATCACCGCAGACAGCTTCGCCGCCGCCCAGCACAGCCCGCACCTCGAAATCTTCCGCAAGAAAGGCATCGAAGTGCTGCTGCTGTCAGACCGCGTCGACGAATGGCTGATGAGCAACCTGCACGAGTTCGACGGCAAGCCAATCAAGTCCGTCGCCAAGGGCGGGCTGGATCTGGGCGCGCTGGAAGACGAAGCCGAAAAGACCGCGCAAAAGGAAGCCGAAGATGCGATGAAGCCCCTGGTCGAGCGCATCAAGACCACGCTCGGCGAGCGCGTCAAGGACGTCCGAGTCACCCACCGCCTCACCGACTCGCCCGCCTGCCTCGTCACCGGCGAAGGCGACATGAGCGCCAACCTCGAACGCCTGTTGAAGGCCGCCGGCCAGGCCGCGCCCACGGTGAAGCCCACGCTGGAGATCAACCCGTCCCACGCGCTGGTCACGCGGCTCAACAGCGAAACCGACGACGCGCGTTTTGCCGACTGGGCCAACCTGCTGTTCGAGCAGGCTCTGCTCGCTGAAGGCGGCCAGCTCGACGATCCGGCGAGCTTCGTGCGGCGCTTGAATGGGTTGCTGGCGATGTTGCCGGGTTGATCAAGGCAAAAAGCCGTTCGTGTTGAGCTTGTCGAAACGCGAATGACCTTATCCGTTGTTCCGAGCGCGACTGAGCAATCAGTCGCGCTTTTTCATGTCTGCCCCGAATAATTGGTTGCAATCAGGTATCCGATTGGATACATCAAGATATGAACACCTTTCTGCGCTCGGAAGAATTCGATACTTGGCTTTCGGCCCTGAAGGACCCCATTGGATGTGCCCGGATCATCCACCGCATCCGCTCCGCCGAGCTTGGCAATTTTGGCGACTGCGAACCGGTTGGCGAAGGCGTCTCCGAAATGCGCATCCACTTCGGACCGGGCTACCGGGTCTACTACAGCCGGCGCGGCGAGGTGATCATCTGCTTCTGCTGGGCGGCGACAAACGCTCGCAGAAGCGCGACATCAAACACGCCATCGAAATGGCGCGTGCACTGAACAAGGAGTAACCATGGAAAAATTTTCCACCTTCGACGTCGCCGACTACCTCGACAACGAGGAAACCATCGCGGAATACATCACCGCAGCACTGGAAGACCCCAACCCCGATGTCTTCCTGACCGCCGTGCGCGACGTGGCCCGCGCCCGCGGCATGGCGCAACTCGCCAAGGATGCCGGGCTAGGTCGCGAAAGCCTGTACAAGGCGCTGACGCCTGGCGCCAAACCGCGCTATGACACCATGCTTAAGCTGCTGCATGCGCTGGGCGTGAAGCTTTCGGCTACGCCGGTTCACCAATGATTGTGATTATGGTGACCCCGTTTTTGGCTTAACGACCGTACCCGGTAAGCGTTTTAGTCATTTGATTGGGAAGAACAATTGAGCGGGCGGATGTACCGGTTAGAATCAATTTCATTTCCTTTCCGCAGATTACCAAGGAGCCGCCATGCAAACGGCCAAACAAATCGTTCACGACATTGCCGATCACCTGCCGGACCAGGCAAGCTTCGACGATGTCATGTATGCCCTCTACGTGCGTCAGAAGCTGGAACGCTGAGTGTGGTCACGAGATTTGATGGTAAGCGTCCAACCGCCCCACTCCAACAGCAGCAGGATTTACGGTAATGCCGCCCTCAGCGGCAGCAACTCATCAATCCGGCTATTGGGCCAAGCCGGCAATTTCTCCAGCGTATCCTTCAGCCAGGCATGAGGATCCAGGCCGTTGAGCCTGGCGGTACCCAGCAGGCTCTGAATGG
>Ga0208244_100252_pt1 | contig 62598 bp, 46 predicted proteins | sample SubbioCR12Aug_5A_FD_184828 | JGI IMG/M metagenome (GOLD analysis project Ga0208244, IMG submission 184828) | Serpentinite rock and fluid subsurface biosphere microbial communities from McLaughlin Reserve, California, USA - CR12Aug_5A (SPAdes) | ecosystem: Environmental > Terrestrial > Deep... | reverse complement strand
GGGGCCGACGGGACTGCTGTCGGTGCTGACGTTCGCGGACGGGCGGGCGGTGCCGACGGACGCGGGGTGGTCGGTCGCGTCGGCTGTGCCGAAAGGGTGGCAGGAGACGGCGGAAGGCGGCGAGGGCTGGAAGGCGGCGGCGGTGGCAGGCGAGGCGGACTGCCAGCCGTGGGGGCGGATCGAACGGCGGCAGGAGACGGCGTCGCCGGCGTTCGAGAAGGTTTTCAGCGTGGCGAAAGAGGTGCGCGAGGCGACGCTGCACATCACGGGCGTGGGGTATTACGAGGCGAGCCTCAACGGGGCGCGGATCGGGAACAAGGTGCTGGATCCCTCGCCGACGAAGTTCGACAAACGGGTGCTGTATTCGACGTATGACCTGACGGGGCAGGTGCGGCGCGGGGAGAACCGTCTGGGCGTGCTGGTGGGTCACGGCTGGTATGACGTTCGCAGCGTGGCGGTGTGGAACTTCGACAACGCGCCGTGGCGCGATTTCCCGCGCATGATCGCGCAGCTTGAGCTGGCGTATGCGGACGGCACGCGCGAGACGGTGGTGTCGGACGGGACGTGGCGGCAGGTGCCGAGCCCGGTGGGGTTCGACTGCATCCGCGAGGGCGAGGTGATCGGCAAAGCGCCTGCGGGCGGGCCGGATCTGGCGGCGCAGACGGTTTTGGCGGACGTGGTGCCGGGGCCTGCAGGGCGGCTGGCGGCGGCGGCGATGCCGCCGAGCGTGATCGCGGCGCGGCTGCGTCCGAAGGGCGTGAGCGAGGTGAAGCCGGGCGTGTGGCTGGTGGACTTCGGGCAGAACACGGCGGGCTGGGTGCGGATGAAGGTGGCGGGGCAGAAGGCGGGCGACGTGGTGACGGTGCGTTACGGCGAGAAGCTGAACGAGGACGGCACGCTGAGCCTGAAAGGGACGGACGCGCATTTCCGGTATCCGGCGTCGTTCCGGGTGCTGCCGGGCGGGTGGTTTCAGGTGGACCGTTTCGTGTGCGACGGGAGCGGGGAGCAGGTGTACGAGCCGCGTTTCACGTACAGCGGGTTCCAGTATGTCGAGCTGCACGGGCTGGCGCGCGCGCCGACGGCGGAGACGTTGGAGGCGTGCGTGATCCACACGGATTTCGTGGAGGCGGGGTCGTTCGCGTGTGAGCACACGCTGCTGAACCAGCTTCAGCAGGCGATCCTGTGGGCGTACCGCAGCAATTTCGTGAACGGGTACCCGATGGACTGCCCGCACCGCGAGAAGAACGGGTGGACGGGGGATGCGTCGCTGGCGTCGGAGATGGCGATGTACAACTTCCAGAACGTGGCGGCGTACGCGAAGTGGGTGCGGGACATCATGGACGAGCAGCGTCCGGACGGGAACGTGGCGGCGATCATCCCGACGAGCGGCTGGGGGTATGCGTGGGGCAACGGCCCGGCGTGGGACAGCGCGCTGGTGATCATCCCGTGGATGATGTACGTGTATCAGGGGGATGTGCGCGTGCTGGAGGAGTCGTACGAGGCGATGCGCCGGTATGTGGACTACATGACGACACGCGCGAAGGACGGGCTCGTGAGCCACGGGCTGGGGGACTGGATTCCGGTGAAGAGCAAGACGCCTGTGGAGGTGACCTCGACGGGGTATTACTACCTCGACGCGCAGATCGTGGCGCGGACGGCGGAACTGCTGGGCAAGGCGGAGGACGCGCGGAAATACGCGGCGCTGGCGGCGTCGGTGCGCGAGGCATTCACGCGGCAGCTCTACAAGGGCGACGGCGTGTATTCGATCGGCAGCCAGACGGCGCAGAGCTGCGCGTTGCATCAGGGGCTCGTGCCTGCGGGCGAGCGGGCCAAGGCGGAGGCGCGGCTGGTGGAGTCGGTGGAGAAGACGGGCGCGTTCCCGGATTTCGGCATCCTCGGGTCGAAGTATGTCTTCCGGGCGTTGAGCGACGCGGGGCGTTCCGATCTGGCGTTCGCGATGGCGGTCAAGGACGAGAAGCCCTCTTACGGCAATTGGATCAAGCGCGGGGCGACGACGTTCTGGGAGGACTGGGACGACGGGGCGTCGCGCAACCATGTGATGTTCGGCGACATCTCGGCGTGGTTCTACCAGTATCTGGGCGGCATCCGGCTGGCGGAGGGCGTTTCGGCGATTGCCGAGGCGGTCGATCCCGAGGCGGTGGCGTTCAAGCGGTTTGTGGTGTGCCCCGAGCCGGTGGACGGGCTGGGGTGGGTGAAGGCCGAGCACGACTCGCCGTACGGGATGATCCGCAGCCACTGGAAGAAGGATGGCGCGGCGTTCACGCTGACGGTGGAGGTGCCGGTGAACACCGAGGCGACGGTGTATCTGCCGGTGAAGCCGGACGCGAAGAACGTGGCGGCGGACGTGCCTGCGGTGGCGTCAGACCGCGACCGGATGGCGTTCAAGGTCGGCTCGGGCGTCTACACGTTCCGAGTGCGGTGAGGCGAAGGCGGCGGGCGGCCTGAGGGCCCCCGCACGCGCATCAGAAGCGCATGTCAGGATAGAGGAAGCACTCGATCTTGGACTTCGCCTTGAGATCCTTGAAGTAGGCGTCCACGCCGGCGTTGAACTTGGTGCGCACGATGGAGTCGGTTATCTTCTTGCGGTCGATGGGGATGAATTTGATCAGGATGTGCGAGGCGCGCACGCTCTCGGGGATGGCCGGCGTGGAGTCGGTGGCGGGTTTGGCGGGGTTGCGCGAGGTGACCTTGATGATGTGGAAGCCGAGGCGTGACGCCACGACGGGGCCGACGGCGCCGATGTCCTGAGAGAAGGCGGCGTCTTCGAACGGCTTGGGCATTTTGCCCCGGACGAGTTCGCCGAGGTCGCCGCCGTTCTTGGCCGAGGGGCACTCGGAGACGTTGCGGGCGGTGTCGGCGAAGTCCGCGCCGTCGAGAATCTGTTTGCGGATGTTTTCGAGGTGGGCGCGCTTGAGATCGTTGGTGGCGTCGATGACGGCGATGGTGGCGTTGATGTCGCTGTCGCCGATCTTGAGCTGGTTGCGGACGTTGAGCTTGAGCAGCTTGTCGATCACGAGGCCGTCCTCGAATTCGCGGCGCATCATGGCTTCGCCGAGAGGGCCTTTGCTGAAAAAGTCGTTGGTGGTCCAGTTGCGCGACTTGAGGCTCACGGCAAGGGATCTGAGGCCCTCCTGACGGTCGGCGTCGGAGAGGCGGATTTTCTGTTTGGAGGCCTCGTCCATCATGATGGTCTTGAAGACGAAGGCGTTGACGGATTTGCGGCGGAAGTGCTCCTTGGCCTCTTCGAGACGGTTGGAGGGGATGATAAGGTGGTTGGTCTCGATGTCGTCCTTCATGTAGCCCATGGCGCGTTTTTCCATGTCGGCCCAGATGAGGGGGGTTCCGTTGACCATCGCGACGATGTACTCGGGGGAGGGGGACGCTTTGCCGGTCTGCTCGGCCTTGTCGGCGGGTTTCCTGCCGCAGCCCACGAAGGCGGCGGTAACGGCGAGGGCGGCGGGGATGAGGAAAGCTTTGTGCATCGGTGTTCTCCGGTTGATCTTGAAAAATCAGACAAGGGGATGATAAGCGATACGGGGCGTGGATTCGAGTGTGAAATGCGGGGTCAGGCGATGGGGTGGAAGAGGTTGAAGAAGTTCTCGGCAAGCTGGCGGAGTTTCGGGCGGCGTCGCCATTCGGCGTAGGTGATTTCGCGTGAGGCGTCGAGGTCGGCGAGGATGGCGGACTTGACGCGCGCGGCGAAGGGGGCGTCGAAAACGAAGAGGTTTGTCTCGTAGTTGAGGAAGAGGCTGCGGGGGTCGAGGTTGGCGCTGCCGATGATGGCGGCCACGTCGTCGATGACGGCGGCCTTGGCGTGGATGAAGGGGGGCTCGCGCTCGAAGATGCGGACGCCGGAGGTGAGCAGGGGCTTGTAGAGGGCCTGCGAGGCGAGTTGGAGGGTGGGGTGGTTGTTGACGGAGGGGACGAGGATTTTGACGTCCACGCCGCGGTAGGCGGCTTGGCGGAGGGCGAGGATGAGGGGCTCGGGCGGGACGAAGTAGGGGGTGACGATGAGGATCTGCCTGCGGGCGAGGGTGAAGGCCGCGAAAAAGGCGTCGAGGGCGGCGGCGGTCTCCTCGCGGGTTGGGCCGCTGTTCTGGAGGCGGACGGCCATGTCGCCCGCGCGTTCGGGCGTGGGGAAGAAGCTTTTTGCGAGGAGCTTTTCGGCGGGTTCGTCGGTCATGTAGTACCAGTCGCGCAGGAAGGTGTACTGGAGTTCGAGGACGGCAGGGCCGCTGAGCCGGAAATGGTAGTCGATGGTGCCGCTGCCGCCGGCGCGGGGGAGGTAGACGTCGTGGAAGTTGACGCCGCCGGTGAAGGCGGCTGCGCCGTCAACGATGAGGAGCTTGCGGTGGTTGCGGAGGTTGAGCTGGAATTTGCGCTTGAGCATGTTGGCCTGCGAGAAGCCGATGAGCTGGAGGTTGGGGACGCGGCGGCGGCGCCAGAAGAAGAGGCGAAGGTTGGCGCCGGCCGAGCCGAAGGCGTCGTAGAGGACGCGGACTTGGACGCCTGCGCGGGCGCGTTCGTCGAGGAGGGTCATGAGGCGTTGCCCGACGGCGTCGTCGTTGAAGATGTAGGTGGCGAGGTGGATGTGGTGGCGGGCGTCGCGGATGGCGGCGAACATGGCTTCGAGGGCCTCTTCGGCTTTCTCGAAGAGCCGGATGTCGTTGCCGCCGAGGAGGGGGTGGTTGGCCGAAAGGTGGTCGAGGATGCGGTTGAGCGGGACGAGCGCGGTATCGGGCGGGGGGACGGCGCGGAGGGCGTTCTTGCTGGCATGCATCACGGCGAGGGGGTGGGTGGTGCGGGTCTTGAGGCGCTGGCGTTTCTGGAACCGGCTGTCGGAGTGCTGTTTCTGCCAGCCTTTGTGGGGGATGGTGTTGATGCCGAAAAGGATGTAGGCCAGTGCGCCGACGAGGGGGAAGACCGTCGCGAAAAAGATCCAGAGCAGGGAGGTGCGGGCGTCGCGGGGCGTGCGCAGCACGTGGAGGCAGATGCAGAGGACGACCGCGATGTGGATGACGGTGCCGTATCCGATGGATTCGGGGAGCGACGGGGCGGCCCATGCGATGAAGATGTGTGCCATGTGTCCTCCTGTGTCGGGGTGGGGCGGGGTCAGTCCAGCTTGGGGGTGAGCGAGAGGTCGCCGACGATTTTCCAGAGTTCGCCGTCACGCTTGACCTCAAGGTTGCGGCCTGGGAGCACCTCCGCGAGGCCGGCCCGAATCAGCCGGACGGCCTCCTGATGGATAGCGTCGCGCTGCGCGGGAGAGACGGTTTCGAGCGTGACGAGATCGAACTGGAGCACATAACCCTTGCCGAGGGCGGAGCCGAAGCCGGGGGTGAAACTGGCTGTGATGCGGAAAAGTCCGTCGTGCTGGGGGTTGGCGGTGGTTCCATGCTGGGGGCGCGCGGGGTGGAGCCCGTAGAGGGTGCCGAGTTGCTCTTCGAGGGTGTGGTCCACCCGTTTGAGCAATTCGTTGAGCTTGGCCTCCCATGCCTCGACACGCTGGTGTTGCATGGCTGAAGCGTAGCACATCCCGCGCGTCGTGTGGAATGCCATTTTGACGGGAAACGGGGTTGACTCACGCGGCCTGCGGGCCACATAATACGGCATGAAACGCTTGTCTGCGCGTCGCGTGTGAGGCGTTTCCGAGAAGGAGCAAGGGGATGAGAGGATTTCTTTTTGTGGTGCTGGCGTCGGGCCTTTTTGTCGGCAGGTGCACGGGTGAAGAGGCGCAGGATGTGGCGGCGACGGCGCCGCAGCAGACGTCCGCTGAAAGCGCCAAGGTGAGGGTGCCTGCGGCGGTGCGGGCGGCGGCGAAGCCGGTGCGCGATATGGCCTCCGCACGGGTGCGGGAGGGCATGGTGCGGATTCCTGCGGGGACGAACAAGGGGGTTGATCCGGATTTCGGCGAGTACGCGCTGGCGGTGAGCGAGCCGTTCCACATGGACGTGACCGAGGTGACGTGGGGCAAGTGGAAAGAGGTCCGCGACTGGGCGGTGGAGCGGCCGGATGTGACGCCGGAGACGCAGGCGTTTTTCAAGTATGATCTGGCGGATGTGGGGGCAGGCAAGGCGGACGACCATCCGGTGCAGCGGGTGAGCTGGTACGAGTGCGTCAAATGGTGCAACGCGCGGAGCGAGAAGGAGGGGCTGATTCCCTGCTACACGGTCGGCGGTGTGGTGCTGCGCAAGGGCGAGGGGATGCCGGACTGCTCGTTCACGGCGTCGGGCTATCGGTTGCCGACGGTCACGGAGTGGGAGTATGCCGCGCGGGGCGGGCTGACGGGGAAGCGTTTCCCGTGGGGCGACGAGGTGAGTCACGGGGAGGCCAATTATTTCAGTTGGGACGGGTATGCGTACGACACGAGCGGCACGCGCGGCTGCCACGCGAAGTTCAAGGACGCGGCGTATCCGTACACGGGGCCGGTCGCGACGTTCGCGGCGAATGCGTTCGGGCTTTACGACATGGCGGGGAACGTGTGGGAGTGGTGCTGGGCGCCGAAAGGGTCGAGCCGGTGCATCCGGGGCGGCAGTTGGGACGCGGACGCGAGCGGGCTGCGCTGCGGCTACCGGAATGTGCATGACGGGCCGAATGACCGGGGGGATTACGGCGGGTTCAGGACGGTCCGGCGTACGGGGCAATAGGACAAGAAAAGGGGAACGGATGCGTTACGAGGTTTTGCCGGTGGGCCTGTACGAGGCCAATTGCAGTGTGCTGTGGGATGAGGCTGGCGCGGCGTGGGTGGTTGATCCGGGAGCGGACAGCGCCGCGATTCTGGAGGTCGTGAAGGCGAAGGGGCTGACGGTCGTTTCGGTTGTGCTGACGCACGCGCATTTCGACCACATCTCCGCGGTGAACGAGATCCTCGCGGTGTGTCCGGTGCCGGTTTATCTCCACGCGGCGGACGTGCCGTTCGCGTTCTCGCCGATGAACGCGATGCCGCCGTACCGGGCGACGGCGCGGCCTGCGGGGCTGGTGACCGACAAGGGCGACGGAGACGTGCTCGCGTGCGGGACGTTGCGCGCGAAGATCATCCACACGCCGGGGCACACGCCGGGCGGCTGCTGTTTCCATTTCGAGTCGGAGAAGCTGCTGGTGGCAGGCGACACGCTGTTCGCGGGTTCGGTGGGACGGACGGATTTGCCGGGGGGAGACTGGGCGACGCTTGAGGCGTCGCTCAAAAAGCTCAAGGCGTTGCCGGACGACACGCGGGTGATCTGCGGGCACGGGCCGATGACGACCATCGGCGCGGAGAAACGGGACAACCCTTACCTATGAAGGCTGCGGAGCAGATCGTCGCGCTGCTGAGGGCGGCGGACGGGGGCGAGGTTTCCAGTCACGTCATGTGCGAGCGGCTGGGGGTGTCGCGCGCGGCGGTTTGGAAGCAGGTGGAGCAGTTGCGGGCGTGCGGGTATGTGATCGAGGCCTGCTCGCGGCGCGGCTACCGTCTCGCGGGCGTGCCGGACGTGCCCCACGCGGCGGAGGTGTTGCCGCTGCTGACGACGCGGCGGCTGGGGCGCGACTGCCGTTATGTGGCGCAGACGGGTTCCACGAACCGCGACGTGGCGGCGTTCGCGCAGGAGGGGGCGGACGAGGGGCTTGCGGTGGTGGCGGACTGCCAGACTTCCGGGCGGGGGCGGATGGCGAGGGAGTGGTTCTCGCCTGCGGGGGTCAACCTGTATTTTTCGCTGCTCCTGCGGCCTGCGGTGGAACCGGGGCGCGCGGCGTCGCTGCCGCTGGTGGTGGGGTTGGCGGTGGCGGAGGCGCTGGGCGGGCTGGTCGCGGGGGCGGGGCCTGAGCCGCAGGTGAAGTGGCCGAACGACATTCTGGCCGGCGGCAGGAAGGTGTGCGGCATCCTGTGCGAGATGCAGGCGGAGGCGGACTGCGTGCGGCACATTATCCCGGGGGTCGGGGTGAACGTGAACCTGACGCGGGAGATGTTGCCCGAGGATTTGCGGGAACGGGCGACGTCGCTGCGGGAGTTGACGGGGCGGACGTTTGCCCGCGCGGCGGTGCTGGCGGCGGTGCTGAACCGTTTCGAGCCGCTGTATGACCGTTGGCGGCAGGACGGGCTGGAGCCGCTGCTGCCCGCGCTGGCGGCGCGTGACGCGCTGCTTGGGAGGCGGGTGTCGCTGGAGCAGGGTGGAAGGCGGCTGTCGGGGTGTGCGGGGGGGATTCAGGCGGACGGCGCGCTGAGGCTTGTGACCGAGGGCGGCGTGGTCGCGGTGTATTCGGGAGAGGCGCATATCGGCGGGGTGGCCGGGGGAGAGGGGACGTGATGGCGGGATCGTATTCGTATCAGCCGACGCAGGACAAGGTGGGGCTGGCGCGCAGGGTCAGGCGGTTCGTGAACGGGCTGGGGCGGGCGAAGGCGTGCTGCGTGTGCGGCAGGCGTTTCGCGCGGTTCTCGAAGTACCGGGGCGGGTGGCAGGCGGTGTCCGCGTTTCTGCGCGGGGCGCGGTGGACGGGGAGCGATTTTGACCAGTTCTGGTGCCCGTTCTGCCGGAGCCACGACCGGGAACGTCACCTGATCCTGTTCTTTGATCGGCTGGGGTTCTGGGAGCGGCTGAGGGGCGCGGCGGTGCTGCATGTGGCGCCGGAGAAGCAGTTGGCGTTCAGGATCGCGGCGTGCGGCCCGGCGCGGTATGTGAAGGGCGACCTTTTCCCGTCGCGGGAGGGGATCGAGAAGCTGGACGTGACGGCGATCGGGTACGGTGATGCGACGTTCGACTGGGTGTTTTGCAATCATGTGCTGGAGCACATTCCCGACGACGCGAAGGCGCTGGGGGAGCTTTTCCGCGTGTTGAAGCCGGGCGGGATGGCTGTGCTGCAGACGCCGTTCGCGGCGGCGTTGGAGGAGACGCTGGAGGGGCAGGCGGATGTGGCGACGGACGCGCGGCGGCTTGAGGTGTACGGGCAGGAGGATCATGTGCGGCTCTACGGGCGCGACCTGTTCGGGCGGATACGGGCGGCGGGCTTCGAGCTGGACCTGAAGGCCCACGCGGAGTGTCTGCCGGAGATCGACGCGGCGCGTTACGGGGTGAACGGGGATGAGCCGCTCTTTTTGTGCGTGAAGCCGAAATCCGTTGTGTGATATGGTGTGGGCGAACGGAGTAATGTGCCATGAGCGTGTTGAGCGTGTTGCTGATTTTCTGTGTGGCGGGCGTGTGCGTGTCGCCTCTTGACGTGTCCGCCAAGGAGAAGGAGAAGGAGCCCAAGGTCTCGGAATTGCTGCGGGACGCGAACGAGATGATGGCCGAGGCGCAGGCGGCTTATGTCGACGGGAAGACGACGGAGGCGATCGAGCATTACCGCAAGGCGCTGGATGAGATCTCGCGGGTGGAGCGGGAGAACCCGCGTCGGCAGGCGACCTCCGAGTTCGCGCCGCTGCGTTTCAGGAAGGCGTTGTGCGAGACGGAGATCGACCGGATCATGCTTGAGAGCGCGAACGCCTCGGCGCGGACGGTGGCGGTCACGGACACGTCGGCGCTGGAGGCCAAGCGGCTGGAGCGGAAACGGGCGGCGGAGACAAACAGCACGCAGACGGCGACGGTGAAGCTGGGGGCCAAGCAGGTGGACGGTTCTCCGGTGGCGGACGTCGCGCCGAAGGTGGAGCCGTCCGGCGCGGCGGGCGCGGAGGCGAAGGTGTCCGATATCCGGGATGATCTGGAGCTGGCGAAGGACATGCTCACGGTGGACCGTTTTGAGGACGTGGAGCGGGTGGCGTTGAAGGTGCTCAAGCAGGAGCCGGAGAACCGTGAGGCGCGTTTTCTGATGGCGTTGGCCCGGGTGCAGCAGGGCAGGCATGTGGATGCGGCGGTGGTGCTGGATGACCTGTTGGCTGACAACCCCGAGGACGAGCCCGCGTTGCTGCTCGCGGCGGGCGTCTATGTGGCGGCGGGGAATCTTGCGAAGGCGATGGTGGTCTTGGACCGCGTGATGAAGGTCAACCCGAAGAGGCCGGAGGGATACAGCAACATGGCGTGGCTGTTGCTGGAGATGAACCCCGCGAAAACGGATGAGCCCGAGCTTTATTACAGGCAGTCGGTGAAACTCGGCGGCGCGCGTGACCGCGACCTTGAGAGACGGTTGGGCATTAAGACGGAGTGAGGCGATGCCGCATCCTGCCCCTACATCCTTGACGGAGGAGAAGCCGCAGGAGAAGTCGGGCCGGAAACGTCGCGGCGTGTTTTTCTGGCTGTCGTTGCTCCTGTCGGTCGCTGTGGCGGCAGGCGTTGCGGGCGCAAGGGTTGTGTGGTTGCGGCGCATTGAGCTTGCCAGCAGATGGGTGAGGACGGCGCTTGATCGCGAGGGGCTTCATGACGCGCGTTTCCGTCTGGCCCGGCTTTCGTCCGACCGGGTTGTGGTCGAGGGGCTTTGTCTGGGGGAGGGGTCCCCTGTCTTTTCGGTGGATTGGGCTGAGGCCCGCTTTTCGTATCCCGACATTCTGATGGGACGGCTTGACCGTCTCCGCATACGCGGTGTGCGCGTGCCGCTCGTGGTGGAGCCGTCGGGGGGCGTGCGGTCTCCGCTCGCCGAAAGGATTCAGACGCTGGCGGCGGCCCGCGCGGGAAAGGCGGCGGGACACGGGGCCGAGCGTGGCGGGGGGCTTGACGTTGGCGGCATGGGGGTGGGCGAGCTTTCGGTCTATGACGTGCAGGTGCCTGTGGCGGATGCCGAGGGCAAGCCGGTCATGTTGCTGAGGGGCGATCTGAGTGCGGTGTGCGAGCCGCAAGGGGCCGCGTCGGGGGCGGCGGTGTCTGATCGCTACCGGATCTGGGCGGCCTTGCGCGACGATGTCGGCAGTCGCATGCAGCTTGACGGAACGGTTGAGCCGGCAAGCGGGCGCGTGACGCTGACGCCCGAGCTGAAGGTGAGCGATGCGGGGGCTTTGTTTGAGCGTGCGCGGCACGTCGTTCCGGACATGCCGGATGCGGGGCGCGTGGTTTCGACGAACGGAGGCGTGACGCTGCGCGGCACGTTTTCGGTCGACGCGTGGACGAACGTGGGGCCGTTCGAGGCGAGCGCGGAATTGCGGCGCGGCAGCAGTTTCGCGTGGCCTGCGCACGGTGCGTTTGTGCGGTTCCAGTCGATGCGGGTGGATGTTTCCGGGACGCCGCGGGACGTGCAGTGCCGCGTGAGCGCGGGGGTGGGCGGCTTCAAGGGCGGGCGGCTGCAGGCGTCGCAGGAAGAGGGGCGGATGCTCAGCCTGCGCGGGTCGGCGCGATGGCGGCAGACGATCACGAACGAGGCGGTGACGGCGGTGCTGGATTCGGACTTGCCGGGGCGGTCGATCGCGAAGGTGCTGCCGGACTTCCTGCCGGTGTTTCCGGTTTTCTTTTCTGACGGGGGAACGCTGCGCACCGAGGCGGAACTGGCGCGGGCGGCAGGCGGATTGTGGCAGGGGCTGGTCGGGTTCAAGGCGGAGGCGTTGCGCTCGTCCGTGCCGCTGGCGGCGGGGCGTTGCGGCGCGGCGGCGGTGCGTGTGGAGGGGGCGCTCGCGGTGGCGGAGGCGCGGCCGGGGGCGCTGCGGATGAAGTTGGAGATGTCGGAGGGGTATTTTTTGAGGCGCGACCTTTCGTTGCGCGGCGGCGTGGAGGTGGCGCTGTCGGCGGTGCCGCCGTACGCGGAGGCGGAGGGGATGTTCAAGGGGGCGTTGCGCGAGTCGGTGCTGCTGCCGCAACGCAACGTGTCGTTGCCGGGCGGGGCGATCCCGGTCGAGGGGCAGGCGGTGGTGACGGGGCTGACCTCCAATCCCGTGTGGCAGGTGTCGATGCGCGTGCCCGAGTTCGGCGTGTCGGTGACGCAAGCGACGGCACGGGTGCAGGCGGTGGCGGGCGCGGCCTTGCGGATGCGTTACGGCGCGGACCTGCTGGCGGCCGGAGGCGAGGCGTGGGTGCGGGACGTGGCTGTGGCGGCGGCGGTGACGGGCGGAGTGGGCCGGGCAGGGGTGCGGTTCGAGGTTCCCGAGTTCGCGCTGTCGTGCGCGACGGGGGCTGTGACGGAACTGCGCGTGTGCGTCAGCAACGGGTGGTTCAGCGCGGGGCAGGCGGCGGTTCTGGAGGGGTTCTCCGGCGAGGTGCCGTTGCGGTGGTCGGCGGCGGAGGGCGTGGCGGTGTTGCCGGGGCAGCGGCTGGGATGGGGACGGCTGGAGGCGCAGGGGATTGCGGTCGAGAACAGGGGCTTCACGCTGGGTTATGCGGACGGGCAGGTGCAGGTAGGGGTGTCGGCGGGGCTTGTCGGCAGCGCGTTCGGGGCGGTTGCGGATGTCCGTCTGCCTGCGGCTGATCCGATGCGGTTTGTGGCGGAGGTTTCCGTGCCTGAGACGGAACTGACCGGGGAGGATGTTTTGGCGGACATCCTGCGCGGGAACGTGCCGGGGGTCGCTGTGACCGGGCGCGTGGGTGCCGAGGCGAGGCTTCGCATGTTGGGGCACCAGCCGCATGTGGTGGGGCGGCTCAGGATGGGCGGAGGCGTGCTGAGCGGGAAGCAGTTTGAGGTCAAGGGGGTGGCGCTGGATGTGCCTTTTGAGGCCGGCGTGTTTTTCAGGACAATAGAACGGCCTGTTGTTTCGTTTGTGTCGGCCAAGGCGGGGAACGTGCGGATGGAAAAGGGGCGTGTCGCGTTCCAGATGACGCCCGAGGGGATCTTCATCGACCGGATGGAGGTGGGATGGTGCAAAGGGAGCCTGAACGCGTATTCGGTGCGTTACGATTTTAAGAACCCGAAGGACGATTTCATCGTGTACGCGGATCGCATCGATCTGGGAGAGGCGCTGATGATGGTGTTCCCGCTCAGGGGCGTGATGGAGGGGGTTCTGTACGGGCGGATTCCGGTGGGGTTCGACCACGGGAAGGTGCGGCTGGCGACAGGGTTCCTCTATTCGCTGCCGGGGCAAAGCGGCAAGGTGGTGCTGGAAGACAACCGGCAGATGCTGGACTTGCTGGGCAAGGCGGGGATACGGGGAGATGTGCAGGTGCCGCTGTCGAAGGCGCTGAGCGACATGGAGGTCAGCATGTTCAAAATGGATCTGGAACCGAAGGAAAAGGGAGACGGCACGTTGCGGATAAGGCTGGCGGGCAAGTCGAACTTCAACGAGTGGCCTGCGCCGGTGGATCTGAACCTGAATTTTCATGGGCCGTTGGAACAGCTCTTGAACATCGGGTTGGACATGTCGCGGAAATAAGTTTTCCGCGTGGACAGGTTCTGTTAACGAAGGAGGACAAAGGATGATGAAAATCAGGAGAGCGGTTATGGCGGCTCTGCTGTGTGCCTCGACGGCATCGCTGTTTTGCGGGTGCATCTCAGTGAAAACGCAGCATGAGATCAAGCCGATCCACATCACGATGGATGTGAATCTCAAGGTCCAGAAGGAACTGGAAGATTTCTTGAATTTGGATTAAGGATGCGTCAAGGAAAGGGCTTAACGATGAAATCGATGAAACGTGTGATGTGTCTTGTGGTGGCGGCGGTCATCGGGTTTGCGTGTTTCGCGCAGGCGGACGCGATGGAGGATGCCAAGGCGCGTCGTAGAGCGCGGCGTGAGCAGGTCGAGCAGCTCGTGAGCGCCGGAAAAGCGGAAGAAGGCGCTGACGGGTATCTGGCCGCGAAGGCCGGCGCCGACGCGGCGGCAGGCGAGGTGGTGAAGGCGGAGAACGCTGACCGGAAGATCGGCTACGAGGCGATCGCGAAAGCGAACGGGCAGTCGGTCGCGGAGGTCGGCAAGCAGGCGGCCGTCGCCATCCAGCGGATGCGCGCCACCAAGAAGTGACGCGGCGCAAGATGTTGGATCAGCGAGCTTGATCCAACGTGAAAAGCTCGCGCCACGTGATGGCGTTTTCGGCGGTGAGCGTCAGCGCGAGCGAGTGTTCGCCGTCGAAGGTAAACGCCGTCCACCAGAGGGCGGTTGAAGACCCTGCGGCTCCTTGAGCGGCGGGGTCTTTCACTTTCTGGAACGCGCAGAGGATGTAGTCTCCGGTCGGCATCCCGAAATGATAGGTGCTCCCTTCTGTGATGGCCTGAGAACGGATGCTGAAGTACCGGTTGAAAAGGGTTTCCAGAAAATTGACCGCGCTCAGCTCCGCGCTTTTGACCGTGTTTTGCTTGTCGCGCATGGATTTCTTGACGACGGGCGTGAAGGTGTTACCTGTGATCCGGGAATGGATGCGCGGCACGCCTGCGAACTCCACATCGGCGGTTTCGGTGTCAACGCGGTTTGCCAGGGCGACGTATTTCGCGCGCAGCCCGTAGAGTTCCTTCGCGAGGCTGGGCGTGTAGGCCGCGATGCCGATGGTGGGCATCTGGTTGATTTTGTCTGGGTGCCGGATTGAAGCGGAAAGTTTTGCGGGAAAGCGTATGAGCGTGAACGTCGTCGGACCGACCTTCACGAGTGTGCCGTTCGTGGCGGCAAAAGGGCCGTAGACGAGATTCGTGGACGCGCCCGAGTGCAGGGTGAAGTGTGCTCCGTAATCGAACATCCGCAGGGTGTAGGGGTTTTGCGGATTGCCGATACGCGCCCCGTCGGTGAGCGGATAAGGGCCATAGCGGCCACTGGTGCCGTAGTTGAGGTAAAACTCCGGCGGGGTGGCGCTGACGGGCAATTCGGACATGCGCAGCTCCCGGCCGGCGGCGACGGGGGGCGGCGCATGGATGATGACGGCGTTTTCTGTGGAGCCGCCGGGGCCTGTCACGAGCGATTGACTGTGGGCGAGTCCTGCCGCCAGAAGGGCGGAAACGACGACTGTCGCAGGTGCATTCATGTGTTGTCCGCCATTTTTTGCGCGCGCACGCCGTCTTAGCGCTTTGAAACGGGCGTGAGCAGGTGGAGCTTGAACGCGCAGTCGGAAGAGAACTTCGGCACGGGAATGTCGAGGCGATTGTCTTTCGTCCGCACATCAAAGCGCCGCACGGATTTACAGGTTTCGGTTTCGAAGAATTCCACGCGATACACGCCCGGTGTGAAGCCATCGATGGATATGGAAAGATGCTCGCCGACGGGGGCGTCCTCGCCCGCGCGGGCATACCGTAGCGGGTGGATGTAACCGCGGGCCTTCTCGGGGGAGGCGGTGCAGACAGCGGAGAACTTTTTCGGGAGTGTGGCGTCACCTTTCTCGTCAACGGTCAGAACCCACTCAGCCTGCTTCGCTGTGACGTCGCAGGGGTCTACGCCGTCCATGAACTTCCTGATGGCAGTGTAACGGGTGTAGAGGTTGTTCTCGTCCACGACCTGCCACCACCAGAACATCGGGATCCCGGCCAGCGGTGAGCAGGCTCCGGCCCAGAGTGCGGCATGTTGCTCGATGATCAGGTGTTCGAGCCCTGCCGCCATCGGGGAACCGCCGAACTCCGTGATGAGGATCGGTTTGCCGTAAGGGCGTCCGGCTTCTGCGGTGCCGGTGACAAGGGGAATGATACGTTCCGGCTGACCGTGATGGTAGGCGTCGAGCGGGTTGAAGTCCATCTCGGGAAGGTTGCACAGAACCGGGTTGAGAAGTCGGTAGTCGTTTGAGATATGGGCGGAGACAAGATGTTTGTAGGGGTCGATCGTTTTGAAGTAAGCGCCCAGAATGCGGCACCACTCGACAACCTCCGGCTCGAAATGCGTCTTGTGGTGCGTCTGGTGCCCGGTCAGGTTCAGCTCGCTGCACAACTCGTATCCAAAAATGACGGGGGCCCATCCCCAGCGGGCTTGCGTGTAGCGGCAGAACCTTTTCTGCATCTCAATGGCGCGGGCATCGCTGAAGAACTCCAGCGGCATGTTGAGCCAGCCGCCGGGCGTCTTCTGGTTGTAAGGGTGCAGATGCCATTCAGGGTCGCACCAGGTGCTGATCCGCCCGTGGTAATTCAGCACAAGATTGATGTAGATGCGGTGCTGGATGGCCAAGTCGATGACACGGTCGAGTTCCCAGGCGTTGCCCATGTGATAGTCGTTCGCGCCATGGTAGCCGCCGATGCCTTCGGTCCACTCGAGCCCGAGCGACCAAGCGCTCATCCAGACCTCGGCCATATTTTCGCCGGCGTCCTGCATCCGCTTGAAATAGCGGCGGTACGCGGTGGAGCTTTCGTCTTTGCGGAAGACCCACGGGAACTTGTCGTCCATGCGCGCGTCGGTTGCCGAGCGCGTGTTGTGGCCGATCGGATAAAAGAGTGAGCCGTCATCGAACTCGAAATAACGGTTGTCTTTTTGGGAGACGCGCACGAAGCGGAGCGCGTCCTTGTCGGGGTCGGAAACGGTAAAGCGCAGGGCATTTACGGCGTTGGTTTCGCCCCATGCGTCGCGGGCATAAAAGCTCAACGTGTACTCGCCCGGCTTGCGGGGGCAGTACCGGATACGCCACTCGGGGGCGCCGTCTGGCTCAACAGGTTCGCCCAGTTCGTCTTCGAGGCGATAATGCGGTTGGTAGTAAAACGCGTGGACAATGTTGGTGTCTCCATCGGGTGTGACAATGAACGCCCCGGCATCGATCTGTGTGGGGTCAAACGGGTTGCTGTAGCGGTCGGGGAGGTCGAAGCGGGCCTCATAAAGAGAGAGGCAACGCGGAAAAGACGTCAGCGGACGAACTTTCGAGATCGACGGAGGCGTCGCGGGCGGCTGTGTTTCCAGTGTTGCGGACACAAGAACGCACTTTCCGGTGAAGGCTGCGTCCGCGAAGACGCGAAAACCAACGGATTGCGGGTTGATGCGGACACGATGGTGCCAAGCCAGCGAATGTCCGGGAATGCTCCAGCCGGTCGCGCCAGGGTGCATCGGGATGGCAAACGTGTTGGTGGCACCGGCCGTCAGATGGTCTTTGAGGGAAAACTGGTGCCAATAATCATCGCGATCCTTAAACCAGACCAGCGCACCGGAGTAGATGGGGGCACCCTCCGGCCAAACCAGCTCAATGTGCAAGGTGACCGCATCCAGCCAGTTTTGCGGACTTGCGGCAGACAAGCTGAAATTGTGTTCGCCCGGGAACGTCACCGCCCACTCCAGCGGAAGCCCGACGGGGGCCGCGGCGCCGTTCGGCGTGACTGCCAGCGTCATACGTTCAGCGCGAAGGGCGGGCGCACCGAACGCGAGAGCACACGTCAGAATCGTCGTAAAAAATCGTGAACTTTTCAGCATAACAAGTTAAGAGCATTCCGTATGCCAGCCCAGTGTTGCCACCGGACTGACAATATTGCTAAGCCGACAGCGGTCTGCTGTCAACTCGGTGAGGGCCGCACCCGTCGCATGCGGCGCGGTTTAGTAGTCCTTGTCGTCTGGCTGTTCGACCGTCTTCAGCAGGCGCTCAACGATGGCGGTCGTTGAGATGCCCTCCGAATCGGCGGCGAAATTGGCGAGGATGCGGTGGCGGAGGACCGGCACCGCCGCTTTCACCACGTCGCTGCACCCCACGTGGATGCGCCCTTCCAGCACGGCGCGGGCTTTTGCCGCAAGCACGAGGAACTGTCCCGCACGCGGCCCGGCGCCGTTCGAGACGTATTTCTTGATGAAATCGGGACTCTTTTCATCGTGCGGACGGGTGGCGCGCACAAGCCTTACGGCATATTTGATCACATGATCTGAGACGGGGATCTTGCGGACGACCGCCTGCAACTGGAGGAGTTCCTCCTTCGTGATGACTTTCTGGGGCGTCTCGCTTTTCGCGACGGTCGTGGCTTTCACGACGGTCTCCTCTTCATCTTCCAACGGGTAATCGACCCACAGGTTGAACATGAAACGGTCTTGCTGCGCTTCGGGCAAGGGGTAGGTGCCTTCCTGCTCGATCGGGTTCTGCGTGGCAAGCACGAAAAACGGCGCGTCGAGCTTGTAGGTCTGATTGCCGACCGTGACGCACTTTTCCTGCATGGCCTCAAGCAGCGAGGCTTGGGTCTTTGGCGGCGTACGGTTGATCTCGTCCGCGAGAAGCATGTTGGTGAAAATCGGCCCCTTGATGAAGCGGAAGCTCTTCTTGTCGGTCACAGGGTCATGCTCAAGGATTTCCGTTCCGGTGATGTCCGTCGGCATGAGGTCGGGCGTGAACTGCACACGTTTGAACTCCATGTCCAGCACCTTGGCGATGGTCGCGCACAACGTGGTTTTCGCCATGCCGGGCATCCCCACGAGCAGGCCGTGGCCGCCCGCGATGATCACCATCATGACCTGATCGATGACATCGACCTGCCCGATGATGACCTTGGCGATCTCCTGCCGGATTTTATTCGAGCGCATCGACATGGCCTTGACCAGCTTGAGGTCTTCTTCAGACGCGCCTTGGACTTTCAGCTCGCGTTTGGCGGGCTTGGACTCCTCTTGCGGCTCGGGTTCAGGCGTTTCCTCCTGATCGGCGGCAGGCGCTTCTTCCGCTGCGGTGTCGGCGGCAGCGGCCTCTTGTTCGAGCTGCTCGTCCATGAACAGCAGGGCGACCTGCCCGCCGAGAAGGATTTGCGTGCCGCTCACCAACAAGACGCGCCCGATATCCTGACCGTTGACACTCGTGCCGTTCGAACTGCCGAGATCCTCAAGAATCCAGCCTTCGTCGGAGGGTGTCAGTTGCGCGTGTTGACCTGAAATCGCCTCAACAGGGATACAGATCGAGCACTTCTCGCTGCGTCCGATGAGGTATGTCTGTGAGGCGTCGAGTTCGGTCAGCAGTTGGTCGCCGTCTGGTTGTTGGATGAATAATTTTGCCATGTTGTGTTGTCCTTCGGTTGAAAGCTGTTTTGCTGTGTGCGTGTCTCTGAGGGTTAAGGCGCGGCAGGCTCCGGCGGAGGCGGCTCCGCTGTCGCGGCGCTGTCGGATGTCAGGGCGATCTCTCCGAGATCCTTCAGAGAGGTTGACACCCTTATTCCCTGGAGCTTGCGGCAGAAATAGCCGGGCAGCAACCCTTTGGTGTCGGGCGGTCCGACTTCCTGACGGGTGATCTCGCGCGTTTTCTTCAGTTCCCAATGGTTGCCGAGTCGGCTGTTGCCGACGCTCTCCATGAGGCAGAGCTTGATGCTTCGTATCTGGATGTGCTTGAGCACTTCCGCGCTTTGGAGCGTGACAGGAAGGGTGCGCACCTCCTGCTCGACCACGCGAGCCTTTCCGAAACTTCCGGTTTGCCCCTCGATCCTGTGCTGGTACTTGACGTTGAAAAACGGGTTGGACTCCGTAATCTTGGCCTTGATGGTTTTCACGTCCGGCTCGGTCAGCGTGTTGGGGTCACGCGAGAGCAGGAGTCCCTCATAAAAACAATTTTCGCACAGGACGAAAAGATCATACTTCCCCGGCGGCAAACCGTAGAACGTGAACGAGTTGTCACTGCCGAGGCCGGCGAGGTAAACCTGATTGGTCATGTCCTTGTTGATGTTCCTGACGTTTTTCGCGGAAGTGCCGCCCTCGATCTCCTCAAGGGATGAAACGTTCGGAAAACGTTGGGGCAACGCCAGCACGCCGAGCACTTCCGAGGGGGCGTCCACGATAATGCCCTTGAGCCCTCCCAACGCGCTGGGGTCGGGACGCGTGTAGAGGTTTGCGCTGACCTTCGTCTTGCTGTAAGGCGACATGTTGCCGGGGTCGATCTTGATCCCGCCCATAACGCCTAACACCGCAAGCACGGCGGTCGCCAGCCCCAAGAGGGAATGTTTTGCTGATACGTTTGTCATTGTACGAGCGCCTCCTTCATCCGCTCTTCGAAAGGATGGCCGAGGAAACGTTTCAGGAAGTCTTCCGCCACCTCCTTGATCTGCTGCTTATTGTTCATGCGCTGGAGGCATTCGATCTCAAGGTTCATCGCGTCGGCGAGCTGTGCGCTCATGGTCACGCTTTTGCGGTAAGTGGAAAGCGCGTTGACGGCGCGTCGCAGGTCTTCGACATGGATGTAAATCCGCGCTTCCGCCAAGGGATACTCGCCGGAGAGTTTCGATGCCGGCGACTCGTTTTCCCAGTCGTTGAGTTTTTGGAGCGCCTCGGGGACGGCGTCTTGCGAGAGGTAGGTCATGATGGTGGAGTACATCGAGGCGTTATGCACGGTGTAGATTTTCCAGTCATCGATTTTCTTCTGGGAGGCGAGGCTCTGCATTTTAGGGCGCTTGCTGGCGGCGGAATCGACGGCATTGGTTTCGGCCGCGGCGCGTCTGCGCGGGCCGACATACGCCATTCTTCCGCCGGCCATGCCGATCTTGTTTCGGCTGCGGTAACGTTCTTGAGCGTCTTTGTAAAACTTCACGGCGGCCTCGGTGTTTCCCAGAGCCCGTTCGAGGTCGCCTTGTCGCAGTGCCGCGATTTGCGTCTGGTCAGGGGCGATGGCCGCCTCTTTCAGGAAGACCACTTCGCGTTTGGCGGCGACAAGGTCGTTGATGTCATAGAGGTAGGCGCAGACACGCTCGTCCTTCCATCGAAATTTGCGGCTGTTGTTTCGCTCATTCGCTTCAAGACGGCTGATCCAGTCGAGAAGCTGTCGGTCGTCCCGTTGCAGCCGCAGCGTCTCGATGAAGCGGTCTTCGAGTGCCCAGCGCTGTTCGGGAGGACGCTTCTGGAGCGTGTCGAAGGCACGTGTGAAAATCTCATAGAGGATGGGGCCCGCGCGGTAAGGCTCAAGCAGCTCGATCAGGATGTCCCAGTGGTCTGTCTTCCAGTCGGCGCACGGGTCACCCGTTTTCGGAACCGCGCGGAGCATGTTAAAGAAGGCCTTGCGGAAGTTGAGGCGGTCACCGCTGCTGTCGAGCGAGAGCTGGGGCGGCGTCCAGGGGCAGACAAGCCGTGTCGATGTGCGGGCGACACCGTGGGCGTTCGAGACGGCGAGCGTGACCGTCGGGGTCACAAGATCAGGGTCTCCGGAGACCAGCCACTCGATGATCGGCTCGCTGATGCGTTTGTTCTTGTCGAACTCCCACGCGACTGAGAGCGCAGGCTCGGTGTGGTCGAGTCCCGTGTAATTGAGGGTGAAGAGCGAAAGCGGCTGGTCGCCTGTCCAGAAATAGCCGTTCGGTTCGGTGTTTCCCCGGATGACCGCGCAGACACGTCCGTCCTTGAGGGCGATGCGCCGGATGGAACCTTCGCCGGAGCGAGCGAATCCGGTCACCAATTCCGGCACGGGACCCTCGGTGACACCCTTGCGGCGCCAGGTGAGCTGCGCCTCCTGCTTGCCGCGTGCCTCGAAGTGGTAATAATCGATGCGGTGTAACCCCGCCCCCAATTCCACGTGGTCGCCCCGTTGGCCTTTTGCGCCTCCGTCACGTGTGTGGATGCCGGGCCAACTGTGGATGAGTTTGCCGTCGATCCAAAACTCCGAGCCTTCGTCTGAGACTGTGGCGAAATAGATTTTTTCGGGTTTTTCGAGCAGGATGCAGCCGACATACCACGAGGAGAAGTCGTCGTCTGGCCCGAAGGGGTTGACCATCGACCCGATACAGCTCCACGTGCTGAAGAACGCGCCTTGGGCGGGCGGATACTCCTTTGCCATGCGTTTGGCGGTTTCGAGGCTTGCGTTCCCGTTTTTGGTGAAATAGAGCACGCTGGGGATGAGGCGGGGGTTATCGGGTTTCGGCGGCGGGGTGGCCGAACCACGGATGTAGATGCGTGCCGTGTCGCCATCCGCCGGACGGGCGAAAAGCACGCCCAATCCATCCGCGGGATGGTAGCCGACGATCAGGCTTTCCAGCAGCTTGCCCTGCGCGTCGCGCGCTTCCGGCACGGGATGTTTTCCGGGCAGGAGTCCCCCGTCGGGGATTTTAACGAAAACGCCGAGGTCGGGATGGTCTGGATCGCGCTGAACATGGACATCCACGCAGAGTGTCGCGGCCGGCACGTCCCAACCCGAGGGCGTCTGCGCCAGAGAGAGGGATAAGGTGGTCGTGAGGTAAGCAAAGCCGAATAGGATGTGTCTGGTCATAATCGGGCGTCTGTTGTGGTCTTTCGGGGTCTTGCCAAGGGGGTTAGTTCATGTCTCCGATCGCCTTGAAGTAGTCGGAGACCATTTCACGGTATTCGGCGGGGGCCTCGTCGGGTGAAGCCGCCACGGCGTCCTCGGCGCTTTCGGTGCCACCTGTCGCGCCCATGTCGCTGTTGCTGATGCCGCTTTCGAGCGAGGTATACGTGGAGGTCAGGGCCTGCATCGCTTTCTTGTGGAGTTCGGCGATCATCGCGGGGGAGGCGTTTTGTTTCTGCAGGATGTCGATCTGCTTGCTGAACGAGATGTATTTCTTCAGGTCGTAGGTCTTCAGGTTGCTCAATTGCGCCTGCGCGTAGACGGCCTCCGCGTTGCGCGTGAGCTGGGCGCGCGTGCTTTCCGCTGAGTCGCCCTCGACCTTGGTGTCGCGGCGTGTGGAGCCTTCGCCACCCTCCATGCCCTTGTCCTGCGAGTAACCGGAGTTCTTGCCGCCGCCGGTGGCCACGGCATCGGAGTGGCCCTCTTCCTCGACATCGCCGGACTGGTTGGAGTCTTGCGTGCGGCGTTTGTCGAGGTTCTTGTCGCCTTCATTGATCTTGCCGGAACGGGCCATGACCTCGCCGTCCGACATGCCCTGTCTGCCGACCTGAGAACGTCCGTCCTGATCCTTGTGGTCGGGGCGGTCGTTGCCGGATTTACCCGAGGCGTTGTAGTCGACGGTTTCGCCCTCAGAAATGCCCCATCCCGCGTCGATGTTGGCTACACCTTGGTTCGTGACCGAGTCGTCGGCGCCCTTCTCCTGCTCCTCTTCCTGCTCAAGGAGGTCGCCGATGATGTCCTGAAGCTCTTCCGGCATGGTAATCTGTCCGACTGCGCCTTTCATCTCCTCCTTGTCGATCGTCTCCATGTTGCGCTTGACGTTATCGGATTTGGCGACGAGCCACATCTCCATCTCGTCCGCCTTCTGCCCGGTCTGCATCAGCGTTTCGAGCAGCCAGTCCTCCTTCTGGAGGCCGACCTCGACGACGGCGTTCGTTCCCGAACCCTCTTCCTGCTTCATCTCCTCGTAGGTCTGGAAGGTGTCGGTCACGAGTTCGTTGACGGCGTCGAGTTCTGGGAGCGCCTGAAGGTCTGTGGCGACCTTCAACATCGCCTGAGCCATATTGGCCTTGAGTTCGACGATCTCTTGGAGGAGGTCATCGTCAATTTTCTCGGTCTTGTCTCCCTGACTGCCGGTCTCGCGCAGGGCATCGACGATGCGCGCCTGAAGGTCTTCGAGCTTTTTGATGGACTGGCGCGCGTCCTTGATGACGGCGAGCACGTCCTCGGTTTTTTCCTTCGTGTCGGTCTCGCGCCACTCCTTGAGGAAGTCCATGAGGACGGCGAGGCTGTTTGTGACACCGTGCTGGGGCGTCACCGCGCTGGCGAACCGTTCGGAATCCATGAGCTCGGCGATTTCGACCATTGTCGGCTGGAGCTTGAACTCGACCGCCTTGTCGGCAATCTTGCCCATGAGCTGGCCGAACTCCACGTCTTCCCGGTTGGCTTTGGCCTCGGAGCGGCAGAAGCCGACCATCGCCTCGACGTCCTGCGCCAGTTTGTCTTGGCGGTCAATGACCGCTTCGGGGACGGGGGTGTTCCCCTGAGCGGATTTGACGGTCACGTTCAGGTTTGCCGTCTGGCCTTTACGGATGCCTTCCAGCATGGCGAGCACGCCTGCGGCAGCCTGCGAAATCTCGCCTTTGTTCATGCTGTCGTCCGCCTGCACGAGGAGACGCAGAACGGTGTTTTGGGCGTCAACGGCGGCTTTTGCGTTGTCTGCACGGGCGTCCGCCGCGCCGGTGGTCATGCGCGTCAGCCGGAGGGCCGCCTCGGGGAGAGGGCCCTTCACGGCTTTGTCAAGGGCGACGCGGGCGGGGCCGATGGCGGCGTCACGGGTCTTGAGCAGAAGGGTCGCATAGGCCCTGATCTCGGTCTGTTTTGTGGACACCTCAGACCAGAGCTGTTCGTCAAATGTCGGCAGGCCCGTTTGGAGTCGGGTGGTGGTGTTCAGCACGGCGCGTTGACGGGCGACCAGTTCCGCGAGCGTCTTGCGGGCGTCGCCGCGCTGCTCGTTCTCGCTGGCAAGCTGCGAGGAGAGCGTGGTGGTCTCGAACTGGATCAATTGGCTGACGGTGCGGTTGGGGTCGCCTTTTGCGAGGTTGTCGAACGCCACGACGCGCAAGGCCGATGCGGCTGAAACATCCTCGATCGCGCCGACCCACTTGTCGCTGAAGTCTTTTTGGCCCTGCACGGTCCACTCCTTGAGCACCTCGCCCTCGGCGTTGGGCTTGGCACCTTTGCCCACGCGCTCAATGCGGACGGTTGTCAGGCCGTAGTCGTCATTGATCTCGAAGTGCACGACCGGAGCGGCGTTCGGCGGCAGCAGCGCCTTTGCGCCCGAAGGCGTCAGCAGGCGGATGGAGGGCGAGCGGTCTTCGAGGAGCTGGAAGCGGAAGGGGACGCGCATCTCAAGTCCGAGGCTGTCCTTCGCCAGAATGTGGAAGCCCGTGCCTTCGTCGATGACGGCGGAACCGGACCAGACCGCCCGGTCGCCTGCGGGGCTGAGCGAGAGGCTGGATTTCTCGAAAACGATTTCAGTTGAGACGACCGGACGGTTGCAGGTGGCCTCGAACGCGACGGTCGAGTGGACAGGGATGCTGACGGCGTTGGTCAACACGTCGAAACCGCGCGGCATCAGGGAGGTGTAAGGGGGCGGCGTGACGTTCAGGCGCAGGTTCTTGAGGGCGAGAGGCGGAACGGTATCGACCGTGTATTTGTCGGTGGGATAGGCGTCGCCGACCTTGAACCGGTAGCCGACCGAGGTCGCGACTTTGGAGACGCGGTAGGTGAACTCCTCCTCGGCACCGGTGGACTTGAACTGTCCGACGCGGATGGTGGAACGCTTGTCGTCCGCCGGATAGATGTCGATATCGACGAACTGCCCCGCGCGGCCGGTGGCCTTGACCGTGAGGTTGATCCCGTCGCCCTGGACGATCGTCTTATTCTCGGGGGTGACGGCCAGCACGGAGGCGAACGTGGGCGGCGAAAGGCGAGAGAAGGGGTTGGCGACGCGCCGCATGGCCACCGTCCATGCGTTGCCGAGCACAAAGGACGGGACGACCAGAAACAACAGCGCCGCGCAAACGGCGGCAGCGCCGCGTTGGCGCAGCTTTTTGTTTTTGATCTCGCTGAGCGGCAGAGAGGCGAAGCCCGGCACGCCTTCGTTGAGATACGTCCTGAGCCAAGACGATTTGGATGACTCGTTGGCGAAAAGCACACGATTGATCAGGTGGTTGTCGAGCTGCGGGAATTTCTTTTCGAGAAACGCGGCAACGGCGGCAGGAGACCGTTTGTGGCTCAGCACGCGGATGAGCCAGACAACGGCGGAAACCGCGAGGAGAATGAGCATGGACGAGAGCGCGATACGCCCGTGAGAACGGGGACGCAGCCAGACATCAAGGGTCGTGAGCGCCACCCAGACGAACAGAAGTGTCGCCAACGCGAAAATGAAATGCTCGAACATGTGCCAACGGTTGATCTTCCCGTTGATCTGTTGAAGGTCATGGTCGAGGTTTGACATAATTAGCCCCCATATGGATACGGCCCGAATACCCGCGCACACAATCAAGTAAATCAAGTGTTAAGATTAGCAGAACAACGGTGGACTGTAAATCATTGGGGCAACAAATTGAACCGACGGCACGGGACAGCCCGTTCAGGGAAGGGCGGCGATCAGTCGGATTTGCTTCGCAGGGCGTAGAGGCGGCGTTGGGTGGCGATGTAAAGCGTGCCGTTGGCAGCGACGGGGGTCGCGCTGATGGGGCCGTCGAGCAGGGTGGTGGAGATGTGGCGCTTTTCACGTCCGGCGGCGAGGACGACGAGTTCGCCGCGTCGGTTGCCCGCGTAGACCTTGCCGTCTGCCACCAGCGTGGAGGACCACATCTCGCCTTGGGTCTCGTGCGTCCAGACGGGCGCGCCAGTGAGGGCGTCGACGCAGTGGATCTTGCGGCCGGCGTCGGCGATGTAGGCGAGGCCGTCCCAGACCGAGGGCGTGGAGAGGGTGTGGCGGGAGAGCGGGTAGGACCAGAGCTTGGCGGTGCCGGTGATGTCGCCGCCGGTACGTGTGGCGTCGATGCAGATGAGCCATGCTTCGCGCTTGCCCCACCAGATGTCGCCGCCGCCTGCGATGTAGAGGCGTCCATCCACGAAGACGGGCATGGCGTGGATGGTGCTGGGGCTTTCCTTGCGGTTTGCGACGTAGCGGTGGACGTTCTCTTTGGGGGCGGCGGGGTCGATGTCGAACCACCAGACTTTTGTGAGTGTCTGGACGTGGGGAGTTGATTCGGTGACGGGCTCGAAGGCATAGACGATGCCGTCGGGGCCGCCGTAGAAGATGAGCTTGCGTCCGTTGACGACGCCGAGCGCGGGGGATGACCACGTGCAGTGGAAGATGTTCGGGCCGATGCGCTCGCCGTCGCGCGCGACGAGGCGGCCTGTGCGCTTGTCGAGGACGATGAGGCTGGGAGCGTCGGGCGAGGCGATGTGGCGGTGGGTGTCGTCCACGCCGTTGGAGGTGTTGACGTAGAGGAAGTCGCCGTCGATGAGGATGGAGCAGTGGGCGGCGTCGTGCTGGCGGATGCCGAGTTCCTTGATTGTGTCGTAGAGCCAGAGGATGTCGGCGTCGGCGGGGCCGGTGGGGACGGGTTCGCGGCCTTCGGGGACGTGTTGGCGGGCCTCGTCGGTGAAGGGGCCGTCGTTGCCGTCGGCCATGCCCTTGGCGTCGAGGCACATGACCTCGCCGCGGCTGCTGACGACATAGACGCGGTCGCCTTCGACGGTGGGAGGGGAGCAGACGCCCGAGCCGGTCCAGTCCCAATAAACGCTGATGGTGATCTTGGGGACGACGAGTTGCCAGAGGAAACGTCCGGTGGCTTCGTCGAAACATTTGAGCAGGCCGCGATCACCGATGTGGCGCGGGTCGCGGGGGTTGGCGTTGTTGGTGCCGAGGTAGACGCGGCCACCTGCGATGACGGGGGAGGCGTGGGTCTCGTTGCCGAGTTCGGCGATCCACCTGACGTTGCGGCCGGTTTCGATGTCCACGTCGTCGGGGAGGCCGCGCTCGGTGGAGATCATGTTGCGGGTGAAGCGTTCGCCCCACTGCGGCTGGTCGGCGGCGCACGCCATAAACGCCGCCACGGACGCGCAGAACAGGGAGACCGATGTTCGTAGCGTTTCGATTCTCATGGGGGGATGTTAGCAAAACAAGAGAGGGGTGGAAAGAGAACAAGAGGCGTGTCGGAGTCATTGACGGCTTGAGTTCCGAGGCGTGTGTAGAGTACAGTGGAGGCATGAACAAGAAAGCGGTCAACAAGGCCCGCATTGCCGGGCTGGTGCGTGAGTTGCTGGTCGAACTCGGTGAGGATCCCGAGCGCGAGGGGCTGAAGGTGACGCCGCAGCGGATGGCTGAGGCGCTGGTTTTTCTGACGAGCGGTTATCGGCAGACGCCGAGGCAGGTGCTGAACAAGGCGGTGTTTCAGGCGCATATGAACCACATGATCATTGTGCGCGATATTGAGATTTACAGCCTTTGCGAACATCACCTGCTGCCGTTTTACGGGCGCTGCCACGTGGGATACATCGCCAAGGACAAGGTTCTGGGCGTCAGCAAGATCGCGCGGTTTGTGGACTGTTTCGCGCGACGCTTGCAGATTCAGGAGCGGCTTACGGAGCAGGTGGCGAGTGCGGTTCTCGAAGAGGCGGAGGCGGAGGGGGTCGGTGTGGTGATGGAATGCCGCCACCTGTGCATGATGATGCGCGGCGTCGAAAAGCAGAATTCGGTGATGACGACCTCGGTGGTGCTGGGGTCGTTCAGGAATGACCCTGCGACCCGTCAAGAGTTCATGGCGTTGATCAACCGGTAACCCCATGCGGATCGCTCTCTCTACCAACTGGAACGTGAGGCGCCACACTGAGGGCGAGGCACTCGTGGATGAGATCCTCGGGCTCGGCTTTGACGCGCTTGAACTCGGCTACCACACCACGGAAGAGCTTTCGGCCGGTGTGCGGCGGCGCGTGGCGGCGGGCGCGGTGGCGGTCGACAGCGTCCACGCGTATTGTCCCGTGCCGATCGGTGCGCCGCACGGTTATCCAGAGCTGTATCTGTTGGCGTCCTCGGACGAGGACGAACGGGTGATGGCGTCGATCCTTATCGGAAGGACGCTGGATTTCGCGGTCTCGATGGGCGCCAAGGCGGTTGTCCTGCATGCCGGGCGCATCGCGCTCAGATCGCTTTTCGGCGAACTGAACACGCCGCTTCTGGCAGAGGCGCTGATGGAGGAGGACTCGCCGGAAGGGGCCCAATATCAGCGTCTGCTGGTCAAGGCCATGCGCCGACGCGCCCGGCGCGTGCCGAAGATGTTCGACCGGTTTTGTCTTTCGCTGGAGGCTCTTCTGCCGCGTTTCGAGAAGGCGGGAGTGGCTCTTTGTCTTGAGAACCTGCCCTCGATCGAGGCATTTCCGGACGAGCGCGAGGCGGTGATGCTGAAGCAGCGTTTCAGCACGCCTGCGCTGGCCTGTTGGCACGATATGGGGCATGGGCAGGTGCGCGAGTATTTTGGCTGGGGCAGCCATGCGGAGGCGGCGCAGGCGCTTTTGCCGTTTATCCGCGGGGTTCACATCCACGACGCGTTGCCGTTGACGGACGATCATCTGCCGCCGGGCAAGGGCGGGATCGATTTCGGCGCGTTCGCCTTTTTCGGCGCACCGGAGGTCATCAAGGTGTTTGAGCCTTCGCCGCAGGTCACGCCGGAGGAACTGGCGGAGGCTCTGGCGTTTGTGCGTCAGGTGTGGGGGGCTGAGGGGCGGCAGGGAGCCCTGCCGCCTGCGTGAAGAACGATTCGAGCGGGCGGATGTTCTTCGCGCCGTCGAAGTGTTCTTCCACCGTCGCGCGTGCGGCATGCGCCAGCCGGGGCGGAAGGGCGTTGTCGTTCAGCACGGTTGCGAGCGCGTTGGCGAGCGCGGTCGGGGAGTCGGGGGGCACGAGCAGTCCGTTCACCTGATCGACAATGGCTTCGCCCGCAGCCCCGGCGGCGGTGGTGACGACCGGGGTTCCGAGCGCCATGGCTTCCAGCAGAATGTTGGCGATGCCGTCGCGGTCGCCGTCTGCGGTGCGGCGCGAAGGGAGGACCAGCGCGGACGCTTTCGCGATGCCGGCGCGGGTTTCCTCTTGCGACTGCCAGCCCGCGAATTGAACGAGATTATCCAGTTTAAGGCGTGAGCAGAGCGTTTTCAACGGAATGAGCAGTGGGCCTGTTCCGGCGATGATGCATCTGAAGGGAATGCCGCGTTCCATCAGCAGTTCGCATGCGAGCAGGAGGGTGTCGATGCCTTTCTTTTCCTCCAGACGGCAGGCGGTGAAGAGGGTGTTGCCGCCCCGAGGCGTGTGGAACACGAAGTCGCTCAGCGGCAGGCCGTGCCGGATGACGCGCACGTTTTCGGGGGAGATATCGGCCGCGACGACCGCGTCGGCAGCCAGTTGCGAGCAGGCGACGATGCCTGCGGCGGTGCGGAGGCGGCGGCGCAGCGGTGCGGCAGACGCGGTGAAAACGTCTTGGGCATGGACGGCGCACGTCCAGCGCACGCCGAGGGTTTGCGCGGCGATGGAGGCGAGATCGGCGGTGATGCCCGCAAAATGCGCGTGGATAAGAGGGCTTTTGTCATCGGCGACCTTCCGCACGAGATCGGCAGCTTGCGACAGGCGCTTGAGGATGCGGCCTGCGGCTACGGGAGAGCGCGCGGCTTCCTCCGTCAGCCGTTTGAGAGCGGCCCGGGCGAAACGCAGGCGGAATCCCTTCGGGCACCTCGATAACGCGAAGGACAGCGGGTCCACGTCGCCGTTGAGCACCCGCGTGTGGATCGTCCAATTCCGGCAGCGGAGTTGTTCCAGTTCGCGCCGGATGAAGGTCTCACTCGGCGCGAGCTTGTCCAACACGTAAGTGACCGGAAATGGCATGGCTAGGGTTGTTTCGGGTGCAGGTCGAATGAGGCGGGTATCGCGCGGATTGTGGCGCAGAGCACATCGATGGTTTGCGCCGCGTCGTCCAGACTCAGCAGTTCGACCGGGCTGTGCATGTAGCGCAGCGGGATGCTCAGTTGCGAGACGGCGGCACCGGAGCGCGACATGCGCATGGCCCACGCGCAGGTGCCTGTCCCGCGGCTGCGGACTTGTGTCTGAAGGGAAATCTTTTGATCGGCGGCGGCAGCCCTGACCAGACCGTTGAGCGTGGTGTGGTAGGTGGGGCCGACGCCGATGACGGGGCCTTGGCCGATGCGGATGTCGCCCGCGACCTTGCGGTCTTCCTTTTGCGCGTCCGTCGCGAAGGTGACATCCACGCAGAGACCGATGTGCGGATTGATGTCGTACGCGGTGGTGATGCCGCCGACGAGTCCGATTTCCTCCTGCACGCTCGCGACCATGTGCAGCGCGACGTTCAGCTTCTCGCCGGCGAGGCGGCGCATGGCCTCGGTGACGATGAACGCGCCGATACGGTTGTCGAAGCCGCGGCAGGCCACACGGTTATTGGCGAGTGCCCGCCAGCCCGCATCGACGACGGCGGGGCTGCCGAGTTCGACAAGCGCCAGCGCCTCGTCGCGCGTTTTCGCGCCGATATCGACGGCAATCTCCTTGAGTTCCTGGGGCGCGACCTTTTCGCGTTCCTTGGCCGACATCAGGTGGGGCGGACGGACGCCGAAGACGCCGTAGACGGGGCCGTTCTTTCCTCGGATCACGAGCCGCTCAGCTGCGACGAGCGGCACCGTGACACCGCCGAGGGGGCACATGTAGAGGAACCCGTCGTCATCGATGTGCTGGACCATGAACCCGATCTCGTCGCAGTGGCCCTCGATCATGACGCGCAGCGGGGCGTCGGGATTGAGGCAGGCGCGGAGGTTGCCGTGCACGTCGATCTGGAGTCCGGGGACCGGGACGTTCTTCAGGTAGTTTGCGAGCAGGGCCATGCCGTCATACTCAAAACCCGTGGGCGTCGGAAGTGCGACAAGGCGTTGCAGGAGGTCGAGTGCTTGGTTGTCCATATGCGTCTGTCCTTCTTTGCGTTGCGGATGGTTACTGAGGCCAGCGGGCGCCGACGGGGCCGCCGTCGGTCGCGAGGGTTGCGCCGGGCGAGTCGGCCTTCAGGCGGTAGTCGTGCGCGGCGGGATTGACGAACTGGGGCTCGGCCATGACCGATCCCGTGTCGAGCCCGAGTTCCGTCTGGTAGCGCGTGAAATCGTCCGCCCCGAAATAATTTTTCGAGAGCCAGCGCATGACGGGTTTGCCGCCGGGCCAGTAGAGATTGTTGTGCATGACAAGGCCCTTGCGCCAGTCGTTTTCCATGCGGGTGGAAACCTCGGTGGAGTTCACGAAGATGTTGTTGCGGACGATGAAGTTCGAGGTGTCCGAGGGGTTCTGGTAAAACATCAGGTGGGCGCCGTTGCGGTCGGGGCGCTGGGCGTGCGACCAGCAGACGCCCGCGTCGACGCAGGTGTTGTGCTCGAAGAGAATGTTCTCGGTCTTGACGGAGGCGGGGCGGTTCCAGAACTCGAAGGAATATTCGGCGCCCCAGATGACATTGTGGCGGTAGGTGATGTTGCGCTGGTGGGAATCGTCGCCGTTGCCCTGATTGGTCAAGGCCGCATCATAGACCTCCCAGATGCGGTTGTATTCGACGAGGTGGTCTTCCGCGCCGTTCCAGAACTCGATGGCGTTCCCGTAGCGCACGGGCCGGCCGTCGGGCTTGAAGAACTGGAGTCCGCCGCCGATCCAGCCGAGGTCGCAGTTGCGGATGGTGATGCGCTTGGTGCTGCCGCCGCCGAAGCCGTGCGCGGCCCCGTAACGGAGCATGAGTCCGTCGTAGGTGATATCGTGTTTGCCGCCCTGATTGACGATGTGCTGGGTGAGGGCCAGCTCGACGCTGCTGAAGGCTGAGGCCGGGTTGGCGGGGGAGGCAACGAAGATGCGTTTCCCTTCGGGGTCATACCAGTAGTCGAGCGGTTCGGCAAGGGCGTCCAACGACCATTTCTTGACGCCCCATTTCGCGCCGTGGTTCAGGATCAGGATGCCGACGTCGCGCGTGATCGGGTCGCAGTGGTCGATGCTGGCGCGCCAGAGTCCGAGGGAATCGAAGTCGAAGACCGCCCCTGCCGGGATCATGCCGCCGAGACTGAAATGGAGGTAGGCGGCCTCCATTTTCTGCTGTTCCAGCAGGAGCACGTCGATGGTTTGCCACTCGGGTCCGATCAGTGTCTTGCCGACGACCCCACGCATGGCGGTCGTCCACGGCGGCTTATTGAGCATGGCCTCAAACGAGTCCATTCGGAACGGGTGTGTCGAGCGGACACGTATCCGCAGGACGAGGCAGGGTGCGAGTTCGCTGATTTGCGGGCCCCAGAACTGGATCAGGTGCCGCTTTTCGCCCGGCACCTCGCAGGTGATCCGGCTGAACCAGCGTCCGTCTTCTTGAGCGCGCGAAATGGAGCCGCGCGTGTCTTCCTGAAACGAGGGCGCCCAGCGGGACTCGGTGAGGTCGATGATCTGGTTCAGGATGCGGGGCTCGAACGGCGCGGTCGCCCATATGCCGGGCTTGACTTCCGTCCAGTCGTCTGGGCGGTTCCGGGCCAGCGAGCCTTGCAGGACGGGCTTTGCGCCCTTTCCGTATGCGCTGTACGTGATGCGGCTTTCGGGGGTGCCGCTTTGCGGGATGAGTTGACCGCGCCAGAGGCCGTCACGTTTGAACCGTACGGTGTCGCCGGGGATCAACGTGGCGTTGTTGACGCGGTCGAGCGTCCGCCACGCGGCGGTCTCGGTTGTGCCTGCCGCGTCGTCGGCCCCACGTTCGCTGTCCACATAGAACGTGGCGGGAACGGTACGCTCGGCCAACGCGGCGGCAGCCGTCAGTGTCACAAGAAAAGCCCCGAATAAGCGCGTCATGATGATCCCCCTTGTTTAATGAATCTTCTCAAGTTTAGGACAGGAAGAGCGGAGACTCCATGTGTGAAATGCGCTTTCTTTTGTGCGATTTGACCGGAGCCGGCGGATGGTCAGGCATGCCGCGCGGCATCCGCAAGTATGGCGAAGGCCTTTTCCGAACCGGCTTCGAGGAGTTCGTCGGCGCGCTCGTTCGTGAGCGGGGGCAGGGCCCCGACGGAGGCATAGAAGGCGATGCGTTTCTTGATGTCCTTGAACTCGGACGTGGCGCGTTCGCCGAGGTAGGGGGCGTGGGCGTAGACGCCGAGAAGCGTCTGTCCGACCATCAGGCGCATGCCTTGGGTGAAGACGGCCTTGTGACGGCTGAGCACGGGGCCTGCGAGGTCGTCGACGAACGGCAGACCGCCCTTGTTCATCTCGGTGCCGATGTTGACGGGGATGTCGCGTTTGACGCAACCGGTGACGATCTCGTCGAGTTTGGCCCGCTTGCGTGCGGCTTCCGGCGCGTCTTTGAGGTTCCAGTTGCGGTCGGGGATGATGTTCAGGGCGGCGCAACCTTTGCCTGCCATCAGGTCGAGCAGCCGATCAGCGTCGGCCTCTCCGCCGCTGGTGCCGTCGAGCCAAGCGACAGTGGGGATGGCGCCGCAACTGCGGACCCAGCGGATAAAGTCGTCCGCGATCGGGAAGGTTTTTTCATCCGGCTGGATGTAGCCGATGCCGCCGCGTTTGGCGAGTGCGTTGCGGACGAGGTCCTCGAATTTCGGCACGTTCGCCTCGATCGCCGCGAACGCGGAGGGCTCGCATTTGAGCAGAGGAGACCAGAATGCGGCACGTGCGGCGGGATCGGGGAAGGCCTTTCTGGAACGTGTGCAGTAGGCGCGGATGATGTGGCGTTCGGTGGCGACGCCCTTCGGGGTGAGGGGCAGCACGTCCGCGGCGTAATCGAGCGCGATGTCGGGGAGGGTGGCGTTGACGCGGGCGATCAGCGCGAGGTTGCGGTCTTGCGCGCCCTGACGGAGCTGCGCGAGGGTCTGCGCCTGCGGGGTGCCTGCGACGGGGAAGCCGGTGAAGCCGCACCCCATGATGTAGGTCACGCCGGGTTCGCCGGGCGAACTGATGTCGGCCTCGGCCATTTCGCGGACGTAGGCGCGGGTCTCCAGATGCGCGGCGGTGCGGAGCGCGAGGAGGCGTCCGGCCTCAAGGAACTCGTCCAGTCCGTCGAGCACGTCGAAATCGCAGAGCGCTGCGGCACAGAGCCCGCGGCTGCGGCATTCGTAGGCCACGCGCGAGGGCGACCAGCCGTCGGCGTTGTAGGAGAAGAACGAATGGCAGTGCATGTTGAAATTATCGCCCGGCGCGGGAAAAGCTGCGGAGGCGGCAAGCTGTTTGAGCGTGTCGCGGCGGATGTCTTCATTGAAGTCGTTCAGCGTGTCGATGAGCGTGTTCGTGTCCATGTGTTGATTCCTTCGGGACGATGACGTGACGTGGATTAGGGGTTTGCGAAATAGAGCCCTTGCAGGTGGTAGCGGATCATCCGGTTGTACTCGGTGGGGTCGGCGATCAGCAGGCGCAGGGCGTCGCGGCAGGTCAGCTTGGCTTTCTGCGTGCGCCCGGTGAGGAGCTGCAGGCGGGCGAGCAGGAGCGGGTTGACGCGAGGCGCTCGATGGTCGAAGGCTTGGATTTCTCTGGTCTGTTCCAACAGGTGGGCCGCGTATCCCCACGACTGGTTGGCGGCGAAGAGTTCGGCGCGCAGTGCCAGATAGGCGGGGGCGAGTCCGTTTCCGGGGCTTTCTGCGGAGACGGGCTGGTCGGTCTCGTCGGTGTCTTCGAAATACAACGCATCGGGGTCGAGCAGGGCGGACTGCGCGGTCTGGCGCTTGACGGACGGCGGCACTCGGTTGGTGCTGCCGGAAAGGCGCGCCAGCAGGTCGCCGTAGCCGCTTGCGATAGAGAGGTCGAGCAGCCACAGGCGGTCGCTTTGGCGAAGCACCAGATGGCGCCCGCCATCGAGCAGTTCGAGCTTCTCGACGGGACGGGTCAGCCCGGCGGACGCGAGCGGTACGGTGGCGAGTTCGCGCTGGGGCGCGATGGAGGATATGCTGAGCAGGTTGCGCTCGTTGACAGCGAGGCTGAGGCGTCCGTCGGACGTGACGATCCGCCGGTCGGCGGCGGCAGGCGCGGCGCTTTTCGGGGGGTTGAAGGAGGGTGTCTTTGTGCCGCTGTAGAGGTCGATGTCTACCGACCAGTCACGGGTCACGGGAGGCGTGTTGTCGAATGTTGTCGTGAGGAAAAGGGTGAGGCGCGCGCCGTCTTCGGTGGCAACCGCACGTGTCACGGCGGTGCCGGGGGTGTCGCGCCAGGCGCTGATTTCTTGCAAGACGGTTTGCGTGAGGCTGTCCGATACGGTGACAAGTCCTTTGTGGACTGTGAATTTGAGCAGGCCGTTTCCGGAGAAGAGTGTGAGCCCCGTGCTTTTGCCGGCGTCGCGCAGGCCGGGAAGAGGCTGGCTGGCATACCCGGTCAGGTGGCCGGTCTGCTCGTCTGCGGTGAAGAAGACGCCATTGCGGACAGTGATCGGTGTGCCGGCGAAAAGCGGGTTCGGGTCGGGGATCTGAGTCGCGGCGCAGTAGCCTTCCCCGAGTGCGTCGATGCTGACGATGCGGCCTTGTGTGTCGGCTTCGAGCGCGAAACGCCGTCCGTTCTTGGAGTAGCGGACGATCAGGCGGCCGTTGAAAACATAGGGTTGCTCATGCGTGTCGGGCCAGAGCATGAGGGATGTCCAGCGCCATGTGCCGCCGAGGAGATCGTAGAGGCCGACGGTGCGGCGTTCGAGCGCGTCGAGCTGGACGGAGACGGCGACGGCATAGAGCCCGTCCTGCGAGATGTGCCAGTTCCACCGTTTGCCGGTCTGAGGCGGGGCGACGCTGAAGAGGATGGTCGGATCGGCAGCTTGACGGGCCCAGATGAGCAGGTTGACGTCGTCGGTCTCGTAGCCTTCGTTGCGCAAATCGCGGCGCAGGGCGAGGAGAAGCTGGCTGTTTGTGACACTGCCGCTGTAGAGCTGGTTGGTCAGCGCGGCCAGTGTCTCCGCGGTCGGCGGCTGCGGGGGCGGGGACACGAATTTCTGGAAGGCCAGAACGAAAAGCCCGCCGAGGAGGATAGGGATCAGGAGGATGGCAAAGGCCAGGCCGATCGTGTGCGAAAGGTTTTTGGCGGAGGTGGCGGATGGGGGTGTCGTTTGCATGGGTTAGTTCGGTTTTTCGGTGTCGTAGTAAGGCATCAGGGCTTCGATCTGTATGGGGGCCGCGTTGGTGCCGGCAAGGACGCGGGGACTTGCGGCAGCCGCGAGCACGTTGGAAAGGGTCGCGAGCGTCTTGGATTCGGCGGCTTTTGTGGCCTGAGAGGCCAGATGTTGCCGCCACCGCTCGTTGGCTTCTTCATCACGGGCGCGTTTCGCCGCCACGGCGGTGTCGAGCGCGGGAACCCGTTTGGCGTAGGCGAGGACGCCTTCGGCCACGGCGGAGACGGATTGATCCTGCCACGCGGGATCCAGCATCCGGAAAGTCTCGGTCTGATTTGAGAGGAATCCGAATTCGATGAGCACGGCGGGGCAGCAGGTCTCACGCAGCACGAAAAACGCCTGCCGCTTGAGGCCGCGGTCAAAGCTGTTGGCGTTGGCGGCGAGGTGGCGGTGGATGGAGTAGCCGAGCAGCGTGTTGTGGTAGTCGTTGCGGTTGCCGATCTGCCAGCCGCGCGGCGTGCTGCCTTCGGCGGTGCCGGGGTAGCCGCTCGGCGGCAGGATGTAGGTCTCGACGCCGACGGCCTCGGTGTTGCCGGCGTGGTTGGCGTGGACGCTGACGAAAAGGTCGGCTTTTTTCTTGCGGGCAAGGCGGGTACGTTCATCGAGCGAGAGTGTCGTGTCGCCTGAACGGGTGTAATCGACGTGCATGCCCGCTTTCTTGAGCTTTGCGCCGAGCTTTTTGGCGAGGACGAGGGTGAGGTCTTTCTCGCGCACCGACGGGTTTTTGCCGATGGCCCCGGTGTCGGCACCGCCGTGGCCGGGGTCGATCATCACGCGCAGAGGTTTGGGCGTTCCTTCGGCCTGCGGCAGGATGGCGAGTTGGAGCAGGTCGAAATCGATGCCCGCCAGCCGCCAGTTGCCGCTGTTGACCGAGCCGTCGGGCGTCGTGTTGAGCCACAGCGTCGTGCCGTTCACCTCGAAACGTCTGCGGCCTTGGTAGAAACGCACGTTTTGCTGCTGGTTGGAGAAGCACAGGGAGTCGCCGTCCCAAATGAAGTTGGTCACGCCGACGGCTTCTTGGACGAGGTTCAGAGGGCACCATCGTGCCGGGGCTGCCGCGTCGCAAAAAGCGTTTCCTGCCGCCATGAACAGGCAGAGGAAAAAAAGCGGAAAATTTGAGGAAAACGCGTCAAACATCGTGGCGATACTATACCCTTTCCGACGGGGGCATTAGAAGCCCCAAATTGCGCGATGGCATGACAAGGCGTGGGACGTGAGGTATGCCGAGACGGGCGGGCGTTCAGCGGGGCTGGACGCCGAGGGCGCGGAGTTGTGGGACGAAATCGGGGAAGGACTCGTTGAGGATCTCCGCGCGCCGGACGGTGACGGGCGCAGGGGCGGCAAGGCCGGAGAGGGCGAGGGACATGGCGAGGCGGTGGTCGCCGCGGGCCTCGCAGGTGCCGCCGGCGAGGGTGCCGCCGCAGATGGTGAAGCCGTCGCGGTGCTCGTCGAGACGGACGCCGAGGGCGCGGAGTTCGCTGCAGAGGACGGAGATGCGGTCGGTCTCCTTGTAGCGCAGCTCTTCGGCGTCGCGGACTTCGGTGACGCCCTCGGCGAAACAGGCGGCGACGGCGAAAACGGGAAATTCGTCGATCATACGGACGACGGTGTCGCCATTGACTCTGACGGCGCGGAGGGGGGCCGCCGCGAGGCGGATGTCGCCGACGGGCTCGCCCGCGATGTCGCGGCGGTTCCCGATGGTGAGGTGTGCCCCCATTTCGGCGAGGACGTCGAGGATGCCGGTGCGGGTAGGGTTGAGTCCGACGTCGCGGATGAGAATGTCCGAGCCGGGAACGAGGGCGGCCGCGACGAGAAGGAAGGCGGCAGAAGAGATGTCGCCGGGGAGTTTGAGGTTCAGGGGAGCGAGGGGGCGGGCGAGGGGTGCGACGCGGACGGTGAGGGGCGCGTCGGCGCGGATGTCGGCACCCATGGCGGCGAGCATGCGCTCGGTGTGGTCACGCGAAGGGCCGGGCTCGCGGAAGGTCGAGGGGCCGTCGGCGGCGAGGGCAGCGAGGATGAGGCAGGATTTGACTTGGGCGCTGGCGACGGGGAGGGTGTAGTCGGCGGCGCGGAGGGGCGCAGAGGCGTCGCGCGCGGCGAGGGTCAGCGGCGCGCAACCGTCCGGCGTGGTGACGGGGACGCCCATGGCGCGGAGGGGGGCGGTGATGCGGTTCATGGGGCGCTTGCGCAGGCCGTCCGAACCATCGAGGACGCAGGGCGTGCCTGCGGCGGCGAGGGCTCCCGCCAGCATACGGATGGTGGTGGCCGAGTTGCCGCAGAAGAGGGGGGCGGAAGGTGCGGAAAAGCCGCGCAGGCCGTTGCCGGAGACGGAGAGGCGTGTGCCGTCGAGCGTCCAGCGGATGCCGAGGGCGGTGAGGGCGTCGAGCATGGCGCGGGTGACGCCGGAGACGAGGAAACGGTCGATGACGCTTTCGCCCTGGGCGAGGGCGGCGAAAAGCGCGGCGCGGTGGGAGAGGGACTTGTCGCCGGGCAGGAAGATTTCGCCGGAAAGCGGCGAAGGGGCGGCGAGGGAGAGGTCAAAGGCGTTGTGTTGCATGGCGCATATTTTTAGCATAAAGCCGCGGTGACACGAAGGGGAAAAGTGTGCGATACTCTGAGGCCTGCGCAAAGGCGCACGGAAGGGACGGGGAGTGCTGCGATGAGTTTTCCTGTGTTTGAGGCGATCATGCTGGTGTGCTTCGGTATGGCGTGGCCGGTCTCGATTCTGAAATCTTGGCGGTCACGGACGAACAAGGGGAAGAGCCTTTTCTTCATGCTGATCGTGCTGGCCGGCTATGTCTCAGGGCTGATCCACAAATGCTGGTGGCAGGAGAAGGTGGACGGCGTGGTTTGGCTGTATCTTCTGAACGCGGTGATGGTGTTGGCGGACGTGTCGCTGTATGCGCGGAACCGGCGGATCGAGCAGGACGGCTAGGCGGCAGGCGTCGCATGATATGAAAAGGGGCGGCACGGGAAACCCGCGCCGCCCCTTTCGTTTTCCGATGCTGCTGGTTTATTTGCAGAGCGTGTAGAGCACGCCCGCGACGACGGCGGAACCGATAACGCCGGAGACGTTCGGGCCCATCGCGTGCATCAGGAGGTAGTTGGTGGGGTCTGACTCGAGACCGACCTTGTTGGCGACGCGCGCGGCCATCGGCACGGCGGAAACGCCTGCCGCACCGATGAGCGGGTTGATGGGCTCTTTGCAGAACCGGTTCATCATACGTCCCATTACGCAGCCCGCAGCGGTACCGCAGGCGAAGGCGACGAGGCCGAGCGCGAGGATGCCGAGGGTCTCGGCGTTAAGGAATTTCTCGCAGGCGAGCTTCGAGCCGACCGAGAGGCCGAGCAAGATGGTGACGATGTTGATGAGCGGGCCGGACATCGTGTCCGCGAGGCGGGCGACGGAGGGCCCGACTTCACGCGCCAGATTGCCGAGCATCAACGCGCCGACCAGCGGCACGGCGCTGGGGAGGAGCAGCGAGCAGAGGAGCAACACGGTCAGGGGGAAGCAGACCTTCTCCATCTTCGAGACGTGGCGGAGCTGCTTCATCTTGATCTTGCGGTCTTCTACGGGCACGAGTGCCCTCATGATGGGCGGCTGGATGATCGGCACGAGGGCCATGTACGAGTAGGCGGCGACGGCAATCGCGCCGAGCAGGTGCGGGGCGAGCTTGGAGGTGAGCCAGATGGCGGTGGGGCCGTCCGCGCCGCCGATGATGCCGATCGAGGCGGCCTCCTTCAGCCCGAACTTGATGAAGTCACCGGTGGCCTCGGAGAGGCAGAGTGCACCGAAGAGGGCGATGAAGATGCCGAACTGCGCGGCGGCACCGAGGAGCGCGGTGCGCGGGTTGGCGATGAGCGGACCGAAGTCTGTCATGGCACCGACACCCATGAAGATCATGACCGGGAAGAGGCCGGTGGCGACGCCGAACTCGAAGAAGTAGTAGAGGTACCCGCCCGGTTCGACGACGGCGGGAAAGCCTTTGACGAGTTCGACAACCGGCGGCGTGACGACGTTCGAGTAGGGCATGTTGGCGAGCAGTCCGCCGAAGCCGATCGGCAACAGCAGGAGCGGCTCGAAGCCCTTGACCACGGCGAGGTAGATGAGGCCTAGGCAGATGAGCATCATAAGCGCTTGGCCGACGCCGTAGGGAAGCCCGCCGATGACCTTGATGTCGTGGCCCTCGACCACGGCGCCAGACGGCGTGCGGTAGCCTTTGGTCAGGTAATCGGGCGCATTCTTCTCCATGAAGCCCTTGATGCCTGTGGTGGCGACGAGGCCTTTCACTTTGCCGAGCGTGTGACGCCAATCGGAGGAGGACTCCTCCTCTTGGGTTACGGCGACATGCGCCACGTCCGTCTTTACGGTGGTTGACGTGGCCGTCGCGGCTACAGGGAGGCTGAGCGCAAGAGCCGCCACGCAGGTGAGGATCAACTGTTTCATTCTGAAATCCTTGCGGTTTTAGTGGGGGCGGGCGGAATGGGACCGCCCGCAAGGGGATTAGCCGATGACGACGAGCACGTCGCCGGTGTTGACCTTGTCGGTCTGGGCGACTTGGATGGCCTTAACCGTGCCTGCGCAGGGCGCGGCGACGGGGGTCTCCATTTTCATCACGTCCATGACGAGCAGTTCGTCGCCTGCGTTGACCGTCGCGCCGACGGATGTGGTGACGCGCAGGATGGCGCCGGGGACGGCAGCCTTGACTTCGGTCTCCTTGCCGCCTGCGGGCGCGGCGGCAGGTGCCGCGGCACCTGCCGCGATCCCGTCGGCCACGCTCACGGCGTATTCCTTGCCGTTGACGACGGCCTTGCCGTCCTTCAGCTCAACCGCGTAAGGCTTGCCGTTGACGCTGACCGTGTAACCGGCGGGCTTGGCTGCGCCAGCGGCTGCGGCGGCAGGCTTGGCCGGGGCGTTCTTGCGGATGCCGAGCTGGGCCTTGCCTTCGAGGAAAAGGATGCCCTTGTCCTGGCAGGCTGCGGCGATGAAGATGTTCTCGTCGGTGAGGGGGAGCCCCTTGTCGGTGAGCATCTTCTTGAAGTAGTCGAGCGACTTTTTGGGGTCGGCGTCGTTGATCTCGAGAACCGGCTTGGTGGTCGGCTGGAGGCCGAGCTGCTCGGAGGCGATCTTGACGATTTCCGGGTCGGGCGCGACTGGGGTCTTGCCGAAATAGCCGAGAACCATCTTGCCGTAGCCGGGGGCGATCTTCTTCCACGGCCCCTGCAGGACGTTGTTGAACGCCTGCTGGAAATAGAACTGCGAGACGGGCGTGACGGACGTGCCGAAACCGCCGCGGCGGACGACCTCGGACATGGCCGCGATCATGTCGTTGTAGCGGTCCATGAGGTTGTTGTCGCGCAGCATCTGCGTGTTGGCGGTGAGCGCGCCGCCGGGCATGGGCGACCACGGGATGAGCGGCTCGACCTTGGTGGCCTCCGGCGGGAGGAAATAATCCTTCATGCAGTCGATGAAGACCTTCTCGGCGTCGCGCACCTTGTCGATGTCCACGCCCAGATCGTAGTCGGTGCCGCGCAGCGCGTGCCACATGACGATGACGTCGGGCTGGCAGGTGCCGCCGGAGACGGGGGCGAGGGAGAGGTCGATGGTGTCGGCGCCCGCGTCGAGAGCGGCCTTGTAGGCCATGACGCCGCAGCCTGCGGTCTCGTGGGTGTGGTACTGGATGCGGGTGCCTTCAGGCAGCATCTTGCGGGCGCGCTTGACCGTCTCGAAGACGATGGAGGGGATGGAGGTGCCCGAGGCGTCCTTGAAGCAGACGGAATCGAAGGGGATGCCCGCGTCGAGGATCTGGCGCAGGGTCTTCTCGTAGAAGTCCGGGTCGTGCGCGCCGGTGCATCCGGGCGGCAGGGCCATCATGGTGACGACGACCTGATGCTTGAGGCCGGCGTCATGGATGCACTGGCCGGAGTAGATGAGGTTGTTGACGTCGTTGAGGGCGTCGAAGTTGCGGATGGTGGTGATGCCGTGCTTCTTGAACAGCTTGGCGTGCAACTTGATGACGTCCGACGAGGCGGAGTCGAGGCAGACGATGTTGACGCCGCGGGCGAGGGTCTGGAGGTTCGCGTCCGGGCCCGCGACTTCGCGGAAGCGGTCCATCATGTGGAACGAATCCTCGTTGCAGTAGAAATAGGGCGACTGGTACATCGCGCCGCCGCCTGCCTCGAAATAAGAGATGCCGGCATCGCGGGCCGCCGCGACGGCGGGCATGAAGTCCTCGGTGAGGACACGTGCGCCATAGACAGACTGGAAACCGTCACGGAAAGCGGTACACATGAAGCTGACTTGTTTTTTTGCCACGGTAAGACTCCTTGGGTGGGGGTTGTGTTTTTGAAAGGGTGGTTGGGAGAGCGGGGTTAAGCGGCACGGGCCTTCGCTACGGCGATCGCGACCGCGATGATCGCGTCGTCTTGCGCGGCATGGGCTGCGGGACGGGGCTTCTTCTTGGGCTCCTCATCAGGAAGGATGTGGTTGAAGCGCGGCACGATGATCGCCGTGCGGTTCATGACCCAAACGAGCAGGGACAGGAATGCGAACACAATACCCATTCCTGCGAGCAACAACACCAAACCTTGCATCAGAATTGCCATCGGAGAGACTCCTTGTAATGAGAATAACAATTTGCCGATTGATTATAGCGTGCTTAGGGCGGGTAAGTACAGGGTAAAAATGGCGTTTTTTCGGATTTAGTCGGATTCCGTGTGGTTTCTGTGGTTTTCTGCGTGTTTTCGCGGTCGTCGGCACGTGTCGCGGCATGCTTCATGTCCAAAATGCGAAACGTCGAGGTTTCATGTTGACAAAATCTCAAAAAGTGTCATTATGGCGGCGTTTCTTTTGACGTACCAGAAGGTTTCCGATGTTTGTGCATATCACAGGGACGGGGTCTTATCTGCCGGGGCGCGTCGTGACGAACGACGAGCTTGCCGCGAAGCTGGACACCACGGACGAGTGGATTTACTCGCATACGGGGATACGGAGCCGGCATATCGGCGCGGAGAACGAGAGCGCGTCGACGATGGCGGCGGAGGCGGCGCGGGCGGCGTTGGCGTCGGCAGGGGTCTCGGCCGAGCAGATCGGGCTGATCATCGTGGCGTCCTCGTCGTCGGACTATCATTCATTCCCGTCGACGGCGTGTCTGGTGCAGGAGGCGATCGGCGCCAAGAACGCGGCGGCGTTCGATTTGCAGGCGGCGTGCACGGGTTTCATTTACGCGCTGGAGGCGGCGCGGGGCATGATGCAGTTCAATCCGTGCCCGACGCTGGTGATCGGGGCGGAGATCATGTCGCGGATCGTGGACTGGTCAGACCGCAACTCGTGCATCCTGTTCGGCGACGCGGCCGGCGCGGTGGTGCTTGAGGCGAGCGACGTGCCGGGGGGGATTTGGCATTCGATCCTCAAGGCGGACGGCTCCGGTGCGCAGTTGATTTACCGTGAGGGCGGCGCGCGCGGTCTGGCGACGGGGCCGTGGATGCAGCACACGCTTCAGATGAAGGGACGTGCGGTTTTCAATTTCGCGGTGAAGGTGTTCGACGACATCCTGACGGGTCTGTTGGAGCGCGCGGGGTATACCTTCAAGGATTTGGCGTGCGTGATCCCGCATCAGGCGAACGCGCGGATCGTCGAGGCGGTGGCGCGGCGGATGGACGTGCCGCTGGAACGGTTTTTCATGAACATGGAGACGACGGGCAACACGTCTGCGGCGTCGATCCCTGTGGCGCTGGACGCGGCGGTGCGTTCCGGCAAGGTCAAGAATGACGATTTGCTGGCGATGGTCGGCTTTGGCGCGGGGCTGACGTACGGCGGGATTTTGATGCGTTGGCGCGGGTTGTCCGGGAAACCGAGGACGGCCTGAGTTTTGACGTGGTGCTGGTGAACAGAAACGGAAAAAGGAGTAGAGGCAGCGTATGAGCGATAAGACAAAAGTCATGATTACCGGTCTGGGCGTGATCTCGCCGGTCGGGAACACGGTTGAGGAGATGTGGACGAGCATCCGCAACGGTGTCTGCGGCATTGGCCGCACGACGAAGTTCGACCCGTCCCGTGTGGACGCGAAGGTTTCTGCTGAGGTTAAGAACTTCGACATCGCGAAATACGTTGACCCGAAAGAGGCGCGCCGCATGGCGCTCTTCACGCAGTATGCGCTGGCGGCGGCCAAGCAGGCGTGGCAGGACGCGGGGATTGCGGACGGCAGCGTCGATCCGGAGCGCGTGTCGGTGATGATCGGCAACGGCATCGGCGGCGCCGAGATCGACGACGAAGGCTACAAAATCCTGTTGGAGCGCGGCCCTGGGCGTCTTTCGCCGATGCTGATTCCCAAGCTGATCGCCAACGAGGCTGCCGGGAACGTCTCGATCGCGCTGAACGCGAAGGGCGCGGTGCACACCGTGGTCACGGCGTGCGCTTCGGGCACGGACGCGCTCGGTCTGGCGCTGGATCTGATCCGCTCGGGGCGTGCGGATGTCGTGATCGCGGGCGGCACCGAGGCGACGATCACGGAATATTGCGTGGGAGGTTTCTGCTCGATGAAGGCGCTGAGCACGAAGTATAACGACACGCCCGAGAAGGCGTGCCGCCCGTTCGATGCGGGGCGCGACGGCTTCATCATGGGCGAGGGCGCGGCGATACTGATTCTGGAGTCCGAGGCGCACGCCAAGGCCCGCAACGCCAAGGTCTATGCCGAACTCGCAGGCTACGGCGTCTCGGGCGACGCCTACCACCTGACGGCCCCTGATCCGGAAGCGTCGGGCGCGATCCGCGCGATCAAGCAGGTGCTGAAGGACGCGGATCTCGGCATCGAGGACGTGGACTACGTCAACGCGCACGGGACTTCGACCCCGCTGAACGACCCGATGGAGACAAAGGCCGTGAAGGCGGTGTTCGGCGAGCATGCGTACAAGATGAAGGTCTCTTCCACAAAGAGCATGACCGGGCATCTGCTCGGCGCGGCGGGTGCGCTGGAAGCTGTGATCTGCGCGTTGGCGATCAAGGACGGCTTTTATCCGCCGACCATCAACAACGAGAACCCTGATCCCGAGTGCGATCTTGATGTCGTGCCGAACAAGGGTGTCGAGGGCAAGATCCGTGCGGCGATCTCGACCTCGCTGGGGTTTGGCGGTCACAACGGTGTGGTTGCGTTCAAGGCCGTTTAATGCAGGTGGTTCCCGCATGCGTTTGCGCATGCGGGAACACAGAACGAGGTGAGAGCAATGAGCGATGAAGTGGTCATGCCGAAAAAGATGGTGGAGGACGGCCAAGGGTATAACGGGCCGACAGAAGACCTTCTGCCGCACCGCAAGCCTTTCCTATTTGTGGACAAGCTGGTTTATGCGGATCAGAAGCGGTATGTGGGCGAGGTGACGTTCGGTGCCGACATGTGGTTTTTTAAGGGACACTTCCCGGATTATCCGGTGGTGCCGGGCGTCATTCTCGTGGAGAGCATGGCGCAGTGCGGCGGCGCGGGGCTTGTGGCCTCGGGGATCGTGCGCAACGGGCTGTTTTTCTTGATCGGTGTGGATAACGCGAAGTTCCGCCGTCAGGTCCGGCCCGGCGACGTGCTGCGGATGGAGATCGAGAACACGAAGGTGAGTTCCCGGATGGTGGTGCAGCACGGGCGCGCGTTCGTCGGCGACGAGTTGGCCGTCGAGGCCGATTTCAAGTGTGTTTTGGGATCCAGCAAATAGCAGAACGATGAAAGCTCCGAGAGTCATTGGTGGGGTCTGCCTGTCGGTCAATCCGAAGGGCTGCATGGCGGCGGTTCGTCAATGGATTGGCGCCGAGAGGCGGAATGCGCCGCTTGTTTCGGGGCCGAAATCTGTGCTTGTGCTGGGATGTTCCGGCGGGTACGGGCTGGCCGCCCGTGTCGTGTCGGCCTTCGGGGCTGGCGCGCAGACGTTCGGCGTCTCGTTCGAGCGTCCGCCGACGGTGCGCCGCCGTGCCACACCGGGATGGTACAACAACCTCGCCTTTGACGCCGCTGCCGCAGAGGCGGGGCTTTTCTCGGAGACGCTCGTCGCGGATGCGTTCCTCGACGAGACACGCGAGACGGTGATCGCCCGCGCCCGCGAGCGCGGGATTCCGCCCTTCGATCTCGTGGTCTACAGTCTGGCGGCTCCGCAGCGGACTGACCCGGTGACGGGGGTCGCTTACCGTTCGGTCATCAAGCCCATCGGGCAGCCGCTGTCGGGGCAGACGCTGGATGTGGCCTCGGGGATGTTGTCGGATGTGACGATCGAGGCGGCCACGCCTGAAGAGACCGAGGCGACTGTGAAGGTGATGGGGGGCGAGGACTGGCTGCTCTGGGCGAAGGCGCTGAAAGAGGCCGGGCTGTTGGCGCAGGGCGCGACGATGGTCGCCTTTTCGTATATCGGGCCCGACTCGACCTACGCGATCTACCGCTCCGGCACGCTCGGCAAGGCCAAGGAGCATCTGGAGGCGACGGCGGACGAGATCCGTCAACTGTTGGCGCCGCTGGGCGGGCAGGCGTATGTGGCGGTCTGCAAGGCGTTGATTACGCGGGCCAGTTCCGTGATCCCGATCATGTCCGTGTACGTGTGCGCCATGTACAAGGTGATGAAGGCCAAGGGCATTCACGAGGGGTGCCTCGAACAGATGGTGCGTTTTTTCCGTGACCGTCTCTACGCCGGCGGGCCTGTGCCGGTGGACGAGAAGGGGCGTATCCGCGTTGATGACTGGGAGCTGCGCCCGGACGTGCAGGCGGAGGTCGCCGGGATTCTTTCGCGTGTGACGCAAGAGAATCTGGCGGAGTTGACGGATGCTGAGGCGTGCAGCCGCGAGCTGATGGCGCTCTACGGTTTCTAGCGCGGCGCGGGTTCCCGTTTTTCCGACACCCTCCCATGCTTGCGCGGGGAGGGTGGTTTCGTTAATATACCCCGATTTCAATCAAGGAGAGAGCATGTCGAAGACATACAAGATTGCGGTTGTTCCGGGCGACGGGACCGGGCCGGAGGTGATCGGCGAGGGATGCAAGGTGCTGGACGCGGCGGCGAAGACGTTCGGCTTCAAGCTGGAGAAGGTGACGTATGACCTCGGCGGGGAGCGTTATCTCAAGACAGGCGAGACGCTGTCCGACAGCACGCTTGACGAGTTGCGGAAGTTTGACGCGATCTATCTTGGCGCGATCGGCCATACGGATGTGAAGCCGGGTATCCTTGAAAAGGGCGTGTTGCTCCGCCTGCGTTTCGAGCTGGATCAGTACATCAACCTGCGCCCGGTGAAGCTTTATCCCGGCGTCGAGTGCCCGCTCAAAGGCAAAGGCCCCAAAGAGATTGACTACTGCGTGATCCGCGAGAACAGCGGCGGGTTGTACACGGGTATCGGCGGGCTTTCGCGCAAAGGCACGAAGGACGAGGTGGCGGTGCAGCAGATGATGTACACCTACGCGCAGGTCGAGCGTTGTCTGCGTTACGCGTTCGAGTACGCCCGCAAATACGGCAAGAAGGCGCGCGGGGTGGGCGAGTCCAACACGCTGGCGCTGGTCGGCAAGTCCAACGTGCTGACGTACATGTATGAGCTGTGGAACCGCGTGTTCGCCGAGGTCGGGGCGGAATACCCGGATGTGAAGCGCGAGTACTACCATGTGGATGCCACGTGCCTCTATATGGTGGCCTGCCCGGAAATGTTCGATGTGGTGGTGACCGAAAACATGTTCGGCGACATCATCACCGACCTTGCGGCCATCACGCAGGGCGGGCTCGGGGTGGCGGCAGGCGGCAATATCAATCCGGTCGGCGTGAGCATGTTCGAGCCCATCGGCGGCACCGCGCCGATGTGGACGGGCAAGAACGCGATCAATCCGCTTGCGGCGATTGGCGCGGGCGCGATGATGCTGACCGCGCTGGGTGAGGAGAAGGCCGGGCAGGCCATCGAGGCCGCTATCGCTGCGACAACGCCCAAAATGAAGAGCCAGATGGCCAATCAGATGGGGTTCACAACCACGCAGGTCGGTGACATGATTGCCGCATTGCTCTAAGCCGGGCAGCGCTCCGGCCCTTTTCAGGCGGGGCCGCTTGGGACTGAAAACGCAACGGGATGAACTGTAACTCGTTCTTCCCGTTGCGTTTATGTTTTTAAGCGGCAGATCGTGCCATGGCGTTGTGGTTTGGAGACAATATTGTTTTGGCTTCCTTTATCGGAGGAATGTGGAGACAAAATTGTCTGATCCAAGTATGCGAAAATATGAGTATCCTTTCATGCGGGGGAGACTGTAAAATCATTTCCCCGAGGGACAGTCATCCCTTGGCGACAAATTTTGTGCGGTTTCTGCCGTGAAGAGAACGACATTCCTGTCGTTTTGGGTTCAGTCCTGTTACGGTGGCGCACGAGGGCGGTATTGGAGTCCGGGGTTGGCATGGGGAGTGCTAAATGTGTATGCGTATGATTCCGACATCTGACAATTTTGAAGACACCGAGACACATGACGCGCCGCGGGAGCATTGCGGGGTCGTGGCGGTGTACGGCGTGGAAAACGCCGCGACGGCCATTTACAACGGGCTTTTTGCCTTGCAGCACCGTGGGCAAGAGGGGGCCGGGATGGTCGTGAGCGACGGCAAGATCCTGCATTTCTGCAAGGGGATGGGGCTTGTCAGCGAGGTGTTCACGGGGGATTTCCCTGAGCATCTGCCGGGAAAGGTCGGCATCGGGCACGTGCGGTACTCCACGACGGGTGCCTCGCGCTCCGCGAATGTGCAGCCGTTTCTGGCCGAATGCCGCGACGGCATGTGGGCCGTCGCGCATAACGGCAATCTCGTGAATGCCGGTGAACTGCGCGACCGGTATCAGAAACAGGGGGCGATTTTCCAGACCACGACGGACAGCGAGATTCTGCTGCACCAGTTGGCCGACCCCGCCTTTTTCGGGCAGAAAGACCGCATCCGCAAAGCATTGGCGGAACTGCGCGGTTCGTTCGCGTTTGTGATTGCCCGTCCGAACTGCGTGTATGCGGCACGTGATCCCTGGGGCATACGTCCGCTCTCGATCGGCAAGCTGGGCAAGGGGTATGTCGTGGCCAGCGAGACTTGCGCGATGCGGCAGATCGGCGCGGAGTATGTGCGCGATGTGAATCCCGGCGAACTGATCAAGCTGGACGACAACGGGATCAAGAGTCTGAGGTTCGCGGATGTGCCGACGGGCGGCTACGGGCAGTGCGTGTTCGAGCACATCTATTTCGCCCGTCCTGATAGCCATGTGTTCGGTCAGAGCGTGTATCAGGTGCGTTCGGCGATCGGCAAGCGGCTGGCGGTGGAGCATCCCGTGGCGGCGGATCTTGTCGTGCCGATTCCGGACAGTGGCGTGCTGGCGGCGCTGGGGTATTCGCACGAGAGCGGGATCCCCTTCGAGATGGGGTTCATCAGGAACCACTATGTTGGGCGGACGTTCATCATGCCGACGCAACGCTCCCGCAAAAGCGGCGTGGATCTGAAGTTGTCGGTCGTCCCCGAAGTGGTGGGCGGCCGGCGCGTGGTGCTGGTGGATGACTCGATCATCCGCGGGACGACCATCCAGAAGCGGATCGACATGTTGCGCAACGCGGGGGCAAAGGAGGTGCATGTGCGCATCTCGTGCCCTCCGACGCGGTATCCGTGCTTTTTCGGCATCGACTTCCCCGAGGCGTCGGAACTGGTCGCGTCGGGGCGTTCAGAGGAGCAGATTTGCCGGTTGTGCGGCGCGGACTCCGTGGGGTATCTGAGCCTCGACGGGTTGAAGTCGGTGCTGAAGAGTCCCGAGCATTTCTGCTACGGGTGCTTTACGGGACGGTACATGTGCGAGACGCAGCACGTGGTGTGTAAGCATGCGCTGGAGCGAGGGGGTCCCGAGAATCTTGAGGATCGCCATCACCGGTATGGCGTCATGATGCAGTAGTGATTTTAAGGAACAGACCATGAAACAGAATGTGATGAGTTATTATCCTGAGCAGCAAGGTTTGTACGATCCCGCCTTCGAGAAGGACGCGTGCGGCGTCGGTATGGTTTGCAGCCTGAAGGGCGTGAAATCGCATGACATCGTGGCGAAGGCGCTTCAGGTGCTGTCGAATTTGGAACATCGCGGCGCGACCGGCTATGACCCGGAGACGGGGGATGGCGCGGGCATTCTGTTTCAGGTGCCGCATGCGTTTTTCAGCACGGTCGTGAACGGGTTGCCGGAAGCGGGCAACTATGGTGTGGGCATGGTGTTCCTGCCTCAGCATGCGGCCAGCCGGAGCGTCTGTGAGCAGACGTTGGAGCGGTTTCTGGCGGCAGAGGGGCTGGAGGTGCTGGCGTGGCGCGACGTGCCGGTCTGTCCGGATGCGATCGGCGAACTGGGCCGCAGCACGATGCCGTTTATCCGGCAGGTGTTTGTCGCGCGCGGTTCTGTGGCGGCGGAGCACCTTGACCGGCATCTTTTCATCGCGCGGAAGCTGGCGGAGAACGAGATCCGCAACAGCGGCATCGAGGGGCGCGAGCAGTTCTACCTGCCGAGTTTCTCCTCCAAGCTGATCGTCTACAAGGGGCTGATGCGTTCCTTCCGCGTGGCGAAGTTCTATCCCGATCTTGAGAACCCGCTGGTGGCCTCGGCGCTGGCGCTCGTGCATCAGCGCTACAGCACGAACACCTTCCCCGCGTGGCCGTTGGCCCAGCCGTTCCGGTTCATCAGCCATAACGGCGAGATCAACACGCTGCGCGGCAACATGAACTGGATGAAGGCGCGTCAGGGGCTGTTCGCCTCCGAACTGCTGGGGACTGGGCTGGAGAGGCTCTTCCCGATCCTGACGGAAGGGGCGAGCGACTCCGCGATCCTCGATAACGCGATCGAGCTGCTGTATCACGCGGGACGCAGCCTGCCGCACGCGGTGATGATGCTGATTCCCGAGGCGTGGCACCACCACTCGGAGATGAGCGCGGAGAAAAAAGCGTTCTACGAGTATCACGCCTGCCTGATGGAGCCGTGGGACGGCCCCGCCTCGATCCCGTTTTCGGACGGGCAGGTGATCGGCGCGGTGCTCGACCGCAACGGCCTGCGGCCTTCGCGGTACACGGTCACGAAGGACGGGCTGGTGATTCTCGGGTCTGAAACCGGCGTCTTGGAGGTCGATCCGGCGAATGTCGAACGCAAGGGGCGTCTTCAGCCGGGGCGCATGTTTCTGGTGGACACGCAGCAGGGCCGGATCGTCGATGACGAAGAGATCAAGGCGCAGCTCAGCAGTCAGGAGCCTTACGGGAGTTGGCTTGAGCAGAACCTGCAAGACCTCGACGCGCTGCCGCAGCCGGAGGGCGACGCGCGCCTGAAGCTGACGGGCGACGAGCTTGCGGCGCGGCAGCGGCTGTTCGGCTACAGCATGGAGGACCTGAAGATCACGTTGGCGCCGATGGGGCGTTCCGGTATCGAGCCGACGGGATCGATGGGCAACGACGCGCCGCTGGCGGTGCTCTCCAAACGCTCCCGCCTGTTCTTCGATTATTTCCACCAGTTGTTCGCGCAGGTGACCAATCCGCCGCTGGATGCGATCCGCGAGGAGCTGGTGACGTCGCTGCAGTCGTACATCGGCAAGCAGGGCAATCTTCTGACGGAGACGCCCGAGCTTTGCCGGATGCTGCGGGTCAAGCAGCCGCTGATTACGGAAAAGGAGCTGGTCAAGATCCTGCACACCGAGAACGAGGTGGTTCGCAGTGTCACCTTGCCGATCCTTTTCAAAGCGGCGGGCGATGGCGCGGCGCTGAAGCAGGCGCTTGACGATCTGTGCGCGCAGGCTGAGGCGGCGGTTGCCGGGGGCAAGACGTTTCTGGTGCTTTCAGACCGCGACGCGGATGCGGCGTCCGCACCGATCCCGTCGCTGTTGGCGGTGTCGGCGTTGCATCAGCATCTGGTGTCGCGGCAGTTGCGGGCGCATGTCGCGCTCGTGGTCGATTCGGGTGATCCGAGAGAAATCCACCACTTCGCGACACTGCTCGGTTTCGGCGCGGACGTGATCTGCCCTTACATGGCGTACGTGACGCTCCGCGACCTGTGCGCACGCGGGCTTTACATCGACGATGAGGCGGACAAGTCCTGCAAGAATTTCATCAAGGCCGTGAACAAGGGCTTGCTCAAGGTCATGTCGAAGATGGGCATCTCGACGTTGCAGAGCTACCGGGGTGCGCAGATCTTTGAGATCGTGGGTTTGAACCGGGATGTCACGCAGGCGTACTTCGAGGGGACTGTCTCGCGCGTGCAGGGGATCGGGCTGGAGCAGATCGCGGAAGAGGCGCTGGCCAACCACGCATCCTGTTTCACGCAAGGGGTCGCAGGGACGGCGGACTTGCCTGCGGGCGGCATCTACCAGTGGCGGCGCGACGGCGAGGAGCACCTCTACAATCCGGCCACGATCGCCCTGTTGCAGCAGGCCGTTCAGAAGGACGACCCCGAGACGTTCCGCCAGTACGTGGAGCGGCTCAGCGGGGAGCGCTCCGAGCTGGTCACGTTGCGCGGGCTGTTCAAGCTGAAGAAAGCGGCCCAGCCGGTGCCGTTGGAAGAGGTCGAGCCGTGGACGTCGATCGTGAAACGGTTCAAGACCGGCGCGATGTCGTACGGTTCGATCAGCAGGCAGGCGCACGAGACATTGGCGATCGCGATGAACCGGATCGGCGGATGCAGCAACAGCGGCGAGGGCGGCGAGGCCTCGGAGCGTTTCCGTCCGGATCCTCAGGGCAACTGGCGCATCAGCATGATCAAGCAGGTGGCGTCTGGGCGTTTCGGCGTGACGAGCCACTATCTGGTGAATGCGCGTGAATTGCAAATCAAGATGGCGCAGGGCGCGAAACCGGGCGAGGGCGGCCAGTTGCCGGCCGAGAAGGTTTTCCCGTGGATCGCCGCGACCCGCATGTCCACGCCGTACGTGCAGTTGATCTCGCCGCCGCCGCACCACGACATCTACTCGATCGAGGATCTGGCGCAACTGATCCACGACCTCAAGAACGCCAATCCCGACGCGCGCATCAGCGTGAAGCTCGTCTCCGAGGCAGGCGTCGGCACGGTGGCAGCCGGTGTGGCCAAGGGCAAGGCGGATTTGATTCTCATCAGCGGATGGGACGGGGGCACGGGCGCTTCGCCGATGACCTCGGTGAAGCACGCGGGTCTGCCGTGGGAATTGGGGCTGGCCGAGGCGCATCAGACGCTGCTCATCAACAAGCTGCGTAGCCGCGTGCGGCTGGAGTGCGACGGCAAGCTGATGTGCGGCAGGGACGTGGCGGTGGCCTGTTTGCTGGGCGCGGAGGAGTTTGGTTTCGCGACGGCGCCGCTGGTGACGATGGGCTGCGTGATGATGCGTGTCTGCCACCTGAACACGTGCCCGCAGGGGATCGCCACGCAGGATCCGCGCTTGAGCAAAAAGTTCAAGGGCAAGCCGGAGTACGTCGTGAACTTCATGAAGTTCATTGCGGAGGACTTCCGGCGCGTCATGGCCGAGATGGGCTTCCGCACGGTTGACGAGATGGTCGGGCGGACGGATCTGCTTGAGATGAAGGATGCGGTCGAGCACTGGAAGGCGAAGGGGCTGGATTACTCCTCGATTCTGCGGAACGTGCCGTCCGAGCCGTCCGAGCGGCGCTGCACGCAGGTGCAGGATCACGGAATCAGCGACACGCTAGACCGCACGCTGATCAAGCTGGCTGAACCGGCGCTGGAAGGCGGGCAACCGGTGAAGCTTAACGTCAACATCCGCAACGTCAACCGCACGATCGGGACGATGTTGAGCAGTGTGATCTCCAAGAAGTACGGTGCCATCGGGTTGCCGGAGGACACGGTGCACATCACCTGTAAAGGCTCGTGCGGGCAGAGCTTCGGCGCGTTCGGCGCGCGCGGGCTGACGCTGGCGGTCGAGGGCGACGCGAACGACTATTTCGGCAAAGGATTGTCCGGTGGCAAGCTGATCCTCTACCCTCCGGCGAACGCCTCGTATGTGGCGGAGAAGAACATCATTGTCGGCAACGTGGCGCTGTATGGCGCGACGCAGGGCGAGGCGTATATCCGCGGCTTGGCGGGCGAGCGTTTTTGCGTGCGCAACAGCGGCGTCAATGCTGTTGTCGAAGGGGTCGGCGACCACGGGTGCGAATACATGACGGGCGGGCGGGTCGTTGTGCTGGGCCCGACCGGCAGGAACTTCGCGGCCGGCATGAGCGGCGGCATCGCGTATGTTCTGGATGAGAGCGGCGAGTTCGCCGGGAAACGCTGCAATCACGAGCTGGTGGATCTGGAGGAGATGGTCGACCACATCGAGATTGAGGCGGTGCACGAGTTGATCCGCAAGCATCTGGAGTACACGGGCAGCCCCGTGGCCGAGCGGGTCCTCAAGGATTGGTTCGCGTTGCGCCGCAAGTTCGTGAAGGTGATGCCACGCGACTACAAGCGCGCGTTGGCGCGTTTGCAGCGCGAAGAGGCCGGGAGCATGATCGAGTAGCACGGGACGAGACGCACATCCGCATTAAGGAGGTTTTTTATGGGCAAGATCACAGGGTTCATGGAGTATGACCGGCAGACACCGGAGCAACGTCCGGTCGAAGAGCGCCTGAAGGATTTCAACGAGGTGTACAAGCCGATGGATGAGCAGGCGATCATCCGTCAGGCGGCGCGCTGCATGGATTGCGGCGTGCCCTTCTGCCACAGCGGATGCCCGCTGGGGAACCTCTGCCCGGAGTGGAACGATCTGGTGTATCAGGGGCAGTGGAAGAAGGCGTGGGAGCGTCTGTCCTCGACGAACAACTTCCCCGAGTTCACCGGGCGGCTTTGTCCGGCGCTTTGCGAAGAGTCCTGCGTGCTGGGGATTCACGAGCAGCCGACGGCGATCGAGCTGGTGGAGAAATCGATCATCGAGTACGCCTTTTCGCACGGGTTCGTCAAGCCCGAGCTTCCCGCGCGCCGTACGGGCAAGCGCGTGGCGGTGGTGGGGTCCGGGCCGGCCGGGCTTTCGGCGGCACAGCAGCTTAACCGGGCGGGGCATGAGGTGATGGTTTTCGAGAAGAGCGAGAAGCCCGGCGGGCTGCTGCGCTACGGCATCCCCGATTTCAAGCTGGAGAAGTGGGTGATTGACCGCCGGCTGGAGATCATGACGGCGGAGGGCGTGCGCTTTGTCACCAACACCGCGCCCTCGCTGGAAATCCTGAAGGAGTTCGACGCGGTGGTTCTCGCCACGGGTTCGGGGCGTCCGCGTGACCTGCCGATCCCGGGACGGGAACTGAACGGCATCCATTTCGCGCTGGATTACCTGACCCGTCAGAACCGGATCTTGGGGGCGAAAGAGGACGGCTCCAAAGAGTGGGGCAAGATCACCGCGAAGGGCAAGAGCGTGATCGTGATCGGCGGCGGCGACACGGGCAGCGACTGCGTGGGCACGGCGTTGCGGCAGGGGGCGACCGAAGTGCACAGTTTCGAGCTGATGCCGATGCCGCCGGAGTCGCGCACGGAGGATCAGCCGTGGCCGTTCTGGCCGATGAAGCTGCGCACGAGCTCCTCGCACAAGGAGGGCGGCGACCGCTTCTGGAGCATCCTGACGAAAGAGTTCAAGGGATACAACGGGAACGTGCGCTCGCTGGTGACGGTGAATGTGGAGTGGACGAAACCGTCGAAGAAGGGCGAGCGCCCGCAGTTGCAGGAGAATCCGGCGACGCGGCAGGAGTGGCATGCCGACCTTGTGTTGCTGGCGCTGGGCTTTTTGGGGCCGGAGACGGATGGCGTGATCGAGCGTCTTGGGGTTTCCGTGGACGAGCGGAGCAACATCAAGACGGGGGCGGATTACCAGACGAACGTGCCGGGCGTTTTCGCCGCGGGTGATTCGCGCCGCGGGCAGTCGCTGATTGTCTGGGCCATTGCGGAGGGGCGCGACTGTGCGGCGGCCGTCGACACGTGGCTGATGGGGTCCACGGCGTTGCCGAAGCGCGTGGGATTGGATTTGGCGGCGGTCAAACGTTAACTGGGTGAGTCGGCGCGTCACGACGCGCACGTGGAGGGGTGACTATGAGTTGCAAGCATATATTTGTGACGGGCGGTGTGGTTTCATCGCTCGGCAAAGGGCTGACGGCGGCATCGATCGGGTTGCTGCTGAAGCGGCGCGGTTACCGGATCAGGATGCAGAAGCTCGACCCGTATCTGAATGTCGATCCCGGCACGATGTCGCCGTATCAGCACGGCGAGGTCTACGTGACGGAGGACGGGCGCGAGACGGATCTTGATCTGGGGCATTACGAGCGGTTCACGGGCATCGCCTGCGACCAGCACAGCAACTACACGACGGGCCGCATTTACAGCAATGTGATTGCGCGTGAGCGGGCAGGCGGCTACCTCGGCAAGACGGTGCAGGTGATCCCGCACGTGACGGACGAGATCAAGCGCGCGATCCGCGAGATCGAGGATGACCAGACGGACATCGCGATCACGGAGATCGGCGGCACGGCAGGCGACATCGAGTCGCAGCCGTATCTGGAGGCGATCCGGCAATATCACCATGAGCTGGGGCCGGGAAACAGCCTGTTCATCCATTTGACGCTGGTGCCGTACATCCGCGCGGCAGGCGAGATGAAGACCAAGCCGTCGCAGCAGTCGGTCGGCATCCTGCGCTCGATCGGCATCGTTCCTGAGCTGCTCATCTGCCGGTGCGAGCGGCCCTTCGCGGCAGAGCACCGCGCCAAGCTGGCGCTGTTTTGCGGGGTGCGTCCGGAGCATGTGATCGAGGAGTGCGATGTCGCGAACTCGATTTACGAGGTGCCGCTGGATCTCGTGAAGCAGCAGGTCGATGAGAAGATCCTGAAGATTCTGGAGCTGCCTGTGCGGGATCTCGACATGGCGGAGTGGAACGCCATGCTTGACCGGCTGATCCGTCCGCCGAATGGCGAGGTCGAGGTTGCCGTCGTCGGCAAGTACATCAGCCTGCGGGACTCGTACAAGAGCATCTACGAGGCATTGACGCACGGCGCGATCGCGGCGGGGGTGAAGCTGAATATCCGCATGATGGAGTCCGAGGAGATTGAGCAGGACGGCGCCGAGGCCAAGCTCACGGGGGTTCACGCGATCCTCGTTCCCGGCGGTTTCGGCATTCGCGGCGTGGAAGGCAAGATCGAGGCGATCCGCTATGCGCGTGAGCGGGGCATCCCGTTCTTCGGCATCTGCCTGGGGATGCAGTGCGCGGTCATCGAGTTCTCGCGGCATGTCTGCGGGCTGGAGGACGCGAACAGCACCGAGCTGGCGCCGGGGACGCCGCACCCGGTGATCTCGTTGCTGGATGAGCAGCGTGGGGTCACGGACATGGGCGGCACGATGCGTCTGGGCGCGTATCCCTGCTGCCTCAAGGAGGGGACGCGCGCGGCGGCGGCCTATGAGCAGCCGCAAATCGCGGAGCGCCACCGCCACCGTTACGAGTTCAATCCCGTTTACCGGGCCGTGCTGGAAAAAGGCGGGCTGGTGATTGCTGGGAACTCGCCCGACGGCAAGCTGGTCGAGGTGGTGGAGTTGAAGGATCATCCGTGGTTCGTCGCCTGCCAGTATCATCCGGAGTTCAAGTCGACGCCGGTCGCGCCCCATCCGTTGTTCGCCTCGTTCGTGAAGGCGGCGGCAGAAAACCGTTAACCTTTTTTCAAAAGGGAATGCTGTGCTTTTGGCCGTTTTTCAGTAAGATATCGCCCCAAACAAAAGGAGCGTGCCATGAATTACGACAAAAACCATGCGTTGATTGAGAGTGCGATTCCCGGGCTGCCTGCGCCTCGGCGCGGCAAGGTGCGGGATCTGTACGATTTGGGCGACAACCTGCTGCTTGTGGCGACGGACCGGATCAGTGCGTTTGACGTGGTGATGCCGAACGGCATTCCGGATAAGGGACGCATTCTGAACAGTCTGAGCGTGTTCTGGTTCAGCCTGCTGTCGGATATGCCCAACCATTTGATCACGGCGGATGTCGATGCGTATCCGGCGGCGCTCCAGGCGGTGAAAGAGGATTTGCGGGGGCGCTCGATGCTTGTGCGGAAAGTCTCGATCATCCCGTTCGAGTGTATCGTGCGCGGCTACCTGACGGGCTCGGGGTGGAAGGAATACCAAAAGAGCCGGACGGTCAACGGGCTGGCGCTGCGGGATGGCTACCAGAACGGCTCGAAGCTCGACACGGTGTTGTTCACGCCCAGCACGAAGGCCGAACAGGGCGAGCACGACATGCCGGTGACGGAAGCCGAGCTGGTGGCGGCTTTGGGCGAGTCCCTGTCCGCCCGGCTGGCGCAGGTCTCGATGGGATGCTACTCCCGGGCGGCGGATTATGCCGCGCAGAACGGCATCATCATCGCGGACACCAAGTTCGAGTTCGGCGAGGATGCGCAGGGCAATCTGGTGCTGGCGGACGAGGTGTTGACGCCCGACTCCAGCCGGTTCTGGCCGCAGGAGAGTTATGCGGTCGGCAGCAATCCGCCGAGTCTCGACAAGCAGTACGTGCGCGACTGGCTGGACAGCGTGGCGTTCAACCATCAGCCGCCCGCGCCCGTGCTGCCTGACGATGTTGTGGCGAAGACGCGCGAGAAGTACGTTGAAGCGTACGAGAAGCTCACCAAAAAGCGTTTTGTTTAACGCAGGAGGATGACGTGATGGATCCGAATCGGCAAATGCAGGAACTCAAGCTGTTGCACAGCATCAGCACGATTGTCGACCAGAGCCTCGACATGCGTTCCGTCGTGCACCCGATTCTGGAGGCTTTGGCGGAGTGCCTGGGCTTCCGTCTGGCGACCATCACGTTGCTCCGCAAGGGCGGGGACGACATCCTGATCGAGGCCGCGCACGGGCTTTCCCGTGCGCAGGCCGAACTCGGCCACTACAAGCTGGGTGAGGGCGTCACCGGGAAGGTCGTGCTTTCCGGCGAGCCGATGATCATTCCGCGCACGAGCGAATCGCCGATCTTCCTGAACCGCACGCAGCAGGGCAAGAGCCCCGACACGGCCTTCATCTGCGTGCCCATCAAGGAAAAGCAGGAGGTGGTGGGCGCGCTGAGCGTCTACCGCCCGTTCGCCCCGGATGAGCAGTTGCAGGAGGACGCGACGATCCTCGGGATCGTGGCCTCGATGCTTGCGCGCGCGGTGCTGCTGCGGCGGGATGTGCTCGAAGAGCAGGAGACGCTCAAGGAGGAGAACCGCCAACTGCGCGCCGAGCTGACGCGGCGCTATCACCCCGACAACATCGTGGGCAACTCGCGTGAGATGCAGGGGGTTTACGACCAGATCTTTCAGGTCGCGAAAAGTCAGGCGACCGTGCTCATTCACGGCGAGACCGGGACGGGCAAGGAGTTGGTCGCCCATGCGATCCACTACGCGAGCAACCGCGCGGCGGAGCCGTTCGTGCGCGTGCATTGCGCGGCGTTGCCGGAAAGTCTGATCGAGAGCGAGCTGTTCGGGCATGTGAAGGGCGCTTTCACCGGAGCCGTGACGGACCGCAAGGGGCGGTTTGAGCTGGCGGACGGCGGCACGATCTTTCTGGACGAGATCGGGGAGATCCCGCTGTCGATTCAGGCGAAGCTGCTGCGCGTGTTGCAGGAGCGCGAGTTTGAGCGTGTCGGCGGCATCAAGACGATCAAGGTGAACGTGCGCATCATCGCGGCGACGCATCGCGACCTGCCGAAAATGGTGGAGCAGCGCATGTTCCGCGAGGACTTGTACTACCGGCTGAGCGTGTTCCCGATCTTTGTGCCGCCGCTGGTCAAGCGCAAGGCCGACATCATCCTCTTGGCGGATCATTTCATGGCCAAGTACGCCGAGGAGAACGGCAAGAAGGTGACGAAGTTCTCGAACGAGTCGGTCGATCTGCTGATGCGCTATTCGTGGCCCGGCAACGTGCGCGAACTGGAGAACTGCATCGAGCGCGCGGTGTTGCTGTCGGAGTCGGAGGTGATCCGGCCGGACGTCCTGCCGTCCTCGATCAAGGCGCCGTGCGATGCGGAGAAGGTGGAGATCTCCGCCAAGCCGACGCTGATTGACGGGGCTTCGCTGAGCGATATGGTCGAAGGCTACGAGAAGGTGATCATCGAAGAGGCGCTCAAGCTCAGCCACGGGAACATCGCCGCGGCCGCGCGCCAACTGCACTCCACGCCGCGCATCGTCGGCTACAAGGCCAAGCAGTACGGTCTGGTGACCTCGTCGTAAGCGGCGTCGGCAGACGGTGCGAAAAAGCCCTCCCGAGAAAACCGGTTCTCAGGGGAGGGCTTTTTGATTTGCGCGTCACTCAGACGACAGCCGAGAACTGGTCTTTCCCCACGCCGCATTCAGGGCAGCACCAGTCATCAGGAAGCGCCTCGAAAGGCGTTCCGGCGGCGATGCCGTTGGAAGGGTCACCCGTTTCGGGATCGTAGACGTACCCGCACACGTTGCAAACGAATTTCTGCATGTCATTCTCCTTTTGTGTGGTATCAGTAAACCCGCTTTTGGCGGAATGGTCAATCGTTTTCAGCCGGGGTTGACGCTTCGTCCTCATCGCCGTCCCGGACCTCGGTGATCCGGTCGGACTTGGGCTCCATTTCCGGGTCGATTTCGAGTGGCGGGAGCGGGCGCTCCTCGGCGGGCAGGGTCTGGAACGCGCACTGGCCGATGGGGAGCCCCTGCCCCCTGAAGAGCCGCTCGAAGTCCGTCTGCTCGTCGGCTGTCCGCTCCATGGCGGGGATCTCCGTGAAACGCGGGTCAGCCGTCAGCGCCTTGCGGATCTCGCCGAAATAGTCGAGGTGGTCTGTCGCGACTTGGAGCGTCCCGCCGACCTCCAGACGGGCCCAGAGGGCATCCAGAAAGAGCGGCGCGAAGAGGCGGCGGTTGTTGTGGTGCCGCTTGGGCCAGGGATCGGGGAAGAAGACGTAGACGGTCCGGATGCGGTGGGGCGGCAGGAGGTAGTAGAAGGTGTAGAAGGCTTCGAGGCGCAGGATGCGGATGTTGCTGAGATGCAGCCGGTCGGCTTTCTTCTGGAGCTTGCGCACCCGCGACAACATGCGCTCGATGCCGAGGAACTGCGTGTCCGGCTCGCGCGCGGCGCGGGACGCGAGGAAACGCCCCTTGCCGCAGCCGATCTCGACCTCAAGCGGGCGCGCGGGGTCGAACAGGCTGTCGATGGGCAACGGCACGGTGGGGTCGGTGACGGGGATGACACACGAAGGGGGCGGAGGTGCTGCTTTCATTGCGGGTTGGCGGCGAAGCCGAGGGCGGTCAGCATTTCTTGGGATGGGCGGGCGGGCCGCAGGGTTGCGATGTTGACGTGGGCGTGGACGGTGTGGCCGTCGGCGAGCAGTTTGCCGTCGCGCCGGACCTCGCAGCAGATTTTCAGGCGCACCCCCTTGAACTCGCTGCACCAGACCGATATTTCGAGGAGGTCGTCATAGGTGGCAGGCGCGTGGTAGTTGACGTGGGCCTCAAGGACCGGGAGCGCGAAACCGGCCGACTCCATGTCGCGGTATGTCATGCCGCAGGCGCGCAGAAGCTCGTTGCGCCCGCGCTCGAAATAGGTCAGGTAGTTGGCGTAATAGACCACGTGCATCTGGTCGGTGTCGGCGTACGGCACGCGGTACGGGATGGTTACGCGCTGTGAGAGTGGCATCGTCTGCTCCTCGGAAACGGATTTGTCATTCGGTGCGCCGATGGTAGCAAAGTTGGGCGGCGGTTTGGAGCAGAATATGCGTCGCGGCGCGGTGCCGCGCGGGGCTTGGAGGGCTGGCGGAGAGGGCAGGGGGAGAGGGAGGGAGAGGAGAGTGTGTGAGTATGTGTGGGGGTGGGGGAGGCGGAGAGGGTGAGAGGAGGGAGAGTTTGGGAGTGTGTGGGTGTGTGGGTATGTGGGTGTGTGAGTATGTGTGGGTGGGAGGCAGGGCGTGCGCTTTGGCACCGATTGCCCTCAACGCCTTGTCGGACTCATGATTTTATCCAGTTCATCGCATCGTCATAATTATGGAACACGCCGAGATAGAGCCCCACACCATCTGCGATTATTTCAGACATGCGGCAAAGGCCGAAATCCACAGGAGAGCAAGCTACCCAAGCGTTTTTCTTGCCGGTCTTCTTTTTGGCATAGGCTTTTGCATTTTCAGCCAATGAACGGACCTGATCGACCGTAAGCAATTTCAAACTCGCGTCCCTCAAGTCCCATAGTGAATTGTGAGTCCATCCAGCCTCTCCAAAACATGTGGTCAGTTCCACGAGGATCTCTTCATGCGATATCAATCCGTGACCTTCATGCACAACCAAGTCTAACGTGTGATCCAGTATTGTCTTAAAGGGCATCGTGCGCTCCTCGGAAACGGATTTGTCATTCTGTGCGCCGATGATAGCAAAGTTGGGCGGCGGTTTGGAGCAGAATATGCGTCGCGGCGCGATGCCGCGCGGGGCTTGGAGAGGGAGGGGAGGAGAGGGAGGGAGAGTGTGAGAGTGTGTGAGTGTGGGAG
>Ga0208244_100251_pt1 | contig 62637 bp, 42 predicted proteins | sample SubbioCR12Aug_5A_FD_184828 | JGI IMG/M metagenome (GOLD analysis project Ga0208244, IMG submission 184828) | Serpentinite rock and fluid subsurface biosphere microbial communities from McLaughlin Reserve, California, USA - CR12Aug_5A (SPAdes) | ecosystem: Environmental > Terrestrial > Deep... | reverse complement strand
GGAGGGCGTCGAGCTTGGCGCGGTTGGCGGCGTCGGTGGCGGGGTGGCCGGTGTGGGCGAGGATGTCCTGGAGGAGGGCGAAGGCGGCGTTGGCGTCGGCGTCGGAGGCGTTTTTCACGAGGGCGAGGTCGGCGGGGGAGAGTCCGGCGGGGGTGTCGTCGGCCTTGAGGTCACCGATGGCGTACTGGATGCCGTCGAGGATGTGGGTGAGGACGGGTTTGTCGAGGAAGGCGCGTTGGTCGTGGGCGAAGGAGGTGTAGAAGACGCGGCCTTTGCCGTAGGGGCGGATCCACGAGACGGCGTAGTCGTTGTCGGCGCGGCGCTGGCCGGAGGCGTCGGCGGTGGCTTTGTGGGAGAGGTCGAGGGAGACGAGGACGCGGAGCTTGGCGCGGTTGTAGAAGGGGGACTGCTGCTGGTAGATCTCGTCGCCGAAGGTGAAGGACTTGCCGCCGAAGGCGCGGTTGAGGGGGTGGGCGGACTCGTCGAGCTTGAAGGCCCAGGTGCCGCCGCTGCCCCAGGGGTGGCCCCAGAAGCGTCCGCCGACCATCTCGGCGGCCTGCTCGGCCTTGTAGAAGTTGTCGGCGCCCGCGTGGATGACGGCGAGGCCCTTGCCGGAGCGGACGTAGGCGATGAGGTCGGGCTCGATGAAGCGGTGCTCTTGGGTGTTGAGCTGGGTGGTGTTGTTGAGGACGACGGCGTCGTAGGTGTCGAGGTTGGCGCGGCGGAGGTCGGCGTAGTCGCTGGAGAAGTCCGCGTGGTAGGCCTTGGTCCGGGCGGCGGCGGAGGCGATGGCCTGATTGCCGTACTCGATGCCTTTGCCGTGGACGAAGCCCTCGCAGCGCCAGAAGACGAGGATGCGGCGGGCCTTGGCGGGTTTGGCGGTGGGGGCGGTGCCGACGAGGGCGTTGAGCGTGTCGACGTCCTCCTGCGGGACAGGCTTGAGATTCTGGGCGGAGGCGGCGAGGGCGAGCGCGAGGGCGGCGGAGGAGAGCAGCCCGAGGGGCAGGCGGGGGAGAGCGGGACGTGTCATGTGGGCATTCCTTCTGGTCAACGGTCTGTTTTTGTCGCGTACTGCGGGCGTAAAAAAGGGGCGGCACAAAAACCGGGATCTGATTTTTGCCCGCCCCGTTCTCAAAAGAAAGGGCTGTCGCCCTTTCCCCTGCCGCCGGAGGCGTCAGGGAACACACGTATTTTTTTCACAGCCAACACAGTTTCCCTCTGGAAGAGGCGCATCATGCGGCAGGCATAGCTGCCCCATAATTTGAGTACAGTTTACATCGCCAATCTTGCGGCTGGTATGGTAAGATTGCGAATATGAAGGGTAAAATCGCGCAGAAGGGCAAGCACCACCATGTGGCGTTGCTGGTCGAGACGTCGCACGAGTTCGGGCGCGAGGTTCTGCGGGGCATCCGCGACTACGAGAAGGGCATCGCGCAGCACTGGGCGTTCTACCTGCAACCGGACGGGATGCGGCAGGACGCGCCGCGGATGGGGTCGTGGCCGTGCACGGGGGTGATCGCGCGGCTGTTCAGCGACGCGGCGGCGCAGATGCTGCTGACGAGCGGGCTGCCGCTGGTGCTGCTCGACCCGTACACCGAGCACCTGCGGGAGCGGTACGCGATGGAGGGCATCCCGTACATCACGACCGACACCGAGGCGATCGTGCGGATGGCGTTCGAGCACCTGCGCGACTGCGGGTGCAGGCGCTTCGCGTTCATCAACAGCGTCGAGGATACGGTGTGGTCGGCGGCGCGCGAGCGGGCGTTCAGCGAGCTGGCGCGGCGCAGCGGGTTCGTCTGCCACGTGTACGGCAGGTCCGGGGAGGAGTTGCCGTGGGAGCAGGAGATCGGGCGGCTCGGGCGGTGGATCGCGCGGCTGCCGCGCGGGCTGGGGATTTTCGCGGCGATGGATCAGCGCGGGCGGCACGTGATCGAGGCGTGCCGGGAGGTGGGGCTGCGGGTGCCGGACGACGTGGTGGTGCTGAGTGTGGACAACGACCCGCTGCTGTGCGAGCTGTGCGAACCGTCGCTGAGCAGCATCGCGCTCGACGCGTACCGGGCGGGGCACGAGGCGGCGCGGGTGCTGCACCGGCTGATGGACGGCGAGCGGGTGGGGCCGCACACGCGGATTCTGGTGGGGCCGACGCATGTGTCGCGGCGGCAGTCGACGGCGTCGGGGTTCGATCAGGACCGGGTGGTGGCGGAGGCGCGGCGTTTCGTGTACGAGCGGTTCGGGGAGAGCCGCCTGCAGGTGTCGGATATCGCGCGTCATTGCGGGGTGTCGCGGCGGCTGCTGGAGACGCGCTTCCGGCAGGCGATGGGGCGGACGCTGCTGGCGGAGCTGACGGAGGTGCGGATGGAGCGGGCGCGGACACTGCTGCGCGAGACGGGAGGGACGATTGCCGAGATTTCGGAGGCGTGCGGTTTCGCTGATCCGAACTATTTCACGAAGGCGTTCCGCCGCAGCAACGGGCGCGCGCCGTTGCGCTACAGGGAGCAGTCTCGGCTGATCGAGTAGCGGATGAGGGCTTGCAGGGCTATGCAAAAACCAGTACCATTTGCACACATTATAAGGTTGTAGGTTTGTGATCCGATGGGGGTTGCGGACTTGCCCTGAAGCGTGTGTGGAGTCTGCATGAAAAACGATTTCAAAGAAATCCCTGTTGCGAAGCGCAGGATCGATCTGTTGTTTTCTGTCGGATTGGGCGTCTTGGCGGCGGTCGTGTATGGACTCACGTTGTCCAAGGGCGTCTACCCGGGCGAGTCCGCACGGCTGATGGCGGTCTACGGCGGTTTCTCGCCGCTTGAGCTGCCCTCGCATCCGTTGTGGGGCGCGGTGGTCACGTGGCTGAGCGGGCTTTCAGTGCTGACGCTGCCGGTGCGGCTGAACCTTTTCAGCGCGGTCTGCACGGTGGTTTCGGTGGTCCTGATGTACAGGCTGGTCAGTTTTCTGGTGCACGACATCATCGACGAGGAATACTCGGTCGAGTATGCCCCGCGCGTGGCGGTCTGGGCAGGGGCCGTGTCGGCTCTGGCGTTCATGTTTGCGGTGCCGGTGTGGCAGGCGGCGACCCGGTTGCAGTATCAGAGCTTCGACATGATGCTGATCCTGATCGCGGCGTCGTTGCTGACCGCCTACGCCGTGCACAAATGGCGCATTTTTCTGGTGGTCTTCGCATTGCTGTACGGCGTCGGGATTGTCGAGTCGGTGGTTTTCATCCCGATGGCGCCCGTTTTTCTGACGTTCCTCGTTTACGTGATGTTGCGGCGTGGCGAGTTGAGCCTGAACCGTGTGGCGTGGATGGGTGTGCTGGCGGCCATAGGAATGGGCTATTACTATGTGAGCGCTCGGCAGTTTTTCGTCTCGGCCGACAGCGCGGCGCTGGGGTTCGGCAGTGTGGGGGATGTGCTGATCCGCGTTTGGAAGGATCAGTTGTTGCAGTTGCGGTCCGGGCTGCCTCAGGTAAACTGGCTGATTCTGCTGCTGATGAGCGTGGTGCCGTGGCTGGCGAGCGGTTTCGCCTCGTTCCGTGCGTTGAACAACGAGCGTTCGTGGAGCCAGTACATTCTGCATCTGACATTGAGTGTGCTGGTTGTTCTGGGGTTGACGAATGTCGGGATTTCGCCGTGGGGGATACTGCGGCCGTTCGGGCGTTTGCCGGTGTGGTCGTACGCGATGCTGGCGATGACGGCGGGATACCTGGTGGCGTACTGGTATCTCCTGCTGAAAGTGACGCGCCCCAAGCGGGGCAACGAGACGTCGGTGATGACGAAAAATGTCGGCGACTGGCTGGGGCTGATTCTGACCTATCCGTTGGCGGCGATTGTGGTGTTGGCGGCCATCATCAACACGTTCGAGTGCCGCAGTTCGCGCGGCATGTTCGCGGACCGCTGCGCGAACGAGATTCTCGACCGGCTGGACGGGCGCACGTGGTTCGTGACGGACGGGACGCTCGACCCGCACCTCCAGATTATGGCGAAGTTGCGCGGGAAGGAACTCAATCTGCTGTGCCTGCAGAACGACATGAGTCCTTTTTACTTGAAGACGTTGGCGAAGCTGGTCGAGAAGAAGGCGTTGTTTGAGCCGTCCTCCATGCAGCGGATGAAAGGGACGTTGGATCTCGGCGTTCTGCCGTTCATTCAGGACTGGTTCGCGATGGATCCCGAAATCGAGAAGAAGGTGGCGGTTTTCGGGGTGCCGGATTTCTGGTACACGGCAGGCATCACGCCGATGCCCGAGTACCTGTTCTTCGGCGGGTGCCGTGACATCGCCGTGTACAAGGATCAGCCGCTGCTGAAAGCGTATCAGGATTTCTGGAGCGCGATGGACGAGGTTCTGTCCGGCGACAGGAGGAGGGAAGACGATCCCACCGTCCGGCTCCGTCTGCATTTGCGCCGGCACATGGGGTTTGTCGCCAACAATCTGGGTGTCGTCCTTGAGGATCTGGAAAAGGACGCGGATGCTTTTGCCGTCTATACCTACGTGAACAAGGTTGTCGATCCCGAAAACATCTCGGTGCTGTTCAACCGGTTCGAGATGGCCCGCCGCGGCGCGGCTGTGGCCAGCGCGAGCAAGGAGTCGATCGAGCGCGAGCTGAAGGCGTTTGTCGGGAAGCTAAAGCATAAATATCCGCTTTGGTCGCTTTCCCGGTATTACGGGTATGTCCGCTCGCCGGAGATCTTCGCGCGGCTGGGGTGGGGCTGGGCGCTGTCCGGGCAGACCGGGGCGGCGTTGGCGGGCGTGACGCGGGCCATCAACCTGTTGCCGTCCGACCAGCGGATCGGGGCGATGCAGGCGATGGCGTCGATCTACGCGCTGTCGGATGATCGCGGCAAGACGGCGGCGATATACAATGACATCATCAAGAACGACCCCGGCAACCGCTCGGCGATGCTGGGGCTGGCGCGTCTGGCGGTGCAGGAAGGCGCGATGGAGACCGCGAAACAGTGGCTGGAGAAGGCGGCAAAGTCCGACGATACCCGCGGCATGTTGGGGGTTGAGTGGGCGGTGATCCACCTGATGAACAATGATCCCGACCGTGCCCGGCTGGCGCTGCAAGAGGCGACCGACTTGCAGCCCAAGAACTTGCAGGCCTGGGCGATGTTGGCGATGGTGCAGCTCCAGCAGGGCGATGCCGATGAGATCGAGAAGGTCATTCTTCCGAAAATGGAGACGATCGCCGCAACCGTCGACAACTACTTCATTCAGATCACCCGTGCGCAGGTGGCGATGCGGAAGAAAGGGACAGCCGCGCAGCGTGCGGCGCGCGAGGCGTTTATCCGCGCCTCGATGTTGCGTCCGGACATCCCCGGCGTGAAGGACATGATTCTCCAGTTGGACATCGCCATGAACGATCAGGCGGCGGCGGAGCTGCATGCGCGGCAGGTGTTGCGCGTCAACCGCAAGCACGCTCTGGCGAACTATGTGATGGGCTCCTTGCGTTTGCAGGAAGGCTCGTACGGCGAGGCGGAAGACTTCTTGCGCCGCAGCGTCGAGACGCAGCCGGCGGCGGCGGCGTTGAACGATCTGGCCGAGGTTCTGCGCCGGATCAGGAGGTTTGACGAGGCGGAGCAGCACATCCGTGCGGCGCTCAAGTTGAATCCCGAGCTGTATGTCGCCTGGGAGACGCTGGCGGTGATCCTGCTTGAGGCGGACAGGAACCTTGATGAAGCCGAGCGGGCGGTCCGCAAGTCGCTCGAACTGCACGCCGAAGACCTGCGCGTCCAGATCACGCTTGCGCGCGTTCTGCTCAAGAAAGGCGAGGTCGTGCATGCGCGTGACGTGATCCGCAAGATCAAGGCGCAGCAGAGCAGTTTGTCGAGATTCGATCAGACCGAACTGGCGAAGCTATCTGACGCCGCCGCAGCCGCCCGCGGCCAATAAAAAACCGCATCCGGCCTGTCGGCGGGATGCGGTTTGCGAAAATGGTGGTAGGGCTTGGATTCGAACCAAGGAAGGCGTACGCCAGCAGATTTACAGTCTGCCCCGGTTGGCCACTTCGGTACCCTACCGTCTCGAAAAGACGTGTCGGAATATCGCAAAATCGGGGGCGAGTGTCAACGCCCGAATCAATTATTTTCGCGTGCGGGTTGACGGCGGCGGCGGTGTTCTGGTATCTTGACAACTCACTTTGACCTGAGCGGCGATGCACTGTCCACGTACAGTGTGGCCGAAGGTTTTGAGAGGGGGTGACAAGCGTGATTCAACTCCGATTGAAAAAGGGCGAGTCGGTTGAGCGTGCGCTCAAGCGTCTGAAGAAGATCATGGACAAGGAAGGGTTGCTCAAGCAGCTCCGTAATAATCGTTATTACGAGAAACCTTGCGAGAAAGCTCGCCGTAAGTCGGCACGCGCCCGTATCCGTAACAACTCTCGTCGCGGCATGCGCGAGATGATGTAATATGGTGGGGGAACCCATGTGAAAAGCTCTGCGGGAAACCGCAGGGCTTTTTTGTTTTCGGGAGAGGCGCGTTCTTCCCGCGTTGCGCGGAAATGCGTTGAACCGGGGCATCTGTTCCCTTTATGATGCCGCTGATCGTAAATGGCCAGCAGGGGAGGGCGCTATGGTTCGAGACATCAGGGAACACAACGACCCGGTCGACACGACGGGACTGCCGTCGCTGGACGCGGCGCTGAGCGGGATTCTGGCGGGCGACAACATCGTCTGGCACATGGACCGGATTCAGGACTATCAGGCGTTTGTGACACCCTATGTGCAGGCGGCTGTCCGGGATCGGCGCAAGCTGGTCTACTTCCGTTTTGCCCGGCACGAGCCGTTGCTGCCGGAGGATTTCCCGTGCGACCGCCACACGCTCAACCCCGAGGACGGTTTCGAGGTCTTCATCCACCGCATCCATCAGGTGATCGGCGAGGCGGGGTTCGGCGCGTATTACGTGTTCGACTGCCTTTCCGATCTGGCGACGGAGTGGTATTCGGACGCGATGCTCGGCAACTTCTTCATGCTGACGTGCCCGTATCTCTACAAGCTGGAGACGATCGCGTATTTCGGGCTTTTGCGGCGTCGGCACTCGCGGCACGCGACGGAGCCGGTGCAGTCCACGACGCAGCTCTTTCTCGACGTGTTCCACGCGGGGGGACGGCTCTACGTGCGTCCGGTGAAGACACAGTTCCGGTACATGCCGACGATCCACCTGCTGCACGTCTGGAAAGAGCAGGACACGTTCGAGGTGGTGCGCTCCAGCGCGGTGATCGCGGAGGTGCTGTCCAACGCGGGGCCGGACTGGGTGGCAGACGAGATGTACGGGGAGGAGGTGCTGCGGCAGGCGGAGGAGATCGTCTCAAAGGCGGACACGGGCGAACACGCGCACACCGAGGAGCAGCGGCAGGGCGTGTGGCGGCAGCTGGTGCGGATGGTGGTGACGCGCGACGACGCGATCATGCCGCTGGTGCAGAAGTACCTGACGATTGCGGACCTGCTGGAGATACGGGGCAAGATGGTGGGCACGGGGCTGATCGGCGGGAAGACGGTGGGCATGCTGGTGGCGCGCAACGTGGTGGCAAGCGACGCGCCGGAGGTGGGGACGAAGCTGGAGCCGCACGACTCGTTCTACATCGGCGCGGACGTGTTCTACACGTTCCTCGTGCGCAACGGGCTGTGGCCGTTCCGCGAGAAGCAGCACTCGCCGGAGACGTTTCTGGAGGGGATCGACGAGGCGCGGGAGAAGATTCTGGCGGGGACGTTCCCCGATTACGTGCTGCGGCAGTTCGAGGAGATGCTGGACTACTTCGGGCAGTATCCGGTGATCGTGCGGTCCAGTTCGCTGTTGGAGGACAACTACGGCAACGCGTTCGCGGGCAAGTACGAGAGCGTCTTCTGCGCGAACCAAGGCACGCGCGAGGCGCGGCTGGAGGCGTTCCTTGAGGCGGTGCGGACGGTGTACGCGAGCACGATGAGCCGGGAGGCGCTCAACTACCGGGCGCGGCACAAGCTGCTGGAGCGCGACGAGCAGATGGCGTTGCTGGTGATGCGCGTGACGGGGGTGTTGCAGCGCCACACGTTTTATCCGCACCTCGCGGGGGTGGGGTTCTCGTACAACCCCTTCGTGTGGAACAAGGAGATCGACCCCGAGGCGGGGGTGGTGCGGCTGGTGTACGGGTTGGGGACGCGGGCGGTGGACCGCGTGGACGACGACTACACGCGGGTGGTGGCGCTGAATGCGCCGCTGCGGCGGCCCGAGCCGGACTTTCAGGAGGTGTGCCGGCATTCGCAGCGCAAGGTGGACTTCATCGATCTGGAGGCGGACAAGCTCGCGTCGGGATATTTCGACGATCTGCTGGCGGACGCGCAGGACGTGCCGGTGGACTTGTTCACGTCGTTCGACGAGCAGGCGATGATGCAGGGGCGCATCCACCGCATCCTGACGTTCGACAAGCTGCTGACCGAGACGCCGTTCGTGCCGGACATGCGGCGGATGTTCGAGGCGTTGGAGCGGGCCTACGAACGGCCGGTGGACGTGGAGTTCGCGGTCAACTTCCTCGACGAGCAGACGTATCGCGTGAACCTGCTGCAATGCCGTCCGCTTCAGGTGCAGGGGACGCACAACCCCAATGTCCCGCAGGTGCATATCGCGCCGGAGGAGGCGCTGCTGATGAGCAAGGGGGCGGTGGTGGGGCACAGCCGCGTGACGCGGCTGGACTGGATCCTGTGCGTGCACCCGGAGCGGTACGGGGCGTTGCCGGAGAGTCTGCGCTACGCGGTGGCGCGGGCCGTCGGCGAGCTGAACCGCGCGTTCGGGAAATCGGGCGGCACGGTGTTGGCGGTGGGGCCGGGGCGGTGGGGGACGCACATGGCGTCGCTGGGGGTGCCGGTGAGCTTCTCGGAGATCAACCACGTGTCGGCGTTGTGCGAGGTGGCGCAGATGCACGCGTTCCTGACGCCGGACATCTCGCTGGGGACGCATTTCTTCGGCGAGCTGGTGGAGCTGAACATGATCTATTTCGCGCTGTTCCCGGAACGTCCGGCGAACCGGCTGAACTTCGACAAGATTGAGCGTGCGCCGGACCGGGTGGCGGACCTCGCGCCGGGGCTGCCGGAGGCGGTGCTGCCGGTTCTGCGGGTGGTCCGGGCGGATGAGGTGGAGCCGCAGGGGCTTTGGCTGGTGGCCAACGCGCCCGAGCAGGAGGTGATCGTGGCGCGCAGGGGGTAGGGCGTCAGAGGGTGCCGAAGAGGCGGTCGCCCGCGTCGCCGAGGCCGGGATAGATGTATTTGGCGGGCGTCAGTTTCTCGTCGAGCGCGCCGGTGTAGACGGGGACGTCCGGATGGAGGCGCGTCATGACCTCGACGCCTTCGGGCGCGGCGAGGAGCGAGACGGCGGTGATGCGGCAGGCCTGCTTGGCCTTGAGCAGCGCGACGGCGTCGGACATGGAGCCGCCGGTGGCGAGCATGGGGTCGATGAGGAAGACCGAGGTGTCGGCGGTGAGGGCGGGGACGTTGTCGTAGTAGTGGTGGGCTATGGCGGTTTTCTCGTCGCGGCGGAGGCCGATGAAGCCGACGTGCGCGTCGGGGACGAGGGCGCGGGCGGCTTCGAGCATGCCGAGTCCGGCGCGGAGCACGGGGATGAAGACGATGTTGCCGGCGAGCCGCCAGCCTTGGGCCGGGGCGAGCGGGGTTTCGACGGGGACGGGTGTGACGGCGGCCTCTTTGAGGGCTTCGGCGAGCAGGAAGGTGGCGGCGCGGCGGGTGGACTCGTGGAACGCGCCGGGCGGGGTGGCCTTGTCGCGCAGGCGGGTGAGCTCGATTTTCAGGCAGGGGTGATCGACGACGTGCAGCATGGCGGCCTCCGTGTGCGTGCGTTGTGTGGACGGCGGGAACTCTAGCCGACGCGGCGCGGGGCTGTCAATGGGCGGGCGGCGTTTCCCGCATATTCTGGTTGCGGCGCGGGGGATGTGGGGGTTATCGTATGGGCACAACATCGGGGGGTACGATGCGCGGGATTCGACAGAGGCGGGCGGGGTTGTTGCGGTTTGTGTTGGCGGCGCTGGCGGCAGCGGGGTGCGTGGCGGCGGAGGTGCGGTTCGACTTCGAGAGCGGCGACCTGCAAGGGTGGCGCGTGGTCGAAGGCGGCTTCGGGCGGGTCGTGAGCGACCGCGACAAGGAGCACCATTCCGGAGCACGGTACACGAAGGAGGGTCGCTACTTTCTTTCCACGTTGGAGAGCGCGGACGGGCAGCGGCCAGACGACGGCTTCACCGGCGTGATCGAGTCGCCGGTGGTGATGCTGGGCGGCCCGGAGGTGACGTTGCTGGTCGGCGGCGGCAAGGGAGCGGACGTCTATGTGGCGCTCTGCACGCCCGAAGGGCGCGAGGTGGCGCATGCGCGTGGCGAGAACAGCCAGCGGATGGGGCGGCATGTTTGGCGTGCGCCGGAGTTGGTGGGCAAGCCGGTTTTTTTCCGTGTGGCAGACGGCGCGTCCGGCGGCTGGGGACATGTGACGCTGGACAGCCTCGTGTGCCGCGGGGAGATCGACGCGGAGGCCACGGAGCGGCGTTTCAGGGAGCGCAAGCGCGAGATCGCACGGCGGCGCGGCGGGGCTGCGGCAGACCGGCTGCGCGCGGCGGTGGGGGAATTGGCCGGGCGTTTCGGGGCGTCCTATCCGGCGGCGGTTCTGCTGGAGCGGCTCGACGCGGCAGAGGCGGCGGACGACGATGCGGCGTTGGAGCGTCTGGCGACCGAGGCGCTGGTGCGCCGCAATCCGCTGGTGGCGGGGCAGCCGATTCTTTTCGTGACGCGCAAGCAGTATCAGCCCGATCACCACAACACTGAGACGATGTTCCAGACCGGCGAGATCAACACGAAGAAATACGATACCGAGGGCGCGTTCAAGTTGCTTGATGCCGCCACCGGCGCGGTGACGGTGTTGTTCGAGCCGGGGCCGGGGTGTACGGTGCGCGACCCGGACGTGAGCTTCGACGGGCGGAGCATCGTCTTCTCGATGCGGCGGGGCAAGGACGACGACTACCACATCTATACGATCGGCGCAGACGGCAAGGGGCTGCGGCAATTGACCGCCGCGCCGGGGGTCTCGGACATCGACCCGATCTGGCTGCCTGACGGCGACATCCTCTTTTCCGCCTCGCGCGAGCCGAAGTACTGCATGTGCAACCGGCACATCATGTGCAACCTCTACCGCATGGAGGCGGACGGAGCGAACATCCACCAGATCGGCAAGTCCACGCTGTTCGAGGGGCATGCGTCGCTGATGCCCGACGGGCGCGTGCTGTACGACCGGTGGGAGTACGTGGACCGCAATTTCGGCGACGCGCAGGGGCTCTGGGTGTGTTACCCCGACGGCACGGGCCACGCGCTGTATTGGGGCAACAACACCACCAGCCCCGGCGGGGTGATCGACGCGCGGACGCTGTCGCAGGCGCATCTGGCGATCGCGGTGCTGGGGTCGTGCCACGATCGTCCGTGGGGCGCGCTGGGGCTGATCGACCGTTCGAAAGGCGTGGACGGGGCCGCGCCGATCCTGCGCACGTGGCCTGCGGCGTTCATCGGGCGTGTCAAGACCGGCGGTCAGGATTTCGATTCGACCGTGAAACTGCCGGTGAAGTACGAGGATCCGTTCCCGCTGGACGACCGCCACTTCCTGTGCGCGCGGCAGACGGGGCGCGGCGAGGAGATGGGGATCTACTATCTCGATCTGCACGGCAACGAGGTGTTGGTTCACGTCGAGCCGCCGGGATGTTACGACCCGATGCCGCTCAGGCCGCGTGCGGCGCCGCCCACGCATCCGCGCCGGAGGAACTTCGACGCGCCGGACGCGCCCGGCACCTTCTACGTCCAGAACGTCGCGATCGGCACGCACATGCAGGGCGTCGGGCCGGGGACGGTCAAATACCTGCGCGTTGTGGAGTCGCCCGAGAAGCGGAGCTGGTCGGCGCGCGGTTGGGGCGGTCAGGGGGAGCAGGCGCCGGGGATGAACTGGCACAACTTCGAGAACAAGCGGATTCTCGGCACGGTGCCGGTGGAGGCGGACGGTAGCGCGTATTTCGAGGTTCCTGCCAACACGTTCGTGTTCTTTCAGGCGCTGGACGAGAACGGGATGATGGTGCAGTCGATGCGTTCCGGCACGTATGTGCAGCCGGGCGAGACCTACGGGTGCGTGGGCTGCCACGAGAACCGCGTGGGGGACATCCCGCCTGCGGGGGCGGCGCCGCGGGCGATGCGGCGCGCGGCGGACAAGCTGGGCGGTTGGTACGGGCCGGCGCGGCTGTTCAGTTTCCAGAAGGAGGTGCAGCCGGTCTTCGATCGGCATTGCGTGGTGTGCCACGATTACGGGAAGAAGGCAGGCGAGAAGCTGAACCTCGCGGGTGACCGCGACATCGTGTTCTGCACGTCGTATGTGGACCTCTGGACGCAGGGGGCGATCACCTGCGTGGGCGGCGGGCCTGCGGAGGTTCAGCAGGCGTACTCGTGGGGCAGCCACGTCTCGAAGCTGGTGAAGAAGATGCGGGCGGGTCACGCGAAGGTCGAGCTGTCGGCAGAGGAGCTGGATCGCGTGATCACGTGGGTGGACATCAACGCGCCGTATTACCCGTGCTACGAGTCGGCATATCCGCAGAATCCCGGCGGGCGGAGTCCGCTGGCGGAGGCAGAGGTCAAGCGGTTGCAGGAACTGACAGGGCAGGCGGTCGCGATGAGCCACGGGGCGAGGCAGCGTTCGATGCTGAATTTCGGCAGGCCCGAGATGAGCCGGATCTTGGGCGGCATGCCTGCGGAGGCGGAGGGGCGGTCCGAGGCGCTGGCGATCATCGCGCAAGGGGCGCGGCGGCTGACGGAACGGCCGCGTGCCGACATGGAGGGCTTTGTGCCGTGCGAGACCGACCTCCAGCGTGAGACGCGGTATCAGGCGCGGCTGGCGCAGGAGCGCGAGGTGTACAGAGCCGTCCGCGACGGGCGCAAGATCTATGATGTCGGGCTCGGCCGGTGACGTTTCACGGGGTTGCCCTCCCTCCGCGTGAGGGACTTGTGCTGCGTGCATGAGGTTTGCGGAACAGGGCGGGGTGTGGAAAACTGACGTTGACGGGGTTTTTCTAAACCGCTATCCTCAGAGTGCCTGTTTGTAAGACGTGTGCCGTGTGACCTGTAGGCATTTGAGAAGAGGAGAGGTAGTATGATTCGCACAACTCGCCCCCCGATCCGGGTCGGTATCGTTGGTTTGGGACGAGCCGGACTTGAGATGCATTGCCCCGAGCTGATGCAGTTCCCGGAGCTGTTCAAGATCGTCGCCGTCTGCGATCCGGTCAAAGAGCGCCGCGACGTGGCGCTGGAGCTGCTGCCGGAGTGCCGGGCTTACCGCCGGTACGAGGATCTGCTGCTGGATCCCGATGTGGAGCTGGTGGACATCGCGACGCGTTCCGACGAACACGCGGCACATGTGATGCAGGCGCTGAAGACCAACAAGTGGGTGAATGTCGAGCGGCCTTTCTGCTGCGATTACGACGAGGCGATGGTGTTGCGTGCCGCGTCGATCAAGGCCGGGAACCGTTTGCTGGTGCGGCACAATTTCCGCTACGAGGCCAGCTTCCTTCAGGTCAAAGAGGTGATCGATTCGGGGGTGCTGGGCGAGATCTACGACATCAAGATCCGCCGGGGGGCATACGAGCGGCGCGACGACTGGCAGTCGGTGAAACGGTGCGGCGGCGGCGCGGCGCTGGCGTGGGGCCCGGCGTTTCTCGATCAGGCGCTGGATCTGCTGCGGACGCCGCCGATCAAGGTCTGGTCGGATTTCAAGCGCATCGCGGCGGTGGGCGACGCGGAGGATTACGTGCGCATCATCCTGCGCAACATGGCCGGGTTGACGGTTGATCTGGAGATTTCGGGCGGGCGGGTCGGGCCGTTGCCGCAGTTCATTGTGACGGGGACGAAGGGGGCGTTCACGCTTTATCCCGACGCGGCCGCGGGGACGTTGCGGTATCTCGACCCGAAACAGAAGCTGGACCGCAGGCGTTCCAGCGTGCGGACGCCGCCGCTGGGGAGTTTCGGGACGCCGGAGACGCTGCTCTGGATCGAGACGCAAGTGCCGGTGAAACCGAAGGCCGAGGCCGGCATGACCCTCATCTGGGAGCACGTCTACAATGCGATCCGCGAGAACAAGCCGTATCCGATTTCCCTCGATACCGCGATCGAGACGATGCGCATCCTGACGCTGGTCAAGAAGGAGAGCGCGTACGCGTAAGGCGGTTCGCGGCGCAGTTGACGGCGTGGGTTTCGGAGAGCACCCAGTCCACGGGGATGTCGTGCTCGTCTTGGGGTAACGGCTCGTCGCGGAGTTGCCAGTCGTGGCAGAGGGCGATCTTCGGGGCGCTCTTGGTGGCCTTTGAGAGGATCTGGTCGTAGTAGCCCGCGCCGTAACCGAGCCTTCCGCCGCACCTGTCGAAGGCGAGTCCCGGGATGATGAAGGCGTCCACCTCCCACGGCAAGACGGGCTCGCGGACGAGGGGCTCGCGGACGCCCATTTTGCCCTCGACGAACTTCGTCTTCGGGGTGATCGCGTAGAGCTTGTATGTCTGCTCCGAGCGGCTCCATGCGGGGACGCAGACTTCGCGTCCCGCATCCCACAGCGCCCGTGCGATGTAGCGCGTCGGGACCTCGCTCTTCACGCTCAGGTAAATGCAGACACGCCACGCGCGTGTCAGAAGGTTGACGGGGTGGCCGATGACTTTCTCGCATACGGCTTTCCCCGTGGCTTTGCGTGACGTCTCATCCACGTGGCGGCGCTGCTCGCGCATCTGCTTGCGTATTTCATCCTTCGTGGCCATGTGCATTACCTGACGCGTTCCGTTGCTCAGGAACCCTGTGCTGACGGAATCGATGGGGCACCTTTATGGACACAAGATACTAAACCTGTATGACGCACGCAAGGCGGCTGAAAAATGATCGGATGGATGGGCCGAAAAGAAATGCAGGGGGCGTCAGAAGGTCGTGATGAGGTTTTTGCCGATGGCAACGGTCGCGATGCCGAAGGTGGTGATCAGTGATCGCGTCTTTTCCGTGTTCAGGGCTCATCGATGCCCGGGCGTAGGAATGCGCGGGCGGACGGTACCAGTTGGTCGATGCCCGAACGCAGTCTCGCCAGCAGCACGAGGAAGCCGAGCAGCGCGTCTTCCTGCTCCGGCAGAGCCTTGAGCAGCTCCATCCACGCCACGATGTTGCGGTCTAGCGACACCAGCAGGAATTTTGCCGTGCCGAGCAGATCGTAATCGTCAGCCGGCAGGCCGTCGTCCTCGTCGTGCTCCACCACGCTCGACAGGAAACGGCCGACCTTCGGCGGAAACAGCGTGTGGTACCACGACACGATCTCCAGCATGTCGTTCAGCCGCGACAGCTCGGTTTCTGCAGCCTGCAGATCCCGCGTGATCTTGGCCTCCGCCAGCACGCCGTCGGCGACCCCTCGGACACTGTCGCCGGACGTCTTCAGCCAGTCCGCTACCTGCGAGAAATAGTCCCAAGCGAGCTTCGTCAGCGGGTGGGACTCCTCGGCCTCGCGCTGCCGTGCCTGGCGCACGAGATCCTCGTCGGTAGGCTCGCCGCTCACGTCCCCGAACCAGTCGGCGACTGCCTGCTGCCGCAACTCTCGGAGCTGCGCCAGCGACTCCTGCAGCGCGCCTTCGACGGAGCGCCAGAGGGCCGCGTTGTCGCCGTCGGTGTGCAGGCGCGCCTCGCGCGCCTCCCATTTCTTGTCGGCGAAGACGGCGCAGCGCGAGGTGAACGCGCATCGGTCACACCAATAGTCGCAGTAGTTGTGGATCAGGGGTATGTGATCGGGCCTTAGTTGCATGATGAAAGTACCTCATGTGCGGTGGACGTGTCGAGTTGGGAGGGGCATAAGTGATCGTCAACTTGTGGTGAACGGGAATGGATGCGGAAGGTCATAACACGGTGATGCTCCAGGTACCGCCGGTGTGCCGATAAGACGGCTGATTGCCCAGCGTTCGTAAGTGGGCACACCGGCCTTCTTGTTCTTGAGAGTATCCACCCATGCAGCGACCGACGGATTGGCTGTGCAGAATTCGGCGTATGGCGGCTGACGGTTCATGGTTGTTGCCCAATCGAGAAGCTTCATGAACGGCTCCTCTGAGGCAAGGTATTGCGTTATTAGCGCACGACGCTTCTTCTGGAGGAATTCCGATGCCGCTAAAAGTAAACGCGCACGATCAGGTGTAAAGGAATCCTTTTTGGCGAGCGGATCGATGCTTTGTTCATGATGCTCGGCGGTCACACCGATCACTGTCAGGGCTGCGCCAACAAGGTCATCATCCTCGGCATCCCACCCAGCAATCTCTTCGACATTGGTAATGTCGAGGTAGGTTGCCAGGGCCGGTGTTGATAAGAGCATCTCGATGATTGAGTGAAGGCACTGGACAAGAAGATCGCGGCCTTCGTTCTCGCGCCATTTGGATCTCAACCAAAACCTTTTAATATACAGTGAACAGAAGCGCATTATATCTTTGGATGGGTACTTCGATAGAATCCTAAACAACAGCCCGTGAACGGTCGTGTCGACGCTCGCTTTGGTGCATTCTCCCAAAAAAGACCGGATTGAATCCAACGCGGTCTCAGGCAATTGCGGAAACTTGTTCAGAGCGTTACAAGCCGCTCGGGCCACTTCGAATATCCGATAGTCATCGGCATGCTCTTGCGTTCCAAACTCCCGTTTGTCCCTTAATAGACCAATCAAAGGAGGCACGCCATGCGCCCACTGTCTGTTGCCAATACACGCAGCGAGTGCTTTTCGAACATAGGCGCTTTTGTCCGTGGCAAGTGCGATGAGGTGCAACTGGTCTTCGTATGTGGCGTGATCAGCCAGATTTTCGAGTGATGCAACACGGCAACCGCAGTCTTCATCTGCCAACCCTTGTGACAACAGTCTCGCTTTGTCCACACAGAGTCTCCAAGCGCGTGCTCTCGTGTCAGAGTCTTTAGAAGACGTAAATCTCTCAATCCACTGCGAAATGTCGGTGCCCATGCGCTGGAGTACTGCAATCGCAGATATGGCTGCATCGTCAGGCCATTTATAGACCAAATATATCAGCAATGCTCTGGCAGTTTGGCCCTCTGGCGTGTCTTGGTCTCCCTTGAATTTGGCTGAGTAACATGCACGGACTATTCGCTGTTCGTCGTCAGGCAGAAGATGCGACAGAATAATGTCAATAGTGCCAATGCGGCTTGACATGAGTCGTAACCCAACCAGAGTGCGGTGTTCAATTGGAAGCTTCTTGGACTCGTTTCCAATTGTTGTCAGAAACTCAGGCAGGTTCGCATAGTTCTCTGCGACATTGTATGCACCATGGCTAAATTCTGTTTGCTTTAGAATGAGTTTAGCCACAATGGGACCGAGCGTGGTGTCGGTTATATTCCACAGAAAATTATAGATGTCGTCAATCGCACCATTCTGAACACAGCAAGTGATGAAGGCTGAAAGCTCATTCGGGTCTTCCTTGCCATTGAGCAGACCAGACCAAGGTTTCAACAAATATTTGACGGCGGGATGGGAGATAATCCATGTGTATCCCTCTCTTTTGATTTTATGAAACAATACATTGGCAAGAGCGGATTGGGCAATGCAGAATTCACTGTCATCGTAATCGTCGCACCGGGAAGCGTCGATCTCGCCTTGCTCCTCTTTGCGGTAATTCTCAGGATCATACGTGTAAGGTCTATCACGGATCTCCTGATATGTTTTTAAGCAGATGTCAAAGATGCGGTCTAATGAAAGGGCGTCGATCAAGCAAATACAGTCGGTCAGAAAACCGGCACTTCCCTCCGACCAACGCAATGAATTCTCAAATGCAGTGTTAAACCACTCCCGAATCGGCCAACCGAACTGACTCAAGAAATCAATAAGCTCCTGCGGGGCGTAAGCGGTGCCATGAAAAGAGCGTGTTTCATGCAGAAGGTATTCGGTGACGAATTTCTCAACGAACCATGCCGAATCCATCTTCAATTGGTCTATCTCAGAAGCAGCTAAAGAGGGCTTCATCCATTTTGGCGGGGTGAGGCCATAGAATCGAGGGGCACCAGATGGTAACGGTTCAACCTGTGTTAGTAAACGGGCCAATACGGATATCGGATGTTGTGGTGAACAGTATTTTTTGATTTCGTTAAGGGCATAGGTAAAGTGGTAATCTTCTGAAGCCTTCGCAATATCAATGAAAGACGCATCGACGCTCTCTTTGAGTTCGGCAGGGACTATGTCGAGACCTCTCTTCGATGCTTTTATACAGGACAGAATGTTGGTCTGTTTGCCTGTGCGCAGCCACCCTCGGAAGAGTGCCGCAATCGTGTCTTCAAATAAGCCCGGTTTAATGCTCTCGAATTGAGACAGCGCTTGTAAAACGGTCGCATGCGCGATATTCTCAGACGAACGAGGCTTTAACCAGCCAGCATCAACCAGTTGGTTGAAGATTTGTTCGACATCGGGAGGGACGGCTAGGCCTCCCGTTCGCAACAGGTCTCTAAGAGTCTTCGCATCTTGAGCAGTGATTTTCAGTTGGGAAACAGCAAGGTGAGCCCAGATTGCAATCACCGACATGATATCGGCCGGATCAGAATCTTTAAACGTGTCTCTTATAACGCGGCTTGTGTGTTCCACGTTGCTGTTATCGGCCATTTCCTTAACGGTAGTAGCGTCAATTATTCCTTTCGACTCGAGTCTCTTCAGAAGCGCTTTGCAGAACGTGCCGACCGCCAAGGGTGTCATTATGCGCTTCAGTGCTTCATCTTGCCAGCGGCGGCCTTCTTTACGAAGAGCTGGTGACCAGTTTTCGATTCCAAGTGCATAAATAGACCGATATGCTTCTTTGTCATAATCGTCGCCTGTCAGGTGCTCAATGAAAGGATCAAAATCTGATGTGTTGGCTCCAACAGCATCACTGAAGACACCCTTTGGTGAAGTCACAATGAACACCTTACCCGGTTGAGCCTTAGTCAACAGTTTCGGCAACTCGGAGGTGAATGTGGAGGCGTCATCATTTGTTGTGTATCTGCCCCATGGGTCTATAAAGTAGAAGACATGGTTGTCCGGCTCTTTCAACAGCCGCCTAACCTCTGAAATACCGGAAGCATCATAAACTTCGCGTCGCTCGAAGGGCGGATCGTGCATTTCCAATTTTGAAACGAGCGCATCGGCGAGTGTGGTTTTTCCCGTCCCTGGGGGGCCAATAATGATAAGCGCGTGTTGCTTGGTTAGGAGGTCTGTGAAATTTGCATAGTTCTTCGGCTGGGCCGGTTCGCGTGGCTGTTCGAATTTGCCGCCATGCTCACGAATTCGGTTGAATATTTCCGTTTTAGAAAATCGGCCAGCCACTTTCCCTTTCAATCGCTCACGAACGTCAGACATTAAGGCCTGGAGGCAACTATCGAGCTTCACTCCTGGCACATGACATTTTCTCTGGAGAATCTTCTCGATCTTGTCTATGAGGATTTCTTCCGTTCGATTAGTCAAGACACCAATTCTTGGTGCCAAATCCGGTTGATTTTTCTTTCCAGAAGGTATTCTATTGGCAGCAGATGGGTTGCCGATATCCTTAATGTGGAAGACTTCAAGGGTTGGTTCGGTCGACGCATTCGTGAGAAGGATGTATTGGCGTGTTTTTTCCGTTTGCAAATATTCTAGCGGGCGTACTCGTGGTGAAGGGCCTTTCTTCCCCTTCTTTGTTTTCGGGTTCAGTAGCGCTCCAAATTCTTTCGACTTCCAGACTGGCGCACTGCGGTATTTAATCTGGATTTCGATCTGCTCAATTCGGACACCACTTTCCGCATCCTCTACAGGGACGTTTAGGTCTAGTTCTACGTCTTCTTGAGATTCAGGTGGTTCAACTGTTATCGCGTCAGCTTTTCCTGTTGTTGTGATATGCAATCCAATCCACACCGTCGCGAGGATCTGATATTCGAACCCGATATATGACGTTTGTCGGGATGGGGCGGCTGGCTTAGTGTGGGCATGGATATCACCCTCTGTGTTTGTTCCGCACATCTGTATGTGTCTCCAATCCTGCAAACGAAATCACTGTAGCCCCATAGTCGGACACAGAAATTGAAAAATGCTGGTTTGCGTTGCACCCTTATCCCAAGATAAAGGTGTGAAAACAAACATCAAAACATCAGAAAACAGTTTCCCCGTTCTGAGACAGATTTGCAACCCGATTCCCCACCCGATGTTCGCCGAGGTGTGCGCGGGACTTCAGGCGGGCGAGATCGTTTTGTTCGACAAGGCGCATCTGGACCTGCGCCACCTGTCCCTTCTGGACGGGCACGGCGTGCACTGGGTGATGCGGGCCTAAGGAGAACACGTGCCTGACGGTCTTGCGCCGCCGGAAGCCCGGCCATCCGCGTGTCGTCGCGGACGAGGAGGTCTGGTTCGAGATCTCCAAGTTGCTGGACGCCTTTCCGCGTACGCTGCAGCGCGTGACGGCCCCCGGGGCGAGGTCGACGGGTGCGGAGAGGTGATGGCCTTTCTGACGAACAATCTGGAGTGGAGCGCGTGGACCGTCGTCGAACTGCACGGGACGAGATGGGACATCGAGGTCTTCTTCAAGAAGGTCAAGCAGACCGTCCAGTCCGTCGACTTCCACGGCAATAACGTCATACGGTCTGATGGCAGATATGGGCAGGGCTGCTTGGCCACCTGTTCCTGCGGTTCCCAGCGTGGCAGTCGTCGTGGGACTACGCCTTCTCCCACATCGCGGCGGTCGTCCGGTCGGCACTCTGGCAGCGAGGAACCTGCACGCGCTGTTGCGCGTCTATGGGGCAGCAAAACGCAAAGATAAGGACTTTGACGATCCGCTTGAAAAGGGATTTACATTGCCACACTAAAATCCCCTTTCCTTTCAGAATGCAAGCGGTTGCTTTTGTCATCCCCATGGGACTACATCAAAAAACATTCAACTAACGAAGTTTTTAAGTATTCGTGGAAAGTGTCCCGCGCCTGTCCACAGAAGTCATAACCGCGTGCAGATCGGTTTGGGGCCAATCAGCCGAGAATCTTTCCGTCGCGCATGACGATGCGGCGTTTGGCGTAGGCGGCGATGTCTTCCTCGTGGGTGACCATGAGGATGGTGATGCCGTCGCGGTTGAGCTGGCGGAAGAGATCCATGATCTCGGCGCTGGAGCGGGTGTCGAGGTTGCCGGTTGGTTCGTCGGCGAGGAGGACGGGGGGACTGTTCATGAGGGCGCGGGCGATGGCGACGCGCTGCTGCTGGCCGCCGGAGAGCTGGGCGGGGGTGTGGTGCTGGCGGTTGCCGAGTCCGACGCGGTCGAGCATCTGGGCGGCTTGTTTGCGTCGTTGGGCGCCGGGGAAGCGGCTGTTGTAGAAGGTGGGCAGCTCGACGTTCTCGATGGCGCTGGTGCGCGGCAGGAGGTTGAAGTTCTGGAAAACGAAGCCGAGCTTGCTGTTGCGGACGCGGGCGAGCTGGGTGCGGCTCATGCGGCTGACTTCGATGCCGTCGAGGAGATAGGTGCCGGAGGTGGGGGTGTCGAGGCAGCCGAGGATGTTGAGGAGGGTGCTTTTGCCGGAGCCGGAGGCACCCATGACGGCGACGAACTCGCCGGCCTCGATGGAGAGGCTGACGCCGTCGAGGGCGTGGACGGCGGTGTCGCCCATGCTGTAGGTTTTGAACATGTTCTGGATGGAGATGAGCATGGCGTTTATGGGGCGGGTTTAGCGCATGGCGCGGCGGACGTTGCGGCTCTGGTTGCTGCCGGGAGGCGAGGGCATGAAGGGGTTCTTGGGGCCGTCGGAGGCGGTTTGGCCGGCGGTCTGGAAACCGAGGACGACGTGGCGGTCTTCGAGAGGGGTGTCGGAATCGACGGCGGTGTGGGTGCCGTCGGAGATGCCGAGGCGGAGGGGGACGGCCTCGGGGGTGCCGTCGGCGGCGAGGAGCCAGATCTTGGGGCCGCGGATGTCGGTGACGAGGTTGGTGGGGGAGAAGCGCAGGGCCGCGGCAGGAATCATGAAGGCGTCGTCTTTGCGGGCGACCTCGACGCTGATGTTGGCGGTCATGCCGGGGAAGAGTTTCTCGTCGGGGTTGTCGGCTTCGACGATGACGGGATAGGTGACGACGTTCTGGACGGTGGAGGCGGCGAGGCGGATCTGCTTGACGGTGCCGGTGAAGGTGTCGCGGTAGGCGTCGACGGTGAAGGAAACGGGCTGGCCGACGCGGATCTGGCCGACGTCGGCTTCCGGGACGCTGGCTTCGACCTGGATGCGTTTGAGGTCGGTGGCGATCTGGAAGAGTTTCTGGGCGTTCATGGAGGAGACGACGGTTTGGCCTTCATCGACGTTGCGGGCGATGACGATGCCGTTGACGGGCGAGCGGATGGTGCAGTAGTCGAGGTTGGTCTTGGATTGCTTGACGGCGGCTTGGAGCTGTTCGACGGAGGCCTCGGCGATTTTGAGCTGGGCGGCGAGGGCGTCGCGCTCGGCGAGGGCGGCGTCGAGGTCGGACTGAGAGATGATCTTGCGGCTGGCGAGTTCGCTCTTGCGGCGGAGATCTTTCTCGGCGAGTTCGAGTTTGATGGCGATCTGTTCGACGTTGGCCTGATTGGATTTGAGCTGGGCGCAGTCTTTCGCGTGGGTGGCCTCGTAGACGGCGGGGTCGATGAGGGCGACGATCTGGTCGGCGGTGACGATGGAGTTGAAGTCGACGTGGAGCTTGAGGATGCGTCCGTTGACCTGGGTGCCGACTTCGACCTCCTTGATGGGCTTGACGGTGCCGGTGGCGCGGATCTCTTGGACGACTTGCCCGCGTTTGACGGGCGCGGTGCGGTAGGCGGGCGGCGCCTCTTTGGGACGTCTGGCCTGATACCAATACCAGCCGCCTGCGGCGGCAGCGGCGAGAAAAAGGAGGGTGAGGAAAGTTTTCATGAGGGTGTGTCCTAGTCGGCTTTGAGAGGGGTGGAGGGGGCGGGCGGGGGGGTGTCGGGGCCTACCGCAGCGCCGGTGAGGTGTGCGATGCGCGCGTGCGCGGCCTGCTCGTCATAGTAGGCGCGGATGAGGTCGGACTGGGCACGGGTGAGCGCGACCTGCGCGTCGGTGCGTTCGATGGAAGAGGAGAGGCCGACGCGGTACTGCTCGTTGACGATGTCCCTGTTTTCGGAGGCCTGTTTCTGGACGAGCCGGGCGATCTCGCTGCGCTTGTGCGCGCTTTCGCGTTGGGCGAGGGCGGTGACGAGTTCGAGGTGAAGCGTCTGCTCGGCGTCGGCGACGCGTGCGCGGGCGATGCGGAGCTGGGCGACGGCGTCATCGATGCGGGCGGTTTTGCGGTATCCGGTGAAGAGGGTTTGCGCGGCGCGGACGGCCCAGGAGAAGTTCCAGACGAGCGGGAAGCCGCGGCCCGAGAGGTCGGCGTCGGCGCTGAGGGAGAGGTCGGGGTAGAGGTCGGCGATGGTCTGGTCGACGTAGGCGGAGGCGGCGCGTTCGCGTGCGCGGAGCACGGCGAGGGAGGGGGTGTTCTCGCGGGCGGCGGCCATGAGTTCGGCGAGGCTTTTGGAGGTGGCGGGCAGCAGGGCGGTGTCGATGGCGTATGCGGGGTTTTCGGCGATTCCGAGGGCGCGGTTGAGTTGGGCGTGTGCGACGGTGAGGCTGTTACTGGCGGTGACGGCTTCCAGACGCGCGTTGCCCCAGTCCACCTCGGCCTTGGTCGCGTCGTATTGGCGGCGCGTGCCGACCTCGACCATGACGCGGGCCTCTTCGAGGTGTTCGGCGTATTGGCGCTCGGACTGAAGGGCGACGAGGAAAAGGTTTTCGGCGCGGTGGCGCTCGAAGAAGGCGGAGCGGACGTTGTAGGTGACGGTGATCTCGGTTTCGCGCAGTTGCTCTTCGGCGGCGATGAGCGCTTGCAGGGCTTGCCGCTCCTGCGCGTCGAGCTTCCCGAAATCGTAGAGGAGCAGGTCGAGGCCGAGCCCGCCGCTCCAGGAGCCACGCGCCTCGGAGCGGGTTTCGCGGCCCCATGTGTTTTGCGTGCTGCGGCTGTAGCCGCCGCTGGCGGTGATTTGCGGCAGGCGGGACGAGCCGGTGATGCGGCATTGGTGGCGGGCGGACGCGACGGACTGGCGGGCTTGGAGGACAGAAGGGTGATAGCGCCGCGCGAGGCGTTCGAGCTGTTCGAGGGTTTGGGTGCCTTCAGGGGTGAGCCCTGCGGCGGCGGCGGAGATGGTGGCCTCGCCTTCGAGGCGGTCGGTTTCGGACTGCGCCTGCCGTGCGCTGCGCACGGTGTTGCAGCCGCAGAGGGGCAAGATCAAAAGGAGCGTGACGTGTCGGAGAGAGGGCATGTGTCGAGAGGGGGTTAGTGTCTGATTGGGTCGGCGGCGGCGGTGGCCTCGAAACGTGTGGCGTTGGCGTCGGAGTCCCAGCGGTCGAGGCCCGCGTAGGAGACCCAGATGGTTTCGGGGTTGAGCGTCGCGGCGTAAGAGACGAACGTGAGGCTGAGGTTGAAGGCTTCGGGCGTGACCGTGTATTCCGAACCGCAGGGATAGTCGCAGGTGCAGGCATAGCGGGCGTTGCAGTGGCAGGCGCAGAAGCATTCGGCGGCGGGCTCGGCGCGTTCCGGTTGCGCGGCGGCAGAGGTTTCGGTGGCTGCCGCGGTTGCGGGCGGCGGGGTCTGCCGCGTGATCGCGGTTGCGGCAGGCGCGCCTTCCTGCACGATGTAGGTGGTTGTGGCGGGCTGGGTGATGTAGACGGTTTCCGTGCGGGTCACGACGGGATAAGGGTCGTAGAGGTAGTAGGTGCGGTAGACGGGCCACGGGTTGTAGACGTAGGAGAAGCCGCCGTACCAGCCGCTGCGCCAGCCGCCGTAGTAGACGCTGGAGTAACCCAGGCCGCCGCAGTGCCACGAGTTGTAGTAGCGGGTGTAGGTGTAGGTCGGGACGTAGGAGTAGGAGGAGAAGGAGATGCCGAGGGAGCGGCTGGACCACGAGAAGCCGAACCCGCTGGCGGGATAGACGGCGGGGCTGTACCACACGGGGGTGAAGGCGTGGTGCTGGTAGGTGAACGTCCACGGGTCGAAATAGTAGGTCGGGCGGTGCCGGTGGACGGGTGCGAGGTAGACCGGTTGCGCGGAAGGTTGCGGACGTGGGACGTATGCCAGACGGTCCGGGGCGCGGTAGAGTGTTGTGCGGCGCTCAGGGGGCGGTTGGCCGACGGGAGGCGAAGCGCGTGACGGCTCGTGCGCGCTGATGTGGCGGGCCGTCGGCGTGCCGCGCGTGCGGGCGCTGGGCTCACGTGCCACATCGGGACGAGGGGTACGCAGGCTCATCGTCGAGGGGGGCGACTCGGGTGCGGTGCGGGAGCGCTCAGCGGAAGAGCTGAAGTGCAGAGTAGACGTGTTCCGTCCGGCGGCACGGGGCTCCGTCGCCGCGTCGTAAGCTGGGCGGGTGGCGCGTCGCGCCGTGTTCTCGGCTGGTGCGGGCGCGGTTGTCTGGGGAGGGCGCTCCGGGGTGCGGGGCTGGGCGTCCTGACGTGCCGCTTCCGGTATGCGCCTGCTTTCCTGAGGAGGGGTGGGCGCCGGGGTCGGGCGCACGTGAGGCGCTTGGGGCGCGGGCTCACTCCGCTTGATCGGCGGTGTGGCGGCAGGCGTTTCGCGCGTGCGTGAGCCTGAGAGACGCGTGGGGAAGGAGGGGCGCTCAACCCGGTCGATGGTGACGGGCGATGTGGAGCGCGGGGGTGGTGTCAGGGCCGGCACCGCAGGGCTGACCTGCGGTTGCGAGGGGATGGTGCGGAATGTCCGGGTCGGTTCGTTCCCCTTGCTTGTGGCCGTCGGAAATTGACGTGTCCGTTCGGACGAAGAGACCTCCGGTGCCGTCCGTTGCGGCGGGCGCATTTGCTGTGGGGGTGCGGCAGGGGGTGTCCGCGTGGGGGCGGCGGCAGGGGGCACAGGGGTGGCAGGCTGATAGGGCGCGGCAGGGGCGGAGGCCTCGGCCGGTTGTGATGCGGGCTGCCTTGTTCTTTCCTCGAAGCGTTGTCCGGGGAACCGGTTTTCGCGGGCGAATGCACATGTCGCGCAGAAAAGGGCGGCGATCTTCAATAAGCTCACGTTCTTGGCATTCATGGCACTCTCCTTTCCCATAGCATAAGCGCCAGCAGTGTAAAGCCTCCGCGGGGATGCGTCAAGTCGCGGCGCTGGAAGCTTCGGATGGTTGGGAGAACGGCGGGGCGGGCGGTCTATTGCCACAGCGAGGCGCGATTTTAAACTTTTGTTTAATTTTATGCCGCGAGGGCATGAAGAGACAAAATGTCTCTTTTCTGGCGGATGAGACACGGCAAGTGTGACATGGCGCGGGCAGATGGCGCAGCCAGCGCGAAAGCGATGACGTGTTTTTTGCTCGTAAATTGTTTATCTGCATTTGGTTAAGTCGTTTTGTCTGGTTGTTTGAGGGTGTTTTGGCATATGGGGTGCTCTATTCTTCGCGTTCGCGGGTCAGGACTGCTTTTAAACAATGCGAACGGAAGTGGAGCTTGAAAATGGCAAAGGTTTTGGGAATTGATTTGGGCACGACGAACTCCTGCATGTCGATCATGGAGGGCGGCGAGCCTGTGGTGGTCCCGAATGCGGAGGGGCTGCGCACGACACCCTCGATCGTGGCGTTCACCAAGAGCGGCGAGCGTCTGGTGGGGCAGGCGGCGAAGCGGCAGGCGGTGACGAACCCCAAGAACACGATCTATTCGATCAAGCGGTTTATGGGGCGGCGTTATGACGAGATGGCGCAGGAGATTTCGATGGTGCCGTACGACGTGGTGCGCGCGGCCAACGGCGACGCGCATGTGAAGGTCGGCGACAAGACGTACTCGCCGCCGGAGATCTCGGCGATGATCCTCCAGAAGCTGAAGGCGGACGCCGAGGCGTTTCTGGGGCAGCCCATCACGCAGGCGGTGATCACGGTGCCGGCGTATTTCAACGACAGCCAGCGGCAGGCCACGAAGGACGCCGGTCGGATCGCGGGGCTGGAGGTGCTGCGCATCATCAACGAGCCGACGGCGGCGTCGCTGGCGTACGGCTTGGACAAGAAAAAGGATGAGAAGATCGCGGTGTACGACTTCGGCGGCGGCACGTTCGACATCTCGGTGCTGGACATCGGCGACGGCGTTTTTGAGGTGAAGGCCACGAACGGCGACACGCATCTCGGCGGCGACGATCTGGATCAGGCGGTGATGAACTGGCTGATCGAGGAGTTCCGCAGGGAGAACGGCATCGACCTTTCCAAGGACATGATGGCGTTGCAGCGTCTGAAAGAGGCGGCGGAGAAGGCCAAGTGCGAGCTGTCCTCGGCGTCCAGCTCGGAGATCAACCTGCCCTTCATCACGGCGGACGCGACCGGGCCCAAGCATTTGACGGTGGCGCTGAGCCGCGCGAAGCTGGAGCAGCTCACGGACAGCCTGATCGAGCGGACGGCGCAGCCGTGCCGAAACTGCCTGCGTGACGCGGGCCTGAGCACGGTGGACGAGGTGGTGCTGGTCGGCGGGCAGACGCGCATGCCGAAGCTTCAGGAGAAGGCCAAGGCGCTGTTCGGCAAGGAGCCGCACAAGGGCGTGAACCCGGACGAGGTCGTGGCAGTCGGCGCGGCGATTCAGGGCGGCATTCTCAAGGGCGAGGTCAAGGACGTGCTGTTGCTCGACGTGACGCCGCTGACGCTCGGCATCGAGACGCTCGGCGGGATCATGACGCCGCTCATCGAGCGCAACACCACGATCCCCACGAAGAAGAGCGAGATTTTCAGCACGGCGGCGGACAACCAGCCTTCGGTGGAGATCCACGTTTTGCAGGGCGAGCGCAAGATGGCGGGCGACAACAAGACGATCGGGAAGTTCCATCTGGACGGCATCCCGCCCGCGCCGCGCGGGCGTCCGCAGATCGAGGTGACGTTTGACCTCGACGCGAACGGCATCCTCAACGTGAGCGCGAAGGATCTCGGCACCGGCAAGGAGCAGAAGATCACGATCACCGCTTCGAGCGGCCTCAGCAAGGAGGAGATCGAGCGGATGCGCAAGGACGCCGAGTTGCACGCGACCGAGGACGCCAAGCGGCGCGAGGAGGTCGAGACCCGCAATCAGGCCGAGAATCTCTGCTATCAGGTCGAGAAACTGCTGAGCGAGAACGCCGACAAGATCGCGGCGGACAAGAAGGCCCCGGTCGAGAAGGCGGTCGCGGAACTCAAGGAGGCGCTGAAGGGCGGCTCCATCGAGGCGATCAAGGCGAAGCAGGATGCGCTCAACAAGGCGATGGAGTCGGTGACGTCCGAGATGTACAGCCAGCAGCAGCCCGGCGGGCAGGCGCCCGGCGGCGAAGGGTTCGGCGGCGCGCAGACGGAGGACGCGTCGGCCTCTTCCGGCCCGAAGGCAAACGATGACGGTGTGATCGATGCGGATTACACCATGATGGACGACAGCAAGAAGAAATGATTTCTGGTCGCGCGGGTGCGTGGCCGAAAGCAATCGTAGGGGCGGGGTTTTGTCCTGCCCGGTACTTCAACAACAAAGGAGAGTAGACATGGCTAAGATTCGTCCGCTCGGCGACCGCGTGTTGGTCGAGCCTCTTGAGCAGAAAGACGTCACCAAGGGTGGCATCATCATCCCTGACTCGGCGAAGGAAAAGCCGATGGAGGGCAAGGTTGTCGCGATCGGCAAGAAGCGCGATGACGACGGCAAAGAGATCGCGTTCGACGTCAAGGTCGGCGACAAGGTGCTTCTGCCCAAGTACGGCGGCACGGAAGTCAAGATCGGCGACAAGACCTACCAGCTCGTCCGCGAAGAGGACCTGCTCGGTGTGATTGAGTAACCCAGTAACCAGACACTTAGGGAGATTAGAACAATGGCTGCGAAACAGATGATGTATGACATGGAAGCCCGCCAGAAGATTCTGACCGGCATTTCGAAACTCAGCAAGGCGGTCTCCTCGACCCTCGGGCCTTGCGGGCGCAACGTGATCCTCGACAAGAAGTTCGGTTCCCCGGCCATCACCAAGGACGGCGTGTCCGTGGCCAAGGAGATCGAGCTGCCCTGCCCGTTCGAGAACATGGGCGCGCAGATGGTCCGCGAGGTCGCCAGCAAGACCAGCGACGTGGCCGGTGACGGCACCACGACCGCGACGCTTCTGGCCGAGTCGATCTATCGCGAGGGCCTGAAGAACGTGACCGCGGGCGCGAACCCGATGGCCATCAAGCGCGGCATCGACAAGGCCACCAAGGCCGTCGTCGAGGCGATCGCCAAGCAGGCCAAGAAGGTTAAGGATCCGAGCGAGATCGCGCAGGTCGCGACCATCTCCGCCAACGGCGATGCCGAAATCGGGACGATCATCGCCGAGGCGATGGACGCGGTCGGCAAGGATGGCACGATCACCGTCGAAGAGGCGAAGACGCTGGAAACGACGAAGGATGTCGTCGAGGGCATGACCTTCGATAAGGGCTACCTCTCGCCGTATTTCGTGACGAGCCCGGAAGAGATGGAGTGCGTTCTTGAGAACCCCTACATCCTGATCTTCGAGAAGAAGATTTCGAGCCTGAACGACATGCTGCCCCTGCTGCAGAACGTCGCCAAGTCCGGCAAGCCGCTGATGATCATCGCCGAGGACGTCGAGGGCGAAGCCCTTGCTACGCTCGTGGTGAACAAGCTGCGCGGCACCCTGCAGGTGTGCGCGGTCAAGGCTCCCGGCTTCGGTGACCGCCGCAAGGCGATGCTGGAGGATATCGCGATCCTCACCGGCGGCACGATGATCAGCGAGGATCTCGGCATCAAGCTCGAGAACGTCGAGGTCGGTCAGCTCGGGCGCGCCAAGAAGGTGACGGTCGATAAGGACAGCACCACGATCATCGAGGGCGCCGGCAAGACCAGCGACATTCAGGGACGCGTCGCGCTCATCAAGAAGCAGATCGACGAGACCTCCTCTGATTACGACCGCGAGAAGCTCCAGGAGCGCCTCGCCAAGCTGGCTGGCGGCGTGGCCGTCATCAAGGTCGGCGCGGCGACGGAAGCGGCGATGAAGGAGAAGAAGGACCGCGTGGACGATGCGTTGCATGCGACGCGTGCGGCCGTGGAAGAGGGCATCGTCGCCGGCGGCGGCGTGGCGCTCATCCGCTGCCAGAAGGCGCTCGACAATGTCGAGACTGTCGGCGACGAGAAAATCGGCGTCGCGATCATCCGCAAGTCGCTGGAGGCTCCGCTGCGTCAGCTCGTCGAGAACGCGGGCCTTGAGGCCGCGCTGATCGTCGAGAACGTGAAGAACGGCAAGGGCGCCTACGGCTACAACGTGGCGACCGGCGCGTACACCGATCTCGTCAAGGACGGCGTGCTTGATCCGGCCAAGGTGACCCGCAGCGCGTTGCAGAACGCGGCGTCGATCGCCGGGCTTCTGCTCATCACCGAGTGCATGGTCACGGAGATTCCCGAGAAGAAGGAAGCTCCGGCGGGCGGGCACCCGGGCATGGGCGGCATGGACATGTAATCGGGAATCCCGCGAGGGGTTCGACTTCACAAGCGAAAAGGCGGGTGCTTCGGCACCCGCCTTTTTTTTGAAGTGGCCGCTTGACTTGCCTGCGATCCTTTTGCAAAGTAACAACCCCGAATGCGCTCGATGTCTTTCTCGGTGTCTGGCGTTGTTTTTTTATTGTTGATGGGGCACCGTTCCTTTGCGCGAAAACATTCGTCGTTCTGGTTTTGGGTGGCTTGGGTGTGTGTTTGCGGGAGGAATGATGAACGATACGTGCGTCAATCAAAGCGAAGCGGATGAACGGGCTCATCTTGCGCATGTCAGGCGGCGAATTAACGCCGAGCTGAATTTTCTCGGCGAAACGGTTAAGACGCAGTTTACCGACACAATGACACTGAAGCGCCATCTTCAGGACAATCGTGCGGATATGGATCATATTGAGAAGGCCTCGTTGCGGCAGTCCATTGACCACATGTCCCTGATCGGCGATAAGAAGGCCGCACATGTGCGCCGGCTGGCCCGGTTGCATCAGGTGCCATATTTTGGGCGCATCGATTTTACGGACAAGGGGAGGGGGACATGCCGCCCTATCTATATCGGCATTCACTCCTTTCATGACGAGCGGGCTGAGACTCATCTTGTCCACGACTGGCGTGCGCCGATAGCCAGTATGTTCTATGATTTTGAGTTGGGAGATGCCTGTTTTGACGCGCCGGCAGGACGGGTCGAGGGAAAAATCACCCTTAAGCGCCAGTATCGCATCAAGAATGGCGAGATGGTTTTCATGCTGGAAACGGCGCTGAATATCCATGACGACGTGTTGCAACAAGAGCTGAGTCGTGCCTCTGACGACAAGATGAGGAATATTGTCGCAACGATCCAGCGCGACCAAAATGCGATCATCCGGAATGACCATACCCACACACTGATCATCCAGGGTGCCGCAGGTTCAGGGAAGACGTCGATCGCGTTACATCGGATTGCCTTTCTACTCTACAAGTTTAAAGAGGAGATCGCGTCGAGCGATATTCTGATCATTTCGCCTAACAAGGTTTTCGCGCATTACATTTCGCATGTATTGCCTGAACTCGGTGAGGAAATGATCCGGGAAACGACGATGGAGGCTCTTGCCTGTGAGATGTTGGGGTACAAGGTGACGTTTCAGACATTTAGCGAGCAGGTCGCGTTGCTGCTTGAGACAAAGGACGCCAGATATGAGGAACGCATACGCTTTAAAGCGACGCCAGCATTCTTGAAGCAACTTGCCGCCTATGCGGTGCATGTCAGAAATACGAATGTTCAGTTATCGGATATTGCGGTCGGGAACTACACCGTGCCTTCATCATGGATTGCCGACCGTTTTAACCGTTGCGGGGCCATGCCCTATGCGCAGCAGCTCAACGAGGCGACCGAGGCTGTTGTCGGCTATATGAAAGATACGTATCATGTGGAAATCGTTGGAGTCGAACGTACCCTCGTGCGTAACCAGTTGAGGAAGATGTTCACGTTTCTGAACACACAGGCCGCCTACAAAGCGTTTTATTCATGGCAGGGAAGGCCCGAGATGTTCAAATTGGGACGCAATTCGGTTTACGAGTATTCGGATGTGTTCCCGCTCATCTATTTGGCAATGCTTCTGGAAGGGGTGGAGCCTTACGACCATATCAAGCATCTGGTTGTCGATGAGATGCAGGATTATACTCCGGTGCAATACCAAGTCCTTGCGCAGGTTTTTAAATGCAAGAAAACCATCCTTGGCGATCATAACCAATCCGTTAACCCGCTTAGTGCGTCATCGGCCGAGAGCATCAAAGAGATCCTTTCCGATGCCGAATGCATGTACATGAACAAAAGTTACCGGTCTACGCTTGAAATCACAAAACTCGCGCAACGGATCAACCGCAACGAGAACCTCGTGCCGATTGAGCGTCACGGAAAAGAGCCTGATATCATCGAGTGCGCGTATGAGGGAGAGGAAGTCGCCCATATCCGCCATCATGTGATGTGCTTCCTGAATTCGGATGCCCATTCATTGGGCCTTATTTGCAAGACACAACGACAAGCAGATGCCCTTTACGAGCGGATCCGTGATCTCGGATGCACCATCCACTTACTCAACGCAAGCAGCACGTTCTTCAGCGGCGGTGTTATTGTCGCGACGGCTCATCTGGCGAAGGGGTTGGAATTTGACGAGGTCATTGTGCCCTTCTGCAATGAGGAAAATTATTCGAGCCTTATTGATCGGCACATGTTGTATGTTGCCTGCACGCGCGCGATGCACAAACTCGTTTTGACCCATACGGATCGGATTACTGCTTTTCTTGATGAGGTGCCTGCGTAAGCGTTCGGGCTCGCGGGTTTTACGACGCGTTCGTGTCCCCGTTTACTTTCTGGGCAACATAAACGCCGTTGGTCGCGGAGCGGGATTGGATCGGATTGTCGAACTCGACAATATGGCCATCTGCCTTGCCGAATACGGCGCTTAAGAGACTCACAACGTTCTCGTCTGGCACGTCATTGGACCACAACGCGAAAGAGCCGCCCGGTTTGATGAACGCATGGAGCCGCATCAGTCCGTCGTGCGTGTAGAAATCCGCATGGGCTGGGTTCAGCAGGGCATCCGGTGTGTGGTCGATATCCAGCAGAATGGCGTCGAATTGATGTCCCGGGACGCTTGGGTCGAAACCGATGCCTCTGGCGCATGCAAAGAAATCGGCGCAGACGGTACGGCAACGCGGATCTTGCGTCAGGCGGTTTCCGTTGGGGACTAAGCCGCGCCGATGCCAGTCAATCACGGGGGCAAGCGCTTCAACGACGGTCAGGCGTGCGACGTGCGGATGATCAAGGGCTGCCGCGGCCGTATACCCAAGCCCCAGACCGCCGCACACGACATCCCAGCTTCCTCCGGTCAACGGGGCAAGCCCAAGACGGGCTAATGCGACCTCACCGTCGAAGAAAAGCGAGGACATGAGGTATTCGTCATTGAGCTTCACTTCGACGATCTCACGCCCGTCCGCTTCAACCGCGCAACGCTTTTGCAGTACCAGTTCTCCCATGGCCGTCTGCTGGTAGTCCAATTCCTCGTAATTTAGCCGCATAAACTCGCCCGCTGCCTTTGTTGCCGCCACAGTCCGTACGGGCCGGGGAGGTGTGTCAGATGATGTGTGCTGCCCAAGCGTCCCAACACGGGTCTCTATAGCAAAACGAAGCATTGAAAACCAGACACAATTCCGGTATTGTGCGTGCTTTTTCGGCTGCAATTCCTCCGTTTTCCGGAGGCTTTTGGCTCTGATTGACAGCGGATTGTATCACTATGGATGTCTTGCAAGAGATTTCGCGGCGGCGCACATTTGCGATCATTTCCCACCCGGACGCGGGGAAGACCACTCTTACCGAAAAGTTCCTGCTGTATGGCGGTGCCGTCCAGTTGGCGGGGTCGGTCACCGCGCGCAAAACGCAAAACGCGACGACCTCGGACTGGATGGAGCTTGAGAAGCAGCGCGGGATTTCCGTTTCCTCCACGGTCTTGCAGTTCGATTACCGTGGTTTCTGCATCAACCTGCTCGACACGCCGGGGCACCGCGATTTCTCGGAAGACACGTACCGCGTGCTGATGGCGGTGGATGCCGTGGTGATGGTGATCGACGCGGCCAAGGGCATCGAGAGCCAGACGCTCAAGCTGTTCGAGATGTGCCGCTTGCGCGGCATCCCGATCTTCACCTTTGTGAACAAGTTCGACCGTCCCGCGCGTGATCCGCTGGCGATCATCGACGAGTTGGAGCAGACCCTGCAACTGCACGTCTGCGCGATGAACTGGCCGCTCGGAGACGGGCGTGATTTTCGCGGCGTGTATGATCGGCAGAACCGCCAGGCGCACTTTTTCGAACGCACGCCGGGCGGGGCGTACCGTGCCCCCGTGGCCGTGCATGACGTGAGCGACCCGCAAGTGCGCGGACAGCTCCCCGAGCAGACGTACGCGGCACTGATTGAACAGCTTGCGATGCTCGATGCAGCAAGCGAGCCGCTGGATCTTCAGATGGTGCGCACCGGGGATATGACGCCGGTCTTTTTCGGGAGTGCGATCAACAACTTCGGGGTGCAACTGCTGCTGGACGCCTTTCTTGACTATGCGCCCCCGCCGCACCCGAGGGTATCCAATAAGGGGCCTATCCAGCCGACGGATGCGGTTTTCTCAGGCTTTATTTTCAAAATTCAATCCAACATGGATCCCAAGCATCGCGACCAGATCGCCTTTCTTCGTATCTGTTCCGGGTGCTTCAAACGGGACATGAAGGTGTTCCATTCGCGTACGGGAAAGACACTCCGGCTGGCCAGCTCTCACCGCGTGTTCGCCCGTGAACGTGAGACGGTTGACGTGGCTTTTCCCGGCGATGTGATCGGTCTGGTCGGGCATAGCGGCTTTGGGATCGGCGACACGCTGACAGAAGACCCGGAACTGGTCTTCGAGCCGTTGCCGCAGTTCTCGCCCGAGTGTTTCGCTCTGCTGCATAATCCGAGTACCTCGGCATACAAACGCTTCCGCGCCGGGCTTGAGCATTTGTTGCAGGAGGGGGCGGTACAACTGTTCACGCTTGCAGACGCTGTACAGAACGTGCCCTTGCTCGGGGCGGTTGGCGTGTTGCAGTTCGATGTCTTGCAGTACCGGTTGGAAAGCGAGTACGGGGCGGCTTCGCGTCTGGAGCCGATGCCGTGGCGGGTCGTGCGGTGGGTCGCCGCGGAAGATGCGGGGCATGAGGCATTACGCGACGGCAAGTTGCCGATGGGATGCCGCCTCGCTTCAGATGCGTCTGGGCGTACCGTACTTTTGTTCAATACGGACTGGGAACTGAAGTATTTCGGTGAAAAGAACCCGACGTTGCGTCTGCTGCGCCTGCCGACCGACATTCGTCGGGAGACCTGAGCGACGTGAGGGCGTTGGCCTGTGAAAGTGGAAGACCTTATTCGTTTTGCGACAAGTCTGGAGGAGAAGGCTTTTGAATTGGAATCCGCGATTGCCGATCCGAGCGGACACGCCGCGCCGGTGAAGTTGGACGGCACGTTGGGGCGTATCGCGCGTATGGATGAAATGCAGTCGCAGCAGATGGCGTTGGCGGCACAGCGGCGCAACCAGCAGCAGTTGTCGAGCGTGAAGGCTGCCTTGCAGCGGATCGAGAAGGGCACGTTCGGGCTCTGCATCCAGTGTGGCGGCGACATCGGGATGAACCGATTGACGGCGATCCCCGATGCGCCGCTTTGTCTGACGTGTGCAGCACGTCAGGCGGGCTGAACGTAGCGGGATGCAGGTCGCGCGAAAGATGATGTCATTATGGCGTATGGTCAATTATTGATGCGGCACCAGAGGCTCATGGGGTTCGGGGTGTTGCTGACCTTATTTTCGAGTTTTGGGCAAACGTTCCTGATTTCGGTGTTTGTTCCCCGGATGTTGGGAGACCTGTCCCTGAATGAGGGGCAATTCGGGATGCTTTATGCGTTGGCAACCCTGTCCAGTGCGGCCTGCTTGCCGTATTTCGGACGGTTTCTTGATCGAGTCTCCTTGACGCGATATACGCTGATGGTTGGTGTGGGGCTGGCGGCGGCGTGTTGGCTGGTCGCCTTGTCTCCGAACATCCCGATGCTTTTTTTAGGGATATTGGGGCTGCGGTTGAATGGCCAAGGCTTGTTGACTCTGACCGCTTCAACGGCGATGGCGCGTGCCTTCACCGACTTGCGTGGTCGGGCGCTTAGCCTTTCTGGGGTCGGCTATCCGGTAGGGGAGAGCATCCTGCCGTTCACCGTTCTTGCGCTGATTGACCGCTTCGGATGGCGTGTCAGTTGGGGGATGCTGGGAGGGGTTATCTGCCTTGTTTTGTTACCTCTTGTGGTTTTTCTCCTTAGAGATTACTCTGATGTTTCTAACGTGGCGTTGGGGCGTGAGGCAACTGCGGGATCGGGGCACCGTCCCGTCACACAGGCAAGGGTGTTGCGAGATGTCCGGTTTTATCTGTTGCTCCCCGGTGCGTTGACGGTGCCGTTCGTCCTGACGGGTGTCTTTCTTTACCAGTTGACTCTTGCGGAATTCAAGGGATGGACTGCGGCAGTGATCGCAGGGGGATTCGTCGTTTTTGCTGTCGTCCGTTTGGTCAGCCTGCTGGTGGGCGGTCCGGTCATTGACAAAGTGGGGGCACTTCGGCTTTTCCCGTTCTCGCTTTTGCCTCTCTCGCTCGGCGTGGGCGTTCTGGCTGTTTTCAAGGCGCCGTTGGCGGCCTATTGCTTTTTCATGCTCGCCGGGTTGTCACAGGGGGTCTCGAGCGCGGTAATGACAGCAGTGTGGACAGAACTTTACGGGCGTGATGCCATCGGTCAGGTTAAAAGCCTCACGGCGATGATTACCGTGTTCAGCACCGCATTAAGTCCGGTTGTTTTCGGTTGGCTGTTGGCGCATCAGGTGTCGTTCGGGCATATTCTCCCTGCGCTGGCCTTGCTTTGCCTGTGTGCGACGGTCATCAGTGTTCTCAGCCGGTTGTGGATGACGGGGAGTGGTGTGGCACGAACGCAAACCGCATGAGATCGCGACGTTCACGTGTCTTTGCATTGGAGTGGTAGGCGTGGCCTTGCCCCGTCTGCAAAAAGAAAGGACGCGGGCGACCGGCCCGCGTCCTTTCTTTTTGCAGCACATGTAAACCAAGCGGACTACTCTTCGAGTTGCGCGGCAACCGCGTCGTCGATGTCCATGTTGGTGTAGACGTCCTGCACGTCATCGTGCTCTTCGAGCGCTGCGACGAACTTGTTGACGGCCTTGGCCACGGCGACGTCGGTCACCGGGACGAGCGTCTGGGCGACGAGTCCGACCTGCGAGTTCTCCTGATCGAACTTGATGTTGGCCGCTTCGAGGGCGGAGCAGACTTCAGAGAAGGAGGCGGGCTGGCAGGTGACGGTGAAGCCGCCCTCTTCCGCGACCATGTCGTCGGCACCGGCGCCGAGCACGACTTCCATCACCTGATCTTCGGTGATGCCGTCTGCCGCAGGGATCATGATGGTGCCCTTACGCTCGAAACCGCGCGAGACCGCGCCGAGGCCGGCGAAGTCCGAGCCGTTCTTCTTGAAGACGTTGCGCACTTCGGCTGCCGCACGGTTCTTGTTGTCGGTCAGCACTTTCACGACGAGGCCGACGCCGCCCTGGGCGTAGCCCTCATAGGTGATTTCCTCGAGCACGTCCGCCGCGAGTTCGCCGGTGCCCTTCTTGATGGCGCGGTCGATGTTGTCGTTCGGCATGTTGACCGACTTGGCCTTGGCGATGAGGGTGCGGAGGGTGGGGTTGTTGCCGGGGTCACCGCCGCCCTGTTTCGCCACGATGGTCATCTCCTTGGCGATCTTCGAAAAGATCTTTCCGCGCTTGGCGTCTGCCGCGCCCTTCTTGTGCTTGATGGTTGCCCACTTACTATGACCGCTCATTCCGTACCCTTTCCAGCCACACGCACTGTATGGCGTTGTTACTCTACACTGTTTGCCGTTTGCGCGTGTTGTCCCGCACCGACGGCACCTTCGCCTGCGGACATCTCCTGTCCGAGCAGGTCGGCGGGTGCCTCGCCTTCAAACTCCTGTATCCACCCGTTCTCGAACCCGAGGTCTTCTGCCGCCTCGGTGACGAGCGCGTACTCCTCTTGGCCCACCTTGCGGTTCCAGCCCTCCATCCGCGCCGCGCGGTACACCGGGGTGTACTGCGACATGACGCTGACGGCGACCTCGTTGCCGACGGTCTTGGCGAGCCACTCGAGGTTGGCGACCGCTTCGCCCGCTTTGCCGGGCAAGGCCAGCAGCCGGCAGATCACGCCTCGCGTGGCGATGCCGTCCGCGTCGGTCTCCAGCGGCCCCAGACGGTTCCAGAACCAGAGGAAGGCGCGCCGCGCAGCCTCGACATAGCCCCGCGCGTCCGAGCCTTCGGCGGCGCTTTCGGGCGTGGCGTAACGCAGGTCTACCAGCGCGATATCCGCCAAGCCGCTGAACGTCTCCAAGGTCTCAGGCGACTCAAAACCGGACGTATTATACACGAATGGGAGTGAGATTCCAGCGCGAATTAAGGGGGTTACGGCCTCCTCGATCTGCGGCAGCCACGGGGTGGGCGAGACGAGGTTCCAGTTGTGGCAGCCTTTTTCGGCGATTCCCCGGAAGAGGCCGCGGAGGGCCTCGACGGAGAGGTTGTCGCCTTCGCCCGCCTGACTCCACGGGTGGTTCTGGCAGTAGACGCAGCGGAGGGTGCAATGGGAGAAGAAGACGGTGCCGGAGCCCCGGCTGCCGCTGACGGGAGGTTCCTCGCCGAAATGGGGCCCGTAGCGGAAGACGCGCGGCAGGACGCCCGCGCGGCAGTAACCGGTCTGCCCGGCGAGGCGGTCGATGCCGCAGGCGCGGGGGCAGAGGCGGCAGGCGGAAAGAAGGGAGGAGGTCGTCATAGGGGGAATGGGGGGGGGTAACGCTCAACGCTGAACGTTCAACGCTGAACGCTCAAGTTGGGGAATTGGGGAATGGAGAGAACGAAAGAACGCACAACGCTGAACGCACAACGTGCAACGCTCAAGTTGGGAAATTGAGAGAAAGAGAAAACGGAAGAATGCGCAACGTGCAATGCTCAAGTGGGGAGCTGAAAGAGAGAGGGATCGCTTCACGTCGAAGTCGATTGGGGAAAGAAAGGGATGTTGGGGATTTTGCGTTGGACGTTCCATTCTATTCTTTCCCGTACGTCTCGCTGTCTTCCCGGCAGCCGTTGGCGCGTGCGGTTCGGATGCTGGCGGCGAAGATGCGGATCAGCTCGTCCGTCTCGGCTAGGAGCGCGTCCAGAGGCTCGGTTTCTGTCAGCAACGGGATGCGGCGGATCAGCTTGAGCCAGCGCCGCGACTCGCGCAGTTCCTTGTGGCAGATGCCGAGTTTGTGTACGAAGTCGTTTTTCGACTCCGCGCCTTCGGCCTCGCCGTGATTCGGGAGTGGCGATGTGCCGGAACGGAGCAGTTGGCTCGCGATGTGGTCGCCGGCCCTCGTGTCCGGCAGTTTTTCGGTCAGCCGTACGATCCGAGCCGCATAGTCGAGCAGCCGTTCTTCGAGATCGTAAGTTCGGTCTGGCATAAGAATCCTTTGTAACGCTCAACGCTGAACGTTCAACGGTCAACGCTCAAGTTGAGAAATCGAGAGAACGCGGTAACGGAAGAACGAAAGAACGCTCAACGCTGAACGCGCATCTTGCAAGGCTCAAGTTGGGGAATGGCGGGCGTTGAAAGTTGGGCATCATGGGTTCATGTTCCATTGTCGTCTTCACTTCAGCGTTGAGCGTTCTTTCGTTCTACAGCTCGACGGGAAGGGTGTCGCCTTTGCCGAAGGGCGAGAGGTCGCGGAGTTTGCGGATGATCTCGGGCATGTGCTCCAGCACGTAGTCGACTTCGGCCTCGGTGTTGTAGCGGCTGAGGGAGAAGCGGACGGAGCCGTGGACGGCGGTGAAGGGGACGCCCATGGCGCGGATGACGTGGGAGGGTTCGAGGGAGCCTGCGGCGCAGGCGGAGCCGGTGGAGGCGCAGATGCCGAGGTCGCTGAGGTGGTAGAGGATGGCCTCGCCCTCGATGTACTCGAAGCTCATGTTGGAGGTGTTGGGCAGGCGGTTGGCGCGGTCGCCGTTGACGCGGGCGTCGGGGCAGGCGGCGAGCAGGCCGTTCTCGAGTTTGTCGCGCAGGGCGGTGAGGTGGCGGCTTTCGGCCTCCATGCCTGCGGCGGCGAGTTCGACGGCTTTGCCGAGCCCGACGATGTAGGGGACGTTCTCGGTGCCGCCGCGCCGGCCGTGCTCCTGATGTCCGCCGAGCATGAAGGTCTTGAGGCGCGTGCCGCGCCGGAGATAGAAGACGCCGATGCCTTTGGGGGCGTGGAGCTTGTGGCCGGAGATGGAGAGCATGTCGACGGGGAGGGTTTTGACGTCGATGGGGATCTTGCCGGCGGTCTGGACGGCGTCGGTGTGGAGGATGGCGCCCGCCTCTTTGGCGATGGCGGCGATCTTGTCCATGGGGAAGACGACGCCGGTCTCGTTGTTGGCCCACATGATGCTGACGAGCGCGGGGCCGCTGCCGCGGAGGGCCTCGCGGAGGGCGTCGAGGTCGAGCTGGCCGAGGCCGTCGACGGGGATCTCGATCTCGCGGTAGCCCATGTCGCGCAGGCGGCGGCAGGGGCCGAGGACGGCGGGGTGCTCGACGCGGGAGGTGATGACCTTGGCCTGCGGGCCGAGGATCTCGGCGCTGCCGTGGATGGCCATGTTGTCGCTCTCGGTGCCGCAGCTCGTGAAGATGATCTCGGAGGGGTCGGCGTTGATGAAGGCGGCGACCTTTTCGCGGGCCTCTTTGACATGGCGCGCGACCTGCCCGCCGAAGGCGTGCATGCTGGAGGGGTTGCCGTAGAGTTCGCCGAAGAAGGGGGCCATGGCGTCGCGCACTTCGGGGGCGACGCAGGTGGTGGCGTTGTTGTCGAAATAGATGGTTTTCATGGGTAGGGAATCCGTCTTGCGCGTTTGCCACAACGATACTAAACCGACCTTGCCGAAACAAGGGCATATTCAAGGTGGGGGGTGGAGTTTGGCGTGTCCGGCGGCGGTGTTCAGGGGGATGCGCACGGGGCGTCCCCGTTCTGGTGCTGCGGTGCGTCCGCGCGGTAGGCGGCCTCGCGTTCGAGGCAGGCGCCGACGGCGGCGCGGATGGCGTCCAGGGTGTTGAGTTGGTGCAGGTGGCCCCGCAGGAAGGAGGAGCCTTTGAGGCCGTGGAGGTAGCGGAAGAGGTGGCAGCGGAAGGTGGTGGCGAGCGACTCGTCGGCGTCGATGGCGTGGCGCGGCAAGCCGTAGCGTTCGCGGATGAGGCTGAGCAGCTCCCGCTCCGCGGACATGTGGCTTTCGAGCGCGGCGCGGATGACGGCAAGGTCGCGGCGGGTGCGGCTATGGGTGCGGTCGCACGCGGGCGGCTCCGTGCCGGTGGCGAGGACGGCGGCGATATCCTCGAAGATCCACGGGTTGCCGATCGCGGCGCGGGCGATCATGACGGCGTCCACGCCGGTCTCGCGGAACATGCGCCAGGCGTCGCGGGGAGAGCAGACGCCGCCGTTACCGATGACGGGGATGCGGGCGCGGCGCTTGACCTCCGCGAGCAAGTCGAGGCGGGCGTCGCCGCCGTGGCCTTGGGAGGTGAAGCGCGCGTGCAGGGCGAGCGCGTCGGCGCCTGCCGCCTCGGCGGCCGCGAGGAGTTCGAAGATCATGACGCGGTCGGGGTGCGGGCCGAGGCGGGTCTTGACGGTGAGGGGCAGCGTGACGGCCTTGCGCATGGCGGCGAGGATGTCGTGGACGCGCTGCGGGTCTTTGACGAGCGCCGCGCCCGCGCCGTTCGAGGTGATCTTGTGCACGGGGCAGCCGGCGTTGAGGTCGATGGCGGCGAAACGCCCGGTGGCGGCGACCTTTGCGGCGGCGTCGGCGAGAGGGGCGGATTCGGATCCGTAGAGGTGAGCGACGACGGGGCCTTCGTCTGGGAAGGTTTCGAGCAGGTGCCACGTTTTGTCGGAGGCGTGGAGGAGTCCGAGGTCGTTGGCCATCTCGGTGTAGGTGAGCGCGGCTCCGTGGCGGTGGCAGATGCGGCGCATGGGGGCGTTTGTGTAGCCCGCCATGGGCGCGAGGAACAGCAGGGGCTGCCCGTTTTCAGGGAGGTTGAAAAGAGCGTGCAGGCGTTTTGTCACTGTGGGGTCAACCCGTCCTTCTGCCCGCCGGTGGTGAACCATGTGGCGGCGAGGGCGTTTTCCTTGAAGAAGGCGAGCAGCAGGTCTGCCACTTTCCGGCGGCCACTGCCGCTGGGATGGGTGCCGTCTCGGGCCACGTCGGCGCGTTCCCAGATGAGCCCGTCGCCTTTTCGTGGCACGACGCCGTCTGTCCACAGGTAGGGACCCCACAGCAGCAAGGGGACTTGGGCCGGGGTTTCCGTCGGCTCGAACCGCAGGGCGGGGTCGCCCGCGAGCTGGGCTTGGATCAGCCAGCGGGCGGCGAACGCGCTTTCGTAGGCGTAGGGTTCAGGGCTTAACGGCGTGGTGCTGTGGCCGCCGTAGGTGCGGCTGGAGAGATAGGCGACGCGCAGGTTGGGAAAGCGTGCTTGGGCGTTCTGCAACACGGCCAGCGTGTCGTCTTGGAGCTTCTTACCGTGCTGGTGGAGGTCGCCTTGCGGCAGCTTGTTGGCGAGCTTGATCCAGGCGACCTGCACCTGCTTCGCGCTCACGCTGGCTTGCGCCAGCCGGCGGTCGGCTTCAACCCACGGCCGCGCGAGCGGGTTGACCCATTCCGCCATGGCTTGTCCGCCCTGCGCACAGTCCACGATGGTCACGTGAGGGGATTTCTGCGGGTCTTTGTCGGCGAGCTGTTTGAACAGAGAGAACTCCTGCGTCGCATTGGACATGCTGATGGAGATGAGCCCGATCTTGCCGTCAGGGGCGGGGCGTCCCTCGGTGTCCAGAGGGGTGATCCGTGCGGCCTGCCGCCGGGCCGCGTCCAGGTGCGCGGGCGGCGGCTGGTTCTGCCCGGCGCCGTAAAGCCCGCCGTCCTCGCCCTTGTAGCGGGCTTCGGCGGTCATGTCCGTGAGCGGCGTGAGACCGAACGAGCTTCTTCCGCCGGAGGGTTCGGCTGCCGCGATGCAGGCCATGAGAAGCGCGCCCGTCGCCATCGACAGGCGTTTAATCGGATGATGGCCACGCTGCGTTTTCGTGATGGTCATAAGCACGTCCTGTTTTGAGCGGTTGGAAGTGATCTGCACGTAACGTACCGGAAACGGTGAAAAGGTGTCAAGGAACAGGTTCGCGCGCTGACGGTCCGGCGGTTGGAAGATGACAAACGCGGCCCATCGCCGTATCATGGGGCGCAAAGATGGTCATGGGTTCAAGGGGGGCATATGCGCTGGGCGAAAAGTGTTGGTGTGTTTCTGGCGGCGGGGATGTCGGCGTTCGCGGGGGAGCGCGGCATGTGGCGCAACGTGGGGCCGGGCGGCGGCGGATGGATCCAGTCGGTGCTGGCCAGCCGCCACGGGCGCGACGTGTTTTACGTGGGGTGCGGCGTGGGCGGCTTCTACCGGTCGGCGGACGGCGGCGCGTCGTACACGATCCACAACGCGGGGTTTGAGGACTACTTTCTCGAAAGCCTCGCCGAGCACCCGTCCGATCCGTTGACGCTTTACGCGGGCGGCAAGAGCGGCGTGTACAAGAGCACCGACGGCGGCAGGACGTGGCGCTGGCTCCGCGAAGGGTTCCCGCCGCTTCAGGAGTACGCCTACTCCGCGATGGTCAGCAAGGTGGTGGTCGACCCGCTCGCGCCGGAGACGGTTTATGCGGCGATCGGCCAGCCGCGTGAAGACTGCGGGGGGCAGGGCGCGATCTACAAGAGCGCGGACGGCGGCGCGACGTGGCGGCAGATCGTGCGTCCGGGACAGCTTGAGCCGGAACTGGTCATCAACGATCTTGCGGTGCATCCCAAGGAGCCCCGGCGGATGCTCATCGCCACGCCGCGCGGGGTGTTCGCGAGCGCGGACGGCGGCGCGACGTGGGCGCTTTCGAGCGACGGGCTTCCGGCGCACCGCCGTGCGCGGCGGCTGGCGCAATCGCCGTCAGACCCGCGTGTGGTCTACGTGTCGCTCAAAGGCAAAGCGGGCGAGACGCCGTGGCAGGCGGGCGTGTACCGTTCCGAGGACGGCGGGCGGACGTGGCAGCCGCGCGTCAACGGGCTGAATCAGGCGGCAGGCAAGCCCGGCACGAGCGACATGCTGTGCGCGTGGATGGACGCGCTGGCGGTGCATCCGCAGAACCCGGACGTGGCGTACGCGGGCGGCGCGACGTGGTGGGACGCCACGGTGTACAAGACCGAGGACGGCGGCTTGAACTGGCGGCGCGTGTTCGCGTTCGGCGAGAAGGGGAACGCCCGCCACGCGTGGATCAATTTCTGGGGGCCCAGCGTCACCTGCCTGACCCTCTCGGCGGCGCACCCCGACACGCTCTATTTCGGCACGTCCGGCTACGTCTACAAGACCGAGGACGGCGGCGCGACATGGCGGCAGCGCTACACGCAGGAGCGCGGGGACGGGCTGATCGGCGGGACGGGTCTGGAGGTGACGTGCCTGCACGGCGTGTTCCCGCATCCGCGTGTCAAAGGGCGCGTGTTCTTCGGCTTTTACGACATCGGCCTGCTGGTCAGCGACGACGGCGGCGCGACGTTCCGGCGGCGCATGGTGGGGATACCGGGCGAATTCGACAACTCGTGCTTCACGGTGGCGTTCGCCGAAGACGACGCCGCGCGGGTGTGGGCGGGGTTCGGCCAGTGGCACAGCAACCGGGGCGTGCTGGCGGAGAGCCGCGACGGCGGGGCGAGCTGGCGAGTGCTTGCCGCGCAGAGCGGCGGGTTTCCGGACGCGCGGCCGCGTTTCCTGATCGCGGAGCGTGACGGGGTTTCCGGGGCGCATCGGCTCTTTTGCGTGGCGGAGGGGCGCGGCGTCTTCGCGAGCGCCGACGGCGGCGCGGCGTGGCAGGCGCGGAGCGGCGGGCTTCCGGTGGAACGGGTAACGTGTCTCGCGCGCGATGCCGAGAACCGCGCGGTGTTCTACGCGGGCGTCGCCTGCAAGGGCGGCGAACCCGGCGCGGTGTTCCGCAGCGACGACCGCTGCGCGACGTGGCGGCAGGTGAGCGTCCCGGAGACGGGGCTGGCGCATGTGCGGCAGGTGGCGGCGAAAGGCGGGCGGGTGTATGTGACCACGCGCGGCGCGATGGTCGGCGGCCGGTATCGCGCGGGCGGCGTGTTCCGCGGCGACGGCGCGGCGTGGCGGCAGGTGTACACCAACCGGTTCTGCGAGGCGGTCGCCATCGACACGCGCGACGCGGGCCGCGTGTACGCGAGCGTGCACGACCACCCGTATCATGACCGTTCCACGGGCGGCGGCGTGATCGTCAGCGCGGACGGCGGGGAGACGTGGCGTTCGCTGACGGACGACTCGCTGACGTGCAAAGGGGTGACGTGGATCGTGCTCGACCCGTTGGAGCCGGAGCGGCTGTGGCTCGGCACGGGCGGCAACGCCGTGTTCACAGGGACGGTTGGGGGTAACTGATAGATACGTTAGTTTCTGCGTGGAGTTACTCCTTTTCAAAAATATTTCTGTAGAAACTTGCCGCATGCGCCTTGACATGCGTTTCTTCAAGGGGTATGGTGCGAGCATACAGTGGTTTGAAGTTTAGAACACTTTGGAATAATTGGTGAGTTACTACGCGCATAAGCCCAGCGAGGAGAATTCGGCAAAGTCAGACTGGCAGAGCCTAAGCCAGCATGCTTTCGCTGTCGCGGTAATTGGGGCTGGATTCAGCAAGGTTTTTTGTGCTCCGATGTGGGGGTATGCGGCAGGGATGTTGCATGATCTTGGCAAAGCGAGGCGACCGTTTCAGGATATGCTTGAGGGAAGACGAGCAAAAAGCGAAGACACACATCACGCCAAATACGGTTCGGCTGTAGCTTTTGCAAACAACTCACTCCCCTTAGCCTTTGTTGTCGCCGGGCATCATGCCGGACTTCACAATATGCACGATCTCAAAGCCATGGTGGACAGAGTGGATGTATCGGATCTAATGCGAGCCGTTTTACCGCAAGACTTCGTGTTTCCCAAAGAGACCGATTTGCCGGTTACTGCTGCTGACGGCGATTTGCTTCCGCTTGAATTCTTTACACGAATCCTCTTTTCGTGCCTCATCGATGCTGATAGGTTGGATTCTGCGTTATGGGAAGAACTCGGCGAGAACACGGTGAATCTGGCAGAAAGTTCTACCCCGCTCGACGCACCCGCACTGCTGGCGCGTATTATCGCCGAACGCGACAGCAAGCGTGATGCTAATCCGTCCAGTCCGATGGCTGATATGCGCAATCGTATTTTCGATGCTTGTGTCCTCTCCGCTGAAAAAGAGAAAGGCTTTTTCTCGCTTACCGTACCGACTGGCGGTGGCAAGACACTTGCGGGCATGGCGTTTGCGCTCGCCCATGCCAAGCGACACAACTTGCGCCGCGTCATCGTGGTCATACCGTATCTCTCCATCATTGAACAGAACGCCGCAGAGTATCGCCGTGTGCTCGATCCCGACAACAAGGGCGTCGTCTTGGAATGCCATTCGTCCGTGAAACCACGCGATAACGACAATGATGAGAGGATCTCGCGACTCGATTTTGTTTCCGAAAACTGGGACGCGCCTGTCATTGTCACCACATCCGTCCAGTTCATCGAGTCGCTCTTCGCCGCCTCGCCCTCCCGTGTCCGCAAGTTGCATAACATAGCCGACTCGGTAGTCATCTTCGACGAGGTGCAGACGCTCCCGACGCACCTGCTAACGCCGGTTCTTTCGGTCTTCCGCGAACTCGCAACGAATTATGGCGTGAGCTTCGTGTTTAGTTCCGCTACGCAACCCGCGTTCCGAAAGTCCCCCAGCCTTCCCGACGGTTTTACAGCTAGCGAAATTCGCGAAATCGCGCCGGAACCCGATGCCGTTTACAAGATTCTCCGCCGTGTAAACTACTCCTTTGAGCCAGATCCGCTAGATTGGGATACTCTTGCCGGTTACCTTGTCGCCGAACCGCAATGTCTTTGTGTTGTAAACCTGACGCGACACGCCCGCGAACTGTGGGACAAACTGAGCGACAGAATCACGGATCCCGGACAGAAGCCTATCCATCTCTCCTCTGCGATGTGCCCCGCGCATCGGCTTGTGGTCATCCGGCGCATTCGCCGCGCCCTCAAGGCCGGCCGTCCCTGCCGTGTCGTGGCCACGCAACTCATCGAAGCGGGTGTGGATGTGGACTTTCCTGCCGTATGGCGCGCGATGGGGCCTCTCGATTCCATCGTGCAGGTAGCAGGCCGGTGTAACCGGGAGGGGAAGCTCGCGAAGTTCGGCACGGTGCATGTCTTTGTGCCGAAAGATAACAAGTTGCCCGGCGGCATCTACAGCACCGCCACCGGACAGGCCGCCGTCACGCTGGCGAAGTTGGCAGACCGAGCCGGCGACGCATTAGCCAATGATCCGTCTATTTTCACGGGTTACTTCTCGGCGCTTTTCCAATTGTCTGACTCCGACCGACACGGCATACAGCACGACCGCGAAGAATTCCATTTCCGCACTGTCGCCGAAAAAGCGGTCGTTATCCAAGACAGCGGAACGCCTGTCGTCATTTCCATGGGATTTGCCCGCCATGTTATCGCCGAAATCCGCAACCGGGCCGAGCATGCCCCGAAGGAACCACGTTTCACCCGGAACGACCTTCGCCGCCTCCAGCGTTACATGGTGAACACCCGCCAACGGGACTTCATATTCCTTCTGCAACATAAAATGCTCGCTCCGCTTCTGCCCAACCTTGAGATCTTTGTGCTGGATTCCGCCCAGTACAACCGCCACTTGGGAATCATCAAACCTGACCAAGCGCCGCCGCTTGAGGACTTCCTGCTATGACTAAAGACAATCGTATTACCCTGCGCGTGTGGGGAGACTTCGCCTGTTTCACACGCCCTGAAATGAAGGTCGAACGTGTCAGCTATCCGGTTATTACACCATCCGCAGCCCGCGGTATCCTCGAAGCCGTCTATTGGGAACCGGAGATGTATTACCTGATTGACACGATCCATGTTGTCAAGCGCGGCGTTTGGTTTTCCGCCCGCCGCAATGAGGTTACTGCTGTTATCAGCGATAAGAGTGCACAGTCTTGGATGAACAGGACGGTCGCGGTCAAACCCATCCAAGCAGGCGGCGGTGCGGCTGACGGAACCCAGCGCAACATGCTTGCCCTACGGGACGTTGAATACTTGATTACCGCCGAAGTCAAGCTGACGCAATTAGCTGACCGCGCCTCATGCAACATCGGCAAATATCTTGCCCAGATCAAGCGTCGCGCCTCTTCCGGTAAATGCTTCCACCGTCCTTGCATGGGGGTTCGTGAATTTGATGCCTTTTTCGACTACGAAGAAGACCCTGTGACCGCTTTTGACCGTCGCAAAGATGAACTTGCCGCCACAGGCACCCCTTTGACCTCGATCAAGTACGAACCGCTGGGTCTGATGCTCTACGATGTGTTTGATTATCGGCTGTTTGAGAAAGGCTTCAAATGGCTCACCCCAGAAGCGATCTCTACCGTCCGCGAGCAGTTTGAGCAAAGCCTGTCGGGGTTGAAGAAAGGCGAAAAGGCCAAGCGAATCAAGGCGTACAATGCCGATCAGTGCCATTTGTTCGCGGGCACAAAAATCACCCCCCGCCCTTCGTTCTTTCAGGCTGAGATCAATAACAACGTCGTTCGCTGCCATCCTGACGATATCCCAATCCTCATTCAGGATGATACGGAGGGCAAATAGACATGCTCCTGAAACACCTCTACGATTACGCGCATTCCCGAAACCTGCTCGCTGATCCCGCATTCGCGCCCAAGGCCGTCCGCTGGATCATTGATCTCGATTCTGAAGGGAATTTAGTCGGGCAAGGGCCTGTTGATACATCAACCGATGGAAAACGGGGCAAGGAGTTCCCCTGTCCGCAAACCACACGTGCCAAGTACGCAGGCGGTGTCTCTGAGTTCCTCGCCGATGGCATCACCGCCTTGTTCGGGCTGGAGGGCGATTGGAAGACCGTTGAGAAGAAGGGTGGCAATGCTGTCTGGCTTGCGGATCGAAACAGGAACAACGCGGCCAAGAAAGATGATTTCTGGCGACACATGGAAGTCTGCGGGAAAACCGGCGCCAACATCGCCGCGTGCAAAGAATACATCGCCAGCATCACCGACAAGCCGTCTTTTCTGCGTCGCGATGGCAACGTCTGGAAAATAACGTCGGCTTCAGGAGTTGAAACCACCCTCGGCCCTGACAATTTCACATTTCGCGTCAACGGCCATCTTCTGCTCGAAGACGATGGCATCCGTGACTGGTGGCGTAAACAGTACGCCGCTGAAGTCATCGCGACAAAGAATAGCGCTGCACGTGGTCTCTGCATCGTCACTGGCCTGGCAGACCAACCAATCGCGCTCACACATGGTGTGAAAATAATGAGCGTGCCGGGCGGACAACCCTCTGGCGCATCACTGGTCTCGTTTGATAAGGGCGCTTTTGGTTCCTACGGTTTTGACCGCAGCCAGAATTGCCCAACTTCAGAAGATGCCGCGACCGCCTACTGTATCGCGCTCAACCACCTTATCAAGGCCGATGACTCTGCGCTCCGAATCGGCTGTACGATTATCTGCTTCTGGGCCGTGAAGACCACATCTGCAGGAGGCCTTTTCGCGTCGCTTCTCAACAAGCCTGACTCGCAGTCCGTTGCCACGTTTATGAAATCACCTTGGGCAGGTATTGAGCGCGGACTCGCCAAGAAAGACCAGTTCATCGCCATCACGCTTAAGGGGTGCTCAGGGCGTGTCGCTGTCAGTCATTGGCTTCAAGAGCCGTTGGATCAGGCTGTCGAGAGCTTCGAGAAGTGGTTCGCCGACCTCGCCCTCCAAGTTCCACCCAAACCTGTGCCGAATACGACGCAGATGACAGCCAACCAAACCGAGTCCAATCCGCTCTCGATCTACCGACTTGCAGGCGCGATGCCTCCCTTGAAGCGCGATAAAGGGGTAATTAAACCTGACATGGACAAACTTCAGTCCGAAGTCCCCTTCCAGCTATACCGTGCTGCGCTGGAAGGCATCGCGCCGTCCACCACGCTTATTACACCCATTCTCAATCAACTTCGTTCCCGTCTGGTCGGAGACGACAAATACAAGCTCATCTATGACCAAAGCCGTTTCGCGCTTCTCAAACTCATTCTCAACCGTAACCGAAAGGAATCCGACATGGAAATCAGGCCACAACTCACCGCCGATACTGACGACCCCGCCTACAACTGCGGGCGTCTGTTGTCGGTTCTCTCCGAAACACAAAAGAAAGCGCATGACTACAAACTCGACGGCGCAGGTGTGGTTGAGCGATATTTCGGCACCGCCAGTGTCTCTCCCGCCAGCGTCTTGCCCCTGCTGATGCGGCTTAATCGCCATCACCTTGACAAGATTCGGAAGTCGCCGAAATGGGGAGGTGATGACAAGTTTCTTGAGGCTTTGATTGACATGCTGTCAGTCAAGTTTAGGCCAAGCGGTGAAAAGCTTCCTCCAAAGTTTCCACGAACCCTGAATCTACAAGAACAAGGCCGTTTTGCCCTCGGTTTCTACCAGCAGCAGGCCGAAGATGCGCGAGCGCGCATAGCAGGAAGAGTTCTGGCATACCTCAAAGAAACTGATCCAACGGCGCATGCTGAGGTTCTTGCTCTGCGAGAGGGCAATCTTCAAGCTTACTATGAGAATGTCAGTCAGCATTATGGTTCCGTCTCCTTTAAGGAATGGTCTGACAAGAAACGGCAAAAGGCGAAGACTTCTTCATCCAACGAATCCGATCTGTTCGACAACGAATAGTTACTCATATCACCTCAAACCACAAAAGGAATCCCACCATGAGCATCCTCACCAACCGTCACGACTTCTTGCTTCTCTTTGAGGTCACAAACGGCAACCCCAACGGCGACCCCGACGCGGGCAACATGCCCCGCATCGACCCCAACACCAACCGCGGCATCGTCACCGATGTCTGCCTAAAACGTAAGATTCGCAATTTCGTTGAACTCTTCCCGCCTGCCCGCGAATCGGATACCTCTAATGGTTTCAAGATTCTCATCAAACAGGGCGCGGTCATCGAGACAGAGCAAAAGCCCGCAATCGCTGCTGCAAAGGACGGGGAGAACAAATCGAGCCTCGCCGGAGCAACGGAAGCGGAAAAGGCGAAGAACTGGCTTTGTCGCGAGTTTTATGATGTACGCACCTTCGGCGGAGTTCTCTCTATAGGTGACGAGATCATGAAGGGGTCGGCTTTCGGTCAGGTGCGCGGCCCCGTGCAGTTCTCCTTCGGCCAGTCCGTCGATCCCATCACCCCGCTTGAAATCTCCATTACCCGTTGTGCGGTTACGGCGGAGAAGGACAAAGGGAAGGAACGTACGATGGGCAACAAGCACATTGTTCCTTACGCGCTCTATGTCGCGAAGGGGTATGTCTCGCCGGCCTTCGCCGAGCGTACGGGTTTCACAGACGCCGATCTTGAACTCTTCTTCAAGGCGCTTTCTAGAATGTTCGAGCACGACCGTTCCGCCGCACGCGGCGAGATGATTGTTCGCGGCATTTATGACTTTGAGCACGTCGGCACGCATGCCGAGGCGACTGACGCGACACAAAAGGCGCAAAACCTAAGCGAAACGCGTCTCGGTTGTGCTCATGCACACAAACTATTTGAGGGCATCAAGATCAACCTCGACGAAGGCAAGACATTCCCTGAAAGTTTCGCCGACTACACAATCGTTAATTCTTGGACGGACGATGTGTTGATATCTAAGGGCGTAAAGCTCCATCTTCGTCACGAGCAGTAATGTACACCGAAGACCAGCTTCTGCCGCTTTCCGCCGTGAGCCAGTATGTTCACTGTCCTCGGCGGTGCGCGTTGATCCACCTCGAACAGGTGTGGTTTGAAAACGTTGTCACCGCCGAGGGGCGTGTGCTCCATGACAAGGTCGATAGCGGCAAGCGTGAGTCTCGGGGGAATTTGAAGATTCTTCGGAGTCTTCGCCTGCGGTCGCTCCGCCTCGGCATCACGGGCGTTGCAGATGTGATCGAACTGCACCGGCTCCCGATATCCGAGGGTGGAGTGCAGGTTCCGGGCATAGCTGGCACGTGGTTGCCGTTCCCCGTGGAGTACAAGCGTGGCGCGTCGAAGGACATCCGCTGCTACGAAGTCCAGCTCTGTGCCCAAGCGCTTTGCCTCGAAGAAATGTTGTCCGTGCATATCCGGGACGGGGCCTTATTCCTCGGAGAAAAACAGCGCCGGGTTGCCGTCACCTTCGACGATGTGCTTCGTGCGGAAACAGAATCCGTCTGCGTTGCGGTTCAAAAATTGTTCGCAGAGGGCGTCACGCCGCCTGCCGACTACAGCAAACGTTGCTCGTCCTGCTCCCTCCTTGAAGCCTGCCTGCCTCACTCCGCAGGAAGTAAAAAATCTGCGAAGCGTTGGCTGGCGAGGCAGCTTGATGAGCTTTGCGGTGACAGTGTGTCGCCGGATACGACCTGTGCGCCGGATACAACCCCGAAGGGAGCGGGACTATGAAGAAATTGCTCAACACGCTCTATGTGACGACACAAGGCACCTACCTGCGCCAAGAGGGGGAAACGGTGGTGGCCTCGCTGGAGCATAAAGACGTCTTGCGGCTGCCGATCCACACGCTCGCAGGGGTCATCTGCTTTGGGCAAGTATCGTGTAGCCCTCCGTTGCTTGGACTTTGTGGCGAGCGCGGGGTGCATGTCAGTTTCCTTACCGAAAGGGGGAAGTTCCTTGCCCGCGTCACAGGGCCGATCTCCGGCAATGTGTTGTTGAGAAGGGAGCAAGTACGGCGGGCAGAAAACCCTGACGCAACGCTCGAAATCGCCCGTAGCTTTGTATTGGGAAAACTGGCCAACTGTCGGACGGTTCTTCAGCGAGCGCAGCGCGATCACGGCCCCAGTGAGACGATAGGCCAGTCGGTGAGAGCGATTGCCGATGTGATCCGGCGTGTCCAGCGGGCGGTCGACATCGATGTGCTGCGCGGGTTGGAGGGGGAGGCCGCCAATCTTTACTTTGACGTTTTTGACGGGATGATTCTTACGCAGCGCGATACATTTTCGATGAAAACGCGGAGTCGGCGTCCGCCACTTGATCCGCTGAATGCAATGCTCTCTTTTCTTTATACGATTTTGGCGCATGACTGTGAGGCCGCGCTTGAGGGGATTGGACTTGACCCGCAAATAGGGTTTCTTCATGCCTTGAGACCCGGGCGTCCCAGCCTTGCACTCGACCTGATGGAGGAGTTCCGGGCTGTCTTGGCTGACCGTGTTGCGCTCTCATTGATCAACCTCAGCCAGATAGACGGAAAGGGGTTTACGACAACAGAATCGGGCGCAGTCGTGATGGACAATGACACGCGGAAGACCGTACTCACGATGTGGCAGAAGAAGAAAAAGGAACAGATCCAACACCCGTTCTTGTTGGAAAAGGTTGAAATCGGACTCCTGCCGCATGTGCAGGCACTTCTGCTTGCGCGATATTTACGAGGGGATCTCGACGCCTATCCACCTTTTCTGATGAAGTGAGGAGCACGTATGCTTGTTTTGGTGAGCTATGATGTGTGCACCATTGATAGCGCAGGGAAAAGACGGCTAAGACATGTCGCCAAGGCGTGTAAAGACTATGGTGTTCGCGTGCAGAACTCGGTTTTCGAGTGCAATGTGGATCAGGCACAGTGGACGGCTTTAAAGGCAAGGCTTTTGGATATTTATGAGGCGGAGTCGGACAGTCTCAGGTTTTATTTTCTAGGGAACAACTACAAACACCGCATCGAGCACCAAGGTGCAAAGCCCTCCGTTGACGTGGAAGACACGATGATACTTTGAGCGCGAACGTGAAGCACACATGATCGGGCCAGAGAGGTTCGCGAAATGGGTAACGTGCTTCCCTGCAATGGGTTGCATTGGGTATACGGTCTCTGACAAGTGAAATCTTGGCTCTCCGCAGGAGGTTCGCGGAATATTCCGCGTTTCCTCCTGCGAGAGAAGGTGTTACAGTAAATGGCGTCGCGCCCCGCACGGGGCGCGTGAATTGAAACAACTGGCCAGTAAATCTGTTGTCCGCTCACGCCCGTCGCGCCCCGCACGGGGCGCGTGAATTGAAACCGCTCACGCCCGCACCCCCTTCAGCCGCTCGTATGTCGCGCCCCGCACGGGGCGCGTGAATTGAAACAACAATTTTTTTTTGCCCCAATCGCTCGCCGCTCGTCGCGCCCCGCACGGGGCGCGTGAATTGAAACATAACTACTAGTTATAGCTGTCAACAATAAAGCGTCGCGCCCCGCACGGGGCGCGTGAATTGAAACAAGTTACTTCGTTCGCCGAGGGAAGCGGCAAGCGTCGCGCCCCGCACGGGGCGCGTGAATTGAAACTGGCAATGGCGCAAAAAGAGGCGGATTTCCTGCTTGTCGCGCCCCGCACGGGGCGCGTGAATTGAAACGCCCTCGGCGGCACCACCCTCATCGCCAAGGCCACGTCGCGCCCCGCACGGGGCGCGTGAATTGAAACACCAAACACGCCAAAATCCTCGCCACCGAGCCGTCGCGCCCCGCACGGGGCGCGTGAATTGAAACGCGCAGCGACCTAACCTTTCCAACTTTACGCGCGTCGCGCCCCGCACGGGGCGCGTGAATTGAAACTGTTTTTTGTTCATTTCTCGCTCCTTTTTTTGAGTCGCGCCCCGCACGGGGCGCGTGAATTGAAACACGCAGAGCGGCGGTAAAGCGAATGAATGATTCAGGTCGCGCCCCGCACGGGGCGCGTGAATTGAAACGCAAATGTCCAGCAGCTTCAGCCGCCGCCGCACAGTCGCGCCCCGCACGGGGCGCGTGAATTGAAACTTTGAGCTTGATTCGCAGATTCCACGCATGTTGGTCGCGCCCCGCACGGGGCGCGTGAATTGAAACCGACCAGACCTTCATGCTGCCAGCCACCTCCGGTCGCGCCCCGCACGGGGCGCGTGAATTGAAACAGGGATCAAAGGCGTAGTCGATGACCCAGCGGGTCGCGCCCCGCACGGGGCGCGTGAATTGAAACGAAAGGCTTGTCGGGTGTGGCGGGGTTGCCGTCGTCGCGCCCCGCACGGGGCGCGTGAATTGAAACAGTTTGCGACGCTGCTGTAGTCCCAGTTGGCGTGTCGCGCCCCGCACGGGGCGCGTGAATTGAAACATCGCGTGTAAGATTACTACACTTCACGCGGAAGTCGCGCCCCGCACGGGGCGCGTGAATTGAAACTTCTGCCCAGCGCCGCAGTATCCCGACAACCCTGTCGCGCCCCGCACGGGGCGCGTGAATTGAAACACTCCTGAGTCGTGGTGGTGGTGGTGGTGGTGGTGTCGCGCCCCGCACGGGGCGCGTGAATTGAAACTGAACCGGTCGAAATCCTCCAGCCGCTGCCGATGTCGCGCCCCGCACGGGGCGCGTGAATTGAAACGATTCGCTGATGTTCACGGCCGGCGGAGTCTGTGTCGCGCCCCGCACGGGGCGCGTGAATTGAAACCAGACTCCTCCGATTTGATCGCCCGCGCCGAAGGTCGCGCCCCGCACGGGGCGCGTGAATTGAAACAATCCCGAAATAATCAACGGGTGTTGAGAACATGGTCGCGCCCCGCACGGGGCGCGTGAATTGAAACTTTCGTGTAGGCCGCAACCATTGCCGCCGCGCAAGTCGCGCCCCGCACGGGGCGCGTGAATTGAAACAATGTGACCTTTTTTTTTCACCATCCGCTACCTGTCGCGCCCCGCACGGGGCGCGTGAATTGAAACATTATCAAACACCGTTTCTCCCTTTTCGTTTCGTCGCGCCCCGCACGGGGCGCGTGAATTGAAACTGATTGCCGCCCGCGTGCGGATATAATCCGCGTGTCGCGCCCCGCACGGGGCGCGTGAATTGAAACACGCGCCGCGCACGCCTCAGGCCGCTCAGCCGCGTCGCGCCCCGCACGGGGCGCGTGAATTGAAACGCCGTCGTACGCGCGGATCGGGCGTGAAGCCCGGTCGCGCCCCGCACGGGGCGCGTGAATTGAAACAAGCGGCTCACGCTCCCCTTTGGTGTCGGGCGCGAGTCGCGCCCCGCACGGGGCGCGTGAATTGAAACTTTATTATATCGTGTGTTAGAGCTTATCAGAAAGTCGCGCCCCGCACGGGGCGCGTGAATTGAAACATTACCCATAATATTTCGACATCCTCCAAAAGCGTCGCGCCCCGCACGGGGCGCGTGAATTGAAACTTGGGGCGTATGCCTGCTATGGGTACCAAGACGTCGCGCCCCGCACGGGGCGCGTGAATTGAAACCACACGATGTACATTGAGGGCATTTCCTAAAAAGGGTCGCGCCCCGCACGGGGCGCGTGAATTGAAACACCGCCCCGCACCGCCCCGGTGCGGACGAGGATGTCGCGCCCCGCACGGGGCGCGTGAATTGAAACAAGGGGAGGAGTAAAAATATTTTAACTTTTTTTTGTCGCGCCCCGCACGGGGCGCGTGAATTGAAACCAGTGCCGATAAATCCATGTGACCGCGTCACGGAGTCGCGCCCCGCACGGGGCGCGTGAATTGAAACAATCTCGATCGCGAGGGGCGCGCTGAACACCCCCGTCGCGCCCCGCACGGGGCGCGTGAATTGAAACACGCTCGCGGCGGTGGGCTCGCTGTTCGACCGCTGTCGCGCCCCGCACGGGGCGCGTGAATTGAAACCGTGAACATCAGCAAATCGACAAACTGATAATCGTCGCGCCCCGCACGGGGCGCGTGAATTGAAACAGTTAGCAAATGTTTGAGGATGCCAGATGCTGAAGTCGCGCCCCGCACGGGGCGCGTGAATTGAAACGAGATCTACATCAATTCCTACGGCGGCAGCGTCTGTCGCGCCCCGCACGGGGCGCGTGAATTGAAACATCAGCGCGGGCGCCCCCGTCCGCGCATACAAAGTCGCGCCCCGCACGGGGCGCGTGAATTGAAACCTTGAGGACGATGTGACGATTGACCTCACGCTGTCGCGCCCCGCACGGGGCGCGTGAATTGAAACGCCTTGAGGTAGTACTTGCGGCCCGTGCGCTCCCGTCGCGCCCCGCACGGGGCGCGTGAATTGAAACAACCCAGTCGCCTATGGCCTCGTCAACATCGGCGTCGCGCCCCGCACGGGGCGCGTGAATTGAAACTTTCAAATGCCGGAAAACAAGCGGCTTGACGATGTCGCGCCCCGCACGGGGCGCGTGAATTGAAACTCAAAAGAATCAGGAGGGTGGAACTGTATTCAGTCGCGCCCCGCACGGGGCGCGTGAATTGAAACAGCAAACCGAAATCCAAAGCCTCGCCCGACTCGTCGCGCCCCGCACGGGGCGCGTGAATTGAAACACGTGACCCACCGGGAAACGGAAAGGGTTGGCGCGCGTCGCGCCCCGCACGGGGCGCGTGAATTGAAACTCCGCGTCTCCGCGCGAGACGATCAGCTCAGACCGGTCGCGCCCCGCACGGGGCGCGTGAATTGAAACCAGCGGGCGAGCGGGCAGCATTTCCATACGCCGTTCTGTCGCGCCCCGCACGGGGCGCGTGAATTGAAACCGCACAAGACGTCGACGGCAGGTTTCTCCGCATGTCGCGCCCCGCACGGGGCGCGTGAATTGAAACGAGATCAAGCCTCAAATCGTTGTGAAGGTGTTACGGTCGCGCCCCGCACGGGGCGCGTGAATTGAAACTTGACGACCACGCGAATTCGCAGTCCGAAAATGAGTCGCGCCCCGCACGGGGCGCGTGAATTGAAACGTCGATGATCGTGTAGGTGCGGATGCCGTCTTCCTCGTCGCGCCCCGCACGGGGCGCGTGAATTGAAACGTTCGGGCGGGATTATAGCAAAGCACAAAAAAGTCGCGCCCCGCACGGGGCGCGTGAATTGAAACCGCAATGAGATCGTGCGGCTCGACCTTTCGCGCCAGTCGCGCCCCGCACGGGGCGCGTGAATTGAAACAGCGCGTCGAACTCTTCCGCCGTGATGCCCTTGTGTCGCGCCCCGCACGGGGCGCGTGAATTGAAACCGCGACGCGCCAGACGGTGAGCGTCTGGTTGCTGTCGCGCCCCGCACGGGGCGCGTGAATTGAAACCGGCCCAGTAGATCTCGCCGTCCTGATCCTTGTGTCGCGCCCCGCACGGGGCGCGTGAATTGAAACTCAGCGGCACGCCGTCCGCCGCGTCGCGCAGCAGGTCGCGCCCCGCACGGGGCGCGTGAATTGAAACCTGATAGCAGTGATTATCGGATCCGGCGCGATGGTGTCGCGCCCCGCACGGGGCGCGTGAATTGAAACTTTGAGCTTTATTCTGAGATTCCACGCATGTTGGTCGCGCCCCGCACGGGGCGCGTGAATTGAAACCAGCATCTGCCGGAAGTTCTCCGGCCCCACCAGTCGCGCCCCGCACGGGGCGCGTGAATTGAAACGTGTGGATCGGCTGGAACCCGAACCCGCCCACCGGGTCGCGCCCCGCACGGGGCGCGTGAATTGAAACAGTTCGTCGGCCCTGACCACCCATCCGGCGGGCGTCGCGCCCCGCACGGGGCGCGTGAATTGAAACTGCAAGACCGATGGGTGCATTGCTGCGCGTACGGGTCGCGCCCCGCACGGGGCGCGTGAATTGAAACCATGAGGCTGAGAGGCTGCGCGAGATGATGGTGTCGCGCCCCGCACGGGGCGCGTGAATTGAAACAACGCAGACGATGATGGGGGACTTCGCCGCCATAATGTCGCGCCCCGCACGGGGCGCGTGAATTGAAACTCGATGATGTACCATTGGTCTGCCGTGACCAGCCGTCGCGCCCCGCACGGGGCGCGTGAATTGAAACATCCACGACATGGAATTTGAGATGAGCGACGGCGTCGCGCCCCGCACGGGGCGCGTGAATTGAAACATGCCAAGATTCTGCTCGGCGCGAAAAATTCAAGTCGCGCCCCGCACGGGGCGCGTGAATTGAAACAGGCGCGACATGAGCGAGGCCGGATCGCTGAAAGTCGCGCCCCGCACGGGGCGCGTGAATTGAAACCTCGATAAATTTGGGGATGATGCGCCCCTGCTGCGTCGCGCCCCGCACGGGGCGCGTGAATTGAAACATATTAGGCAGAGCGCACGGCATTCTTGCTCTATGTCGCGCCCCGCACGGGGCGCGTGAATTGAAACGATGCGTGGAACGCCTCATGGTACACGTCGCCCGTCGCGCCCCGCACGGGGCGCGTGAATTGAAACCGTTAATATCGGCGTGGGCGGCGAGGGGTGCGGGTCGCGCCCCGCACGGGGCGCGTGAATTGAAACAGCTCTGGAGCGAGGATAAGCTGCGCGAGATTAGTCGCGCCCCGCACGGGGCGCGTGAATTGAAACCATCTAGGTATCCGGATCTGAGTCGGCTGAGCTGGGTCGCGCCCCGCACGGGGCGCGTGAATTGAAACCACCGTATCCTCAATCTCCCTGCACCGCGCCCCGAGTCGCGCCCCGCACGGGGCGCGTGAATTGAAACATCGTCCTTTGCACCTGCAACCAGTCCGGAGACGTCGCGCCCCGCACGGGGCGCGTGAATTGAAACTCGATGTCAACCACCACGTCAACCCCGCCCATACCGTCGCGCCCCGCACGGGGCGCGTGAATTGAAACCAGTTCGTGTTGTCCGTGGAATATTGGAGCAGGTCGCGCCCCGCACGGGGCGCGTGAATTGAAACATCCGCCGTCAGGCTGTCGCCCATCATCCCGCGTCGCGCCCCGCACGGGGCGCGTGAATTGAAACCGTAGCAGATCGACCAGATTACAGCGATCTTTGGTCGCGCCCCGCACGGGGCGCGTGAATTGAAACAACCGTAAGGTGGCGGGCACGGCGGGCTTTTTTGTCGCGCCCCGCACGGGGCGCGTGAATTGAAACTTGATGCTATCGGCAACGGTGCTGCTCAAATCCGTCGCGCCCCGCACGGGGCGCGTGAATTGAAACGACTATCAGGTCGTGGCGACAAGGGTTGACGCTGTGTCGCGCCCCGCACGGGGCGCGTGAATTGAAACAATCGGTCCGGAGTCCGGTATCCCGTTTGGGTATGTCGCGCCCCGCACGGGGCGCGTGAATTGAAACTGCGAGGTTGGCGAGGCACTGCCCGCGCGGTACGTCGCGCCCCGCACGGGGCGCGTGAATTGAAACTGGAATGCGACGTGAGGAATCTTAGGGCTCGCTAGTCGCGCCCCGCACGGGGCGCGTGAATTGAAACCCGGCCAGCGGCGCTGAAAGCCCCGCGAAAAGGGTCGCGCCCCGCACGGGGCGCGTGAATTGAAACGGTCGGGGAAGGTGCCCTCACGAGCCGCGCGGAAGTCGCGCCCCGCACGGGGCGCGTGAATTGAAACCAGAGCCACGCGCTCACGCAAGGCTCGTTCCTGCGTCGCGCCCCGCACGGGGCGCGTGAATTGAAACGAATGGTGTTTTGGTTAACAAACAAGGAGGATGACGTCGCGCCCCGCACGGGGCGCGTGAATTGAAACCCGTGGACTGGGTGCCCTCCATCGCCGACGTGCCGTCGCGCCCCGCACGGGGCGCGTGAATTGAAACTCCTGCCACGCCCCCCAGCTCCCGAGCTGCAAGTCGCGCCCCGCACGGGGCGCGTGAATTGAAACGAGACGGAATGGGCCGTGGAAGACATCAAGCCCAGTCGCGCCCCTTGCGGGTGCGCGGGTTGAAACCGCGCTGAAGCAGCGCGGCTACAGCGGGAAGCGTGAATTGAAACCCGCGATGAGGCATCGCGGCTACAGGGCGGGGCGCGTGGATTGAACCTCGGCATCGTCGCGGGGCACTGGGGCGGCAAGTTGTCGTGCCCCTTGCGGGTGCGCTGATGGGGGAAAAGGTGGGGCGTTTCATTGACGGGGACGGTTGGCGGGGTTGGGGCGGTGTGGTAGAATCGGGGCAACAGAAAGGATGTGCGTATGAACGTGATTGAGGCGATCGAGGCGAGGCGGGCGGTGAAGCATTTCGACCCGGAGCATCGGATGACCGAGGCGGAGGTCGGTGAGTTGATGCGGCTGGCGGTGTTGTCGCCGACGGCGTTTAATATCCAGAACTGGCGGTTCGTGCTGGTGCGCGACCCGGAGCTGCGCAAGCAGGTGCGGGCCGTGGCGTGGGATCAGGCGCAGGTGACGGATGCGTCGCTGCTGGTGGTGCTGTGCGCGGATTTGAAGGCGTGGGAGAAGGCGCCGGAGCGGTATTGGGCGGGTGCGCCGCAGCCGGTGCGGGATTATCTGGTGCCTGCCATCGATCAGTATTACCGGGGGCGGGAGTGGGTGCAGCGAGACGAGGGGATGCGTTCGTGCGGGATCGCGGCGCAGACGCTGATGCTGGCGGCGAAGGCGATGGGGTATGACTCGTGCCCGATGGACGGGTTCGATTACGGGGAGGTGGGGCGGCTGCTGAACCTGCCTGCGGATCACGCGGTGGTGATGTTCGTGGCGATCGGCAAGGGGACGCAGGAGGCGTGGCCGAGGCCGGGGCAGTTGCCGCTGGAGGAGGTGGTGGTGGAGAACCGCTTCTGACTCGGGGCGGAGGTCACGGGATGGGGGTGTCGCGGCGGATGGTGAGGCGGTCTTCCCAGCGGGCCTCGTCGGTGGCGGGGTCGTAGACGAGGATGCGGTCTGCGCTGCCGGGGGCAGGCGGCAGGTCGGGCTGCGGGAGTCCTTTGCGGAGTGCGGCGATGAGGCCTGCGGCGGCGGGGGCGGCGGCGAGGTTGCGCCATTCGCGGGGGTCGGTCAGCATGTCGTAGAGTTCCTCGGTGCCGTCGGCGTAGCGGATGTAGCGGTGGCGTTCGGAGCGGACGCTGTGGTTGCCGCGGTTGTGGGTGGTGACGGCGGGGCGTTCGCGGGGAGCGGCGGGGTCGGCGAGCTGGGGGCAGAGGCTGAGGCCTTCGAGTCCGGCGCGGGGCGGCAGGCGGCAGAGCTCGGCGAGGGTGGGGTAGATGTCGAGCAGTTCGGCGGGGCGGGCGCAGCGGGTGCCGCGGGCGATGCCGGGGCCCGCGAAGATGAGGGGGACGCGGGTGGAGCGTTCCCAGAGGGTGTTTTTGCCGGTGATCTCTTTTTCGCCGAGGTGGTAGCCGTGGTCGCCCCAGACGACGATGACGGTGTTGTCGGCGAGTCCGGCGGCTTCGAGGGTGTCGAGGAGGCGGCCGATCTGGGCGTCGACGAAGCTGGTGCAGGCGAGGTAGGAGCGGACGAGGTTGCGGAGCTGGTTGTTCTCGCGTATCCATTTGAGGCGGGGCTCGGGGAGTTCCCAGTGGAGGTACCAGGAGAAGCGCGGGGTGGCGTCGCGTTCGCTGTCGCGCATGGGGGGGAGGACGGAGTCGTCGTCGGGGTAGAGGTCGAACCATTTCTGGGTGGCGTAGCAGGGGACGTGGGGGAGGAAGTAGCCGACGGCGAGGAAGAAGGGGGTGTCTTTGGGCATCTCGCGCAGGCGTTGGGCGGCCCAGTCGGTGATCTTGTAGTCGCCTTTGTCCTCGTC
>Ga0208244_100250_pt1 | contig 62893 bp, 50 predicted proteins | sample SubbioCR12Aug_5A_FD_184828 | JGI IMG/M metagenome (GOLD analysis project Ga0208244, IMG submission 184828) | Serpentinite rock and fluid subsurface biosphere microbial communities from McLaughlin Reserve, California, USA - CR12Aug_5A (SPAdes) | ecosystem: Environmental > Terrestrial > Deep... | reverse complement strand
CCAAAGGCCTGCGTTTCGAGGCTGACGACTTCCTCGCCAACGTCACCCCCTGGGCCTTGGAAACGCTGCTCGGCGAAGCCGCACCGCGCAGGTTACGGGTCGTCACGCATTCCCGTTCCTTAATGTGGGGGGCGTTCGTTGTCCACGCCGGGGTGCGGGCAATGGACATCCCCCAGTCCATCACCCACCATCAGGTGATTGTGGACGTTATCAAACCGCTTGGCGAGGGCAATTCGGCCTTCATCTCGCTCTCGCCGCTGGACGACCCGTCCCGCGCCCCCACCGGAATGCGTGCCGCAATTCTCTCCACCCATGTCCGCGTGCAGGACTGGCAAGGGCTGGACAAAGAAGAATACGCCGAACGCAAAGCGGCCCTGGCTGAAAAAACGCTCAACGCCGCCGAACGCGCCTTGCCGGGTTTCCGCGCCGCCACCGACCTGGCGCTGACCGGCTCCCCGCGCACCTACGAGTTCTACACCCGCCGCCCGCTCGGCATGGTCGGCGGCTTCCCGCAGACCTCGCTCTTGGCCGCGCGCAGTCCGCGGGCCGGCCTGGGCAACCTGTGGCTGGTCGGCGACAGTATTTTCCCCGGCCAATCGACTGCCGGGGTGACGCTCGGTGCGCTGCGAGTGGCGAGTTTGGTGAGCGATAATTGGTAATTCGATATTCCTTATTTGACCTACAAATACCTATATTCAAACAGGAAGAAAAAAACTATGGAAAAAGACATCTTATCCAACTTCTTCGGCAAACTCATGCCCATGTTCCCACCGCGCACCGAAGCGTTCATCAAAAGCGCCACGCGCGAAGACCTGAACCGGGTCAATTTTCGTTACATTTTCACCGTCAACGGCATGACCGAAATCAGCCACATGATTGAAGATGCCATTATCGCCAGCCCCGGCGTTTCAGAAACCCACGTTTCCTTCCAGTATTTCTCGCGCATCGCAGACCAGCAGGAGCGTTACACCCAGGTCGCCCAGGCATCGACTGGCCTGTTCCTTTATGGCGTCCCCGATGTGCCCCTGCCTGATTTTGTCCGCACGACTTCCGTCGAAACCACCGGCACCCCGCTCGAAAATTACTGGTTTGTCATTGCCTACGGCCCCGGCATCCACATGACCCTTCTGGCCGAAGAAATCAACCCCGGCGAACGTCTCAAGGGCGAACCGCGCATGTACGAAGGCTTCTACACGTTTGACCCCAACTTTGCCTACAAAGTCATCACCGTCATGCACAAACTTTTCCCCGCGCAAATCGCCGAACCGACCCTGCCCGAATTGCTGGAATAGGATAGTAATTGGTAATTCGCCATTTCCAAATTGCCACTTACCCAATTGCTATTTGCCCATGACCGCTATCTGGTGGATTCGCCGCGACATCCGTCTTTCCGACAACCCGGCCCTGCACGCCGCGCTCAAGCATGGCGCGGTGGTCCCGGTCTTTATTCTCGACCCGCACCTTTTGGAACGTACCCCTGCCCGGCGGCAGCAATTCCTGCTTAGCGGCCTGCGCGAACTGGATGCTGAACTCCAAAAACGCGGCTCGGGATTGACCATCCGCAAGGGCAAGCCGGAAATCGAACTGCTTAACCTGATTGTCGAAACTGGCGCGCAAGCCATTTACGCCGAGGAAGACTACACCCCCTACGCCCGCGCCCGCGATGAAGAACTCATCCAGTCCCTGCCGTTGACTCTCGTACAGGGGCAAACCATCCACCACCCGGCCTCTGTTCTCAAACCGGACGGCAAACCTTACACCGTTTTCACGCCTTTCAGCAAAACCTGGAAATCCCTGTTGCCCTCCAGCCTGACACCCCTGCCAGCGCCGGGACATTTCCCGCCTGTTCTTCTCCCAAAATCCGTTTCCCCATCCGCTGCCGTATCCGCGCATCCGTGGGCATCCGTTGAAGATTTATTCCCCCCGGGCGAGGCTGAAGCCCAACGCCGCCTTTACCAATTTACTAATTTACCAATTATCAACTACCACAATACCCGCAACCGCCTCGACCTCGACGGGACATCCGCCCTGTCGCCCTACATCCGCTTCGGCATGATTTCCATGCGCCAGGCCGCTGCACAGGCATTGAACGTTGAACATTCAACGTTCAACGAAAAAGGTTCTGAAACCTGGCTCAACGAACTCATCTGGCGCGAATTCTACATCTCAATTCTGTACCACTTTCCACAAGTTGCCACCCACAGTTTCAACCCTGCCCTCGCAAACATCCCCTGGCGGGACGATGAAGCCGACTTCGCGGCCTGGAAGGAAGGCCGCACCGGTGTCCCGGTTGTGGATGCCGCCATGCGCCAACTGCACGAAACCGGCTGGATGCACAACCGCGCGCGCATGATTGTGGCTTCGTTTCTGGTCAAGGATTTGCTGATCAACTGGCAATGGGGCGAACGCTGGTTCATGGACAACCTGCTCGACGGCGACCCGGCCGCCAACAACGGCGGCTGGCAATGGACAGCCGGCACCGGCACCGACGCCGCGCCCTACTTCCGCATCTTCAACCCTGTCCTTCAGTCGGCCAAATTCGACCCGGATGGCAACTATATTCGCAAGTGGGTTCCCGAACTGGCGCATCTCTCCGCGCCCGAAATACACGCACCGTGGGAGAAGGGCATCCACGTCCCTGGCTACCCGGCCAAACCCATCGTTGACCGCGCCGTAGCGCGAGAACGCACGCTGAAAGCCTATTCTCTTTCCAAATCCATGTTTGTCAGTTCCTCGTTCTAATAGCGGATTTTCAAATATGAATAAGAGACAAAGTCCCAAATGGAAAGTTCTTATGATTGGCGGCAGTTCTGGTGTTGGCAAAACAGTAGTTGCCCATAAGCTTGCAAAACACCTATCTATATCCCTTCTGTTGGTGGATGATATAAGAATTGCAATTCAACAAGTTACAACATTTGAAACAAATCCAGAATTACATATTTTTCTCAATTACCAGGCTGAACAATGGAGAAATTCCCAATCGATTTATGATGATTGGATTACCGTTGGCAAGGCAATCGCTAAACCGCTTCAGGCTATTGTTGATCATCATAGAAAAGTCCCTGAGGCAGGCCCAATCATCATCGAAGGTGATGGTATTCTCCCTTTAGCAGGCAACCAAATTTTTGAGCAAAAAGATGTGCGCTCTATCTTTATTGTTGAGAAGAATGAAGAGCAGATTTTAAATAACCTGCGATCTCGCGGACGCGGTTTCAATGATGGCGGCGAATTAGAACAACAAGGTTTTGCCCGTGCAAGTTGGCTATATGGGCAATGGCTCTCGCAAGAAGCAAAGAAGTTGGGATTACCTGTAATTAATTCGCAACCTCAGCAGACTATATTTGAGCGCCTACTTTCCAGCATAAGTAACCAATAAATCCAAAACCCGCCGAAAATCGCGCACAGCGGATGACTTGCCATCGCTAACGCCCTACTCGACATCCAACCAACCTTTCACCTTCCAACCTTAAACATTCAACCTTAAACCTTTAATCAATGCTCACCATCCGCCTCCTCTCACCATCCGACATCACCCCCATCGCCGCCGCCTTTGCCGAGCTGGGCTGGGACAAATCCGCCTCGCAGTATGAGCAATATCGTACCGAGCAGGATGCAGGCCAGCGGGTCGTCCTGGTCGCCTGGGTTAGAGTCCAAAATCTCCCGACGCTGGAATTCGCCGGTTACGTCACCATCTGCTGGCAGTCGCATTATCCAGCCTTCCGCGAACAAAACATCCCTGAAATCATCGATTTCAATGTCTTGCCCAAATTCCGCTGCCAGGGAATCGGCGCGGCGCTGATGGGCGAGGCCGAAAGCCGGGTTGCCGCCGTCAGCCCCGTGGTCGGCCTTGGCGTCGGCATGACGGCCGATTATGGCGCGGCCCAACGCATGTACGCCAAACGCGGCTACATCCCCGATGGGCGGGGGCTGCATTCGCGCGGCCAGCCCATTCAATACGGCCAATCTGTCCCGGTCGATGACGATCTGGTACTCTACTTTACGAAAACTTTTTCTTGATAACTTTCAACCAGGCATATCCGATCTCGATACGCCGCAAAACCGGCGGCTACTCGCCCTTCGACTAACCTTCAACCTTCTAACCTTCAACCTTCTAACCTTCAACCTTCTAACCTTCAACCTTCTAACCTTCAACCTTCTAACCTTCCAACCTGACACCTGAAACATGAAACCTGACACCTCCTCCGACCCCCAAACCGGCCTGGCCGTACTGAAAGCCTTTCTCGCCGAGCGCTCCCCACTTGGCCCGTTGCGCGTCATGGCTGAACGGGTCGGGCGCTTCTTCCAGGTGCCGCTGCCAGGATTCAAACCCTACATCGTCTACGGGCCGGATGCGGTGCGCAAGGTGCTCATCACTGAACGGGACAAGTTCCTATGGCGCAACCACGACCCGGTCACGGACTTGCTCGACCGCGGCCTGCTCGTCACCGACGGCGAGGAGCACGACCGTTACCGCAAACTAATGGAACCACCCCTGCACCCCGGTCAATTGCCGCAACACGCCGAAATGATGCGCGAACAGGCGCGGCGCGTCAGCGCCGGGTGGCAGGACGGCCAGACGGTCGATATGCTGATCGAAGGCCGCAAAATAGCTCTGCTCATCATCCTCCAGGCCCTTTTCAGCCGTGACGCCTGGGAAGACCTGCCGCGCATCTGGACACCGATACTGAAAGCCATCGACTACATCTCCCCCGGCGCATGGATTCTGTGGCGCAACATCCCACGTTCCGGTTACAAAAAGCATCTGAAAACACTCGATGCCTACCTGTATGAAATCATCGCAGAACGGCGAAAGGCGATACTCGATATACGTTATTCGAACACCGAGTCATCGAAGGTCGAATATTCGAATACTCGAAGTTCGAATAACGACTTACTCCAACACTTAATCGACGCCGGGCTTTCCGACAAAATCATCCGCGACCAGATGCTGACCATGCTGATTGCCGGGCACGACACCTCCACCGCCCTGCTGGCCTGGGTCTTTGCCCTGCTCGGCCAACATCCGGAAGTCCACGCCCGCCTCGTCCGAGACTTGGAAGAAAGCGAACCCGGCCAAAACCCGCCCCTGCTCGACCAGGTCATCAAGGAAACCCTGCGCCTGTACCCGCCCATCCACATCGGCAACCGCATGGTCGCAGAAGATGTGACCTTTGGCGAGGGCGAAACCATTCCGGCGGGCTCGCGCATGTTCTACTCCATCTACCTGACCCAGCGCGACCCGGCCATCTGGGAAAACCCCGACCAGTTCCAGCCCGAACGCTTCGCACGAGGCCGAACCCCGCTAGGGAGCACGGGACAGGCAACACCCCCCACCCTTGCGCCGCCCGCCACCGTTCGTGCCGCGAGCACGCCGGTGCGAGACGGCAGGGCAGGTGTGAGTTACATCCCCTTTGGCGGCGGCCCGCGCGCCTGCATCGGCGCCGCCTTCGGCCAGGCCGAAGCGCGGATTATCCTCACCTATATGCTGCAAAACTTCGACTTTCAGCCCCTCAACCCGCACGAAATCCACCCGCACATGGGCGCAACTCTTGAACCTCGTCCTGGGGTATTGATGAAAGTCGCCCGCCGCAATCACACAATCACAAATCAACCAATCACAAAATCGCCATGACCTACTTCGCGTTCCTCGCCTACTTTGTACTTATCCCCATCCTCGTCCTGCTATTCATCACCTGGCTGGACAAGCGCGCCGGACACCCGACCCCCGGCTTCGACGCCAAAAAAGTGCCACTCATCATTGCCGTGCATGTCATCATTGCGCTGCTCTACACCACCCCCTGGGACAACTACCTGGTCGCCACCGGCGTCTGGTACTACAACCCCAACCTGGTGACCGGCATCGTCATCGGCTATGTGCCCATCGAAGAATACACCTTCTTCATCGTTGAAACCATAATGGTCGGCCTGTGGTGGTGGATGCTGGCAAAACGCCTGACCTTGCCTGCCCCGGAAACCTTCCAGCGAAACCGGAAACTGGTCAGCTGGTCCACCGGGACACTTATCGCCGTCTGGGCCTTTTTCACCTTCCAATTCTTCTTCGCTGGCGACGAGTGGAACTACCTTGGCATCATCTTCTTCTGGGCGCTGCCGCCCATCATCCCCCAATTCCTGTTTGGTGCAGATATTCTCTGGCACTACCGCAAACTGGTCTTCTGGGCCATCTTCGTCCCCGGCCTGTACCTGTCGCTGACCGACATCGTCGCCCTGAATGCCACCACCTGGCAAATCTCCAAAGACCAGACGCTGGGCATCAACTTCTTCGGCATCCTGCCCATCGAAGAAGTCGCCTTCTTCTTCATCACCTGCACTCTGATCGGCTTCGGCATGACCCTGATGCTCTCCAACCTCGGTTGGCAGCGCTTCACCGCCTGGAAAGTGCGCGGCTTCAAAGGCCTACCCTAACCCTAGCAGATAGCAACCGGACAACCGGACAACCATCGGAGAATTTAAGCAATGCCACTTAAAGCCTTTGAGAAACACCAATATCTCAACCTGGAAACCTTCCGCAAAAACGGACAAGGCGTCAAAACCCCGGTCTGGTTCGCGCAGGAGGGCGACGCGCTCTACATCTGGACCCAGGCCAACTCCGGCAAAGCCAAACGCGTCCGCCGCGAGACGCCTGTCAGCGTTAACATCGCGCCTTGTCGCGGAGACGGCCACTTGCTCGGCGAATGGGTTCCCGCCCACGCCACCCGTGGCGATTCGCCCGAAGCGGTTGAGCATGTCCGCAAATTGATGGTGGCCAAATACGGCCTGATGTTCCACGCCTTCGCCCTGACGGGGAAACTCAGGAAAGCAACAAACACCACCCTAAAAATCACAGCAGAATAAAAAAAAACAGGTCAGGAAATCCCGACCTGTTTCACCGAACACTGGCTACTGCCTACTGCTCCCCGGACACTGAATCCGGCGCTTCACTGACCACATACAGCGGACGCCCCTTGACCTCGTCATAAATGCGCCCGATGTACTCACCCAGGATTCCGAGCGAAATCAACTGCACCCCACCCAGAAACAGGACAGAAATCAGGGTCGTGGTCTGGCCCTCAAAGAAATGCGACCCCACCAGGCGCAGCACAGCCACAACCGGGATAGCCAGGATTGCCAGCCCGGCGGCGATGAAACCGAAATAAGTTGCCACTTGCAGCGGGAAATACGAAAAACCGGTAATCGCATTCAGCGCCAGGCGCACCATCTTTTTGAAGGGGTACTTCGTCACGCCGGCCACCCGCGCCGCGCGCTTATACCCCACCCCAACCTGCTTGAACCCAATCCACGAAGACATACCGCGCAGAAAGCGGTGGCGTTCGCGCATCGAATTCATCACGTCGACCACCTTGCGGTCAATCAGGCGAAAATCCCCCGTATCGAGCGGAATTTTGACATCGGTAATGCGGTAAATCAGGCGGTAGAACATCGAGGCCGTGAACAATTTGAACCAACTCTCGCCCTCGCGCTCAGAGCGCACCGCATAAACCACCTCGTAACCTTCCTTCCACTTTTCAGCCAGTTCAAGGATGACTTCAGGCGGGTCTTGCAGGTCGGCATCGATGACCACGATTGCCTTGCCGCGAGAATAATCCAACCCGGCGGTAACAGCAATCTGGTGGCCGAAATTGCGCGCAAAAATAATCGGACGCACACGCGGATCGCCTGCCGCCAGTTCTCGGATGCGCTCGGTCGAGCCGTCGCTCGAACCGTCATCGACCAGGATGAGTTCCCAGTCCTCGCCTGTCGAATCCATCACCTGGCTCACCCGCTTCCAGAGCGCGGGAATATTCTCGAATTCGTTGTATATCGGGGCGATGATTGAATAAGTGATGGACATGGATTAATTCCTATTCTGTTTTTTTATTGGGCGGCGGCGCAAAAGCCTGCCAGGAAAGCGCTCATCAGGCTGGCGAAAACGCTCTACAAAAGGAATTTCCTTCCCGAAAGGCGGCCTGCCAAGCACCTTGCGAATCAGGTAATTAAAAATGATGACGCTCGAAGCCAACACCGGCACAACCAGCAGCGCGCCAAGGATACCGTTCAAAATTGTGGCCACCAGGATGACCACAAAAATCAGCCCCTCATTCATGTGGACGCTGCGGCCCATAATCACCGGCCTGAGCCACATATTTTTTAAGTTTATGAGCACAAAATAAACGATAAACACAATCAGCGTCACCCATGCATTCGAAAGCGGAATCCAGGTCGAACCTTCGAGCAGGGCCACCCCCATCGCCAGGGCGACGGCCAGAATCGGCCCCAGGTCGGGTACCAGGGTAAACAGGCCCGCAATCACCCCCAACACAAGCGCGCCTGGAATGCCCAAGATGTACCAGGCAATTGTAAAAATAACACCGACCAGAAACATCAGCAAAATCTGGCCGCGCAGGTACGCCAACCAGACCGCGCGCACCTGCCTGTAAAGAATCTGCGCTTCCTCGCGCGCCGAAGGAGGCGCCAGGTCGAGCAGCCAGTCGCGCATATCCGGCCAATAGGCCAGGAACAGGTACACCGTCACAACGATAACCAGCACCCAAATCGTCCCGCGCGAAGTCGATTCGATAATCCAAAACGCATCTTCGGGCAGGGGCGTAATCAAAAACGACTGCAAACCGCCCAGCGACTGACCGACCTCGCTCAAATCGAAACTCATGCCCATAAACGCGAGCGGCTCTGCCAGCCTCTCCTGAAACTCGCCCAACAGATTGAACAAATCGCGTCCCACCCCCGCCAGCTCGTCGAGGAAAAAGGGCGTTACCGTCGCCGGGACAGCGAACAAAAGCACCAGGGCCGTAAAATACACAATCGTCACTGCCGCGTGGCGCGAAAGACGGGTCTTTTCGGCCAGATAAACCGCAGCCGGGTTAAACAGGTAAGCGATAAAAGCCGAAATCACCAGCGGCTGAATGGCCTCGCGCGCATAATACACAAAGCCCGCCAGCGCGGCCAGCAAAAGCAACCCCACCATATAGCGAAAAGATGGACGCCACTCGTTCATAGATGTTTTTTGACAGACTCCAGGTCAGGTTGGATAACAGGCGCGGCCTGCACCGAGCGCATCGCCGCACCGACGTCTTTCAGCCCGCTGCCGGTATTGACCACCAAAACGGGCGCGCCCGGTTCGAGAATCCCCCGGGCCTGGGCCGCCGTCAAACCGGCATAGACCGTCGCCCCGGCGGGTTCGGCAAAGACCCCCACCCCGCCCAATTCCGCGATGGCCGCCAGAATCTCGGCGTCTGAGACGGTGATATACGTTCCGCCGGTTTCACGCGCCGCCCGCACCGCCCGCACCCCGTCACGCGGTAAATCGACGCTGATGCTGTCGGCCAGGGTGCTTGCTTTCACCGGGACTATCTTCTCATCCCCTGCTTTGAAGGCATTGGCAATCGCCGCCGACCCCTCGGCCTGCACGCCGATAATGCGCGGAATACGCTCCAGCCAGCCGAGGGCATGCAAATCCTTGAATCCCTTATGGATGCCAGAGATGATGTTGCCGTCGCCAACCGAGACGAAAATCGTCAGGCGCGGCTGGTTAAGCGGCACGGTCAAATCGCCGGTTGAGCGGCGACTGACAATGCCCAGTTCGCGGTGCATAAACTCCCAAATTTCAAAGGCGGCGGTCTTTTTGCCTTCCAGCGTAAAAGGGTTGTAGCCGGTGTTGCGGCAGTACCAACCAAACTCGTCGGCGGCTTTGACAGTCAAATCGAAAGCGTCGTCGTAAGTGCCGTCGACCAGCAGGACTTTCGCGCCAAAAACCAGCAGCTGCGCCACCTTGGCGGGCGGGGCCGTCTTGGGGGCAAAGATGACCGCCTTCTGGCCGACCGCCGCCGCCATACCGGCCAGCGCGGCCCCGGCGTTGCCCGTCGAAGCGGTCACAACCACCTCGGCGGCGATTTCCTGGGCCCGGGCCACCACCACCGCCGAAGCGCGGTCTTTGAACGAGGCCGTCGGGTTGCGCGATTCATCCTTGAGCCACAGGTGTTCGAGACCAAGTTTTTTCGCCAGCCGGGGCAGGGAAATGACCGGGGTCCCGCCGGCCAGGCTGAGGGGAGTCTGTTCCGCGCCCTTCGGAAAAGCAACCGGTATCAGCGGCAGGTAACGCCAAAGACCGGCATCATCCCTGCACAGGAAATCATCCGGCTGATATTTTTTCTTGATGGCGTCGAAATCGAGCACCACATCGAGGTTGCCGCCGCAAGGGCAAGTGTAAGTCACCTGGCCGGGCAGGTATTCTGTGTTGCACAGGGAACAACGATAACCGACGAATTTGTTCATGGGATGGCCCTTTATTGAGGGGGTATTATACCCTTGCCGTTCACGAATACTAAAAAATGCCCCGCATTGCTGCGGGGCATTGCATCCATTTATTTACCGGTTCAGGCTTTTCTGTCTTCTTCCACTTCGCCGGTTTCTTCGAGTTCAACAGGCTCGTTGGCTACAGGCGCGGGGGCTTCATCCACTTCCGGCAGGGCCGCTTTGCCCTTTTTCTTGCCACTGCCCAGGTCAATGCCGAACAGTTTCAGGATGGGCACGATAGGCAGGTCACCAACGACACGGAAGTTGGCGTCCTGGCGCAGCTGGTCGAGGCTGGTGGTTAGATCTTCCTTGCCAGAGATAACCGGGGCCAGGCGCTCGACAAGGTCACCGACTTTCAGGCTCGAAAAAACGCGCGGGTTGACATCCGACATGACCTGCTGGATGTAGGGCCGAAAACCGTCCAGATTATCGCGCACCCAGTTGACGGTGGTGTTTTCGGCCTCGTCAACTTCTGCGCTGCTGACTCCGTTGGCGTTGATGATGCGCCCGATGAGCGGCACTTCCTCGCCCAGCAGGTTAATGCCCTGCGAGAAACTCATCAGGTCGGTGATGATTTTGCCGGTCTGCCCGCCATTGCCGTAAATGTGAACCTTGACGCCTGGCGCCATGGCCATGAAGGCTTCTTTGTAGGCTTCAACTTGCAGGGTGGCCAGCCGTTCGCGGTGGGCGTGTTCGAGTTTCATTTTTTCGATTTCGACCAGCACCGGGGCCTTTTGGTACAGGTCGACCAGTTTTTGCTGGGCAGTGATTTCGACATCTTTCAGCCGCTGGATGCGCTCGGCCTCGACTTCAGCCTGGGCGCGGGCGACTTCAGCCTGGGCCAGGCCTTCGGCGCGGTTGACGACAACCTGTTTCTCAGACACCTGCACGCGGGCGGCTTCGACTTCGGCTTCGGCCAGGCCCTGGGCCGCCGATTCGGCGCGGGTGGCCTCAGCGCGGATTTTGGCAGCCTTGGCGCGTTTTTCGGTGGCGGTCGCTTCGGCTTCGGCCTTGACCAGTTCGGCCTTGGTCTGGGCTTCGGTGCGCATCTGCAAGGCGCGGGCTTCGGCCTCAGCCTCGACCTTCATCGATTCGCCCAGTTTGTTGGCGTCGACCAGAGCGATTTCCTTGGCGCGTTCGGCGGCGGCCAGTTCCTCGGCGCGCAGGCGCTCGGCTTCAGCCTGGGTGCGTTCGGCGGCGCGCTCAATCTGGCGCACCTGCTCCATCGCCATGCGCTCGGCTTCGGCTTTGGTTTCGGCCAGTTTGATGGCCGCGTTTTTCTGCTGTTCGAGGGCGCGCAGTTCGGCATCGCGTTCCTTCTTGATGCGCGCCAGGGTGGCTTCCTTCTCCGCTTCGGCCTGGCCGAGGGTCTGGCCCAGTTGCACTTTGGCAATGTCAGTCTCATGCGAGGCCGTCGCGGCAGATTTTGCCAGTTCCAGTTGTTTGACTTCCAGTTCGTGGCGGCGAATCGCCAGGGCTTCCTGCTGCGAGAGGGTCGCCGTTTCGACTTCCTGCTCGGCATCCAACCGCTCGGCGGCCAGTTTCTTCTCGGTCAGCGCGCGGATTTCAGCCTCGGTGCGCTCACGCACCTGGTCGTCCTGGAGTTCCTGAACCTGCTCTTTGTTCGTGGCAATGCTGGTCTCTTTCGAGATGCGCGATTCAGCCTGTTCGACCAGTTTGTGGTAAGCCATGCCCTCCAGTTGGGTGACAGTCAGCAGCGCCAGGTCGTAGCCCAGTTCGGAGAGGATGTTGTTGACCTTGGGAAAGGCGATTTCGGCCAGTTTTTGACGGCTGGCAATGATGTCGTTCAGGCCCATCGATGCGGCGGCGGCAATCAACTCCGCTGTGCCAACCTCGGTGATGGTATTAATCAGGCCGCCGGTATCAAGGCCGACGCGCTGGGCGGCGACATCCGCTTTTTCGGGGTTGAGCTTGGCAACTGCGTGCGCCCACAACCGGAAACTGACTTTGCTGTTGTCGAGCGCTTCGACGCCTTCGTCATTGTTGCCGCGAATCGGGACAGTGAAACTGATGGTCTTGAGTTTAATGACCTGGGTGAGTGGATTCAACCAGTAACGCGAGGGGCGCGAGGCGCTCTGCCCGAAGACCTTGCGGTCGTTGGACATGGCCGCGATGTGCAAACCATCCCCGACGACGACGTGAATTTCATCGGGCGGGACGATAATCCTGCGCCCAAAACCAAACACGTTGCGGGTGCGGTCGGCCTGGGTGCGCAGCGCGGAAACGCTGGTATTGAACTCTTCCAACTGCTGTTCCGACTTGCGCCGGGCAGACAGGGTCTGCTCGGTTTGCGGGGCATCATTCCTTTGCTTGTTGTCCATCGTTGCTCCTTTTTTGGGAAAAATGTCACCGCCAGGCAATGGCCGTTTTTGACCGGTGTTTGGGCGGTTGTTTATACAGATATTCGTAAATTAGGGAGAAAAGTTTCAGATTACGGGGGTTTCTGGATAAAACTTGTTTCCTCTTCGGTTTTAGGGTTGGTAGCGTATCCAGGCATCATTTGAGATGAACCATATTGCGCCATCAGGGGCAGCAAAGGCCTTATCTGGAACGATACCGTTTAATTGTTCTGTGTATTCTTTCCAATTCTCCCCATCAAAATGCCAAAGGCTGTTGTCGTTTTGGTCTAACAGCCAAATTGCATCGTCGGGCGCACTCACTAATAACCTGGGTAATTTAGGGGTTATAGAATGAACTTCCCATTTTTTGCCATTATGCTTAAGTAAAAATGTGCGGTTATCGCTCATGTATGAACACCAAAGTGTGCTCCCCTGGCCTTTCAGTATCTGCATAGATCTATGCTGTGGATAAAATGCTCCCAAGTTTGTCCATTCTTTTGTAGTTTCATCATACATGTACATTTCTGTTGGAAATCTTTGCACATGACTAAAAGAAACCCACACTTTTCCGTTTACCAGCGCCCCTATGGAAAAGCGGCCAATGATAGGTGATGTATTCCCATCGTTAATGCGAATAGGTTGTACAGTATTTAACCAACCCGAATTTTCATAAAACAACTGGTTGGGGTCGACATGAGAGATGAAGCCTCCTTTCCCCACCAGCCAAATCGAATCGTCAGGCGCAAAGTCAAAGTCTTCAATTTCTCCTTCAATCTCATACTGAATAGGATTACGTCCTGGTTGAAACCGCCATAAAAAGTGCGGAGAAGAAATCGCCCACACTTCCCCAGCACGGTTAATTTTGATATTCCTATACTCCCAAAAAAACATTGACATAGTTTCATCCGGAAACAGTTGCACTAGTTCATTACCATTAAAATAGGATGGCCCATTTCTTTCCCATAACCACATGTTTCCATTTGGCGCAAAGCCAATCACATCAGAAGATTTGATAAAAGACTCTATGAGGTTGTTTTCCTCTACCTGTATGACCATTTTTTTAAACTCCCCGTCTTTATACAAACCTATACCCTTCCCATCAAATAAGAGCCAACCAGCAGTCGTCCAAGTCCTCATATGAAAATCACTGGTTTCTTCATTACCCAAGTCCGGATATGTTCCTTCAGCGACACTTCTTGTAGAGCCGTCTGGATAAACCGTAAATATTTTTTCTCCATCAGGGGAGGATACTCTGGCTATTATGCTGGTGTTGTCATCCAAAGAATATGCTCCCAAAACCTGGTAAATGAAGAGATTATCGGGAAACACAATAGGCCAATAGGTTTCTCCATCACTTAATAAAATCATGGTCTGGAAGATAAAATAGGCCTTGCCATGATTTGCCGAAAGAATGTGTCTCGCGCCAGACAGGTTCGGATATTCACTCCACTGCTTACCATCAAACCTGTATATTTTATTGAAACCTTCCTCCGTTCCTTTGACCCACAAAAAGTTTTTGGTAGAACCAGCCAACACTACAGGATAAAGAATTTTTTCAGGTATATTTTTAAATTCGTTCCAGTTATTGCTTTCATAAAAGAAAGCTCGTTTTTCTTGCACGCTGTGCAGCCACAATGAATCTGCGGTTTTAGTGAAAAATGAGAGAGGCATTTCAGTTAGCTTCTGCTCAGACCAATGACCGCCATCAAATACGACAACTCTCCCATCATTCAAGGCAAACCAAATTTTCCCATCAAAAGCAGCCCAGTCATTTACGCCTTCTGGAAAGCCATCCTCCAAAGCAAAATTTTCCATTTTCCCACTGGTAATTTCCCAGCGATAAGCACCCTGTGAATGGCGAGCCCAAATATAGCCATCAGGGTCATATAGTGTAGTTGTAATAGAAGGGGACGCCAGAAATGTTGTCCAGCCCGGTTTCATGCCTGGCCAGGATTCTATTACTTCTTGTGCTACAGAAGGTGTTGGCCTTGGAGGTGGCATGGTTGCCGTTGCTTCAGGGATTGCCGAAGGCTGAAACGCTATTTCTGGCTCTACCGGCGTAGAGACGGGCATTCCAGACCTACAAGCACCGAGAACAAAAACCAGTAAGATGGCAATCAAAGTTTTTGTCTTCACATTAATTTCTCCTAAATCAAAACCAGATGCTCCGTTCAGTTTTGAACGGAGCATCTTAATCATATCATTTCTTTCATGAAACGAGATATTATCCCGCACCACGCATCGCCCAGAGCAGCTTCTCCTGGTCGACCGGCAGGGTGTCGAAGCGCACGCCGACTGCGTTGTAGATGGCATTGGTGATGGCGGGCGGGGTCGGGATGAGCACAATCTCGCCGACACCCTTCGCACCGTAGGGGCCGTCCTTGGCCGGGTCTTCGACGACGATGGAAGTAATTTCAGGCGTGTGCACAATCGAGGGGATGCGGTAACGCGACATGCGGTCAGTGACGACCTGGCCTTCTTTGGTGATGAAGTTTTCAAGCAAGGCATGCCCGACCCCCATCACCACGCCGCCCTCCACCTGCCCACGCAGGCCAAGCGGATTGATGGCGTGACCGACATCGTTGGCGGCGATGACATGAACGACGCGCACTTCACCGGTCAGGGTGTTGACTTCCACTTCGGCGGCCTGCGAGGCGAACGAGAAGGCGATGTGCATGTCGCCAGGCGAGCCGAGCGGGGTTGTGGCCGGGGCATGGTAATCGTACAGCACACGCGGGTCTTTTCCGGCGGCTTTCATCTCGCTGTAGACTTCCTGCATGCTCAGCGAATGGCCATTGACGCGCACCCTGCCCGCCTCGAAGCGGATATTATCGGGCGGCTGGTCGTATTTCTCGGCCAGCGTCGCCGTGATGGCCTCGCGCAGGGTCTTGGCCGCCAGCCTTGAAGCGTTGCCGGTGACGTACGTCTGGCGCGAGGCGGTGGTCGGGCCGCCGTTGGGCGTCAGGTCGGTATCCATGACCAGCACCCTGACCTGTTCCGCCGGGAGGGACAGTTCCTCGGCCACAATCATGCGCATGACCGTCACCAGCCCCTGCCCCAGCTCAGCGGACGAAGAGCGCACCTCGAACAGGCCATCCTCATACAGTTCGACTTCGGCCCCGGCGCAATCGTCCGCGCCGCCGCCCAGGCCGGTGTTCTTGAAAGCCGAGGCAAAACCCCAGGCGCGGACGAGGTGCTCGGCTCCGGGCACAGGCCGCGCCTTGAAGAGGTCGATATTCGGGGATTCGTTATTCGATACTTCGTTATTCGAGTATTCGACGTTCGAATTTTCGAATAACGAAGTATCGCTCCCCGCCAACCGCTTCATCTCCGCTTCAACCTTGTCAATACACTCCACCAGCCCCGCACTTTCGCGCATAATTTGCCCGGTGCTGGTGTCGTCGCCGACGCGCAGGGCATTCTTGCGGCGCAATTCGATTCTGTCGATACCGAGTTGTTCGGCCAGCATGTCGAGTACAGTCTCAATCGCGAAGGCCGATTGCAGCACGCCAAACCCGCGGAACGCGCCTGCCGGGGGGTTGTTGGTGTACATCGCGTAACAGTCGGCATGCACGTGCGGAATTTTATACGGCCCCGCCGAGTGGGTCGTGGCGCGGGTCAGCACCTTCTCACCCAGCGAAGCATACGCGCCGGTGTCCCCATACAGTTCGGTCTTGGCGGCCAGGAGCGTGCCGTCCTTCTTCGCGCCGAGTTTGACCTTGATTTGGGTCGCATGGCGCTTGGGATGCACCAGCAAGCTCTCATGACGGTCGAAGAGCAGTTTCACGGGCCGCCCGGTAACATTCGCCAGCAACGCGGCATGGATTTGCCCGGCAATGTCCTCCTTGCCGCCAAACCCGCCACCCATCAACTGGCCGAGGATGCGCACACGCTTCTCCTCCCAGCCCAGGGCGCGGGCGACTTGCGTCCGGTCCTGGTACGGAATTTGTGAGCCGACGTAAATCAACATCCTGTCACCCTCGGGCACCGCTATACTGCACTCCGGCTCGATGAACAGGTGGTCGTGGGCCGGGGTGTGGAAGGTGTGTTCCAGCACGATGTCCGATTCGGCGAAGCCAATCTCCGGGTCGCCCTTGCGCACCTTGATATGTTTGAGCAGGTTGCCCTTCTCGTGGATTTGCGGCTGGCCTTCCTGCCGCGCCTGCACCGCATCACTGACAACCGGCTGGAGGTCGAATTCGACCTCGATAAGTTCGACAGCCGCTTTGGCAATTTCATGCGTCTCGGCGGCCACAATCGCAATCGCGTCGCCGACATAGCGGATGCGCTCGTCAATGCCAACCATCACCGGCCAGTCGAGCGTCACCAGCCCGTGAATGTTCTCGCCGGGCACGTCTTCAGCGGTCAGCACGGCCACAACACCCGGCAGTTCGCGGGCTTTGTCGGTTACGATTTTGCGGACAAAAGCGTGCGGCACGCCCGCGCGTTTTACCGATGCGAAAAGCATATTCTCGAAAACCAGGTCGTCGGTGTAGAGCGCGCTACCCGTCACCTTTTCCACGCCATCCGGACGGGTTTTCAACGTCCCGACCGTTTGCCCTTCGGTGGCTGAGGGCGGAACCTGCGGTTCTGCGACCGCCTGGCCCGTCTGGAGAGATTCGGCAGCCGCCAGGATGGCGTTTTCAATCGTCGGGTAGCCCGCACAGCGGCACAGGGTATCCTTCAAAGCATGGCGGATATCTGCCGAAGTCGGGTTGGGGGTTTTCTCCAGCAGGGCATACGAAGTCATAATCTGCCCGGGGATGCAGAACCCGCACTGCACCGCGCCGTGCTTGATGAAGGCATCTTGCAGGGGGTGTAACTTGTCAGGTTTGGCAAGTCCTTCGATGGTGGTAATCGTCTTGCCATCGGCCCGTTCAGCGGGGGTCGAGCAGGACAGCACCGGCTCACCATCCACGATGACGGTGCAGGCGCCGCACTCGGCCTCGTTGCAGCCGATTTTGGTGCCGGTTAGTTTGAGCCGATTGCGCAACAAATCCGCCAGCGTTTCGCCGGGAATGGGGGCAAGTTGGTAATTCTGTCCGTTTACGGTTAAAGAAATTTGTGTTCTTTTCATAGGGATAATCCTTTTGGAGTCGAAAATCTCCTGATTTTCGACATCCAACGTCAGGAGACGTTGGACTCCAGCTTATTTCGCCCGTTCCCAGGCGGCGGATAAGGCGTTCTTCAATAAAACAACCACCAGCTCGCGGCGATATTCGGCGGTGGCGCGGGCCGGGCTGGTGCGGAATTTGGCCTCAGCCAATAGGGTTTCCTGCGCCCCGGCAATCGTTTCATCAGAGAAGGTTTTGCCGGTCAGGTAGGCATCGGTCTGGTGGGCGCGGAAAGGGGTCGGGCCAGCCGGGCCAACAGCAATCCGCACAGCGCGGATGACCTGGCCATCGCGCTCGACCCAGGCGGCCAGGTTCAAAATCGGCAGGGCAATGCCCTGGGCGCGCATGATGCGGCAAAAGGCCGAGGCCTGGTGCGCTTTTCTCAGTGGCACATAAAAGCCAACCAGAATCTCGTCCGCTTGCAGGCTGGATTTACCCGGGCCGAGAAAAATTTCGTTTAACGGCAGCAGGCGGCGGCCCGAGGGCGAAGCGACTTCCACCCGGGCATCCAGCGCCAACAGGCCGATAGTCCCATCCGCGGCGGGCAGGGCGTGGGCCACATTCCCGCCCAGCGTGGCCGAGTTGCGCACCTGCGGTCCGCCAATCAACCCACACGATTCGACCAGTGATTGGGCATGCTCGCGCACCAGCACCGATTCGACAATGCGGTTGTGCGGCACGCCCGCCCCGATGAACAACATCTCGCCGCGAATTTCGAGGGCGTGCAGTTCGAGGATGCTGGTCAGGTCGACCAGCGTATGCACCGGGGAATGGTTGCCCTGTTGCAAATCGAGCATTAAATCGGTTCCGCCCGCGATGGGAATCGCGGGTGCAGGGGAGGAGGCCAAGGCCTCCACGGCTTCTTGTACAGTCTGGGGATGAAGATATTCTTTCCAGAGACTCATAGGGTCGGCTCCTTGTGGGACGGGCGGCGGCACTTTTCGAGAGTCTCGCTCACGCCGCCGGGATTATCCCCGGACGACCGCCGAACCAATGTTGGGACTGGATAGGTTGTTAATTTGCGATGTTCTATCTATTGTACCGTCCACAGGGTGCTAATACAAGTTACAAATGTCATCCTGCGCCAAAACAAAAGGCAAAACCGCCCCTGATGCAGCGATTTTGCCTGATTTGCCAAAACTTCAAGGCCGCTAACCCGTGACCAACTCTTTCATCTGCTCGACATAAGCCAGGCTTTGGTGACGGAAGTAGGTGTTGTACAACTCGGCATAGTGCCCGGCCTGGGCCAGCAAGCCTTCATGGTTGCCCTGTTCGATAATCGCGCCCTGTTTCATGACCACAATTCTATCGGCGGCCTTGACGGTGGACAGGCGGTGGGCAATCAGGATGCTGGTCGAGTTTTGCAGGATGAGATTAAGCGCCTGCTGGATTTGCCACTCGGTGAACGGGTCGATGCTGGCGGTGGCTTCGTCCAGGATGAAAATGGCCGGTTTCTGCACCAGAACTCTCATCAGCGCGACAAGTTGTCGCTGGCCCATACTTAATCGCACACCGCGCTCCCCGACTTCTGTATCCAGGCCATTAGACAGGGTCTCCAACCATTCGCCGTCGCCGATGCGACGCGCCATTTCGATGATTTCTTCGCGGCCCGTGCAGTCCGGGCAGGCATAGCGGATGTTTTGCTCGACCGTGCCCGAGAACAGGAAGGGAACCTGCGAGACGATGCCCAACTGGCGGCGGTATTGCTGAAGGTCAAAGGTGCGAATGTCGCGGCCATCGACCAGCAGGCTGCCACCCTGGTATTCGTAAAAGCGGGCTATCAGTTTGGCAATCGAGGACTTGCCCGCCCCGGTATGCCCTACCAGCGCGAGATTCTCACCAGGTTCAATGTGCAGGTTGAAGCCGGTCAGAATCGGTTCGTTGTCGGTGTAACGGAAATCGAAATCCTCGAAGCGAATCTCGCCTTTAAGCGGCGACACATCCTGCTTGTCCACCTGGTTTACATTTGGGTCGGCGTCGATGAGCGCAAAGGCGCGCTCGGCTGCCGACAGGCCGGATTGAATCTGCGCCCAGAAGGAGGTCAGGTTGAGCAGGGGAAACATGAAGTAATCGAGCGAGTTGACAAACAGGAACCAGGCCCCAATGGTGACAATTCCCGCCGCCGCGCTGAAGCCGCCCGCATACACGAGAATGCCGACAAAAATACCGGTCGTGGCATTTAATACGGGGAAAACGAGCGCAAGCACAAATCCGCGCCGGACGTTGACGCGGTAGGCCTGCTGGTTGGCGACTTCAAAGGTGTCGAAAATACCACCTTCCTGGCGAAAGTTCTTGGCAACCGCAATGCCGCTGACCGTTTCCTTGATGGTGGCGTTGACATCGGCCATGGCCTGCATACCGCGTTTGGTGACAATGCGCGCCAGTTTGCGGAAGCCAAGCGCAATTGCCATAATTATCGGGATGAAGGCCAGCATGATCGTAAACAGCCGCCATTCGGTGTTGAACAGCACCACACCCAGGATGATGGTCATGCCCAGTTGCGAGCCGACATCGGTGATGATGACGACCAATTGGCCGAAGTCGTTGGTGTCGCTGGTGATGCGGCTGACAATGCGCCCACTGGAAAACTGGTCGTAGAACGACAGGTCGTGCTCGGCGGCGGCGCGGAAGGCGCGGGTGCGAATATCGAGCACCACATCGCCAACGGCGCGCACAGTCAGGGAGCGGCGCAGCCAGTTCAGGCCATAGTTCAGGAAAGCAATCAGGGTCATGCCGCCGCAAACCAGCATGATGGCCTCGATGGCCGGGCGCTCGTCGAGCAAATCCATGATTGCGCTGACGATAATCGGCAGGCCCGCGCCCAAACCGGCCATGAGGAACATCAGCGCCAGAATAAACGCCATACGCCCCTTTTGGTGGGCAAAATAGGCAATCATGCGTTTTGCCAGGTCGCTGTCTTTATACTGGCGGTCGTATTTTTCTTCGTTTAGTCCGGCAAAAAATCCCATAGTTCAGTTTCCAATTTCCAGTGTTCATTTTTTAGTGGAACAGTGAGAGTACCTTATCCACTGTTCCACTGTTTTACTTTTTCACTTTATTCAGAATCATAGATGTCATAAACGTCATCACTTTCCCCGTCGCCATCCAGGTCGATATCGATGTACAAGCCTTCGGGGTCGGCGGCTGTCCACTCGGCATAGTTGATGTAAATGGTCGCGCCAGTCCGTAGCAGGATGCCTTCGGCATAGAACTCTTCATCGTCCTCGTCTGTGATGCGGAGCAGGTAAAGGGCAAAGTCACCTTCGTTTTTAAGTTTTTCGGTGCTGATGAACAGGTCTCCGGCTTCGGTGTCGAGCCAGACGGTGATTTCGCCGCCGCCAAGCATGTCCATCCCCTGAATTTCAAAGTAGTAATCGGCACCGTTCTGGTCTTCGACGCCAACCACAATATAGGGCGATTCGTCGGCGTCGGTTTCGTAGATAATCATCTGGTCATCGGGGAAGAATTGGACAGTATCGACCTGCCCAGGTTCAAGGATGATTTCTTCGATGCCGATGAAAAAGCCGGGGCCAATCATGACCAGGTCAGTTTCGGAGTTGGCGTCCAGCGTACTGCCGTCGATGGTGACGGTCACGTCCAGCCCAGCGGGGATGGAATAAATCGGGTCGGGGGCTTCCTGCACAAAGCCCATGCGATAGGCGTTGAAAGACGCACCGGGGATTTCATTAACGATTTTGCCGTCCACATAGCCCAGGCGGTTGCCCTGCTCGTCGGTAATCAGGATGCGTCCCTTGCCGTCCAGAAAAATCTGGTTGTGGGTCTGGGCTGGGGAAGCCAGTTTTGCGCCGGGCAGCGCGCCGTATTCACCCGCACAGAAGGGGCATTCCTGGGTCACCAGGCGTGCCGAGGTGGGAGTCAGGTCAAGAGTTTCGGTGTAGGCGTCGCCGGTATAGATTTCGGATTCAACCTGTGGGTTGATGGCGGCTTCGTAGGCCCAGGAGTTATCGCGTTCGTCGATCAGCAGTTCGCGCACTTCGCCGGGATAGTTGTTGTCGTAAACCAGGATGGTGTACAGGCCATCTTCGACGCTCTTAATACCAAAAGGGGTGATGGCATGGCCGCCGCTGAAATCTTCCTTATAAATGCCGATGGTGTAGGTTTCACCGCGCGCGTCCATTTCTTCGATTTTTGCCATGATTTCCATCGGCGTGCCTCGAATGACCCTGTTGGCGGTGGGTTCGGTGGCCTGGGTAGCCCACCAGTAGGCAATTTCGCGTTGGAGATATTCGTCGTAAATATCCAACTCGCTGGCGTAGTTGCCACCAAACTCAGAGGGTGAAATCTGGCCGGTGTACATCATCAGGCTCAGAACAGCCATACCCTCGCAGTGGCCGCCGCCCATGGCATCGTTGATTTGCTTCATCCACTGTTTGGCGGGTGGGGTCAGGGTACACTGGTCGCCACTAATGCGAGAACAAACATCGTCACCGAACAGGCGGCGCATTTCATCAGCGGTCAGGTTGGTGGCATCGATGTCGTCACCGTAGTTCTCAAAGCTGAATCCGTGCTGGTCGGGGCGGAAGCCGAAGTCATAGACAATCACGCCGGGGCGTCCGCCGATGTTGCCGCCGGAGGTGGCTGGGGCGCGGGTAGGTTGCAGGGCGTATTCGCTTTCGTCGCCTTCATTGCCTTCATCGTCCCAGGCGTAATTTTCTGAGTCGTAGTCATCGTAGCCGTATTCTTCATCATCCAGCAGGTCGCAGGAGGCCAGGAACAGGCTGGCGAACAAGAGCAGGGTTACGAGCAAAGAGATACGTTTTTTCATGTGTTGCTCCTTTGGGAGATCGGGGTATTTCTAAAGTAGTCGCTTTGGAATCGCTAAAAGGGTTGTTCTTCCCTGGGAATTATTCCCTAAAAATGCGGGCGTAAGCGTCGGAGGTTTTCATCAGTTCATCGTGCGAGCCCATGGCAGCCACCTGGCCCTTGCGCAGGACAAGAATCAGGTCGGCCCAGCGGATTTGGCTCAGGCGGTGGGTAATGATAAAGGTCGTGCGTCCCCTGGCAGCCGCCGAAATGGCGCGCTGGATTTTGTCCTCGGTGGCCGAGTCGATGGCGCTGGTCGAATCGTCGAGAATGAGGATGCGCGGGTCGGTCAGAAAGGCGCGCCCGAGGGCCAGGCGCTGGCGCTGCCCACCGGAGAGGGTCACGCCGCGCTCACCGATGACGGTTTCGTAGCCGTTCTCGAAAGTTTCGATGAAGTCGTGCGCCTGGGCGGCCCTGGCAGCGGATTCGACTTCGTCCTGCCCGGCGCCGGGCTTGCCAAAGGCCAGGTTGTCGCTAATCGAACGCGAGAACAGGAAGATGTCCTGCTCAATCATCGAGATTTGCGAACGCAGCGAGGCCAGGTTCCACTCGCGCACGTCGATCCCGTCCACCAGCACCTGGCCGGAGGAGATATCGTAGGTGCGGTTGAGCAGTTTGACCAGCGAGGTTTTGCCCGCGCCGGTCTGCCCGACGACAGCAACGGTTTGCCCCGGCTTGACCTTAAAGGAAATCTTTTCGAGCACCGCGGAACCATCGGGGTAGGCAAAGGTTACATTTTTGAATTCGACCTCGCCTTTCATCGCACCGCTGTAGCCGCTGGCGTTCTGGTCGAGGTCGGTTTCGCGGTTGATGAGTTCGAGAATGCGCCGCGCCCCGGCCAACCCCATCGAGACCTGGGTGTAGGCCCAGGAGGAGGTAAAGGTCGGGAAGTCGAGCATGCGCAGCAGGCCGAAGTAGGCAACCACCTGCCCGGTGTTGAGCAAACCTTCTCGAAACAGGAACAGGGCATGGGTGAGTCCGGCGGCGATGGCAATCCCGTACAGGAGGAAGGCGACAAATCTCGCTTCGGTATCGCCCTGTTTGACGAAGGCATCCCGCACTCGTTTGGCATTCAGGATGAAGCGCTCGACTTCGGAATCTTCCTGGGCCGCGCCTTTGACCGTTTCGACGCCGTCCAGCGATTCGGACAAGTGGGTGTTCATGTTGCCAAACGAGGCGCGGACTTCGTCTGAAATGGGGCTGAGGGTCTTGAGATAACGCGCCAGGGAAGCGAAATAGGCAATCGCAAACAACAGGGGCGTGATGAGCAGGGCCGGGTGGTAGCGCGGCGCAGCCAGGATGGGCATGACCAGGAAGAAGAACGAGCCAATCACCAGGTTAATGCCGGGATTGAACATCAGGTTGATTTCGCGCACATCATTGGTGGCGCGCGCCATGGTATCGCCAACTGGCTGGAGGCTGTGGAAGGTCATGCTCTTGCCGAGCAGCGAGATGTACAACTCGTCGCGGATTTCGGCTTCGAGGCGCTGGCCGAGCAGTTCCGCGCCAAAGTTACGCCCCAGTTGCAGCACGCCACGCAAGACCTGGGTGCTGCCAATGATGAGGGCCAGGGGAACGAGGACGCTTGTATCGGGCGAAGGCAGCAGCATGGCGTTGAAGGCGTCGCCGACCAGGATGGGAACAACCGCGGCCAGGGCGGCGTTGCCCAGCGCGCCCAGGAAAACCATCACGATAATCCAGTTGTGACGGATGACATGCGAAAATACCCAGCGAATGGCGCTGGATCGGACGTACTGTGGGCGTTGGATGGTAAATTCGGCGGGGGAGGCAATTGTAGTCATAAGGTTTCCAGTGTATTAGACAAGCATCTAATTTACCATAAAATGATAAAAATAGGCCCTAAAGGTTTGTAATCCTCAGGGCCCCGGATATTGGAAATCGGTTTTTACAGAATCATTTCCAGGCTCAGGTTCCACAGTTTTTCGGCGGCAGCCAGGTCGTATGAGTTCTGGTCTGAGTCAACTTCGCGGGTGTCCACAAAATATTTGCCGCTGACCCCTTCGACCTCGCGCGAGGAGGCCAGGTAAATGCTGGTGGACGCTCCGTCGTTGGTGCTTCTGGCAACCGGGGTTAGCAGGCGCAAGACAAGGCGCATCAGGAAGCCATTATTTTTGCCAAACTCGCTGGCCACAAACCCCGGATGCAAGGCATTGACGGTGACACCCGTCCCTTCAAGCCGCCGGGCCAGTTCGTAAGTAAACAGGATATTGCAAAGTTTCGACTGGCTGTAGGCTGTAAATCCAGAATAGTTTTTCTCGTACTGGATGTCTTCGAACCTGATCTTTGCGCCGCGGTGCGCATCCGAAGAAACGTTAATAACCCGCGCCGGTGCGCTAGACTTGAGAACATCGAGCAATAAATGGGTCAGCAGGAAGTAATTGAGGTGGTTGAGGGCAAGCGTCATCTCGATGCCGTCCCTGGAAACCTGGCGCGACATAAATACACTGCCGGCATTGTTAACCAGCACATCGAGGCGCGGATGGCGTTTCTTGAAGTCGTAAGCGGCGCGGTGAACTTCTTCCTTGATGGACAAGTCGGCGGCGATGTACTCGACCTGCATATTGCCGGTATCGGCTTTGATCTCTTCGGCTACGCGCGCGCATTTTTCAGCCGAACGGCTGATTATGGTCAGATGCGCCCCCTTGCGCGCCAGTTCGCGGGCCGTGACCAGGCCAATGCCAGCGGTTGCGCCGGTCACCACAACGGTCTTGTTTTGCATGGACGTGGTCATAATCTCCTCCGAAAGCGTTTTAATTATACACACCCCACCCGCAAATCACGTTTTTTACGAATAATTGTGACCATTGGGGATGGCGGCAGAAAACCGAGAGAGAATGAGAGCCAGGGCTGGTAGAATTTATCCGAAAGGAGCAAGCAATGACAACTTTCCCCGACCCCATTGAAATCAGGCACAACCCCGCCAAAAACCGCTTCGAACTCGAAATCGACTCACACCTGGCCGTGCTCGAATACCGGCTGGACGATACGACGATTTCCTTTACCCATACCGGTGTCCCGCCCGAGCTGGGCGGACGAGGGCTGGGTGGGCAGCTCGCCCGCGCCGGTCTGGACTATGCCCGCGCCCAGGGTTTGAGCGTCATCCCGTTGTGTTCGTTTGTGGCGGCCTACATCCAGAAAAAACCGGAATACCAGGATTTGCTGAAGTAAACCCAAACACCGGGGCGGAAGATTATCCCGCCCTTTTTCTTTGCCATGCAAAATAAGCCGCCAACCCCAGCGCCGCGCCGACTGCGTCAATCAGCACATCAAACGGGCTGGGGCCGCGCCCCGGCACAAAGGACTGGTGGAACTCGTCGGTAGCCGAATACAGGACGGCCAGACCCCAGGCCAGGGCCAGGGTTTTCAGCGGCACGTCTCCTGCCTGCCAGAGCGGCCTGCGCCAGTGCAAAAATGCCAGCGCCAGCAGGGCATAGCCGAGCATGTGCCCTCCCTTTTTAACCGACAAATCGAACACGCCAAAGCGCGGCATGTCGTTGGACGGAATGGAAGAAAAGCCAAAAATGGCGGCCATCATCAAGACCGCCGGAAGCCAGCGGGGGAGTTTGGCAAGGAATGTTTGCATGTAAGTCACCACCTTATTATTCATTTTCCATCACCGTTTTAATCATAAGCATCAAAGTTTATTTTCCAAATCTGTTAACAATGGTTTAGAACTAAATGTCAAAAAAAAGCAAAGATTTGCCTATTGATGATCTCTCAAAAGTATCATCTAATGAAGGATGATTCCGCATTTCAGGTTCGTGGCCAACATTTCCAACGATTATAATTATATAAAGTCTGAAAAGAATCTCCTTTTGTGTGAAGACGCCATAATCTTTTATATATTTACTCCATAGAACATGATTGAAGAGCCCCCAATGAAAACTCTACAACAGATTATTCGAAATGGCATCCAAAAGGATGTCTCTGATTTTTCTTATATTGCGGCTATATCTTTGCGTATCGCATTGATGTCTTTTTATCGCACTTACTCCGGTGTTTCGAGTTCATATTTTGGACGTGATAAATCTGGAAAATGGCTCGATGATGATGATTATTATTTATTTCACTACTATCGCGATTATTTTGAAACTATTGTTCATTTTCAGCACTTTGTAGAAATTATCTGTAAAGACTTGTTGCGCAAAGACCACCCTTTGCTTACTGTTGACGCATCGAATTACCCGCTGGTTTTATACAAACTGATTCACAACGAATATGTAAGTCCTGAAGAGTTGGAGGGTATTCGTTCTGTTGAATTTCGCGAAGCCCTCAATCGGGCAGTCGAATTAGGCAAAAATGGAATAGGCAATAGTTCTTTAGCCTTGTTTGTGAAATGGCGTGAGCCGTTGACCCAATTGAATGTTTTGCGTAACCGGCTGTGGCATCGAGGTACGTTTTTCTTGCGTTACCCTGCTTTGGACTTATTTATTGGTCAGTACATCTTGCCTTTTGTTATGGATGTTATGGAGTTTGATTGGTACAAGCGTAATAAAATGCTTTGGCATCATTCTGCACTATTATGCAATATCGATTTATTGCGTGAAATTCGAGATGAAACAACAAAGGGAGAAAAGTATAACCGCGCAAAGGTAGCAATTCTAAAAGCGCTTGGTCGTGCGGCTTATGACAATCCATTATTGGACGAAAATTTATACGGTGGGATAGATGAAATAACAATTCAGGCTATCAATGATCTACCCCGTGCTCGTGCTGAAAAAACTGCACTTGCAGAACTTACCAGCGAGTTGGTTAATAAGGTTATGGTTTGTCCGGTTTGTGGAGTAAATTCTCTTCTTGTGGATGATTATTGGGTAAAGTGTATAAACTGCAACCTTTATGTTGACAGGATGTTAGGCAATCCCAATTTTTATGGTTTGCCTATAGCAGATAACTGGTTTGATGATTGATAGCGTTTTTTGTAAAGTATAAAAAACCACCCCATGCGACCCCAGACCAACGAAGTCCTCCTGCGTAGCGCCGACGGCTGGCTGTATTACCAGAATCCCCGGCGCATCCTGCAAACCGACCGGCCCGACCAGGTCCTGCCGCTCTTGTGGGAACTCGAATCCCTGGTCGAGGCCAATGGCTGGCACGCCGCCGGATTCCTGTCCTACGAAGCCGCCCCGGCCTTCGATCCGGCCCTGAGCGTCCGCCCCGACGGCAGTGGATTCCCGCTCTTGTGGTTCGGCCTGTATCCCCCACCGCAGCCCCTCGAACTGCCCGCGCCGCCCGCTGCGCCGCCACAGATGCGCTGGAAACCGTCCATAACGCGCAAGGCCTACAACGCCGGCATCGCCGCCGTCAAAGAGCATATCGCCCGCGGCGAAACCTACCAGGTCAACTACACCCTGCGCCTGCGCGCCAAATTCCCGCACGACCCCTGGGATTTCTTCCTGAGCCTGGCCCAGGGACAGAACGCCCACGCCGCCTACCTCGACACGGGCCGCTTCGTCCTGTGCTCGGCCTCGCCCGAACTCTTTTTCACGCTCGACGGCGAAACCATCACCTGCCGCCCGATGAAAGGAACCGTCAAACGCGGGCGCACCAACGCCGAAGACGCCGACCGGGCCGCCTGGCTGGCTGCCGACCCCAAAAACCGGGCCGAAAACGTCATGATTGTCGATATGATTCGCAACGACCTCGGCCGCATTGCCGAAACCGGCAGCGTCCACGTTCCGGCCCTGTTCAGCGCCGAACGCTACCCGACCCTGTGGCAGATGACCAGCACCGTCCGCGCCCGCACCCGCGCCCCCATCACCGAAATCCTGCGCGCGCTCTTCCCGTGCGCCTCGATCACCGGCGCGCCCAAAGTGCGCACCATGAGCATCATCCGCGCCATCGAAAACACCCCGCGCCGCATCTACACCGGCGGTATCGGCTTCATCGCACCCGGCAGGCAGGCGCAGTTCAATGTGGCTATCCGCACCCTGCTGGTCGACCGCCAAACCCAAAGCGCCGAATACGGCCTTGGCGGCGGCATCGTCTGGGATTCGACCGCCAGCGGCGAATACGACGAAGCCCTGCTCAAAGCCCAAATCCTGACCCGCCCCGCCCCGGCCTTCGACCTGTTCACCACCCTGCGCTGGACGCCCGCCGAAAGCTACTTCCTGCGCGAAAGGCATCTCCGGCGGCTGGCCGATTCGGCGCGTTATTTTGGGTTTAATTTTCCGCAACCGGCCCGCCCGGCCGTGAACGACCAGGCTATCCCTGCGAAGCCGCCTGAAGGCGGCTCGGAAAATCATTTGGATGAAAATCTGGACGTTTCTGCCCTCGAGAATTATCTCGATAGACTGGCCGAATCGTTCACCGGGCCGATGCGCGTGCGACTCGTCCTGACCCGCCACGGGACTCTTGACCATCAGGCCGTGCCCCTGCCCGAAACCCCCGCTACCCCACTTCGAGTATCGCTTGCTCCCGCGCCAATCGACAGCGACGAGGTTTTTCTCTTCCACAAGACCACCCGCCGCGAAATCTACCCGCCCCCCGCCCCCGGCGCGGACGAAACCCTGCTCTACAATCAGCGCGGCGAACTGACCGAGTTCACCATCGGCAATCTCGTCGCCGAACTGGACGGCGGCCTCCTCACCCCGCCCCTCGACTGCGGACTTTTGCCCGGCACGCTGCGCGCTGAACTGCTCGAAAGCGGCCAAATCCGCGAAAAAATCATCACCCTCGACGACCTGCCGCGCTGTAGCCAGCTCTGGCTGATTAACGCCGTCCGCGGCTGGGTGAAGGTACAATTGGTGTAGTCCTTCAGCTCAAATTTGCCGCCGAGACGCGGAGCCGCTGAGATTTTTATGGCCTTTCTCTGTTTCTCTGTGTCTCAGCGGCAAAAAAGGAATTAGCTATGAAACAGAAATACTTTATCGACAGCCACAAAACCGTGACGCCGCTCGTCATTCTGAGCCTGATGGCCTGGTTTAACCAGTGGGACAACCCGACCGCCTGGGTCTACCTGGCCCTGCACGGGACTTATGGCATTTTATGGCTGCTCAAAAGCCGGGTCTTTCCCGACAAGCAATGGGAGATAGACAAGGGCCTGCGCTATGGCCTGTATATCTGGGCCGGACTGAGCCTGTACTGGATCACGCCCTTCCTCATCACCTCCCAAAATGTGCAGGCCCCGGCCTGGCTGCTCGGGCTTTCGGTCAGCACCTACACGTTTGGCATTTTCTTGCACTACACCGCCGACATGCAAAAGTACGTTCAACTGAAGTACAACCCCGGCCAGTTGATTGACGACGGCCTGATGGCCCGCGTGCGCAACATCAACTATTTTGGCGAACTGCTCATCTACCTCGGCTTTGGCATTTTAGCCATGCACTGGCTGCCGCTGGCCGTGATTGCGCTCTACCTGGCGGTCATCTGGTTCCCCAACATGTACAAAAAAGACAAATCGCTCTCGCGCTATCCGGGTTTTGAAGAATACCGGCGCAAGTCGAAGTTGTTTATTCCGTTTTTGTTTTGATTTTTCAGGTGAGACAATGCCTAATCAAGTGTTCATTGGTATCGGGATTTTCTTGTGGCTATATGGAACTGGTACTGGTTTCTTCGCTCGGGGCGAAGAAACAATGGGAATTCCAAAATGGGCGTCCCTGCTGCTTCTAAATTTTCAGCAAGTAACACCTGTCACCACTGTCTTTTTGCAGATGTGGGGGATTCTAATCATATTTTATGGGTTATTTGTTGCACAAATGATTACGAACCCCATGTTTAATTTGCTTATCGGAATGTTAGGTCCAGTGATACTGACAAGAGTTTTCATTGGAATCTTAGAAAACGCGAATTGAGTTCTTCTTAAAATTACAAGTACAATAATTTTCAATATTCAATGTCTGTCATTTCGAGCAACAGCGACATCGTGCCCGTAGGGTAGAAATCTTAACCCTTGTGCTAGATTTCTCAGTCGCCGCCAGGCTGCTCCTTCGAAATGGCAGGCAATATTCAAAAGGACTCCCCCATGCCCCTGCACCTGACCCTTGCCCCACAAACCGGCTTCGCCGGCCTGACCATCGTCCCGACCGCCGCCCCTGACACTGCAACCCTTGAAACCGCCGGCAAAGAAACCGGCGACATCCGCCTGCTGAATGGCAAAGCCGTGCTTTCGCTCGGCCCGCAGGCCAAAATCAACGCCGAAATGATTCGGCGAGCGGGCGGGATGCTCGCCAAATGGCTGAACAAACACGAAGTAAGCAGCGCCGGGCTGGAACTGGCTCCGCTCTTCGGCTTTGGCCTCGCTCCCGAAGCCGCCCTGCAGGCCCTGGTCGAAGGGCTGTTGCTCGGCAATTTCAAATTCGACAACTACAAATCCGACAAAAAGAGCCTCGATATCACCTTGAACCTGCTGGTTGAAGGCGAGACCGCCTCCCTGCAAAAGGCTCTTGAAAAAGCGGCCATCCTCAGCGAAGCCGCCAACCTGGCCCGCGAGTGGTCGCACGAACCCGGCAACATCATCAACCCGGTCAGCCTGGCCGAGCGTGTCCAAAAACTGGCCGCCGAAGTCGGCCTGAAATGCACCGTGCTCGACGACCAGCAGCTCGAAGCCCTGGGCGCGGGCCTGATTGTGGCGGTCGGCAAAGCCTCCGCCACCCCCAGCCGCCTGATCATCCTTGAACACACCGGGACGACCGGCGAGAAACCGGTCGCGCTGGTCGGCAAGGCAATCACTTTCGACACCGGCGGTTACTCGATCAAGCCGGTCGATGGCATCGTCGGCATGAAGTACGACAAAAGCGGTGGGATGGCCGTCATCGCAACCCTGATGGCCGCCGCCCGGCTGGGGTTAAAAACCCCGCTCGTAGGCGTGATTGCCGCCGCCGAGAACATGGTCTCCGGCGGTGGGTTCCGCCCGGATGACATCCTGACCGCCCTGAACGGCAAAACCGTCGAGATCATCACCACCGACGCCGAAGGCCGGCTGGTGCTGGCCGACGCCCTGACCTACACCGAGCGCACCTTCCAGCCGCGCGCCATGATCGACATCGCCACCCTGACCGGGGCCGTGATCATTGCCCTGGGTTCGGTGCGGGCCGGGGTCTTGAGCACCAGCGACGAGCTGGCCCAGGCCCTCTCCACGGCGGGGGAGCGGACTTTCGAACGCCTGTGGCGGCTGCCGCTCGACGAAGAGTATTTCGAACAGATCAAAGGCGACGACAGCGACATCAAAAACGCGGGCGGACGCAAAGCCGGGACAATTATCGGCGGCACTTTCCTGCAGCAGTTCGTCACCGAGGCCACCCCCTGGGCGCATATCGACATTGCCGGGGTGATGGGCGCGGAAAAGGATATGCCTTACTGCCCCAAGGGCGGCATGGGGTTTGGGGTACGGCTGTTCATTGATTATCTGGAAAATCTTTAAAAATTATTTCACCACAAAGCAGGGGCGACCCGCCAGGCACAAATAAGGTTTCGATTGACCTTGAAGGGTCGCCCCTGCTGTTATCAGAAAGGTAATTGCTATGAGCGCATACGTTATCCTCGACATCGAAGTCACCGACCCGACTGGTTACGAAGAATACAAAAAACTGGCCCCCGCCGCTGTGGCCCTGTACGGAGGCCGCTACGTCGCGCGCGGCGGCAAGGTCGAAAACCTCGAAGGCGACTGGTCGCCAACGCGGCTGGTCATGCTCGAATTCGCAAGCGTCGAACAGGCCAAAGCCTGGCTCAGCTCGCCCGAATACGCCCCCGCGCTCGCCATGCGGCACCGATACGCCAAGAGCCAGACGATTGTCGTCGAAGGGGCCTGAACCCTTCCCTGCGCCAGCCAACAGGAGAAAACACATGGACACTGAACTCATCGCCCGCGGACGCACCGCCGAAGTGTATGCCTGGGGAGCGGATAAAGTCGTCAAAGTGTATTTTCCCGGATTCAGCGCAGAAGATGCCGCCTACGAGGCAAAAGTCGCGGCGGCGGTACAAGAATCGGGGGTGGCCTGCCCTCGTTTTTATGAGCAGGTCGAATTCGAGGGGCGTCCCGGCCTGGTCTATGAGCGCATCGAGGGCATCCCGATGTCCGAACTGGTCTTCAAAGGCCCGTGGCGCGTCCCATCCCTGGCAAAACGAATGGCAAACTTGCACCGCGAGATGCACCAGCCGGTCATCGAGGCCAACCTGCCCAACCAGCGCGAGAAATACACCCGGCGCATCGAAGACTCTGACATCCTGCCTGCGGCGCTGAAAACGCGCCTGCTGAAGGTGTACGCAAAAATCCCGGATGAAAACCGCCTGTGTCACGGCGATTTTCATCCGGGAAATATTTTGTCGAATGCCGGGGGCGACCTGGCGATTGACTGGATTGACGTTTCAGTCGGCCACCCGCTGGGGGATGTGGCCCGCACGACCATCCTGCTGAAAGGCATGGCGGCGACAATTCCCATTCCGCCGGTGCGCTGGCTGGTCAACTGGTTCCACAAGCACTACCTGCAGGCCTATTTTGCGGATGGCGGCGACCAGTCCGTTTATCGGGCTTTCCTGCCGATTATCGCGGCAGCGCGCCTGGCCGAGGGGATACCCGAATTGCAAGGTTTCCTGCTCAAGCAGGCCGAGGCGGTTTACCAGGCGTAGGCTTCGGGGGCTTCGCCGCCGGGGCCGGGGAAGATTTCGTCCAGTTTCTTGAGGGCGTCTTCGCTGAATTCGATTTCGAGCGCGCGCAAGGCGCCGGTCAACTGTTCGTCGGTGCGCGGCCCGATGATGGGGGCGGTCACGACCGGGTTCTTTAGCAGCCAGGCCAGGGCCACATCGGCGGGGTTTTCGCCCATTTCCTTGCAGAACTGCTCCCAGGCTTCCAACTTCGGGCGATGCTTGTCGATATCCTTCTGGACGTTCTCGGAAGCGCGGCGGCCCTTTTCGATCTTGGCCAGCACGCCGCCCAACAGGCCGCCCGCCAACGGACTCCAGGGAATCAGCCCCAGGCCGTATTCCTTGCAGGCTGGGATGACTTCCAGTTCGACCATGCGCGCGTTCAGGTTATAGAGCGACTGCTCACTGACCAGGCCCATAAAGTTGCGGGCTTTGGCTTTTTCCTGGGCCTGGGTGATGTGCCACCCGGCAAAGTTGGATGAGCCAACATAAATGACCTTGCCCTGCTGAACCAGGACTTCCATGGCCTGCCAGATCTCTTCCCAAGGGCTCAGGCGATCAACGTGGTGCATCTGGTACATATCGATATAGTCGGTCTGCATCCGTTTGAGCGAGCCTTCGACCGCCTCGCGGATGTGGCGGGCCGACAGGCGGCTCTGGTTGGGCCAGTCCCCCATGCGCCCAAAGACCTTGGTGGCGATAATGGTTTTTTCGCGCCGTCCGCCGCCCTGCGCGAACCAGTTCCCAACGATTTTTTCGGTAATGCCTTCGCCGGTCTTCCAACCGTAGACATTGGCCGTATCGAAAAAGTTGATGCCGAGTTCGAGGGCCTTGTCCATGATGGCAAAGGAGTCTTTTTCCTCGGTATGCGGGCCAAAATTCATTGTCCCCAGGCACAAACGCGATACTTTCAGGCCGGTGCGGCCCAATTGCGTGAATTCCATATTTCCCTCCGAACTCAAATATAGGTTGGCTTTATCGTAACATAAATTTGTTCCAATGACCGGCCTGGGCAACATTAACAAAAAAACACGCCAAGCGGCGTGTTTTTTTGGACCCATAAAACTGGCCTTAGCGCACGCGACGCTTCCATTCTTCCTTCATTTGTAAGCTGCGTGGGCTATCGCCCGAAGGCAGGGCCAGGAAGTCTGTCAACAGGCGGTTAAAGCGCGCGGTATCGTCAAGCATGGGGAAATGCCCAACCTGCTCGAGCTGCAACAGGTGAATCATCGAGGGTGTCAGGTTCGGGTCGAGCATCGGCAGCGTAATGGCCGGGTCGTTTTGGCCGTAAACCATCAGGCAGGCGTTGTTCATGCCGAGCAGTTTGCCAGCCAGGTTAAACTGTTCAGGATTGTTGAAAGAAGCCTGGACAGCAAGCAGGTCAGCGCGAAGGCCATCCTCTCGGGCGGGTTCAGACTCGGGATTTTTGGCAAGCAGCCAGTCGACCAGACTGGCCAAGGTATCGTTGCGCAGGCGGGTGTTGACGCCCTCGATATCGATCGGGGTGTTAATCGCCATGATGCGGTCAACAGTGTTCGGATGGCGCAAGGTGAAATGCAGGCCAACGATTGCGCCCAATCCGTGCCCAATCAGGGCCACCTTGCCCATGCCGAGTTCCTGTAAAAACTGGTCAAGCAGGGCAATCTGCTTATCGAGGCTGTAACGCTCTGTCTCACGGGCGGTGTCGCCAAAACCCCATAAATCAACCGCATAGGCGCGAAAATCGGTGGAGGTAGACTGCAGGGCGGGAATCCAATAACGCCATGACCCAACCCAGCCATGCAAGAAGATGACAGGCCGCCCGCGGCCAATCACCTCGTAATGAACAATGCCACCATCAAGAAGAATCGCGCTCATTGTGTCAGGAAAGTATCCGTTTCGCTTATTTACCGAATTTTGCCAGCACTTCGCGCACCTGCTCGGTCAACTGGTCGGGCGCAAAGGGTTTCAGCAGGTACTGCTCCGCGCCAACAGCAAGTCCTTGCTCTATTTCAGATTCCTGGCCTTTGGCCGACAGGAAAATAACCGGGATGTGGGCAATGCCCGGTTCGGCTTTGATGTTCTGGCAGGCTTCATAGCCTGTCATTTTGGGCATACGAACATCCAACATTACCAGGTCTGGTTTGTGTTCTTTTGCCAACTCAAAACCTTCCAACCCGTTGGCGCCGGTAATGACCTCGTGCCCGGCAAAGCGCAGGGTAAAGGCTATCAACTCCCGGATATCAGGTTCATCTTCAGCAACTACAATTTTTGCCATTACTACTCCTCGTTCTTTTCGGCTGGCACGGTAAAGGAGAAAGTGCTGCCTTCACCAGGTAAGCCTGAACTGGTCATCCAGATTTTGCCGTGATGCATCTCGACCAGTTGTGAAACTATCGAAAGCCCAAGCCCGGTTCCGGGGGTCGCCAGCACCAGCGGGTCTTCGCCGCGGAAGAAGCGTTCAAAGACCCTGTCCTGGTCTTCCAAGGGAATACCAACCCCGCTATCGTGAACATCGACCTGCACATCACCGTTTTGGCTGTGAATACGAATGGTGATATGGCCGTCAGTCGGGGTGTAATTATATGCATTGTCGACCAGGTTGCCCATAATCTGGTGGATTCGGTCCGGGTCGACCATCGCCAGGGGCAGTTTGGGGTCAGCATCCACAACAACCGCCATAGGCTTGTTTTCTTCCTGTGAACGGCGCAAAACCTCGGCGACAATTTCGTCGGCTACTTCGCGCAAGTCCATCGGCTGCAGGCTGAGGACAACACGTCCCGTTTCGATACGCGAGATATCGAGCAAGTCGTTCACCAGGACGTTCAAGCGCTCGGTATTGTTTTTAACAATTTCCAAAAAGTGTAACTGGCTTTCGGTCAATTCGCCAGCCGCGCCCATTAACAGGATGTCGACATATCCGCGAATGGAGGTCATGGGGGTGCGCAGTTCGTGGCTGACGGTGGCAACGAATTCCGATTTTAACCGGTCGACTTCAACCTCGTGGGTAATATCGCGGAAGATGGAAACCGTGCCCAGAAATTCGCTCTGCCAGATAACCGGCGCAAGGTGAACCAGCACCACCCGCCCGTCGTCTAAGCTGATTTGCTCAGCATAGGTCTCACCCGAGTGGGCAGAAGAGTCTTCAGACCATTCCCGGACGGTTTGCATCCAGGTTTGGGAACTTTTGCCAAACAGGCCGGTGAAGTTTTCGAGCGAACGTCCCTCGACCTGGGTCAGGGTGATGTTGAGAATTCTCTCGGCAGACGGGTTGACGAAACTAATATCGTTGGACGAGTTCGTTACCAGCACGCCGTCGGCAACCGCCTCGAGGATGGCTGTCTGGCGGCTGGCTTCCATTTGCTGCGAGCGCAAGTAAGAGCCAAGCCGCTCGGCCTGGTCGCGAATGAGTTCGTACAGTTGGGCATTATTAATCGCGATGGCCACCTGCGAACCAATCGCCTGCACCATTTCCAGCGAGTCGTCGGTGAAATAGGCCAGCCGCCGATGAAAAACCATTATGGCGCCAATCACATCTTCGCCAACCATCAGCGGGGCAATCACTGCGCTTCGATGGTTTTGGGAGCCTTGTGAAAGCACCCAGCGCGGGTCTGTATACAGGTCATCCACCCTGACCGGTTGGCGATTCTTGACCACCCAACCGGCAAGGCCCTCACCCACTTTGAGCTTAAGCGAACTTTGGTGGGCGCGCAAGTCAACCTGCTCAGATGTTTCGGTCAGGTATCCATACCCCGCTCGATAGTTCAGCATATTGTCTTCGGGGTTGATGAGCATAATGGTGCCCTGTTCGGCACCAATGGCGTCATTGAGCAGGGCCAGGGTACGGCTCAGGGCACGGTCGAGGTCGAGGCTGGCCGATACCTCGGTCAAAATGCGCAGCAGGGTTTCGGTGTTGTGCTGTTCGCGTTCCAGTTCGGAAGTACGTTCGATAACCCGCTGTTCAAGGGTGGCCGCCAACTTCTGGGTTTCAGAGAACAGGCGCCCGTTCTGGACAGCGACAGTCGCCTGGTTCGCCAGGGTGCTGAGCATCTGGATATCGTTCTCAGAGTAAGCGTTATGCTGGTAACTCTGGGCCGAGAGCATACCGATGGTCTTATTTGCCTGAATCATGGGAACGGCAACAATCGAATTGGGTGTGCCTCTCTCGCCAACCGTTACAGCGCCCTGGTCGTCGGCTTCGGCGGGAGTCAGGGTCAGCAGAGGTTCGCCGGAGGCAATTACCTTGCCGCTCAACCCCTGCCCAAACGGTAAACGTACACCGGTAATGCGCTGTCCCAAATCCACAATATAGACGCCGTCGACTTCGTTGGTTTCCTCATCGTGCAAGGCAATCACAAAGGCATCGATGGGCATCAGTTTGCCGACCGCCTCGTGAATGGAGCGATAGACTTCCTCAGGGTCAAGGTTCGAACCGATTTCGAAACTTACCTGGTTAAGGATAGCCAGGCGCTCGGCAGTCGCCACGGTCGATTGGTACAGGTCGGCGTTTTCAAGCGCAATGGCAGCCTGGTTGCCCAACGTGCGGGCAATTTCAATCTCTGTCGAAGAGAACATGTGCGGCAGGGTTGTCATCGCCAAGATGGCGTAGTTGCTCTGACTGCTGAAAACAGGCAAGATGAGCAGTGAGCGCGAGTCTTCAAGAAATTCTGAAAAGGATTGCAGTTCCTGGTGGGCAGCAATGTCATCCACCACATAGACCGTTTGCGATTCGCGCAGTTCGGAAATAATCGAAGATGCGGGCAGGGCGCGATACATGGACGGGCGCTCGTCTTCTTCCGGCAAAACGGCCAGCAGGAAAGATTTGTCGTCACGGTCAAGCACAACAATCATGGCCGAATCGGCGCTGATAGCGCGCGTGAGCTGGCTGGCTGTCAGCCGCAGCACCTGGTCGGCGTTGAGCGAGCCGCTCAAATCAGAGGAGAACTGGTTCAGCAAAGCCAAACGCTGTGAACGCTCATCCAGTTCCAGGGTGCGGCGCATGCTGTCCTCGAACAGGATGGCGTTTTCGAGCGCAACCGCCGCCTGGCTGGCAAAGGTCTCGGCCAGTTGAATTTGTTCATTGTTGTAAAAATAAGATTCAATTTTTTCGACCGCAATCACACCGATAACATTGCCTTTTACCATAATCGGCAGGCCCAGCCATGAAAGGTACTCGGCCTCGACCAGCGAGGAGAAACGCGCATCGGAGCGAACATCGCCAACCGAAATCGCCTGCCCCGAACTGGTCATTTCCTTGAGCAGGACACTGTCTTCTACCGAAACCGTCAAACCCTTGCGGTCTTCCGTATCGCCGAATCCACGCGCCTCGGCAACCACCATCTGCTGCTCATCGCGCATCCACAGGATGGCTGTATCGAAAGAGGTTACCGCGCTAAGGTGGTCGAGCAGCGAAGCAACCAGTTGCTCACGATTGAGCGACGAACTAATCGCCCCTGCAACCTGGTTCAGGGCCTGGAGTTGGGCGGCGCGCTCCTGGGTGGCCTGCACCAGGCGGACATTTTCGAGCGAGAGAGCGACCTGCTGGGTCAGCGACGAAAGGATGGCTTCATCATCCTGCCTGAACGCGGCAGTGGTGTTGAAATTATCGAGCACAAGGATGCCCATGTTGCGTTCATTGGTTTGTATGGGAACGGCAATGCTCGAAACGGGCAAACGCCCGCCGGTGGCCTTACGATAACGCAACAGACCTTCCGCCGACAGGTTGTAATCGGTGGTGAAATTGATTTCATCGACAATCTGCGCGCGCTGGCTGACAAAAACACGACCCGGCAAACCTTCCGACAGGCGGTAAGTGATTTCCATCGTGCTTTCATTGTCGACATAATTGGCCGCAGCGCGAGGAACAAGCACTTCTTCGACTTCGTCCCACTGCAAGACAACACCGGCATGAGCGGAAGAGACAACCCGCAACGCGCTGTCGAGCAGCGACTTCAAAATTCCCTGTGGGTTAAGGCCGCTCAACCTGCGGCTAAAGTCTAACAACAGGTTAACTTCTTCGAGACGTTGGCGGGTTTCGCTCAGCAAACCAATGTTTTGGATAATAACCGAAAGCTGCCTGCCGATTTGAACATAGATTTGCAGGTCATCTTTCGACAACATCGGCATCGGTTCGGGGTTAGTTGCCAGGACAGCCGCAACAGGCTGGCTGTCAACCACCATCGGGAGACAGATAAATGATTTGGTTTTGAGCGCAGTCAGGAAAGGCGTATCGTGCCAGGTTTCATCTTCATCGAGGTTAGGAGAGATAATCGCTTCGCCGGTTTGCAGGCACTGGCGCAGCGGATTACGTTGACCAAACATGGCATCTGGGTTGACACCACGCGGCACGTTACCAAAAACATGGACAATCTGCGGCCCTTCGGCTGTATCTTTGGCAACGATGGAGGTGGACATATCAAAACTAAATAAAATTTGCTGCCCAAGCGTGTTCAAGGCAGAAACCAGGTCGACTTGGCGGCTAATTGATTCGGTCAGGCCCAATCCCGCGCGGATATGCCGCCCGCGCAGGTTGAGGTAATTGATGGCAACGGTCTGTTCCAGGTCTTTGTTAAGCAAAACCGGCAGGTTACGCTGGCTGAAACTGACCAGGCTCTTTTGGCGTTGGATTTCAAAGGACAGGTCGGAAATTTCCTTGTCGAACTCGGTAAACTGACTAGAGTTCGCTATGACCACCTGAATTTGGGATGCGAAAATCTCAAGCGACTCCATGGCAACCGCGTTGGGTCTCTTGCCGTCGCGCGGCGAATCGACGCTAATCAGCCCCAGGGGGTTGTCCTGCCCGTCGAGCACGGGGACAAGCAACAGGTCCTCGGGGTGCCAGGCGTTCGGCACGTCGCTTGAACTTTCCATAAGGGTAACCAGCTGCACATCCCGCGAGACAATTGGCATCCGGTCATTGGGGATAAAGTAGATATTGCTGCCTTGCTCGAACTCCGGTTTAAGCAATTGCGTCAGGCTGTCCCAGGACTGCTGGTGCTCCTGGAGCATCGCAAAGGTCTCATCGGGAACGCCAACCGAAGTAACCCGCTTTAGCAGGGCGGTTTCAGAGTCATAAAGGCTAATCAGGACAACATCGAAAGGCGTCGAGCGCTGAATGCCGCTGGCGATGATTTGAAGCCTGTCTTGCAAGGGTTGGTCGGGGCGCAGGGCGCGCGAGGTTTCAAACAGGGTCGAGAGGGTTTCGGAACGATTGCGCAACAAATCCAGGCGCTGCTTTTGTTCGAGCAAACGCATGGCATTGGAAACAGCAATGGCCGCTTGTATGCCCAGGGTTTGAATGGTTTCGACCAAAATCTCGTTGAAAAAGCCCTCTTCGAAGGAGTGCAATTCAATGACGCCCAAAAGGGAATCCTGGTAAGCCATCGGCACAAGAAGAACCGTATTGATACCAGAGTGTGGGTTGGCTTCTCCAGGACCTTCGATACGGATGGCTTCTTGTTTTTCAACAATGAGTGTTTGCTGCCAGAGCGATTCGGTTTCAGGAGAATGCCCAAGGTGCATGGTAATAACAGGCTTCTCCGGCATTTCTTCTCCGGGAACATCGAAAAACAAGACCAGGCCACAATCGGCGCGGGAAATCCGCATGCTTTCGTCGTAAATTACACGCAAAAGTTCTTTCAAATCTGTAGTGACAGCCAACTCACGGGCAATACGGCTGACATTGCCTGTTTGCTCAGAGCGCAAATACACATTATCCTGCGACTGGGTCGAGTAGCGCGAATTTTCAATCGCAATCGCCAACTGGCTGCCGATAATAGCGGCCATCTGCAAATCATGGTTATTGAACAGGTCGATGCTCTGTGAGCCAAACATCAGCTCACCAATCCCCTGTCCGCGCGCGACAAGCGGAATGACAATACAAGACTCTATTTTCAGCCTTCTTACAAAAGCGCGATAAAGCGGCAGAACCCGGCGGTCTTTTGAAAGATTCCCCGAAAGAAACGCGCGCTGGCTACCGGCAACGGTCTGGTGAAAAACTGCGGGCTTGACATTAATCCGCGCCAACGGTTTGACTTTTTCGGTATCGAGACCGTAGACCGAAGGGATGTGAGCGCGCATCACTCCCTCCTGCTCATTGAGCAGGAAAGTCGCGGCCATCTCAGCGCGCAAAAGGTGGGATGCTTCCTGGAGCGAAAAGGTCAACACTTCGTCGAGGGTGGCGTTGGAACTCACCAGGCTGGCCAAACGACGCATGGCCTCGGAACGCTGGTTTCTCTGGCGCGCCTGCTGCACCAACAGTGCATTATCAATCATGGCTGCAACCTGGCTGGCAACCAGGTTCAACAGTTGCAATTCATCCAGGCTTAAGTTCAGGTTGCCGTATTTATGGTTCGAGAGTTGCAGGTAGCCTAAAAACCGGCCCGCCGAAATAAGCGGAATCATGGTGGTGTCGCGCATACTGGCCGCCTGGGCCATATCGCGCAGGCCCAAATTTTCCCAAGCGGGGTCTATCGAGGCGTCCTGGCTGGTAAGAACATCCTGGCTAAAAACGAGCTTTTCAGCCGGACTGCCGGGGCGAATAACGGTCTTGTAAATATCGACAACTTGTGCAGAAAGCCCAAAGAATGGGGACTGGCCTTCAAGTGAGCGGCGCTGCTCGTCGTAAAGCAAAAATCCCAGGATATTTACGTTAAATAAAGGCACCAACCCATCGACAAGGTTGGTGAAAAGGTCGGTAATATCTCGCAGCGAACCTACAGCCTGGGAGAGTTTCGTCAACCCAAGCAACTGGGTGGTCAGGTTTTCTTGCGATTTATACAAGCGGGCATTGCGAATGGCAACCGCCGCCTGCCCGCTGAGCATTTTTAATATGGCAACATCATCATTCGAAAAACCATCCCCTTGCACGACACCGACTTCGAGCACACCGACAAACTGGTCGGATGTTTGCAAAGGCAGGCCGATGTAGGAACCCATCGGCGGCACCTGGCGGCCGCTCGAATCAAAACGTACCAGAGGGTTTAAGCGGGTGTTCTCTAAAACCAATTCGCGCTTTTCAGCAAAAATGTAGTTTGCGTATTCCCCAAACTGGCTTTCCGTCTCGGCCTTGATGCTGCGCACAGTACCATCAGAACCGCTCATACGATAGACGGTGAAAATTTCCAGCGATTCGTTCCAGACCTTGAGTTCCAAAAAGTCTGAAGCGACCAATTGCTCGACGTGAATCAGGATGGATTGAATGGTCGATTCAAGACTTAAGTCAGAAGTGACCGCCTGGCCGAAATCGGTAACAGTTTTGAGGGCATTTTCCGAGAGGCCGTCCTGGCTGGCAACCACCAGGGAACTTTTTGCCGCTCGGATTGCAACAAGCATGGCCGGAACCGGGCCTGGTATCGGGTAAGAATTGGCCTCGACCAGCCTGCCATTAATTGAAAAACGCGCCTGCCCCTGGGAGGCGCATAGTTCCAAAAATGTTTCACCAGGCCGCACACGGCGGCCGATGCGGTCGAGGTTGGGGTTTTCCCCCTCTGCCAGGTCGAACAACTCCTTGGCACCCTCGTTAAGGTAGGTGATACGCCCACCGGCTTGAACAATCAGTATGGCATCTTCGTGCTCTTGTAAGCGGGTTGCAATAAATTGCGCTGGTTGTTGTTCGGCGGGTTTGACACGCGGCACAACCCGCAAGACAAACCAAACACCCAGAACAAAAACCAGCCCAATAATAAGCAAACCCATGCCCAAGGCAAAAGATTGCCCATCCAACATTTGGCTTTATCCTTTTACCGCGTTGGCGGCATCCTGGCGGCGCGCTTCAGCTGCCAGTTCTGTTATCTCACGAATATCAGCAAAGGATTGTTTGGCCGGCATTACAGTCCCAACCGCAAGCGTCATCAACGGGAATTTTTCGGTCTGGCCTTCCGCGCCGGGAGCCATAATGTATCCTTGCTGACGGTCCATGAAGTTGTAGTGGGTCAGAACCTGCTCGGCAAAGCGCGCCTTCAATCGTTCACTGATAACAGGTGCTGCACCTTCAGTGGTAATAACGATAAAGTTATCCCCGCCCGCATGGCCGACAAAGTCGGAGGATGTGCCCAATTCGTCGAGCACTTCGCCAACCAACATGCCGGTAAAACGCAGGGCATCGTCGCCAGCCACAAAGCCGTAGACATCCTTGAATGGCTCGAAGTTGTTGATGCGCATGTCGAGGTAAGCCCAACCCGTTTCGCGGATAATCTTGCGCAGCTGCTCTTCGATGAGGCGTCCCGCCGGTAAGCCGGAACGAGGGTCTGTCAGGCTTTCGCGTTCCGAGCGGCGAATCGCGCCCTGGACGCGCAATTTAAGTTCCTCAATATCGAAGGGCTTGGTGATGTAATCATCCGCGCCCAGTTCGAGACCCTGCAAGCGGTCACTGCGCTCATCCTTCTGAGTCAGGAATATCACCGGAATGTGGCTGGTGCGGGTGTTCATACGCAGGGTGCGGCAGACCTCATAGCCGTCAATATCGGGGAGCATGATATCGAGAACGATGAGGTGGGGCAAGACCTGGCGCGTTTTCTCAAGCGCGTCAGCACCGCGCATGGCGACATCTACCTCATAGCCCAAGCCAGAGAAATATATCTTGAGCATATTGGAGATGTCAACATCATCTTCAGTAATTAAAAGGCGGGCTTTTCCCATACGAGCCTCCATCAATTTTGACGCCGCCATGCGGTTTTTGCGTTGCGGCGTATGGCCTCAATTGTTTCACCAGTGACTTCTTTTTCGAATGAGCGAAAACCGCTCAAGTAAAAACCATGTTTGCTTGCTATTGCAGATATTTCTTCAACGCGCGCCCTGGAAACATCTTTCCCGAGGGTGTAATCTTCGAAACGGCCTTCAAGCGCGAGGGCCATCGTCTCTGCCATGCAGGCGTAGGCCTTGCCCGCAGGAAAACCAAAATTAAAGTGAAAATCTACTGGCCCCGGCACATCCACCATGCCGCCGTCAATCACAAGTATATCGTCCCGCACTGCGGCGACCATTGCAGATACATCGCGGGGGCGGGCCACGTCGCAGATTACGCTGCCTGGCTGCAAGTGCTGCGGTTCGATGACGTCATGGATTGCGCTGGTAACGGTCAAAATCAACTGCGCGCGGGAGAGTACGTCCATGCTTGTGCTTGTCAAAATCTGCGCTGTTCCTTGTTGCTCCAAGCGTTCTTTTAAAGTCTGCAATGCTTCAGCGCGTCGGCCTATTAAGTATAACTCACCTACGGCATCTGCGAGAAGTTCTGCGCAAACTTTTCCTATTGTTCCTGTTGCGCCAACGACTGCTGCGGTGGCCGATTCTAGCCGGATGTCCATCAATTCAGCCGCTTTTTTGATTGCGTCGACCGCAACGGCAACCGTGTAAGAATCGCCGGTAGTAACTGGAATATCGAGAGCATTGGCAACTGTCACACCGGCATCGCCGACCACTGAAGTGAAAGCGCCCAAACCAAGAATATCTGCGCCCAGGTTCTCGGCCATTTGGCCGGTCTGAATAATTTTATGATACACCATTTTTTCGGGCAATTCCAACATCCGTTGGGGAGTCAGAGGGCAGGCAATAAACCAGCCTTTGATTTGCTTGCCCGTAGCCTGCGAAACAACGCCCTCAATTTCAGAGATATACACAGGCGGGAAAAAAGTGGAGAAGAAGTTTATTTGTTTTTCGTTGAATAACTTACCAAGCAGGGGGTATTTCCTACTGACGTCACGCTTGGGGTCAATAGGATGGATGATAAATGCGAATGTATCCATGCTTTACCACGACTCTAAATCCTGTTGTTTTTGGTAAAGCACTTTATGCTGGCTGGCGTTTTTCATTTTATGGTGGTCGCTATCCTCGAATCTAATATTTTTATCTATTACCCGACGTTCTTTCGAAGCAGCCAGGACAACATCCGACTCAATTGTGCGGGCGGGGTAAACAATCATGCCTGCGCCAATGCGGCAATTGTGCCCAACAGCCCCGCCCAAGACCGGACGATTGGATGGTTTGAGTTGGTCATTTCCATCCAGCGCACGAATAGTGGAAGGAATCAGGTTGTAATCTGTAAAAGTAGAACCTGCGCCGATAAATGTATTCCTGCCGACCACGCACATCTGCAAGCAGGTATTCTGCGCAACCATCGAGTTGTCCATGATGGTGGTCATAAACAAAGCCGCCTTGAAAGGCAGGAATGTGCCATCCCCAACCACCGAAAGCATCAACTGGCAATCCTGAGAAATATTGACATTGTTTCCAATAATACAATTTTCAATGACTGCACCGGCATCAATATGAACGTTATCCCCAATCGTGGTCGGCCCATAGATCATCGCCCCAGGATGAATAACGCAATTCTTACCAATTTTTACCAGTTCAGAGCACTCTAAAACCTGACAACCTTCATAGATCGCTGCCCCAACAACTTTTAGTTTAAAGGCCAGATCATCTGCAAGCTGGTTTTCAAAACGATTTCCTCGCTTGAACAAGCCAAATACTACATCAGCAATAAATATATGGACCCAAGTATCAATCGCCAGCATTGCGCGCAAAGGAACCTGAAAAACCAGGTCGCCGCGTTCCCCGGCCATGTATGATGGGATATGATAGTAGCCAACTTCGCGAGACTGCATATCTACAACCAGTGGATCCACATCCGCTACAGGGCCGCGCGGGTAGTACCACATATCGGCCAGGTATAAATTCCCGGCAGGGGTATAGGATACCGACAACGGCAGGGCATGCTCACGAAAAGCAGGGTCGTCAATCGAAAAAGCGGCCCGCACGGGACGATTCTTCTGTACGGCCAGGCGGATAAATTCATCAATATAATGCCGGTCGAAAAACAAATTGTCCCGGTAGACCAGCATCGGTTCCTGAATTTGCGGCAAACGCGCGTTGGATGGAATTTCCAATTCACGTGTTATATAGGGCGCGAGGGCGTTGCGCTGCAACAACCAGAGCGGATGGTTCTGGATGCGTAAATCGCGGGCAGGTTCGTTGAAGGGGAGAATAGATCTTTTTGCCTGTAAAATTATTTTTAACATAGATTCACCCCAGTGGAGTTTTATCAATCAAAATGCTGCATTGCGAATCGCCCACGGCGCAACATTGAGCCTCTTCTACATTAAACATCTTACCACCACTTACCCAGTATAAAGCCTCTTGCAGCAAACCAACCGCCAGATGGCAGGCCGGGGCCTCGGTCTTGCGTCCCCAGCAAACCGGGCAGCGCTCGATATGCCAGCACAAGTGGGTTTCACGGTCTTCGATACGGACACGCTGGTCGCTGTGCTTGTTGAAAATATCGGCAAAAGCGTTTGCGCCAACCTTCAGTTTGGTCTTCAGGGGCAGCAGGCGAAAAGCCAGGTCTGTCAGACCAAAGAGCGGTCCGAATTCACACAGCCCGTGCTGGAAGGAGGCGCGGCCAATGCGCATGGAAAGCCCCCGGCCACCATGAGGGCCGTAATTCAACTCCAGTGAAGCCTGCAAACCGGCCACAAGTTCAAAAGGGAATTCCAGTTTCTGGTTTGCAGGGGGATAATTTTCAACGAAACGAGACCCGCCGGGAATCGCATTCAACACTGCCGACATGCCCGCCTGCCCCAAAATCTCGTCTCCCGATAGGAGCAGGATGCGCGCCATTTGGTTGGGATAATAGTAAATGTGTGTAGAAGGATTCATCCTTCGCTTGGCTCTTCTTCATCTAAAAATGTTTTAACCGTCTCGGTAAATTCTTTCGCCATATCCAGCATCACAAAGTGCTGGGCGCGCTCCCAAAAAACAACCTTGGTTTGCGGGGCGCCCTGTACCAGCGGCCGCCACTGCATGGGATGGACAATGTTGTCCCGCCCGCCATAAACCCCCATAATCGGGATTTGCAACTGGGAGAGCTTTGGCCGCAAATCAGTCCTGCGCAGCGAGGCAATGCTGCGCAGGAAGGATTCGAGCGTGGTGCTCGACAGGTCTTTGTCCATCATCCTGGGAAACTGCGGGTCAGCGCAAATAAACGGGGAAGCAACTTTGATGCCTCCCCGAAAAGCCCACATCATATTAAAAAGCATGAACGCAACGAAGCGGTAACCGGCCAATTTAAGCGGGATGGCAAGGGAAGAGCCGACAATGGGTGAGCCAACCACAACCACTTTGCTGACGCGATGGGGAAATTGAATGGCAACCGACAGGCTTACGGTGCCGCCCATGCTGTGACCAATCAGGGGCGCTTCAGAAATACCCAAGCGGTCCATGAACTGGTCGACCAGGCTGACAAAATCCTGCACTGCATAAGTGTCGCGTTTTTTTCCTGATTCGCCAAACCCCCAAAAATCCATCGCATAGGTGCGATAAGAGCGCCCCAGGTAGGCCATTGTCTCCTGCCACAGCCCCCACGAGCCAAGCCAGCCGTGAAGCAAAATTACAGGGCGGCCGCGCCCATAGACTTCATAATGAACTATTCCCTGGTCAGTAGTAATCGAGGACACAGCAGCATTCTATCTACGATATTTATTTTTCGTTGCCTTCCATCTCTGCCAGGATGCTATAAAGCAACTCAAGCAGGACGTTTTTCACCGTATCTTTTTCGGTGGCAACGCATGGAAGTAGTTTCACCTTACCGTCAAGGCGCAAGGCATGACGCATATCTTCCAATTCCCAGGCATCATCAACATCTTGTTTGTTGGCGGCTACCACATAAGGCGTGGGCGCATAAGCACGGAAAGTTTCGAGGATGGAACGCGCTTCACGGAAGGTTTCGGGCCGGGTGCTGTCAATCATAACAATGAACCCGAGCATCCCTTCTGAAAGGATTTCCCACATGAAGTCAAAACGCTTCTGGCCGGGAGTCCCGAATAGGTAGAGCACCAGGTCTTCATCTACGGTTATGCGGCCAAAGTCCATGGCCACCGTAGTTGCCTGCTTAACCGCTCTTTCAGAGTCAGATGAAATCTTGCGTTCAGTGGCGACAACATCAATTTCGCTGACCGAGCGGATAAATTCTGTTTTACCTGCGCTGAAAGGACCGGTGACGACCATTTTGACCGTTTGCATAAGTACTTATCCTCAAATAAATTTATATCGAGCGAATACGCGTAATCAGACGGTTGACCAAAGACTTCTGCTCTTCCCGGTTCTGGACAGGCAGGGCAGGGCGCGCCCTTTCCTGGACAGGCGCAGCACCGTCCGGGCGCACGACTTCGACCAGGCCCGCTTGAATAAGGCCATAAACAATCCGGCGAATTTCCATATCGCCCATTTTCGCTGCCGAAGCAATTTGCTGGATGGTATTTTTGGGGCTGATGTAAGAAACCACCCGCCATTCTTCGACGCTCAAATTCATTTTTTGCAGGTTCGAACCGGGACGCTCGGTAAAGCGCAGGGCCATCTCGAGACTCGGAATTTCATCCTGCAACTGCTCAAACTCGCGCAACTGGCGCGCGCCTTCAATAATCAGGTTTTCCAGGTCGAGCCGCACGGTGATGCGGTCGGCGGGCGGCATCATGTCGTTTTCAAAACGAAAAGAGCCTTCTATCCAGGTAAACAGCCGCCGCACCATATCGGTAAAATAAGCCTGCAGGGCCGAAAGGATGTCATCCTGGGTCATGTGGCCGGCATTTATCAGCAGCAAGCCCAATTCTTTGTCTGACACGTGGGTGGCGCGCAGTTGGATAGCGCGCAACTGCCCCGTCGTCAGGCGGCTGGTCTTATGCAGGATGGAAGCGAGGCGGCCATCGTCCTGCCCGATTTGGGCGTAGGACAATTTTCCGTCTCGAAAAGAGACTTTGGCAACTTCGTTCGGGGCCTCGATAACCAAAGTGCCCGTCTTATGGGCAAGGTTAATCAGATTCAGTAATTGGGTGACTGTAAAATCTCGCAAATTGCCCCGAAGAGCCATAAGCATCCTCTGCGCCCATATACGCGGGCTTTAAAATGAATAGATTGATTATACATGCAAGGGATTTATGCGTCAAACATTGCAAAGAATCTGGAAGGCACGATGATTATACGCCAAAAATCAGGGCCGGGCTTCGGCAATCACCTCGACCCGCGCAATCGGCAAACCCAGGCTGTAAACATCGAACGAGAAAGTCTGGGGCGCACCAGCCGCCTGCCAGCGGCGGAACCCGGCCACCTGCCCGGCCTCGTCGTAAGCCACACCCGCCAGCCAAATTTCGGCGGCAGGCGGGCCGGGCTGGGGGTAAACCAGCCGTCCGCTGACCTGCGCGGAAAGGCCGTCCGCTGAAACCTGGGCCAACAGGTTGTTGACCTGCACCGGGATGTAACGCGGATCGCCGGGAGAAAGCAGGAAGGCGGTCAGGATGTCGAGGCGGGCGGCAAAAGGCCCGGTCGGGCGGGCGGGGAAAAAGGCCGCAACCGGCAGGCCAGCCCCGGCAGGCAGGATGTTGAGCGGGGCCAGCGCTTCGAGGCCAGGTTCCGGTTCCCCGTTTTGATTCAGGATGGAGATTTGGGCGGTGATATTTTCGACCGGCTCAGGGTGCGGATTTTGGGCCAGGGCCAGGCACCACATGCCCGCGCCAGACGGGAAGCATTGCAACGGCCCAAGCAACAGTTCGGCTGGCACGGGGACGGCTTCGGCCACCGAGGCCGGGCGGGAGGGAACCTGGATGACCTGGCCAATGCTCAGGATGGTGCTGACACCGGGGTTGGCGGCCAACAACTCGTCCACCGTCAGACCGTGGCGCAGGGCTATCTGGCTGAGGGTGTCGCCCGACCTGACGGTGTAGGCAAACGGCGTAGGGGTCGGGATGACAATTGTCGGCTGGAGGGCCTGGGGCGCGGGAGTTAGCAGGGGCAGGGCCGGGCTGGTCGGCGAGACGGGCGGACTGGCCGAGGGCGTGGGGAAGGTTTCAGGAAACGGCGAGGCAGGCCGAGGGGAGGCCGAATCCGGCGCGGAACAGGCCAGGAGCGGGATAAGAAGCGCAAGAACCAGGGCACGGACAGGGCAGCGGAAAAATTCCATTTCTTCATTATACCCAGCATGGGTATTTCATAGCGCGAGAGTCTTGCCCGGCTTTCGGGGCTGTGCTACACTTTAGGCATGGACGACGAGATGTTGACGCCCGAAATTTCGGCAGAAGAAATGCTGTTCCACCAGGCGGTGGCGTTTATTGAGGAGGGCAAAAACGCCGAGGCGCGTGAGGTGTTGACGCGCCTGCTGAAGACTGACCAGAATAACGCCACATATTGGGTCTGGCTGAGCGCGGCAATGGAGACGGCCAAAGAGCGGCTGTACTGCCTGCAAACCGCCCTGCGGCTCGACCCTGAGAATGCGGCGGCGCGGCGCGGCCTGACCCTGATGGGTGGGCTGCCGCCGGAGGAGGGCCTGACGCCCTTCTCGATGAATCATCCGCGTCCGTGGGAAATAAAATTGCAGTTGGCCGACGAAAAGCCCAAGGAGCGGGGTTTCAAAGCGCTGGTTGCCAACCCGGTGGTGCGGGTCGTGGGCCTGGTTTTTGCGGGCATTTTGCTCATCGGCGGGGTGATTGGCGGGTTTGCGGCTTCGGGCGCATTCGACCCCCAGCCCACCCGGCGGGCTTTGCCTTCCTTTACGCCGCTGCCCAGCCCGACGGTTGATATGACCCTGCAAGTGCTGGAGCGCGGGCCGCTGGCCGGGCTGATTTCGGCCACTTATACGCCCACGCCGGTTTACGCGGCCACCCCATACACCGGGCTTTCGAGCGACACGTATCGCGGCGCAGTGCGGGCCTACGAACGCGGCGACTGGAACACGGTTGGCGAGATGATGGTGCAGGTGGCAACGCTTAACCCCGGTTCGGCTGATTCGCTTTATTTTGTGGCCGAGTCTTACCGCTTCAGGGGCCGTTACCAGGATGCGCTCAATTATTACCAGGAAGCGATTGGGATTAATCCCAACTTCGCGCCTTCCTACCTGGGGCGGGCGCGCGCCAGCCTGGCCCTTAACCCGCGCCGGGTTGTGATTGCCGACCTGGACGCGGCCATTAATCTCGACCCCGATTACGGCGAGGCTTACCTGGAGCGCGGCCTGTACCTGCTGGGACGCAACGACGCCAGCGGCGCGCTGGAGGACCTGCGCCGGGCCGGAACGCTGATGCCCGATTCGCCGCTGGTGTACCTGGCCCTGGCGCGGCTGGAACTGGAGCAGGAAAACTACCCCGAAGCGCTGGAGGCGGCCATCCGCGCCAACGAGTTGGATGTGGTCATGCTTGAAACCTACCTGGTGCTGGGCATGGCTTACCGCGCCAACGGCGACACCGACAAGGCGCTCGAAATGCTGGAAATTTTCACCCTGTATTCAGACGACAGCGGTGAAGCCTTCATGTTCCTGGGCGCGACCTACTTTAATCGCGGCGAGTATGAAAAAGCACTCGAAGCGCTTGATAAGGCACTGCGGCTTGACAATACCAGTTCGCAAGGCTATTACTGGCGGGCTGAAATATATATGATATTGGAAGAGTACCAAAAGGCGCGCGACGATTACCGCCAGGCCCTGCGTTACAACCAGAATTATTTCGATGCGGGTATCGGGCTAGTGCGCACGTATTACGCTTTTGAAGATTTCAACAACGGTTATATCGAATTGTTGAAGTACGAGCGGCTCATCCAAAGCGATACCGACCGCGCCAACTTCCTGTACCTGCGGGCGATTTCGCTGGGCAATATCGGTTTCCCGCGCGAGGCCATCCGCGACTGGGAGGCCCTGCTGGCCCTGCCGGAAGAAGCGACTACCGAGGAAATGCGCGCCGAAGCGGAGGAAAAAATCAAGGAATTGCGCCAGGCCACCCCGCCGCCCGCAACCCGCATACCAACCAACACCCCCGCCCCAACCAGCACACGCGCGCCGACTTCAACCCCCTAAACATCAAAAAAGCCCCGCAAATGCGGGGCTAAATTTTTATTCTTCTTCCAGTTCCTGAATTTCAGGTTCCCCGTCTTCTTCGGGAGGCGTCTCGAGCACCTGTGGCAGGGGCTGGGGAACGCGCAGGCGCTCCTCCTCCAGTTTGCGCAGGCCGTTATGCACCTGGTTTTGCAGTCGGGAAATTTCGACTTCGAGACGCTGCAAACTCTGGATGACGTAATCGTCGGCGTCCTGGCGGGTGGCCTGGGCGTCGGCGCGCGCCTGGGCCAGGATTTGGTCGGCGCGGTTCTGGGCGCTCTTGACGACGGCTTCGCGGTCCACCATTTGCTCGGCCTTCTCACGCGCCAGCTGCACGATGCGGTTGGCTTCTTCCTGGGCCTGGGCCAGGATGCGGTCTTTCTGCGCCACCAACTGCTGGGCCTTTTTGACTTCTTCGGGGATGGTGACGCGCATCTGGTCGATTAAATCCAACATCCGGTCTTCGTCCACAACCACGTTGCGGGTAAAGGGAACGGTGCGGCTTTCATTGAAGAGTTCTTCGAGGCGGTCTACGAGATGCAGGATGTCCATTTTGCTTGCTCCGCTGTCTTCGGTTCGAATTACTTAATTATTCTAGCACAAACCCTTGATAAAGAAAAACTTTTGTTCGATTTCACAATTTTTGTAATGCAGGCTTCAGCCTATCAGCCGCCTACCCCTGCACACCTGCAGGGATGCTTCGCGAAAGGCGGCGGTACAACTTAATCCCTGGCGGCGTAGGCGGGGCGGTGATGCTCATCGATGTCGCGTACGCGCCGTATGAGGGCCGCTTCGACATGCGGCGGGACCATGCTGGAGATGTCGCCGTCGAGGGTGGCGATTTCGCGCACAGTGGTCGAGGACAGGAAGGTGTGTTCCTCGTGGGTGATGAACGAGACGATTTCAATATCCGGCGAAAGGCGGTGATTGGCCAGCGCCATGCGGAACTCGAACTCGAAATCGGAAAAGACGCGCAGGCCGCGCATGATGACCTGGGCTTCGAGGGCCTTGCAGGCGTTGACCGTCAGCCCGCTATAGCCGGTCACGCGGATTTTGGGATTGTCGGTAAACGACTGCTTGACCAATTCCATGCGCTCTTCGGGTGAAAAGAGCAGGGTCTTGAGCGGCTTGTCGTACACGGCAATCACCACTTCGTCGAACAGTTTGGTGGCGCGGTTAGCAATGTCGATGTGTCCGTAGTGAATCGGGTCGAACGTGCCGGGGAACATAGCTCGAACCATATATACTCCGTTTTGGATATTCGAGAATAGAGAATAGAGAGTGGAGAATAGGGAGTGGGGATTCGATGTTCAAACAACGAATTATCTTATCTCGACTTATCTAATCTCTAACTCCTAACTCACATCGCCCTTGCCGCCCCAGAACCGCTCGAGGGCTTCGGAAAGCAGGGCGTGTTCGGGCTGCGAAAGGGACGGGTCGAGGGTGAACAGGTCGGCGGCGTGCTGGCGGGCTTTTTCGATTAAGCCCACATCGGTCAGCGAGGCCATCTTGAGGGTGGAGGCAAACCCGGCCTGGCGCGTGCCCAGGAACTCGCCGGGGCCGCGCTGCTGCAAATCCAACTCGGCCAGGCGGAAACCGTCGTTGGTCTCCTGCATGGCTTGCAGGCGTTCGTTTTCGGCGGCATCGGCCCGGTCAGGGATGAGCAGGCAGAACGACTCGCCGCCGCCACGCCCGACACGTCCGCGCAGTTGGTGCAGTTGGGCCAGGCCAAAGCGGTTGGCGCCTTCGATGAGCATGACGGTCGCATTGGGTACATCCACGCCGACTTCAATAACCGTCGTCGAAACCAGGATGTCATATTTCTTGTCGCGCAGGTCGGCCATAATGCGGTCTTTTTCGTCCGGCTTCATTTTGCCGTGCAGCAGGCCCAGGCGCAGGTCGGGAAAAATTTCCTTCGAGAGCCGCTCGTGGTCGTCGACCGCCGCTTTCAGGTCTTCCAGTTTTTCGCTCTCTTCAATCAGCGGGTAGACGATAAAAGCCTGATGCCCGGCGACAATCTGGCTGCGGACGAGCGAGTAGGCGCGTTCGCGCTCCTGCGGGGTCAGAACATGCGTCGAAACCGGCTCGCGCCCGGCGGGCATCTCGTCCATAATGGAAAGATTCAGGTCACCGTAAAGCGTCAGGGCCAGCGAGCGCGGGATGGGCGTGGCGGTCATGACCAGCAGGTGCGGGTTGCTGCCCTTGTTGCGCAAGGCGGCGCGCTGACCGACGCCGAAGCGGTGCTGTTCGTCGATAACCGTCAGTTGCAGGTCGGAGAATTGGACCGGGTCCTCGATCAGAGCGTGGGTGCCAATCAGGACTTTTATCTCACCCGAGGCCAATCCGGCATGGATCTCGCTGCGCTCCCCGTTGCTTGTGTCGCCGGTTAATAAGCGTACCTGACCCGCGTCGAGCACGCCTTCGGCAGCCAGGAAGTTGCTGAAACTGCGGTAGTGCTGTTCGGCCAAAATGGAGGTCGGGGCCATGATGGCGACCTGCGCCCCGTGCCGGGTAATCATCATCGCAGCCAGGGCGGCCACAACGGTCTTACCGGAGCCGACATCGCCCTGGACAAGGCGGTTCATCGGGTGGCCGGCCAGCAGGTCGTCGCGGATGTCGGTCACAGCGCGGGACTGCGCCCCGGTCAGCGGGAAGGGCAGGGCGGCGATACGCGCCTCCAGCCAGTCGTCCGGCGTCTCGAAGACGCGCGCGCTGGCGGCTTCAAATTCCTGCTTCTGGCGCAGGACGCCCATTTGCAGGTAGAAGATTTCATCAAAAGCCAAACGCTGGCGGGCAGACTTGAGGGTGTCCTGGGTATCAGGGAAATGCGCCTGATGGATGGCTTCGCCCAAGCCGTAAACATCTGCCGCAGACCGGACGCTTTCGGGCAGCGGGTCGGCCACGCGCGGCGACCAGTAGTTGATGACCTGGTCCATCATTTGGCGCAGCCATTTTTGGGTGATGTTGGCGGTCAGGCCATAAACCGGGACAATCCGGTTGGTGTGCAGGTGTTCGTCTTCGACCAGTTCCCATTCGGGGCTGTTCATCACCAGGCGGCCCAGATATTGCTCTATTTTGCCCGCCACGGCGATATTGACGCCTTGCTTGAAGCGGTTGGCCAGCCAGGGCTGGTTGAACCAGGTCAGGCGCAATGCGCCGGAGCCGTCGGAAATGACGACTTCCATGATTTGCATTTTGCCGCCGCGCGCAGGTCGGCTGCTGACGCTCTGAATCTGGCCGATGACGGTCACGACTTGCCCGTACATCAGGTTGCGGATGGGCTGTAACTGGCTGTAGTCATCGTAGCGGCGCGGGAAGTGGTAAAGCAGGTCGCCGAGGGTGTGGATGCCCAATTTTTGCAGGGAAGAGGCGTTCTTGGGGCCAACCCCGTCCAGTACGGTCAAATCGGCGTTGAGGGCGGCGGGGGTCTGGGAGGTCTGCGCGCCAGGGTAGGAGGAGGCCTTGGAGGGGGCCGGCCGGCGCGTCGGAGCCGGTTCAGGCTGTGGGACAGAACGCGGCCTGGGGGCCGGCTGCGGCGGTTCGGATGCGGGAGCCAGCCACTCGGGCATCGGTTCCGGCTGGGCTTCGCCCTCAGCGGCGTAGACCGGTTCGGGAATGCTGATATCGCCCTGGCCCTGGATGCGTTTCCATATCCCCTTTAAAGTATCGGCGCGCGAGGCGGGGGTCAGTCGGTGGTAGTCGCGCAGACGCGAGGCGACCAGTTGGACGGTTTCTTCGGCGACACCTTCGGCGCGGGCTTCGGCTTCCCAGAAATCCAAAATTTTGGCCAGGCCGCCGATGACGGCTTTGTTTTCATATTTGTTCTCGGCTTCGAGACGGAAGAATTTGCGTAGTTTTTCGAGTGCGATTTGCATAGTGCGGCTATTTTACCCGATTTGATGCGCCCCCTACACTTCAACTTGAATCCCACTTCCGCTCTCATAGCGCCGCAGGCCGCGTTGGAAGACGAAAATTGCCAGGGCAAGGAAGGCCATCGCGCCGAGGAAGAGTTGAGCCAGCACATCCCAGGTGAAGGAACGCGCAAAACTGGCGGGCAGCGCGCCCATCAGCGCGGCGGGGATAAGGGTGAACAGAATCAGTTTGGCGGTGTTGTCGAACAAGGTAATGGGGTAAATGGCAAAGGTAATCATGGCGTTGACGGCCATTGAAGACAGGCTGCTGGCGTTGCCAATCCAGAAGGCCAGGCTTTGCACCAGCACCAGGAAGGCGGCAAAGACGGTGGCCGAGAGCAAAATCGCCAGCGTGAAGCGCAGCAGGCTTTCGGGGGTCATCAGGCCGGAGGCGGCGAAACTCAAAAACCCATACAGGAAGTCGCCCATGCCGCTCGAAATCGTGCGGCTGGACAGGGCGTGCAGTAAAACCGGCTTGGGCAGGGATAGGTAATAGTCGAGCCTGCCGCGGGTGATGATGTCGCCCAGAAAAAAAACGTTGCCGAACAAAATCGAAACCAGCCCAAAGGCGCTGGCGGTGATGCCGAAGGTGACGTACATGTCGGTCACGCCCCATCCGCGCACATTGTCGAATCGGTCGAAGAAGATGACCCAGACGAGGAAGTAAATACTGTTGTTGAGCATCATGCCGAACATCTGCGACAGGAAAGAGACGCGATACTCCATCGCCGATTGCAGGTTGGCTTTCCAGACAGCAAGAAGAAATTTGAGATTGTTCATAATGGAGTCCAAAGTCTCCAGACTTTGGATATGTGATGAATAAGTTTTTGCCAACGTCGGGCCCCCTTCGGGGATAATAAGACGTTGGACTCCGAAAAACTATCCGCCATTGACGGCCAGGTGAACCAGGCTGCGGCGATAGAAAAGCGTGAGCAGCAGCGACAGGGCCAAAATCCAGGCCAGTTGCATCCCAAAAGTCGCGGCGAAGGCGGGCAGGGAGGGTTCGACAAACAGGCGCGCCGGGCCATAAATCATGGAGGCAAAGGGCATGGCATGGGCGATGGCTTGCAGCCATTCGGGGTAAAAGTCGAGCGGGATGAGCAGGCCGCCCAGGATGAAGGCGAATTTCTGGTAGATCCAGACGAAGGCCGAGACGTCCTCGACCACGAAAGCCGCAAGGCCGATCATGGCCGTGATGCAGAAGTTGAGCGTCCAGGCGCCCAGGACGGTGACCAGTACCAGCGGCCATCCGCGCGGGTCGGGGGGCGGGCCGACCAGCAGCCAGACCATGGCCCCGCCGAGCAGGGCGTTGAGCAGGCCGCGGAAAATGGTTTCGCCCATCGAACTGCTGTAATGGTAGAGCAGGAAGTCGTAAGGCTTGTTCAGGATGTAGGCAATCGAGCCATCCTTGACTGCCTCGGCAATCACGTTGGCCAGGCGCGGACGGCTGAGTTCGATGGTCTCGGCTAGCATCAGGTACCAGACCGTCGTGGCGACCGTCAGACCGTTGATTTGGTCAGTTCCAGATGCGGCAAAGGTCACCCGCCAGAGCTGGTAGAAAATCCACATAAAGGGCAGGATCATGAGCGAACGCCCAATCAACTCACCGGGGTAGGCCAGCGAGTTAATCAGTTGGATTTTGAAAATCGACCAGTATTTTTTCATGCGTTGTTATGGGTTTATCCGATTTGAGATGATTCTTAAAGCTCTATTTATTCTTGAGCACCCCAAAAATGCAAATACCTATTCCTGACAACGCCAGCCCAAAAATGAAATAATCGAGCCAGGAAACATTCTCGCTGCTTAGCCGAAGCGCAAAAAAGAACAGAATCAGGAGAAGTGGAAAAATTAAAAGAGCAACTCGACCCCGGTTTTTTTCTGTGCCGGATGTTCCAGCAATTCTGGCGCGAAACTCCTGCTCAGACATATCCATCCAGAATTGCTTCTTTGGATAGTTATCGGGGGTTGGTAATTCATCAAAAATTCGTTCCCCGCGTTTGCGCTGTGGTTTTATTTTTGCCATTTGATAGTTCCTCTGTTATTTTGCCTGTTCGTAGATCATGGCAATGACTTCCTCCAGCGGCGGGTCTGAGATGGTGATGTCGACCAGCGTCCCGGCCGCCGAAAGGCGCGCCAGCATGGCGTCAGCGGGAGTCTCGCGGGTGTCGAAGGCCAGCTTGACGCCGTAGCGCCCGACCTTGAGTGTTTGCATGCCCTCGACGCTGAAATCCGCGGCCACTTCGGCGGCGTAGCGCACCTCGACTGTTTTACGGGTCAGGAATTTGCGCTTGAGATTAGAGACTTTATCGCGGTAGACAATCTGGCCGTGGTTGATGATGATGACGCGGTGGCAAAGGGCTTCCAGGTCGCTGGCATCGTGCGAGGTCAGCAGCACGCCGACGTTTTCCTCCGCGCTCATGGTGCGGATGGCGTCGCGGATGTGCTGCTTGGCGACCACGTCCAGGCCGATCGAGGGTTCATCGAGCAGCAGCAGTTTGGGCTTGTGCAGCAGCGACGCGGCCACTTCGCAGCGCATGCGCTGTCCGAGCGAGAGTTTACGCACCGGCGTTTCGAGCAGGGGCTTCAGGTCGAAGGCCTCGCTCAGGAAGCCAATCCGCTTTTGGATGAAGGCGTCGTCCAGTTCGTAGATTTTTCCGAACAGGGTAAAGGTGTCGATGGCGGGCAGGTGATACCACAATTGCGGGCGCTGGCCGAAAACCGTTCCGATTTGGAAGGCCAGTTTTTGGCGGTCTTTCCAGGGAGTAAACCCAAGCACGCTGGCCTCGCCCCCGCTGGGGTGCAGGATACCGGTCAGGATTTTGATGGTAGTCGATTTCCCCGCGCCGTTGGGGCCGATAAAACCGAGTAGTTCGCCGTTTTCCATCTCGAACGACAAGCCGCGCACTGCTTCGACGGTGTTGTACTCTGGCCTGAAAAGCGAACGAACAGACCCGCCCAGCCCGGCGGCCTTACGCTTGGACTGGAAGGTTTTGTGCAAGTGGTTGACGGTTATGGCGGGCATGGGGGTATTTTACCTGTTTTAAGGAAAAGCCCACACAATTGCGTGTGGGCTTTATGTTTGGCAAACTTTTGGTTACACGCTTTCAGCCCGGCGGCTTTCGAACCAATCCTTGCCCGCCAGCCAGAGCGCGCCCAGGCCCAGCAAGCCGATGGCAAAGTTCGCCAGCCAGCCCAGGACAGGGATGGCCACCAGGATGGCCAGCAATGTCACACCCAAGGCCAGCGGCCAAAATTTATGCCCGGCCAGTTGCGGGCTGACTTTTTCAAGGATGAACTGCCCGCCAACCAGCGCAGCGGCCACTTTGGCGCCAAAAGCCAGCACCAAAACGAAACCAACGATAAGGGCAAACATCGAAGCCAGTCCGCTCCAGATGAGCGCACCGGAGAGTCCGCCAAGAGTCAGGGCGCCAAAGGCGATTGCGCCGACGACCACCACACAGACGATAAGCAACAGACCAAAGAAGAAGGCTGCCCAACTTACCACGCCCCAACCCAGGCTCGGCAGCGGTTTCTGGCGGATATTGGCTGTCATTTTGCCAAGCAGCGACGGGAAAACCCAGGCCATGAACAAACCGGCCAGGATCAGGCTGGCAATGTTGCGAATCACATCCAACACGCCATCGAGCAAAATTTCAGCCGGGGTGCGGTTCATGCGCCGGATTTCGCGCAGTTCGTCCTCGCCATACACCGGCTCGCTACGGGTCACGCCGCCGCTGGCAACCGAAGCGGGCACGTCTAAATCACGGTCGGCGATATATTCCAGTTTGCCACCAATTTTGGCGTCCGGCCCAAAAGTCAACCCGGCAGACAGCGAGGGGATGGTAATGGTCTGGTCGGGGCCAAAGACCATCGGCCCCATCGGCTCGCGCGCATTGTCCATGCGTCCCAGGGCAAAGACAGCGTCGCCGCCAATTGTGCCGCGCAGTTCGACCGCGCCCGTGCCAAGCATGACCTTGCCGGCCACGTCACCGGCCAGCAGGTTCTGGCCGTTGCCCATCACCAGGTCGCCGCCGATTTTCGATCCGGGGCGGGTTTCCAGGCTGCCGCCCGCGCCGACCAGGTCGTCGCCGATAACAGCATTCTCGCCAAGCAGAAAGGCCGCGCCAAAAATGCGGGCATCGTCGCCAACCGTTCCGTTGATGACGACATCCCGCGCGCCGACAATCAAATCACCTTCGACCGTGCCGTTGATAATTACCGTTTGCGCCCCTGCAATCAGGTCGCCCTTGATGACGCCCTCGACAAGGATAATTTCGGCGGCGGCATACAGGTCGTCTTCGATGACTTCATTGGCGCCAATGGTGATGGTTTTCTCGTTGGAACGCCCATCGAAAGCCCGGGCAGGCAGGGCAATCGACAGGGCCAGGAAAGTTAAAAGCAATGCAGAAAAAAGGACTTGGGTAAGGCGTGACATACAACGCTCCTTGCGCTTGGAAATGGAAAGACTACCCCAGTATACGCCCAACCGTTTCAAATGGTTGCAGGGATTAAGGGAACAAAGGCTCAAAATCCCGGCCCGACGTTATCAACACCTCGCGGGCCGCTTCGTCCATCGGGCTGAATTCCTGGCAGGCTTCCAGCACCAGCGGCAGGATGCGCGTATCGCCCGCCGTACACAGCCCGGTCACCGGGTAAGAAAGCGCAAAATTCACCGCCCGCCGAATTTCATCCGCCTGCTCGAACGGCTCATACCAGGTCGTCGCCGTGTGATTCTTGTCGCCCCACGGCCCCTTGGTGATGGTCTTGATGACCATCGTACCGACCCGCTTCTCGCGGCAAACCGCCATCAATTCTTCGGCGCTTTTGCGATAAGCCGGGATGGACAATTGGACGAAATTAAGCGGGAACATGACCGAATCGAAATCGAACCGCCGCAGCGCCTCGAGGTAAATCGCCGGGGCATCCGCCCCGTGGCCCGTGATGCCGATAAAGCGGGTCAGCCCGGCCCTTTGGGCTTCGAGCACCGCCTCCAGCGCGCCGCCTTGCATCATAATCTGGTCGAGGTCTTCCAACGTGTTGACCGCATGGAACTGGTACAGGTCGAAGGCCTCGACCTGCAAACGCTTCAGCGACCGCTGCATCTCGTTCCATGCGCCATCTTTGCTCCGCTCCGTGGTTTTACAGCCCAAAAAGAAGCGCCCCCGCTCCCTGGGCATCCACGGGCCGATGCGTTCCTCCGCCTGCCCGTAGGAGGGCGCGACGTCGATGTGATTAATCCCGGCTTCGATAACCTGCTCCATCGTTTTATCGGCATCGGCCTGCGAAATCTCCCAAAAGGCCGCCGCCCCAAAGATGGCAACCGAACTCTCGTGGCCGGTGCGGCCAAACGGTCTGGTCTGCATGCTCTTCTCCCTTACTCTTGCACTTTTTCGACAACCAACTGGGCTTCAGTCACCAGCGCGGCAACCGCGCCGACCGCCGCCAACGTGGGCGCCAGCAGCACCCCCGCCACCCCCACCGTCAGCGGGATTTCCATAAACGTCCGCCCCTGCTTGTCGCGGATGATGATGCGGCGAATGTTGCCCTCGTGAATCAGCGCCTTGATGCGCGCCAGCAACTCCTCGCCATTAACAGAAAATTCTTCGGTACGGGTATCTTCTTTCATCGTTACCTCCATTGTCAATTATTGCACAAATTTGCCAAGTTGTTTACTTTCCGGCCAAAACAATGATATAAAAGAAAATAACAAATCCGGCGGAGGGCCCATGCTGACCATCACCAAAATAGACACCAGCGACAAAAACCAGGCACGCAAATTCGTGCGCTTCCCCTACGAGCATTATCGCAACTATCCCTACTGGGTGCCGCCGCTGTTTATAGACGCCAACCTGTACCTGAGCCGCACAAAACACCCCTTCTTTGAACATTCCGAAGCCGATTTCTTCATCGCCGAGGAAGACGGCCAAATGGTCGGGCGCATCGCCGCCCTCGAAAACAAACCCTTCAACCAGTACCACAACACCAAAGAAGCCGAATTTTACTTCTTCGAAAGCATCGACGACCAGGCGGTTGCCAATGCCCTGTTCGAAGCCGCCTTCGACTGGGCGCGTGCGCGCGGCCTGAACAGCATCGTCGGCCCGAAAGGCATGGGGCCGCTCGACGGCTACGGCATCTTGGTCGCGGGTCACGAACAGCGCCAGATGATGACCATGATGAACTACAACTACGACTACTATCCACGCCTGGTCGAAAACCTGGGCTTCACGAAGGAAGTCGATTTCGTCTCCTGCTATGTGCCCGCCGAAAATTTTCACATCCCCGAGCGGGTCGAACGCATCGCGAAACGGGTCATGGAACGCGGCAAATTGCAGGTCAAACGCTTCAAAAGCAAGCGCGAACTTGTCCAGTGGGCCGGGCGCATCGGCCAGGCCTACAATGACGCCTTCATCAACAACTGGGAATACTACCCCCTGACCCCCAACGAAATCAAATTCGTGGTCGACAACATCATGACCGTCGCCGACCACCGCCTGATAAAAATCATCCTGCACGACCAAGACGTGGTCGGCTTCCTGTTCGCCTTCCCCGACGTCTCGGCGGCCCTTCAGCGCGCCCGCGGCCACCTGCTGCCCTTTGGCCTGCCCGACCTGCTGCTCGAAATGCGCCGCACCAAAACTGTTTCCGGCAATGGCATGGGCATCCTGCCCGCCTTCCAGGGACATGGCGGCAACGCCCTGCTCTACTACGAAATGGCCCGCTCGTTCATGGAATTCGAGTTCCAGCACGTCGAAATGACCCAGGTCGCCGAAACCGCCACCCAGATGCGCGCCGATTTGCAAAACCTGAACGGCGTCGAATACAAAAACCACCGCGTCTTTCGCAAGGATTTGGAATAAGGCGACAGGCAGACTCATGCCCCTCGACTTCATCCCCGCCCCCCGTCGGATTGCGCTCTTCAGGCTCTTTCTCATCCTTACCCTCGGCCTGTTCGCC
>Ga0208244_100249_pt1 | contig 63002 bp, 58 predicted proteins | sample SubbioCR12Aug_5A_FD_184828 | JGI IMG/M metagenome (GOLD analysis project Ga0208244, IMG submission 184828) | Serpentinite rock and fluid subsurface biosphere microbial communities from McLaughlin Reserve, California, USA - CR12Aug_5A (SPAdes) | ecosystem: Environmental > Terrestrial > Deep... | reverse complement strand
TTGCCAAAACCCACCCCTGTAGGGCGCAATAACCGAAGGGCATTGCGCCGCATGGCTGGCACATTCGGCGGATTACGCTGCGCTAATCCGCCCTACGAAGTCTGTTGGCGCATCTTGGCGCTCTCAACTTTGGCAATCAACCGGATAGGCAAGGTTTTTTCTTGTCTGCTCCGACAAAACTCTCACAGTCTTCTTGAAACCAGCGCCGTCCGACCCCATAATAGGGGCATGGTTGTAACTCCGGCAATCTGGAGGCGTTCTGGACGGCGGTTCGATTCCGCCCACCTCCACCCAAGCGTATCGAGTTGAGCATCAGGGTATTTTTGGGTGGGGGTGCACTGGCTTCGACAGGGCGAACAAAAGTGAGCAGGCAACCCGTCAGGCGATCGACGTTAATGAAGCAAATCTCTAAACGCCAACGATGAGCGTTTCGCAATCGCCGCTTAAGGCCTTTGCCGAGGCTGCTTGAGCCTTGTTACCAAAGAAAAGCCGGCGGGGACCTTCGGGTCCCCGTCGTCATTTGCGCTGGAAGCTCCTGGGGGATCGCGCCAGTCTTACCCATTTCAGGGCAGCACTGCTTTAAATTGGGCGCTAATGGGTGCGGCGCTGATTGTACAGCTCGCTTGAGAGTGTGATCGAGCTGCGCGGGAAGTGGGCATGAGCGAAATGCTGCATTGCGGTACTTCGCCGTCCCGCCAGCGCCGCCGCTTCGGCGCGGCTCCGCTGTGCTCAGCCGGCGCGCAAGCGCGCCACCAGCGCCACCGTAAACTCCTTGGTGCTGGCCGTGCCGCCGAGGTCGCCGGTGCGCACGTGGTCGACGTTGAGGGTGAGGTCGATGTCGCGGCGCAGACGGTTGGCCTGGTCGCCCAGGCCGACATGGTCGAGCAGCATGGCCGCGGCGAGCAACAGGGCGATGGGGTTGGCGATGCCCTGGCCGGCGATGTCTGGCGCCGAGCCATGCACGACCTCGAAGATCGCCGCATCCGCGCCGATGTTGGCGCCCGGCGCCATGCCCAGTCCGCCGACCAGCCCGGCGATTTCGTCGGAGAGGATGTCGCCGAACAGGTTGGTGGTCACCAGCACGTCGAACTGCCACGGGTTCATCACCAGCTTCATGGCGCAGGCGTCGACGATGATCTCTTCCATGATGACCTTGCCCTGATACTCGGCGGCATGGATCTCGCGCGCGGTTTCAAGGAAGATGCCGGTCAGCGCCTTCATGATGTTGGCCTTGTGCACCACCGTCACCTTTTTGCGGCCATGCTTGACGGCGTAGTCAAAGGCGAAGCGGCAGATGCGCCGACAGCCCTGGCGGGTGTTGACGCCGGTGGACATGCCTATCGCATGGGGGTCGCCATCCACCGGGATGAAGTGCTCGTAGCCCATGTAGAGGCCTTCGTTGTTCTCGCGCACCAGCACCAGGTCGATGTTGTCGTAGCGGCCGCCGGGCACGATGGTCTTGCCCGGCCGCAGGTTGGCGTAAAGCTTGAATTCCTCGCGCAGGCGCACGTTCGACGAGCGGTAGCCGCCGCCGATCGGCGTTTCCAGTGGGCCTTTCAGGGCCAGCCGGGTGCGACGGATGCTCTCGATGCAGGCTGGTGGCAGGGGGTCGCCGCAGGTGGTGACGCCATCCAGACCGGCGGTCTGCCGGCCCCAGTCGAAGGGAGCGTCGAGGGCGTCAAGCGCCGCGAGGGTGGCCGCAGTGATTTCCGGGCCGATGCCATCGCCGGGAATCAGCGTGACGGGAATACGGTTAGCGGCATTCACGGTCAGTTCTCCACTCGTTGCAATCGTCGGCGGATTTTATCGGGATAACCGTGTCGAGCCGGGAAATCGTCGCTGCCTATCTTTTCTCCTCCTCCTCGCTACCCGGCGGGCCGCGCCGACGGGGGCCGCTGCTATCCTGTTTCTGGCGCGGCCGGTCGTCGCGCTCGGTGCGCGGACTGCCGCCTTGTTCCGGTGCGGGGCGCACTTCGCGCTCAATGCGCGGCTCGCCGCGGCGCTCCGAACGCATCTCGTTGCCTTCCTGTGCAGGCCGCCGACTTTCGCGTTCATACCCGGGGGTGGGGGCGACATTGCGCTCGGGTAGCGGGGGGCGATTGTGGGGCGGCTGAAAAGCGGGGGCGGGTTCGCCGCGCTGGATGATTTGTCCCTGCGGGAAGCCTTGCACAGGGGGTTTGGCGCGGTGGATGACGGGTGCGGGCGGTTCGTTGCGCTGGATGATCTGCCCTTGCGGGTAGCCTTGGGCGGGTGGGCGCCCGGCGGGCGGGGCGGGGCGGGGCTCCTGCCGCATCCGCGAGTCATGCTCCCAGCGGCCGCCCTGCTGCCGCCAGTGGTCGCCCTGGCGTTCCCAGCGGTGTGGTGCCCAGTAGTAGCCGGGGCGTGGCGCTTCCCAGCGGCCCGGCACCCAGACATAGCGCACACCGCCCCAGTTCCAGTAACCGGTAATCCAGACGTAGCCCGTCACCGGCGGTGAGCCGTAATACTCATACTGTAGTGGCGGCGGCGCCACGCGCACGACGGGTTGGTCGTAGTAGGGATCCTGTACCGGATAGGTCGTGCAGGCGCCCAGTAATACCAAGGCGGTAGCCAGTGTCGTCAGCAGCAGTGTGCTCTTCATGGTGCGGTCCTTTATCGCGGGGAAACGTTGCCAGATTACACAACGTTTCCCCGGATCGACCGTTATACGACTGACCGGGACAGTTACAAACTATTGCAAGTACCGGTCAGTGACTGCTGCCGAAAGACGGGTCGAGCGTTCCGGGCGGCAGTGGCAGGCCGGCGATGCGGCTGGCCTGGGCGATCGGGCCATGGGGGAACAACTCGTACAAGCGGCGGCGATCGACGTGGCCGAACAGCTTGTGCTCCAGCTCATGCAGCAACTCCCTGGCGTTCGCCGTGTTGCCTGCGGCGCGGAAATGGTGGCGCAAATGGAAAATCACCAGCCAGTGATCGTCTTCAAGCACCACGCCCTCAGCTTCGGCCAGACGCGCGGCTACAAGCGGGGACCAATGTTCAAGGCCAAACAGGTTGCCGTCGGGATCGACTTCCGCCAGTCGCTGGTTGTTCACGTATTTGTTGATGTCGAGCATGATCTTCTCCTCTGCTGGGTGGTGATCCATTGATAGCAGAGTTATCCGAGTAATCAAGTCAACTTAATTTATCCGCTATTGCGCAGCCCGGCCGCGACGCCGTTGATGGTGAGGTGGATGCCGCTCTGCACCCGTTCATCATCGCTCCAGGGCGGGCCGGAGCGGTGGCGGCGCAGGAGTTCGATTTGCAGGTGATTGAGCGGATCGAGGTAGGGGTAGCGGTTTTTCACCGAGCGTTGCAAAAGCGGATTGTCTTCGAGCAGCGCGTGTTGGCCGGTGATGGCCAGGAGCGCCGCGATGGTGGCCTGCCATTCGTTCTTCAGGCGCGGGAAGATCGCCTCGCGGAGCTGTGGGTCATTCACCAGTCCGGCATAGCGCTCGGCCAGCACGATGTCGGTTTTGGCCAGCACCATGTCCATGTTCGACAACAGGGTGCGAAAGAAGCCCCATTCGTTGTGCATGCGCTGCAGGAGGGCGAGGCCGGCCGCGCCGTGTTTTTCAAGGAAGGCGCGATAGGCGGCGCCAAAGCCATACCAGCCGGGCAGCATCAAACGGCATTGCGACCAGGAAAACACCCAGGGGATGGCGCGCAGGTCTTCGATGGCGGTGGTCTGCTTGCGCGAGGCCGGGCGGCTGCCGATGTTGAGCCGGGCAATTTCGCTGATGACGGTCGATTCCCAGAAATAGCGCTCGAATCCCGGTGTTTCATAAACGAGATCGCGATAGGCGCGAAAGGAATATTCGGCCAGCTCGGCCATGGCGGCGAGGCAGTCCGGTTGTGGATCGTCGTGGGCGTGCGGCAGCAGGGTGGCTTCCAGCGTGGCGGCGACCAGCACTTCGAGGTTGCGCCGGCCGAGTTCCGGGTTGGCGTATTTCGAGGCGATGACTTCGCCCTGCTCGGTGATGCGAATGGCGCCCTGCACGGCGCCGGCGGGCTGGGCGAGAATGGCTTGATAACTCGGGCCGCCGCCCCGACCGACGGTGCCGCCGCGGCCGTGAAACAGGCGCAGCCGCAGGCCATGCTTCCTGAAAACCTCCACCAGTGCCACTTCGGCGCGGTAAAGCGCCCAGCTCGACATCAAAAAACCGCCGTCCTTGTTGCTGTCGGAATAACCGAGCATGACTTCCTGCATGCCAGCGCGGCTGTCGAGCAGGCGCCGGTAGGCCGGTAGCGCGAATAGCTGATCCATCACCGTGCCGCAGTGCTCCAGATCGCCGATGGTTTCGAACAGCGGCACGATGTTGACATCGAGTTCAGCTTCCCGCGGCCGCAGCAGGCCGACTTCCTTGAGCAGCAGCGCCACTTCGAGGATGTCGGAGACGCCCTGGTTCATCGAAATGATGACATTCTGAATCGCCGCCCGGCCGTAGCAGCGATGCATGTCGCGCGCGGCATGGAAGATGGCCAGCTCGGATGCGGTTTCCTCGGTATAGGTCCAATAGGGCGAGGCGAGCAGGCGTGGCGTGGCCAGCTCGGCGAGCAGGAGTGCGATGCGGCCATCCTCGCCGCGCTCCGCGTAGGCGGTGCCCGGGCGGGCGGTCTCAAAGAGTTCATGCACCGTGCGTTCATGCACGGCGGAGTTTTGCCGCAGGTCGAGCGCGGCGAGGTGAAAGCCGAACAGTTCGACGGCACGGCGCAGGCGGCGCAGGCGGCCGCGCGCCATGAGCGCGGAACCGTTCGTCTTGAGTGATCTGTCGAGGATGTCGAGGTCAAGGGCGAATGCCGCGCAGTCGGCATAGGGTGGCGCCATGGCCACGGCATGCACCAAAGGTTCCAGGTGGTCGAGTTCGCGCGCCGTGGCGGCCAGCCGCGCGTAGATGCCGGCAATGGCGCGGCGATAGGGTTCGTCGTCGCGGTGCGGATTGTGATCGGGCGAGCGCGCCGTGAGTGCGCGCAGTTCGTCCGAGATGAGCACCAGCAATTCGGAAGAGGACAGCTCACTGCCCAACTGGTGGGTTTGTTCGAGGTAGTAGGTAAAGGCCTTGCGGCTTTGCGCGGTGAGCGCGCTTTTGAGGACGGCCGCAGTGACGAATGGGTTGCCGTCGCGGTCGCCGCCGATCCAGGAGCCGGGGCGCAGGAAGGCCGGCAGCGGGGTGGCCGGCACGCCTGGCGCCGCTTTTACGGCTGGCGCTGCCAGGGCATCCTCGATGCCGTTGTGCAGGCGTGGCAGCTCGTGCAGGAAAGTGGTGTCGTAGTAGGAGAGCGCGTTGTTCACCTCGTCCATCACCGAGAGCTTGAGTGCGCGCAGCATGCGCGTCTGCCAGAGGGTCAGCACGGCGCGCCGCAGCGATTCATCGTTTTCGGCCAGTTCGGCGGGCGTCAGCGGGCCGCGGTCGCGCAGATCGAGCAGGCGGGCGATCTGCCACTGGCGGTCGAGAATGCTTTTCCTTTGCACCTCGGTCGGGTGCGCGGTGAGCACCGGGCTGATCTCGGCGCGCTTGAAAAAATCGGCCAGTGCCGGTCGGCCGATACCCAGCGCGTCGGTGCGCGCCAGCGCCTGGGCGAAAGTGCCGGGTCGCGGCGGTGATCCGGCCAGCGCATGCGCGCGGGCGCGGCGGATGTGATGCTGGTCCTCGGCGATATTGGCGAGATGCGAGAAATAGCTGAAGGCGCGGACCACCAGATTGGTGTGATCGCGCGACAGGTTGTTGAGCAGTTCGTCCAGTTCCTGCCGCGCTACCGCGTCGTCGTTGCGGTGGAGACTGATCGACAACTGGCGGATGCGTTCGATCAGATCGAAAACCGCCGTGCCTTCCTGGTCGCGAATGACATCGCCGAGCAGACGCCCGAGCAGCCGGATGTCCGCGAATAAAGGTGCGTCCTTGTCCGGAGCCGAATCGGGTGGAATGCTAGAATTTGCCGCTGTTAGAGGTTCGGCTGAGGTTGCTGTAGCGGCTGAATCGTTCATGGTTTACCTGTCCACGGAATCGTTAAAGTGAATTCCACGCCCGACCAAATTGTTATCGCCACCCGTGAATCGCGCCTGGCCCTTTGGCAGGCGGAACATGTGCGCGGCCTTCTGCGTAAATTATATCCGGCCTGCCGGGTCGAACTGCTCGGCATGACGACGCGCGGCGACCAGATACTCGACCGGCCGCTGGCCAAGGTCGGCGGCAAGGGACTGTTCGTCAAGGAGCTGGAAACGGCGTTGTTCGACCGGAGCGCCGACATCGCCGTGCATTCGATGAAGGACGTGCCGATGCAACTGGCGCCGGAATTCGCGCTGGTGGCGATCGGCCCGCGTGAAGTGCCGCTCGATGCTTTCGTGTCGAACCAGTATGCCGGTCTTGAAGACCTGCCGCCGGGCGCGGTGGTCGGCACCTCCAGCCTGCGCCGCGAGGCGCAATTGCATGCCAATCACCCCACTCTGGTCGTGACCAGTCTGCGCGGCAATCTGGACACGCGGCTGCGCAAGCTGGATGAAGGACAGTATGACGCCATCATCCTGGCGGCCGCCGGCCTGACGCGGCTGGGGCTGGACGAGCGCATTCGATCAGTGCTGTCCGCCGAGGCTTCGTTGCCCGCCGCCGGGCAGGGCGCGTTGGGCATCGAGGCGCTGGCCGACCGGCCCGAAGTGGCTGCCTGGTTAGCGCCCTTGAACGATGCCGCGACGGCGGCCTGCGTGCGCGCCGAGCGGGCCGTATCGCGGGCGCTGGCTGGCAGTTGCGAAGTGCCGCTGGGCGCCTACGCGGAATTTGCCGCCGGCCAACTGATGCTGCGCGGACTGGTGGCGACGCCCGACGGCACGCGCATCGCGCGCGCCGAGACGCGCGGGCCGGCGCTTGATCCTGAAGCCCTGGGCCTCGCCCTGGTCGCCGACCTGCGCGCCCAGGGCGCCGGCGAGATTCTCGCCGCCCTGTGATGAACGGCCCGGTCATGACGTTTGGTTTGGGCGTCCAGCCGACGCGTCAAAAGTCGGCGCTGGCGGGACGGCATATCGTCGTCACGCGACCGGTGGGGCAGGCGACTCATCTGGCCGAGGCGCTGATCGAACGCGGCGCGCAGCCGGTGCTTTTTCCCGTGCTGGCCATCGCGGACGTCGCCGATGTGACGCCGGTTCTCGATGCGGCGATCCGGCTCGACGCGTATGACTGGGCGGTGTTCGTCAGTCCCAATGCCGTCGAGAAGGCGCTGGCGGTGGTGTTGTCGCACCGCACATGGCCTGCCGCCGTGCGCGTCGCCACCGTCGGCCACAGCAGTGAAGCGGCGCTGGCGGGTCATGGCATCCACGGCGTGGTCGCGCCAGAGGAGCGCTTTGATTCCGAGGCCTTGCTCGAACTGCCGCCGTTTGCGGACATGACCGGCCAGCGCGTGATCATCTTTCGCGGCGACGGCGGCCGCGACCTGTTTGGCGATACCTTGAAAGCGCGCGGCGCCGCGGTGGATTATGTCGTTTGCTATCGCCGCGCCAAACCGGCTCTCGACCCGGCGCCGCTGCTCAAACTGTGGGGCGACGGCCGTCTGGACGCGCTGACCGTGACCAGCAGCGAGGGGCTGCGCAATCTGTACGAGATGGTCGGCAAACTGGGCCAAAGCTGGCTCAAGAAGACGCCGACCTTTCTGCCACACGCACGGATCGCCGAACAGGCGCGCGCGCTCGGCCTGACTCGGGTTATTCTGACCGGCCCGGCCGATGCCGGTTTGCTGGCCGGGCTGGCCGAATATTTTTCCTGAGGCATTGTTGAACATGGCCCATTCAGAAAACGAAAAAGATACCGTTGAAGCCGCTGCTCTGTTGTCGCGGCAAGCGCCACGGCCGACGCCGCCACCCGGGCAACCGTTGCCGCGGCAAACCGCCGGGACGAATTCGGGCGCCGCTGGCAGCCCGCGTCAGCCAGATGCCAGGCTGGCCATCGGGCTGGCCGTGTTGGCCTTGCTGGCGACGCTTGGCCTGGCCTGGTTTGCCTGGCAGGATAGCGAACGCCTTGAAGCGACCCGGCAGGAACTGTCGCGCCGCCTGGCCGACAGCGAGGCCGTGCAACGCGAGGCGCTGGCCAGCACCAAGCAGGATCGGGTAGCGCTCGATGCGCTGCAGGCCAAGGTGGGCGCGCTGGACGCCCGCGCCGCGGAAATGCAAAGCCAGCAACTGGCGCTCGAAACGATGTACCAGGAGCTGTCGCGAGTGCGCGAGGATCGGTTGTTGGTCGAGATCGAACAGGATGTGGTGATGGCCGCGCAACAGTTGCAACTGGCCGGCAATGTCGCGGCGGCGCTGATCAGTCTGCAAGGGGCTGAGGCGCGCCTGGCGAAAAACGCCCAGCCGCAGTTTTTGCCGCTCAGAAAACTCCTCAACCGCGACATCGAGCGGCTGAAAGCCCTGCCGGGCGCCGATGTGCCGGGCATCGCCATGAAGCTCAACGATATTCTGGAAGCCGTGCCGCATCTGCCGCTCGCCTATGAGCAGCGGCCGACGCCGGCGGAGACCGTAAAACCGTCCAGGGCGGCGAAGCCCGGCAAGCCGCCTGCGGCCACTGAGGCCACTGCGGCCGCTGACTTGCCGGCAAAGCCTGGCGACTGGCAGGCCATCGGCCAGGCCTGGTTGGCCGATTTGTGGCACGAAGTCCGTCAACTGGTGCGCCTCGAACGGATCGATCGTCAGGATCCCGGTCTGCTGTCGCCCCGCGAAAGCTTGTTCCTGCGCGAGAATCTGCGGCTGCGGCTCCTGTCGGCGCGGCTGGGGCTGCTGGCGAGGGACGACAGCAGTTTCCTGACCGACATCAAGCAGGCGGACGAGTGGCTCGAACGTTATTTCGACGCGCGCGCGCCCGCCGTCGAGAATGCGCGGGCCACCCTGAAAAGCCTGGCCAAACAGGAGGTCGGCGCCCAGCCGGTCGAGCTCAACGAAACCCTCGCGGCGCTGCGCAACTTCAAGCTCGGCCGTGACCGTGGCGACCGCGGCACCAGCCGTTAAGCCATCATGCGCGCCCTGTTCTGGTTGCTGACCCTCGCCGCGCTGGCCATTGGCCTGGCGCTCCTTGGCCGGGTTTCCGACGGCTATGTGCTCTGGGTGATTCCGCCCTGGCGTATCGAACTTTCGCTCAACCTGTTTGTGCTGGCGCAGCTTCTGGCGGTGGCGGTGACGTATCTGCTGCTGCGGGCGATCAGCAGCACGCTGAACCTGCCGCGCGTCGTTGGTGAGTTTCGCGCGCGGCGGGCGCGCTTGCGCGATGAACGCGCGGCTACCGAAGCCCTGCGCCTGTTGTGGGAGGGCCGTTACGGCCATGCCCTGAAGAGCGCGGAAAAGGTGAGTTTTGGCGGTGGCGGAGCGGCGTCAATAGTCGGCGCTGGCGAGACGGCGTCAGCCGGAACCGCCGCGTCAGCCGCCGTGCTGGCATCGCTGGTTGGCCTGAAGGCGGCATCTGCCTTGCACGATCCGGCGCGCATCGCCGCATGGCGGTCGCGGGCCAGTGCCAGCACGCCCGACAAGAATGACTGGCGTGCCGCGCGCCTGATGACCGAGGCCGAACTGGCGCTCGATGCGCGGGATTTCGCTACCGCCCAAGTCGCGCTGGATGAACTGACGCCCAAGGAGCGCCGGCAGATTTCCGCGCAGCGTTTGGACCTGCGTCTGGCGCAAGGCCGCAACGACTGGGCCGCGGTGTTGCACATCACGCGCCAGCTCGAAAAACACAAGGTGCTCTCCGCCGCGCAGGCGTTGCCGCTGCGTTTGCGTGCCCAGCACGGCATCCTCGACAGCCTGGAGGGCGAGCCGGCGCAACTGGCGCGTTACTGGCAGGGCATGCTGGCGACCGAGCGACTCGACCTGCCGTTGGCGCAACGCGTTGCGCGAGCGCTGGGCAGCGCCGGTGTTTGCGCCGAAAGCGCGCGCCTGATCGAGGATTATCTCGACGAGCAGTGGGAATCGGCGCTGCTGGAGGACTACGTCAATTGCCCCGGTGGCGACGTGCTCGGCCGCATCGCGCATTGCGAGAAATGGCTGCACGAGCAGCCGAACGACGCCGCGCTGCTGCTGGCGCTGGGCCGGTTGTGCGCCCGCCAGCAACTTTGGGGCAAGGCGCAGAGTTATCTGGAGGCGTCACTGGCCGTGGCAGCCACTTGCGCCGCGCATATCGAGCTGGCGCGGCTCCTCGATCACCTCGAACGCGTGGACGAAGCCAACCGGCACTACCGCGCGGCGGCCGACTGTCTGAGTCAAACCCAGTCGCGCGGCGGCAGGAAGTCGGTGTAGAGCCGATCCTCGGGCGACCCCGGTGCGGGACGCCAGTCGTAGCGCCATTTGACGACCGGCGGCAGCGACATCAGGATCGCCTCGGTGCGCCCGCCCGATTGCAGGCCGAAGAGCGTGCCGCGATCCCACACCAGATTGAATTCGACATAACGGCCGCGCCGGCAGGCCTGGAAGTCGCGTTCGCGTTCGCCGTAGGCGATGTCGCGGCGGCGCGCGCAGATCGGCAGGTAGGCTGCGCTGAAGCTATCGCCGACGCTCTTGGTCAGCGCGAAGCACCGCGCGAAGCCGCCTTCATTGAGATCATCGAAAAAGATGCCGCCAATGCCGCGCGGCTCGTTGCGGTGCTTGAGAAAAAAGTATTCGTCGCACCACTTTTTGTAGCGGGCATGCACGTCGTCACCGTAAGGCGCGAGTGCGTCGCGGCAGGCGCGGTGGAAGTGTTGGGCATCCGCGCTAAAGCCGTAATACGGCGTGAGGTCCATGCCACCGCCAAACCACCAGACGGGTGCTTCGCCATCCCGGGTGGCGGTGAAGCAGCGCACGTTCAGGTGGGTGGTCGGGCAGTAGGGATTCTGCGGATGCAGCACCAGCGAAACGCCCAGCGCTTCCCAGCGCCGGCCGGCGAGTTCGGGGCGGTGCGCGGTGGCGCTGGCGGGCAGCGCGTCACCGGTGACGTGCGAGAAATTGACGCCGCCGCGTTCGAAGAAGTTGCCCTCTTCAATCAGCCTTGAAATGCCACCGCCGCCCTGCGGGCGCGTCCACTCATCGCGGCGAAACGGTTTGCCGTCGAAAGCTTCCAGTGCAGCGACGATGCGTTCTTGCAGACCGGTGAAATAGGTCTTGACGGCGGCGGCGTCCATCAGCGCTTCAGCGCGCGATGCCCAATGTCGCGACGGAACTGCATGCCATCGAAGCGGATGTCATCCGCGATCTCGTAAGCGCGTTTTTGCGCCGAGCGGACCGTGTCGCCCAGGGTGGTGACGCACAGCACGCGGCCGCCGGCGGTGACGACCTGGCCGTTCTTTTCCGCCGTGCCGGCGTGAAAGACATGGCTGTCCGCGTCGGGCTTGCCGAGACCGTGGATGACGTCGCCCTGGCGCGGGGTGTCGGGGTAGTTGTGCGCGGCGAGCACGACGCCGAGCGCGACGCGCCGATCCCAATCGGCCTCGACACGGTCGAGATGGCCGTCGATGGCGGCGTCGACCAGATCGACGAGGTCGCTCTTCAGCCGCAGCATTATTGGCTGGGTTTCCGGGTCGCCCATGCGGCAATTGAATTCGAGCACTTTCAGGCTGCCATCGGGCTTGATCATCAGGCCGGCATAGAGGAAGCCCGTGAACAGAATGCCGTCCTTCTCCATGCCGTGGAGGGTCGGCATGATCACCTCGCGCATCACGCGGGCGTGGATGGCGGGCGTCACCACCGGCGCCGGCGAATAGGCGCCCATGCCGCCGGTGTTGGGGCCCGCGTCGCCATCGCTTAAGCGTTTATGGTCCTGGCTGGTGGCCAGCGCCAGGGCGTGGCGGCCGTCGGCCATGACGATGAAGCTGGCCTCTTCGCCGTCAAGAAACTCCTCGATAACCACCCGGCTGCCTGCCGCGCCCAGCTGGTTGCCGGCCAGCATGTCGTCAATGGCGCGGTGTGCGGTTGCGCTGTCCATGGCGACGACCACGCCCTTGCCGGCCGCCAGGCCATCGGCCTTGATGACGATGGGCGCGCCTTCAGCATCGACATAGGCGTGCGCGGCGGCGGCGTCGGCTCCGGTGAAGGTGCGGAACTTTGCCGTGGCAATGCCGTGGCGATGCATGAACTGCTTGGCGAAGTCCTTCGAGCTTTCGAGCTGCGCGGCAGCCTGGCTCGGGCCGAAGATGCGCAGGTCGGCGGCGCGGAACGCATCGACCACGCCGGCGGCGAGCGGCGCCTCGGGGCCGACCACCGTGGCGTGGATGCTGTTGTCGCGGGCAAAGGCGACGAGGTCCTGAATGACAGTGAGGGGCAGGTTTTCCAGGCCGTCTTCGCGCGCCGTGCCGGCATTGCCGGGAGCGACATAGACCTTCCGCACCTTGGGCGACTGCGCCAGCCGCCAGGCCAGGGCGTGTTCGCGGCCGCCAGAGCCGATGACCAATAGTTTCATTGCTTAATGCCGGAAATGGCGGAGGCCGGTGAACACCATGGCGATGTTGCGTTCATCGGCGGCGGCGATCACTTCCGCGTCGCGCACCGAGCCGCCGGGCTGGATCACCGCCGTGGCGCCGGCCTGGGCCAGCACGTCGAGGCCGTCGCGGAAGGGGAAAAAGGCATCCGAGGCGACGACCGAGCCGACCACGGTGAGCTTGTTGTTTTCAGCCTTGATCGCGGCGATCTTCGCCGAATCGACGCGGCTCATCTGGCCGGCGCCGACGCCGACGGTCATTGCGTCCTTGCAGTAGACGATGGCGTTCGACTTGACGTACTTGGCGACCTTCCAGGCGAACAGCAGGTCGCGCATTTCCTGCTCGGTCGGCACGCGCTGCGTGACCACCTTGATATCGCTTTGCGTGATGCGCGCTTCGTCAGCCGTCTGCACCAGCAGGCCGCCACCGACGCGCTTGAAGTCGAGGGCGCCGGAACTGTTGCCCGGCGGCACACTCAGGGGAACGAGCAGCACGCGCAAGTTCTGCTTGGCGCCAAAGACCTGGCGCGCCTCGGTGGTGATTTCCGGCGCAATGATGACTTCGGCAAACTGGCCCGAGACCGCTTCGGCGCATGCCTTGTCGATGGCGCAGTTGAAGGCGATGATGCCGCCAAAGGCCGAGGTGGGGTCGGTCGAGAAGGCGCGGCGGTAGGCTTCCAGGGCGGTGGCGCCGAGCGCCACGCCGCAGGGATTGGCGTGCTTGACGATGACGCAGGTTGCCGCCGCGTCAGCCGTGCCGAACGCCTTGACGGCTTCCCAGGCGGCATCGGCGTCGCCGATGTTGTTGTAGGAAAGTTCCTTGCCCTGCAATTGCTGGTAGCTGGAAATGGTGCCAACTGAGCTGCCCGCCACCAGCGTCGGCTCGCGATAGAAGGCGGCCTGCTGGTGCGGATTTTCGCCGTAGCGCAGGGTGTCGGCCTTGTCGAACGCCAGTTGCAGGCGCTCGGGGAAGGGGGTCGGCTGGCTGTCGGCGTCGAGCGCGGTGAGCCAGTTGGCGATGGCGCCGTCGTAGCGGGCGGTATGCACGAAGGCCTTCTTGGCGAGCGCAAAACGCGTGGCGTAGGAGATCGCGCCGCCGTTGGCCTTCAATTCGTCGACGATGCCAGCGTAATCGGCCGGTTCGACGACGACCGCGCAACCGCCCTGTTCGTTGCCGTGGTTTTTCGCCGCGGCGCGCACCATGGTCGGGCCGCCGATGTCGATGTTCTCGATCGCGTCAATCAGCGTGCAGTCCTTCTTCGCAATGGCCTGCTGGAAGGGATAGAGGTTGACGACGACGAGGTCGATGGTCGGAATGCCGTGCTTGGCCATGGTCGCCGCGTGTTCGGCGTTGCCGCGAATGCCGAGGATGCCGCCATGCACCTTGGGGTGCAGGGTCTTGACGCGGCCGTCGAGCATCTCGGGGAAACCGGTGTAGTCGGCGACATCGGTGACGGCGATGCCGGCGTCCTTGAGCAGCTTGGCCGTGCCGCCTGTGGACAACAGCTGGATGCCCAGGGCGGCGAGTTCGCGCGCAAAGTCGACCGCGCCGTGCTTGTCGGAAACGCTGATAAGTGCCTGGCTGACCTTCATTTGTAGCTCCTCAGGGTAAATTATGTTCTGCAAGTTTGCGGCGCAGGGTGCCGCGGCTGATGCCGAGCATTGCGGCGGCGACCGTCTGGTTGTCCCGCGCCTGCTTCATGACAACTTCCAGCATCGGTTTTTCCACGCTGGCGATCACCATGTCGTAAATGGCGTGTGGCGACTCGCCATCCAGATCGCGGAAATAACGGTTGAGATTGCGGCGGATGCAGTCGCCGATTTCCGTGCTCATGCGGCCTCCGCGTAAATCGAGAGATCGTTTGCCGGGTGGCCGAGAAAGAATTCGTCGGTCGCGGCCAGTTGCGCGTCGATGTTTTCGAGCTGGTTCATCGCGTGGCGGAAGCGCGCCGCGCCGACGATGCCCTTGGTGTACCACGAGATATGTTTGCGCGCGATCCGCACGCCGGTGTCCGCGCCGTAGAAGGCGTAGAGGTCGGCGAGGTGCGCGCGCAGGATCGCGTGAATCTCGATGAAAGTCGGCGCTGGCAGGACGGCGCCGGTGTTCAGGAAATGCTCGATCTCGCGGAACAGCCAGGGCCGGCCCTGCGCCGCGCGGCCGATCATCACGCCGTCGGCCTTTGTATAGTCGAGCACGAACTTTGCCTGCTCCGGCGTCGTGATGTCGCCGTTGGCGATGACCGGAATCTTCATCAGCGATTTGACGAGCGCGATGGTGTCGTATTCGGCATGGCCCTGATACTGGTCGGCGCGCGTGCGGCCGTGGATGGCGATGGCGCGCACGCCGCAAGCTTCGGCAATCCTGGCGATGGTCGGCGCGTTCTTGTTCTCGCGGTTCCAGCCGGTGCGGAATTTCAGGGTCACCGGGGTATCCGGCACGGCGGCGACGACGGCGTCGAGGATGCCCGCCACCAGCGCCTCGTTCTGCAGCAGCGCCGAACCGGCCATGACGTTGCAGACCTTCTTGGCCGGGCAGCCCATGTTGATGTCGATGATTTGCGCCCCGCGCTCGACGTTATACCGCGCGGCCTGCGCCATGAGCGCCGGATCGGCCCCGGCGATCTGCACGACGATCGGCGCCACTTCGCCGGTGTGATCGGCGCGGCGGCGCGTTTTGGCGCTGCCGTAGAGCAGGGAATTCGAGGTGACCATTTCGGACACCGCCAGCCCCGCGCCGAGCTTTTTGCACAACTGGCGGAACGGCCGGTCCGTCACCCCGGCCATCGGCGCGACGAACAAATTATTGCGCAGCGTGAAGCCGAGATAGTTCATGGACGGATGCGGGCGGGTGAGAAAAATGCGGGAGGCAGATTTTATCGCTTACCAGGCGCGCGCGCCGAACATCATGCGGCGGGCGACAAAATGGCGCAGTGGCGGCAGCAGGTCGAGCCCTAGCAGGGTCGCGCCACGGGCGTGGGCGAGCGGCGGGAAGTCGTTGGCAAAGAGGCGAGCCAGGCCGTCGGTGAAGCGGATCGTCGCCTGGCGATCGAGGCGGCGGCGCGCGGCGTGGCGCGCCAGCAAGGCCGCGGTGCCCGGGTCAGCGGCAGCGGTCAGGGTGTCGGCGAGTTCCATGATGTCACGCAGGGCCAGGTTGAAGCCCTGGCCGGCGACGGGGTGCAGGGTCTGGGCGGCGTTGCCGATCCAGACCTGCCGTTCGGCGACGACTTGCGCGCGGTAACGCAGGCCAAGCGCGTAGCTGACGCGCGGGCCGACAGTGGTGAAAGTGAGGCGCGTGCCGAACTGGGATTGCAGCCGCGCCAGAAAACCGGCATCGTCCTGCGCGGCGAGTTGCGTGGCGGCGGCGCTGGCGCAGGTAAAGACAACAGCATGCTGGTTGCCGGTATTTCCATGCGGCAACAGCGCCAGCGGCCCGTCCGGCGTAAAGCGCTCCCAGGCGGCGTGGCGGTGCGGCTCGTGCGTGGTGGCGGTGCAGAGCACGGCGCGTTGTCCGTAGTCGCGGACGGTGGCGTCCGCCTCCGCCACGGCGCCTTCGGCCCAGGCGGTGAGCGCGTAGCGCGCCGTGTCGCCAGCGCCGACTTTTTGCTGTTCGTGGAAGGGGATGCCGGCCTGGGCGACCGCGGCGTCCAGCACTGCGGCGAGCGCGCCGGCGTTGACCACATAACCCAGCGCCGGCACGCCTTCCTCGCGCGCCGTCAGCCTGGCGCGGCCGAGTCGCCCGCGTTGCGAGATGTGGATGGTGTCGATGGCGGTGGCGGGGATGCCGTGCCAGACGCCGAGGCGTTCGAGAATCTGGCGCGAGCCGTGGGAGAGCGCGAGAATGCGTTTGTCGTTAATGGCCGCGCCGCGCGCGCGGGCGTCGAAAATTTCGCTGGCGCTGCCTTGTTGGTGCAGCGCCAGGGCCAGGGCCATTCCCGCGGGCCCGCCCCCGACAATGGCCACGGCGTCAGACATTGCGGTCACCGGTCGGCAAGGCCCCGGCCCTCCGCCATCAGCGCCTCGATATCCGCAATGGTTTTCGGCGCGTCAGCCGTGAGGATCTCGCAGCCGTTCTGCGTCACCAGTACGTCGTCCTCGATGCGCACGCCGATGTTGTGGAAGGCGACGGGCACGTCGTCGGCCGGACGGATGTAGCAACCCGGTTCGACGGTGAGCGTCATGCCCGGCGCGAGGCTGCGCCAGTCAGCGTCGCCCGGGCCAGTCTTGTATTCGCCGGCATCATGGACGTCGAGGCCGAGCCAGTGGCTGGTGCGGTGCATGTAAAAACGTTTGTAGGCGCCGGATTCGATCACGCCGGCGACGCTGCCTTCGAGCAGCTTCAGGTCGAGCATGCCCTGGACGAGCACTTGCAGCGCCCTGTCGTGCGGGTCGTGGAAGGTCGCGCCGGGTTGGATGGCGGCGATCGCGGCGGATTGCGCGGCGAGCACCAGGGCATAGACGTCGGCCTGCGGGCCGGAGAAACGGCCATTGACCGGAAAGCTGCGCGTGATGTCGCTGGCGTAGCCATCGACTTCGCAGCCCGCGTCGATCAGCAGCAGTTCGCCGTCGCGCAGTTCGCGGTTGTTGTCGACGTAGTGCAGCACGCAGGCATTGGCGCCGCCGGCGACGATCGGCGCATAGGCCGGATACTGGCTGCCCTGGCGGCGGAATTCGTGGAGGAATTCCGCTTCGACGGCGTATTCGAACTTGCCTGGCGCGGCAAATAGCATGGCGCGCCGGTGGGCGGTGCAGGCGATGCTGGCGGCCTTTTGCATCAGGGTGATTTCGTGGGCGTCCTTGACGAGGCGCATGTCGTCGAGCACGGCGCGCACGTCGTGAATGAGGGCTGGCGCGCGGCGGCCGACGCGCGCCTGGGCGCGCACGGCGTTCAGCGCCGCGGTGATGCGGGCGTCCCACGCGGCGTCGTGGCCGATCGAGAACCAGAGCGCGGGCTGATCGACGAGCAGTTCCGCCAGCTGGCTGTCGAATTCCTTGATGGAGAATGCAGCGTCGCAACTGAAGGTTTCACGAGCGGCTTCTGGCCCGTGGCGGAAACCATCCCAGATTTCCTTGTCGACGTCCTTGTCGCGGCAGAACAGGATGGATTGCGGCCCGTCGTTACCCCGGCCCGCAATCAGCACCAGCACTGCCTCGGGTTCGGGAAAACCGGTCAGGTAATGGAAATAGCTGTCGGCGCGGTACGGATAGGTGGTGTCGCGATTGCGCACGCGCTCGGGCGCGGTGGGGATGACGGCCACGCCTGATTGCATGTGCTGAAGCAGTGAAAGTCGGCGCTGGGCAAATGGTGAAATGAGCGGCGTAATGTTCATGCGTTGATCCTAACATGCGTGCCGCAACTCGGCATCCAGGGCGGCGAGCCGTTCGGGCGTGCCGACATCGACCCAGCGGCCGGGGTGATGTTCGCCGCTGACCTGGTCGGCGGCAATGGCGGCGTGGAGCAGCGGCGCGAGCGGCGCGGCCTGGCCGCGTTCGATGCCGGCGAAGAGCGCCGGGCGGTAGATGCCGATGCCGCTGAATGTGTATCTTGCCTTGTCGTCGGTCAAGCTGAAGTCGCCGGCGGGATGGTGCGGCGGATTGTCGACCAGGATCAGATGGGCCAGCTGATCTGGTATCCGCGCACGACTGAAATCCCAGTCGCAGAAGATGTCGCCATTGATGACGAGAAAGGGGTCATTGCCAAGCAGCGGTAATGCATTGGCAATGCCGCCAGCGGTTTCGAGCGCGCCGGCCGGCTCGGCGGAATACAGGATGCGCAGGCCCCACGCTTCGCCATTGCCGAGCAGCGCCTCGACCTGGCCGCCCAGATGCGCATGGTTGATGACGATGTCGTGAAAGCCCGCGCGCGCCAGCCGTTCGAGATGCCAGACAATCAAAGGTATTCCGGCGACCGGCAGCAGCGGCTTGGGGGTGCGGTCGGTGAGCGGGCGCATGCGTTCGCCGCGCCCCGCCGCGAGGATCATCGCTTTCAAAATGTGTAGCCCACTTGAGCTTGCCGGTTTTCGAGTTGGTCCAGCAGGCGCAAGAGCGGTGTCAGTTCGCCGTAACGCGCACAGGCGGCGCGCAGATATTTCGCCACCAACGGCATGTCCTTGAGGTAGCCGTCCTTGCCGTCGCGGTGGCACAGGCGGGCGAAGATGCCCAGCACCTTGACATGGCGTTGCACGCCCATCCACTCGTAGTCGCGGAAGAATGTGCCGAAGTCGGCGGAGACCGGCAGCCCGGCCTGCCGCGCCTTTTCCCAGTAACGCGCCAGCCAGTCGAGCGCGCGTTCCTCGTCCCATTCGATGTAGGCATCCTTGAGGAGCGAAACGAGGTCGTAGCTGAGCGGGCCGTAGACGGCGTCCTGGAAATCGATCACGCCGGGCCGCGGGTCTTCTTGAGCGGCGCTGACCATCAGGTTGCGCGAGTGGTAGTCGCGGTGCACATAGACCTGCGGCTCGGCCAGATTGACGGCGAGAATCTTTTCAAACACGGCCGCCAGAATGTTGCGTTGTTCGTTGCTGAAATTGATCGGCAGATGCCGGTCGATATACCAGTCGGGGAACAGGTTCAGTTCGCGCAGCAAGAGCGTGCGGTTGTAGGCGGGCAGGGTGTCGGGCCGGCTATGCCGCTGGATGTCGATCAAGGTGTCGATGGCGGCGCGGTAGAGCGGATCGGCGTCGCGGGTCTCGAGCGCGGCGAGATAGGTGGTCGCGCCGAGATCCGCGATCAGCAGAAAACCGCGTTCCCGATCTTCGGCCAATACGTCCGGCACCTGGGCGCCGGCGGCGTGGAATAGTTGCTGAACATGCAGCCATGGCCGCACGTCTTCGTGGGGCGGCGGCGCGTCCATGACGATCAATGTTTCGCCAGCGGCCGCATCACCGTCAAATGTGACGCGCAGATAGCTGCGGAAGCTGGCGTCATTGGAGGCGGGTGCCAGGGTAAATGCTCGCTCGGGAAACTGCGCCGTCAGCCAGTCATGAATTTGCTCGATCCGCTCCACGCAAGGAATTCCGGTCAAATGATAGAATCGCAAATTCTACCATTGGCTTGATTGGCGCCCCGGCGCGCGGCACGGACAAAACTACGGCAACGATGTTATTGGCATGGCTTCGGCGGGCGGGGATTGCAGCGGGCTGGCTGGCGTTTGCCAGTGTCGGCGGTCTTGCCGTGGCCGCCGAAAACCTGCCGGCCCTGCGCGTGGATCCGGCGCTCTTGGCTGCTCACTCCCCGGCCGCCCCGGCCCGCCGGCTGGCGGAGCGTCCGCCCGAAGTGGCCGAGCGCGCGGCATTGGCGCCCGTTTATTCAGCCCATGTTGCGGCAGGCGCCGTTGCTGGCTTTACCACCAAGTCGGTGCCGCCGGTCGACAAAAAAACCGCGCCAACGCATGTAAGGGCGCGCAATATCAGTGGCGTCAACGAGGTCGAGATCGTCGCCGAGGGCGATGCCGAGGTGCAGCGCGGGGACGACATCCTGCGTGCCGACCGCATCATTCACCGGCAGGACGAGGACGAGGTCGAGGCCATTGGCAATGTGCGCCTGACCAGCCCGGATTCGATCATCACCGGCCCGCGCCTGCGCATGAAAATGGCGGACAGCACCGGTGAATTCGAAGCCCCCGCTTACACCATCAGAACCCAGCCGAAGGACGTGCCGGAAGCCGCGCTGACCATGGGTGGTTTGCCGGCGGTCGGCCCCGCTGGCCAGGTGTTCGCGACGACCGGCAAAATGTTGGCGCGCCAGCCCGTGACGGCGAGCGGCGCCGCCACGCGCCTGGAATTTCGCGGCGAAGACCAGTATCGCCTGAAGCAGGCCAGCTACAGCACCTGCAAGCCGGGCGAGCGCGACTGGGAGTTGACGGTCGGTGAACTCGACCTCGACTACACCATCGCGACCGGCACGGCGCGCCATGCCACGGTGCGCTTCAAGGACGTGCCCTTGCTCTACACCCCCTGGATCAGTTTCCCCCTCGACAACGCCAGAAAGAGCGGCCTCCTGACCCCGACGATCGGCACGACCAGCAAGAGCGGCCTCGAAGTGACGGCGCCGTGGTACTGGAACATCGCGCCCAACATGGATGCGACGATTGCGCCCCGCCTGCTGTCGCGGCGCGGCCTGCAACTCAACACCGAGTTCCGCTATCTCGATTACACCTACAGCGGCCAGGCGCGCGTCGAATATCTGCCGGGCGACAAACTGGCCAACCGCGATCGCTACGGCTACGCGCTGTTGCACAATCAAACGCTGGGTCATGGGTTTGCGACGAGCCTCAACCTCAACGGCGTTTCCGACGACAATTATTTCAGCGACCTGTCGACGCGCGTGGCGGCGGTATCGCAGGGCAACCTGCTGCGCCAGGGCATGCTGACCTACGGCGGCCCCTGGTACAGCGCGGTCCTGAACCTGCAAACCTACCAGACCCTGCAGGATCTGCCCTCGCCGTATCGGCGTCTGCCGCAGTTGACGGGCACGGCCAATCGCTACGACCTGCCGCTGGGTCTGACTTTCAATCTGCATGCGGAGTATGTGAATTTCGACCATCCGACGGAGTTGCTCGGCAAGCGCGCCACGCTCTACCCGCAACTGTCGCTGCCCCTGACCACCGCGGCGTTCTGGCTGACGCCGAAGGTGGGCGTTCATTCCACCCATTATCAGTTGAGCGGGCAGGAGCGACTGGCCGCGACGGACTACCGCAAAACCGTGCCGCTGCAGCAAAGCCGCGCGCTGCCGATCTACAGCGTCGATGGCGGCTTCGTCCTGGAGCGCAACCTCGCTGCCGGTTGGTTCGACCGCCCGCTGCTGCAGACGCTCGAACCACGCGCCTTCTATCTGTATGTGCCGACTCGCGACCAGAGCACCCTGCCCGTCTTTGACACCGGCATCGCCAGCTTCAGCCATTCCCAGCTGTTCGCCGAGAATCGCTATGCCGGCGGCGACCGCATCGCCAACGCCAATCAGCTCACGCTGGCCCTGACCTCGCGCCTGCTCGATCCGGCTTCCGGGGCGGAACTCCTGCGCGCCACGCTCGGCCAGCTCCATTACTTTACGCAGCAGGCGGTAACCCTGCCGGGCGAGACGGCGCGCACCGGACGTTCGGCGGACATTCTCGCGGCGCTGTCCGGCCAGGTGCTGCCCAAAACCTATGCCGATTTCGGCTGGCAATACAACCCGCGCGACAAGCTGACCGAGCGGCTGCTGCTGGGCGGCCGTTATCATCCGGCCCCCGGGCAGATCTTCAACGCGGGCTACCGTTACGCGCGCGACCTGCTCGGCCAGATTGACGTGTCCGCCCAATGGCCGCTCGCCAAGGTGTTGGGCCCCGGCTGGCATGGTGTCGGTCGTTACAACTATTCGACCAAGGAAAAGCGCGTCATCGAAACCATTGGCGGTCTTGAATACAATGCCGGTTGCTGGGTCGGGCGTTTTGTCGTGCAACGGCTGGCGACGATCGCCGACAAGCCGACCACCGCCCTGTTCTTCCAACTGGAGCTCAACGATTTTTCGCGCATCGGTTCCAACCCGCTGGAACTCCTGCGGCGCAACATTCCCGGCTATGGCGTCATCAACCAACCCACCGCCGATCCGGTATTCGCCGCCCAATAAATTCGCCGCCCATTCATGCCGACAATGAAACTTCTCCCCGTTTTCCTGCTGTGCCTGTCCCTCTTGCCGCAGGCTGCCCATGCGCAGGCGCGTAACAAGCCCGCTGCCGCCGTCGCCATTGACCGGGTGATTGCCGTCGTCAATGACGAAGCAATAACCCGGCACGAGCTGCGCGACCGCCTGCTGCTGGTCGAGCGTCAGCTCCGCCAGCGCGGCACGGCGCTGCCGCCGCGCGATGTCCTCGAAAAGCAATTGCTGGAGCGCCTGATTGTCGATCGCCTGCAAAAACAGTTCGCCAATGAAACGGGCTTGCGGATTCCCGATGCCGAACTCGATGTCGCGCTGCGCCGGATCGCCGAAAACAACCGGATGTCGCTGGCCGACTTTCGCGGCGCGCTCGAGCGGGATGGCGTCGAATGGCGGCGCTTCCGGGAAGAAATCCGCGACGAGATGATCATCAGTCGGCTGCGCGACCGCGAAGTGGAAAGCCGCATTGTCGTGTCCGATGGCGAAATCGACAACTATCTCGCCCACCCCGGGCAAGCCGACCAGGCCGCAGTGGTCGCGCTCGGCCATATCATCGTGCGCGTGCCGGAGAAGGCCGATTCCGGCAAGCTGGCGCAGTTGCGCGCGCGCGCCGAGGAGGCCCTGGCGCGCATCAAGGGCGGACAGGATTTCGGCCAGGTGGCCGCCAGTTATTCCGAGGCCGCCGATGCCCTGTCCGGCGGCCTGCTCGAACCGCGTCCGGCGGACCGGCTGCCGACCCTCTATGCCGAGGCGATTGCCGGCCTGCAGCCGGGCGAGGTGAGTGGAATTTTGCGCTCGCCGGCGGGCTTGCATATCGTCAAGCTGTTTGAGCGGCGCGGCGGCAGCGCGGTCGGTGCGACAATCCGCCAGACCCGCGCCCGGCATATCCTGCTCAAGGTGAATGAGCTGGTGGCGTCCGAGGAAGCGCGCCACAAGCTGGTCGGCCTCAAGGAGCGGCTGGAGAATGGCGCCGATTTCGCCGAACTCGCGCGCCTCTATTCCAACGACCTGTCGGCGGCCAAGGGCGGCGATCTGGGCTGGCTGTATCAAGGCGATACCGTGCCCGATTTCGAGCGGGCGATGGACGCCCTGAAGCCCGGCGAGATCAGCGCGCCCGTGCAGTCGCCCTTCGGTTGGCACCTGATCCAGGTGCAAGAACGCAAGAACGCAGCGGCCGGCGACGAGCGCCGCCGCCTGATGGCCAGGCAGGCGCTGAAGGAGCGCAAGTCCGACGAGGCCTACGAAGACTGGCTGCGCCAACTGCGCGACCGCGCCTATGTCGAGTATCGACTTGAGGAGCGCTGAGCTTCCGGTCATTGCGGTAACGTCGGGGGAGCCTGCGGGGATCGGCCCCGACATCTGCCTCGCGCTGGCCGAGCGGCAATTTCCGGCGCGCCTCGTCGTGCTCGGCGACCGTGGGTTGTTCGCCGACCGGTCGCGGCAGTTGCGGCGGAATATCGACGCCATCGAGATCAGCCACATTCCGCTGCAAAAGTCGGCGCTGGCGGGACGGCTCGATGCCGCCAACGCCGGCTATGTTCTTGCCATGCTCGATCGCGCGCTGGCCGGTTGCCGTTCCGGTGAATTCGCCGCCATGGTCACCGCGCCGGTGCACAAGGGCATCATCAACGACGCCGGCATGGCGTTCACCGGCCATACCGAATATCTGGCGGAAAAAACCGGTACGCCGCGCGTTGTGATGATGCTCGCTGGCGCGGGGCTGCGCGTCGCGCTGGCGACGACCCACTTGCCGTTGAAAGACGTTGCCGCCGCGATCACGCCGGGCGAACTGGAAACCGCGCTACGCATCCTGCACGCCGACCTGCGCACGAAGTTCGGTTTCGACAAGCCCCGCATTCTCGTCGCCGGCCTCAACCCGCATGCGGGCGAGGGCGGCCACATGGGGCGCGAAGAGATCGAGGTGATCGCGCCGGTGCTCGACAAACTGCGGCAGGAAGGCATGGACCTGGCCGGTCCGCTGCCGGCCGATACGTTGTTCACCAAAAACGTGCTGGCGGGTTCGCACGCGCAACTGGCGATGTATCACGACCAGGGACTGGTGGTGCTCAAATATGCCGCTTTCGATGATGGCATCAACGTGACACTGGGGTTGCCGATCATCCGCACCTCGGTCGACCATGGAACTGCGCTTGATCTGGCCGGCACTGGCAAGGCGTCGCCCACCAGCCTGTTTGCCGCGATCGACGCGGCCATCGACATGGCCAATCGCCGCAAACAATGACCGCGCATCAACCCAGAAAGCGGTTTGGCCAAAACTTTTTAGTCTCGCCCGGCGTCATCGACAAGATCGTCGAGGCGATCGCCCCGCGCGCGGGCGATACCGTCGTCGAGATCGGCCCCGGCCTCGGCGCGCTGACCGAACCGCTGCTCGAACGCATCAAACACCTGCACGTCGTCGAGATCGACCGCGATCTGATCGAACGCCTGCGCCAGCGCTTTCCGCCTGAACGCCTGACGATTCATGCCGGCGATGCGCTGGCATTCGATTTTGGCGCGCTCAAGAGTGACGGGCCGCTGAAGATCGTCGGCAACCTGCCTTACAACATCTCCAGCCCCCTGCTGTTTCATCTGGCCGACTACGCTGATGTGGTGAGCGAGATGCACTTCATGCTGCAAAAGGAAGTGGTGGATCGCATGGTGGCCGCACCGGGTGGCGACTACGGCCGGTTGTCGGTGATGCTTCAATATCGCTACAGCATGGAGCGACTGTTCATCGTGCCGCCGGGCGCTTTCAATCCGGCGCCGAAGGTCGATTCGGCCGTGGTGCGCATGATCCCGCTAAAAGTCGGCGCTGGCGAGACGGCGCTGGATGAAAGCTTGTTTGCCCGACTGGTGCAGGCGGCCTTTTCCCAGCGGCGCAAGATGCTGAGAAACACGCTCAAGGAGTTCGGCGGGGAAAGCTTGCTGGAAGCGCGGGGCATTGCGCCGACGGCGCGTGCGGAAACTCTGGCAGTTGCTGACTTTGTGCGGTTGGCGAATGTGCTGGCCGCACAGACGCAAACGAAATAACTTCCGGGGTAAATCGATTCCCAAGATGTATCAAGTCTGATATATCATCAGCCAATGAACGGGACTGACATCATTGGCAAGTTGAAAGCGGATGGCTGGACCCTGGATCGCGTTAACGGTAGCCACCACATCATGGTCAAAGACGGGCGTGCGGTTCCAGTTCCGGTTCATGGAAAACGTGATGTTGGGCCGGGGTTGCTGGCTGCGATTCAGCGCCAGACCGGCGTCAAGCTGAAGTAAGGAGAAATGCAAAATGGAAATTCGCTACCCGGCCTGGTTGCGGCATGAGGAAACCGGCTACTTTGTCGAGTTTGTCGACTTGCCTGATACCTTTACCGAGGGTCAGACCATGGAAGAGGCGATTTTCAACGCATCCGAAGTGCTGACCGCCATGCTGGACCTCAAAATCGAGCACGATCAGCCGATCCCCCCTATGTCTGAAGGCGTTACCGGGGCGGTTTATGTCGCGCCAGATGCGAAAACCCAGGCCGCGCTATTGGTGCGCCATGCTCGCGGTGAGCGCAGCATGGCCGATCTGGCACGCGCGCTAGATACGTCATGGCCTGCTGCTCAGCGGCTGGAAGATACTCGCCACTGGCCAAGCCTGAAACAACTGGAAAAGGCGGCAGCGGCACTGGGCAAGCGCCTGGTGCTATCGATGGAGTGAATTTGGAGCGCCGTTTCGTCCTGATGCCGCGCGGCTATTTTTTGCAAAATAATCCCCGGGGGGAGGCGATCCCCCGGGGATTATCTTTGGCGATGCTCAGTCCGCCTGCTTGCGCAGAAAAGCCGGAATGTCGTACTTGTCCATCCCGGTGTCGGACATGGCCTGGGCGCGGCTGTCGCGGCTGCCGCGATTGCTGACGAACATCCCTTCCAGATCGAGGCTCCCCGTCGTTCCCGCTGTGGCCATCGACACGCCCGTGCCGAGCGGCAGGTTGTCGGTGCCGGTGCGCAGGCCAACGCCTTCGTTGATGTAAGTCTTCAGTTCCGGCTTGCGGCGCGCCAGCGCGGCCGAGCCGAGGCCGGTCGCGACGACGGTGACGCGCAACTGGTCTTCCATCGCATCGTCGAACACCGCGCCGCAAATCACGGTGGCATCCGGGGCCGTGTAGTTGCGGATGGTGGCCATGACCTCCTTGTATTCCTTGAGGCCGAGCGAGCCGCTGGCGGTGATGTTGACCAGCACGCCGCGCGCGCCGGAGAGCTCGATGCCTTCCAGCAGCGGGCTGGCGACGGCGGACTCGGCGGCGAGGCGGGCGCGATCGACGCCGGCGGCGGCGGCCGAGCCCATCATGGCCTTGCCCATTTCGCCCATCACGGTGCGCACGTCCTCGAAGTCCACGTTCACCAGGCCCGGCACGTTGATGATTTCGGCGATGCCGCCGACGGCGTTTTTCAGCACGTTGTCGGCCGACTTGAAGGCGTCGAGCATGCTGACTTCCTCGCCGAGCACTTCCATCAGTTTTTCGTTGAGGACGACGATCAGCGAATCGACGTGTAGCCCGAGTTCGGCCAGGCCTTCTTCGGCGAGCCTGGTGCGGCGCCCCTCGAACTCGAAGGGTTTGGTAACGACGGCCACCGTCAGGATGCCCAGTTCGCGCGCCACTTCGGCGATGATCGGCGCGGCGCCGGTGCCGGTGCCGCCGCCCATGCCGGCGGTGATGAAGGCCATGTGCGCGCCCTCGAGCGCCGCGGCGATCTTGGCGCGTTCGTTCTGCGCGTGCTCGCGCGCCCGCTCCGGCTTGCCGCCCGCGCCCAGGCCCGGGCCGAGTTGCAGTTTGACGCCGGCCGATGAATTCTTGAGCGCCTGGGCATCGGTGTTGCAGCAGATGAACTCCACGCCGCCGACGCCTTCCTTGATCATGTGTTCGACGGCATTGCCGCCGGCGCCGCCGACGCCGATCACTTTGATGATGGTGGTGTTGGGATCCCGATCAATGATTTCAAACATTTCGCCTCTCCTTGTTGCAAAAAATTAAAGATTTCTGGCAAACCAGGCGCGCATGCGCGTCATGGCCTGTCCCATCGTCATCGGGCCCTGGTCCTTGAGCCCGCGCTGTTTCTGCGCCACGCCTTCCATCAGCAAACCCATGGCGGATGCGTAGCGGGGGTTTTTCACAAAGTCGCGCAGGTTGCCTGCGTAGTGCGGCGTGCCGACCTTCACCGTGTTGTGGAAGATTTCCTCGCCGAGCTGGGTCATCCCCGGCATCTGCGCGGTGCCGCCGGTCAGCACGATGCCGGCGCGCAACAGGCGCGCGTAACCGCTCCTGACCAACTCGTCCTGCACTTTCTGGAATATCTCTTCGACGCGTGGCTGGATGAAGCCCGCCAGCGTCTGGCGCGACAGGCTGGTCGCCGGACGCTCGCCGACGCCCGGCACTTCGAGCATCTCTTCCGGGTCGGCCAGTTGCTGCAGGGCGACCCCATAGCGCAGCTTGATTTCCTCGGCGTCCTGCGTCGAGGTGCGCAGGGCGATGCCGATGTCGGCGGTGATCTGGTCGCCGGCAATGGCGATGACGGCGGTGTGGCGGATGGCGCCCTGGCTGAAGACGGCGATGTCGGTGGTGCCGCCGCCGATGTCGACCAGACAGACGCCGACGTCCTTTTCGTCTTCGGTCAGCACCGCATTGCCCGAGGCGAGCGGTTGCAGCACCAGGTCGACCACCTCCAGCCCGCAGCGGCGCACGCACTTGACGATGTTCTGCACGGCGGTGACGGCGCCGGTGACCAGGTGCACCTTCACCTCGAGCCGCTTGGCATCCATGCCGATCGGTTCTTTCACCCCGTCCTGGCCATCGACGATGAATTCCTGCACGAGGGTATGCAAAATCTGGTCGTCGGCCGAGATCGGCGTGGCATTGGCGGCCTCGATGGCGCGCGCGACGTCGTACTGCGTGACCTCCTTGTCGCGTACCACGGCCATGCCGTTGGAATCCTTGCTCTTGATGTGGCCGCCGGCGATGCCTGTGTAAACCTCCTTGACCTTGCAGCCGGCCATCATCTCCACTTCGGCGATGGCCTTCGAAATGCTCGCGACGGTCGCCTCGATATTCACCACCACGCCTTTTTTCAGGCCGCGCGTGTCCCGCGTGTCCTGCGTGCCGATGCCGAGGATGGTGAGTTGCCCTTCCGGGTTCAGTTCGGCGACGACGGCGACGATCTTCGACGTGCCGATGTCGAGGCCGACGATCAAATCACGGTTTTTCTCTTTGCTCATAATCTGCGTCCAGCGGCTGCGCCGCGCAGCGACCCGCCACGCTCCGGGCCGCTCAAAACAAGCCCGCTCAACGCCAGTCCATTCGGATAGCGCAGGTCGGCCACGCGCACGGCGCCATGCTGCTGGCGTAGCGCGGGATAATGGGTGACGAAGCGCTCCAGCCGCTCGCCGGTTTGCTCGCGGCTCTGGTCGCGTCCCAGTTCGATGGCCACGCCGTCATCGAGTTTGAGTTGCCAGGCGCGGCGGGGTGACAGCGCCATGCTTTCGATCCGTCTGCCGATACCGGCCAGCACCAGGCTAAATTCGGCAAAGCGTTCCAGCAATTCGCGCGCACTGCCCGCGGGGCCGGAGAGCTGTGGCAGTGCCGGAGCGTCGCCGGGAAGCTCGGCGACAAATAGCTCGCCCTGACGGTTGACCAGGCCCTGATCGCCATTCAAATGCCGCCAGCGCGCCACGGGTTCGTTTTCTTCGAGCGTCAGCTTCAGACCGTCCGGCCATTGGCGGCTCACGGCCGCCTTGCGTACCCACGGCAGCTTTTCGAAGGCCGCGCGCCCCGCTTCAAGGTCTACGGTGAAGAAGTTGCCGTTCATGGCACCGCGCGCCGCGTGCTCCAGTTGTTCCGGCGTCACCCGATCGGGCACGGCGGTCAGCACCAGTTCGCGCAGCGGAAACACCGGCAGCCGCTGCAAAGCCGTCAGCCCGGCCCAGCCCAGCCCCGCCACCGCCAGCACGATCAACACATCCGCCAACAAATTCATCAGCGCGGCCTGATGCCACAGCCCGCTGTCTCCTGTCCCCTGTTCCCTGACCACTGATTTACCCACAGCGTGTCTCCGCAAGAATCTTCAGCACCAGGGCGTCAAACGATATTCCGGCGGCCTTGGCGGCCATTGGCACCAGCGAGTGCCCGGTCATGCCGGGGGCGGTATTCATTTCGAGCAGGTTGTAGCTGCCGTCAGCACGCAGGATCAGGTCGGCGCGGCCCCAGCCGCGGCAATCGAGCGCATCGAATGCCGCCAATACCGTCTTGCCGATTGCGGTCTCGACAGCTGCGGGTAAGCCGGCCGGGCAGTGATAATGCACAACATCGGTGAAATATTTGTTCTGGTAATCGTAGCGGCCTTCCGGCGCTTCGATCCTCACCAGCGGCAACACCTCGCGCCCGAGCACGGCGGCGGTCAGTTCGATGCCGGCGACGAATTCCTCGGCCATCACCTCCTCCCGGCGGCCGTCCGGGAGCATTTCCGCTGCCGCAAAGGCGGCGGCAAATTCGCCGAGATTCGCCACCTTGGTGACACCGAGCGACGAACCTTCGCGCACCGGCTTGACGATCAGCGGCAAGCCGAATTCGGCGATCACTGCCGCGCCTTCGTCGGCCGAATGCACGCGACATGACCGCGGCGTCGGCACGCCGGCCGCCCGCCAGATCCATTGGGTGCGGATCTTGTCCATGGACAACGCCGAGGCCAGCACGCCGCTGCCGGTGTAGGGAATCCGCAGCAGGTCGAGCGCGCCCTGCACCGTGCCGTCTTCACCGGCGCCGCCATGCAGGATGCAGAACACGCGGTCGACGCGCAACTCGGCGAGTTTCCAGATCGGTTGTTCGGCCGGATCGAAGGCAACGGCCGCGACGCCGGAATTTTTCAGCGAAGCCAGCACGGCCGCGCCGGAAATCAGCGAAATCTCTCGCTCGGCGGAAGCCCCGCCCATCAATACCGCTACTTTGCCAAAGCTTGTTGCCATTAAGTTCTTGCTCCGAGGATGCGCACTTCGCGCACCAGTGCCACGCCAAATTTTTCCTGGACCGCGACCTGAATCCGGCCGATTAAGCTTTCTATCGCGGTGGCCGTCGCTTTACCCTCCGGATTAACGATGAAATTCGCATGCTTTTCGGACACCCGCGCGCCGTCTTCGGCGACGCCCTTCAGGCCGGCTGCTTCGATGAGGCGTGCGGCATAGTCGCCCGGCGGGTTTCTGAACACCGAACCGGCGTTCGGCAATTGCAGGGGTTGGGTGGCGCCGCGCTTTTCGAGCAGTTCCTTGATGCGTCCCCGCGCCGTGGCGCCATCGCCCGCAGGAAAGCGCAGCCAGGCGGCGGCGAAGATTTCGTCGGTGCTTTCCCGCAGGCCGGCGTGACGATAGCCGATGGCGAAATCCGCCGGCGTGCGTACGATCAGTTCGCCCTGCCGGTTCAGCATCTGCACGCGCTCGACAAAGGACCAGGTTTCGCCACCATGGCAGCCGGCATTCAGCGCCAGCGCGCCGCCCAGCGTGCCCGGAATGCCGGCGAGAAATTCGGCGCCGGAACGATCATGCTGCGCGGCAAAGCGCGCCAGTTTGGGCGAGGGCACGCCGGCTTCCGCGTAGATCGTTCCATCCGGTTCAAGTTGCAATTTATCGAGCGCGGCATGGGTGAATATCGCCGTGCCGTCGAAGCCACCGTCGCGGATCAGCAGGTTGGAGCCCAGGCCGACCATCAGCACCGGCTCGTCGTGGCGCAAGGTCCCCATGAAGGCGGCCAGATCGGCGAGGTCCTGCGGGAAGCAGGCACACGCGACCTTGCCACCGGCGCGCCAGGTCACATGTTTCGCCATGGGTTCGTTGCAGCGAATTTCCATCAGGAGCTCACCAGCTTGGCGGGCACCGCGCCAATCGAGCCGGCGCCAAGGGTTATGACGACATCGCCATCTTGCGCGGCGGCCAGAATCGCCTGTGGCATGGCGGCGATGTCCTCGACAAACACGGGCTCAACTTTGCCGGTGACGCGCAGCGCGCGCGCCAGCGCACGCCCGTCGGCGGCGACGATGGGCGTTTCCCCGGCGGCATACACCTCGGCCAGCAGCACGGCGTCCGCGGCGGACAACACCTTGACGAAGTCCTCGAAACAGTCGCGGGTGCGCGTGTAGCGGTGCGGCTGGAAGGCCAGCACGATGCGCCGGCCGGGAAAGGCGCCGCGCGCCGCGGCCAGCGTCGCCGCCATTTCGGTCGGATGGTGGCCGTAGTCGTCGATCAGCGTGAAGCTGCCACCGCCGGGCCGCCCCAAGGTGGCAGCCGCCACCCCGAGGGGGGCAGCGAGCTGATTTTGCGAGCGTGGGGGGGCATATTCCCCGCCAGCAGGCAGGACAATTTCGCCATAACGCTGGAAGCGCCTGTCCACACCGTGGAATTCCGCCAGCGCTTTCTGGATCGCCGTATCGCCAGCGCCGACTTCTGTCGCCACGGCAATCGCGGCCAGCGCGTTCCTCACATTGTGTTCGCCCGGCAGGTTGAGCGTGACCGGGAAGCGCGACACCGCGCCGTTGGTGCGCACACAGTCGAAATGCATGCGGCCGCTGCCGTCGGCGGCGGCCCGCACGTTCTCGGCGCGGATGTTGGCCTCGAGCGCGAAGCCCTCAGTGCAGCCATAAGTCACCACCTGCTTGGCGATGGTCGGCAGGATCGCGCGCACGTGCGGATCGTCGATGCACAGCACGGCGACGCCGTAGAACGGCAGGCGATGGATGAAATCGACGAAAGCCTGCTTGAGCCGCTCGAAGTCATGACCATAGGTGTCCATGTGGTCGGCGTCGATGTTGGTCACCACCGCGATCACCGGGGAAAGGAAGAGGAACGAGGCATCCGACTCGTCGGCCTCGGCGACGAGGAATTCGCCGCTGCCGAGGCGCGCGTTCGCCCCCGCCGAATTCAGCCGGCCGCCGATGACGAAGGTCGGGTCGAAACCGCCTTCGGCGAGGCAACTGGCGACCAGGCTGGTGGTCGTCGTCTTGCCGTGGGTGCCGGCAATCCCGATGCCCTGCTTGATGCGCATCAGTTCGGCCAGCATCTGGGCGCGCGGCACCACCGGCACATGGCGTTCGCGCGCGGCGACGACTTCCGGGTTGTCTTCTTTCACCGCGGTCGACACCACCACCGCGTCGGCATTCCGCACATTGTCGGCGGCGTGGCCGATGGTGACGCGCACGCCCTTTTCGATTAGGCGACGCGTCGTCGCCGAAGCCGCGAGGTCGGAACCGCTGACCTCGTAACCCTGATTGGCCAGCACCTCGGCGATGCCGCTCATGCCGGCGCCGCCGACACCGACGAAATGGATTCTTTTGACTTTGTGTTTCATTTGCAGATCTCCCGGCAAGCTTTTGCCACGGCCTCGGTCGCCTCGGGCAGCGCCAGTTCGCGTGCCTTCTCGGCCATTTCGAGCAACTGCGCGCGCGTCAGATTGCGCAGCGACGCCAGACGTTCGGCCGTCAATTCGGTCTGCGGCAGCAGCATGGCCGCGCCGGCATGCACCAGAAATTTTGCATTCGCGGTCTGGTGGTCATCCACGGCATGCGGGAAGGGCACCAGGATGCTGGCCACGCCCGCGGCCGCCAGTTCGGCGATGGTCAGCGCGCCGGCGCGACAGATCACCAGATCGGCCCAGGCATAGGCGCCCGCCATGTCTTCGATGAAGGCCGTCGTGTGCGCCTCGACGCCAGTCGCGGCATAGGCGGCGGCGAGCGCCTCAAGGTGTTTTTCACCCGCCTGATGAACCACCGTCGGCCGCTCATCCGGCGGCAGCAGGGCCAGCGCCCGCGGCAGCACTTCATTGAGCGCCTGCGCGCCGCGGCTGCCGCCCAACACCAGCAAATTAAGTTTCCCGCTGCGCTCCCCGTAACGCAAAGTCGGCGCTGGCAGGACGGCGACGGCATGCCGCACGGGATTGCCGACCCATTGCCCCTTCTTCAGTACTTCGGGAAAGCCGGTCAGGACGCGATCCGCGACGCCCGCCAAAACCCGGTTAGCCAGCCCGGCGATCGAATTCTGTTCGTGCAGCACCAGCGGAATGCCGCGCAAGCTGGCCATCATGCCGCCGGGGAAGCTGATGAAGCCGCCCATGCCGAGCACGACATCCGGCCGGATGGTGGAGAACTGCCGCCAGGCCTGTACAAAGCCGGAGAGCAGGCTGAGCGGCAGCAGCAGTTTCCTCAGCAGCCCCTTGCCGCGCAGTGCACCGAAACGTACAAAGGCCATCGTGTAACCGCGCTCGGGCACCAGGCGCGCCTCCATGCCGTCCGGATTGCCCATCCAGAACACCTTCCAGCCGTGGCGATGCAATTCGTCGGCCACCGCGAGTCCGGGGAAAATGTGTCCGCCCGTGCCGCCGGCCATGATGACGATGGTCTTCATGCCGCCGCCGGGCCGCCCCAAGGCGGCATGCGCCCCCCTGTGGGGGGCAGCGAGCTGATTTTGCGAGCGTGGGGGGCTATGTTCATGCCGGAAGACCTCTCATTAGCCTGCGATTCTCGTAGTCGACTCGCAACAACACCGCAATCGCCAGGCAGTTGGCGACCAGCCCCGAGCCGCCGAAGCTCATCAGCGGCAGGGTGAGGCCCTTGGTCGGCAAGAGGCCCATGTTCACGCCCATGTTGATGAAGGCCTGCCAGCCGATCCAGATGCCGATGCCCTGTGCCGTCAGGCCGGCGAAGACACGTTCCATCTGCAGTGCCCGGCGGCCGACCACGAAGCAGCGCTGCACCAGCAGCGCGAACAGGCCGACCACGGCGACGACACCGACAAAGCCGAGTTCCTCCGCAGTCACGGCCAGCAGAAAATCGGTATGCGCCTCGGGCAGGTAAAACAGTTTTTCGACACTGGCCCCCAGCCCCACCCCGAACCACTCGCCGCGCCCGAAGGCGATCAGCGAATGTGAAAGCTGGTAGCCCTTGCCGAGCGCATATTGCCAGGGGTCCATGTAACTCGTGATGCGTTCCCAGCGATAGGGCGAGGAATAGATCAGCGCGGCGAAGGCGAGCCCCATCGCGCCGATGAGGAAGGCGAACAGCCGCCCGTTCATGCCGCCGAGGAAGAGGATGCCCATGGCGATGACGACGATGACGACGAAGGCGCCGAAATCGGGCTCGCGCAACAGCAGTCCGCCGACCAGCGTCATCACCAGCGCGATCGGCACAAAGCCGCGGCGGAAGCTGCTCATGTCGGTGAGCTTCCTGGCCGTGTAATCGGCGGCGTAGAGCACCGCGCAGAGCTTCATGAATTCGGAGGGTTGCAGGGTCAGCGGACCGAAGCCGATCCAGCGTTGTGCGCCATTCACCGTGCGGCCGATGCCCGGAATCAGCACCACCACCAGCAGGATCACGCCGACGAGAAAAGCCCACGGGGCCAGTTGCTGCCAAAAGCGCAGGGGAATCTGGAAAGCCACCAGGCCGCACATCAGTCCGATCGCCAGATAGACGGCGTGGCGCACCAGGAAATAGGTCGACTGGTGACCGGTGAATGCACTGCCTTCGGCGGTGGCGATGGAAGCCGAATAGACCATTACCAGCCCTGTTAAAAACAGCGCCAGCGCCGGCCAGAGCAGCAGCGGGTCAAGTTCCGCCATGGCGGCCGTCGGGCGGCCATTGCCGTAGCGGCGTGGCAGAGTGGCGGCGGTCATGGCGCCTTAATCAAGGACTGCACCGCCGCCTTGAAGACCGCGGCGCGATGCTCGTAGTTGCGGAACATGTCGAAGCTGGCGCAGGCCGGCGAGAGCAGCACGGCGTCACCGGGCCGGGCGCGCGCCGCAGCGAGGCGCACGGCGGCATCCATGTCGGCGGCGTCCTGCAGCGGCACGCCGCAGCCGTCGAGCGCGGCACGGATCAGCGGCGCGGCGCGGCCGATCAGCACCACGCCGTGCGCATGGCGCGCCACGGTATCCTTCAGCGGCGAGAAATCCTGACCCTTGCCGTCCCCGCCAAGAATCACCACCGACTGGCAGCCCAGCCCCGTCAGTGCCGCCACGGTGGCCCCGACATTGGTGCCCTTCGAGTCGTCGTAATAGGTCACCCCGCCGCTCTCGGCAATCTTCTCGACCCGGTGCGGCAGGCCTTGATATGACCGTAGCGCCGGCAGCAGCGTCACCACGTCGATGCCGATGGCGGCGGCGAGTGCCAGCGCGGCCAGGGCATTGGCGGCATTGTGCAATCCGGCGATGGGCAGCGCGGAGACCGGCAGCAGGAAACGGTCGCCCTGCACCAGCCAGGGCTCGTTGCGGTTTTCCCGCAGGCCGAAATCAGCGGCATTTCCCGGCGCATCGAGGCCGAAGCTGATCAGACGCCGACCCGGGATTGCCATGCTTTTCACCCGCGCATCCTGCCGATTGAGCACCTGCACACCATCGCCCAGGAAGATGCGCGCCTTGGCGCTCGCATAATCATCCATGTCGATGTAGCGGTCGAGGTGGTCGTCGCTCAAGTTGAGCACCGTCGCGGCCGTGGCGTTCAGCGTCTCGGTGGTTTCGAGCTGGAAACTCGACAGCTCCAGCACCCAGACCTCGGGCAGGGCGCCCTGGTCCTGAAAGTCCATCAGCGCGGTCAGCGCGGCGGGCGAGATGTTGCCGGCCACGCCGACGCGGCGCCCCGTCGCTTTGATCAGATGGCCGGTGAGTGACGTGGTGGTGGTCTTGCCGTTGGTGCCGGTGATCGCCAGCACGGGCACGTTTTGCTTGAGCGCACGCAACCCCTGCGCAAACAGCCCGATTTCGCCAATGACCGGAATGCCCTGCGCCCGGGCATGGATGACCACCAGCAGGCCGGGCGAGAGTCCCGGCGAAATGGCAAGGAGGTCGATGCCGTCGAGCAGGCGCTTGTCAAACTCACCACTGCAAAAGTCGGCGCTGGTGGTACGGCGCAATTGTTCCAGGTACGGCGGCGCGGCGCGCGTGTCGGCGACCCGCACGGTGGCGCCATTACGCGCGCACCACTGCGCCATCGCCAGCCCCGATTCGCCGAGGCCGAGTACCAGAACATGTTTTCCGGACAGTTCCATGCCGCCGCCGGGCCGCCCCAAGGCGGCATGCGCCCCCCCGTGGGGGGCAGCGAGCTGATTTTGCGAGCGTGGGGGGCCAATGTTCATCAGCGAATCTTCAATGTGGAAAGACCAAACAGCACCAGCAGGATCGTGATGATCCAGAAGCGCACCACGACCTGCGTTTCCTTCCAGCCCGACTGCTCGAAGTGATGGTGCAGCGGCGCCATGAGCAGGATGCGCTGTCCGACGCCGGTGCGCAGCTTGGTGTATTTGAACCAGCCGACCTGCAGCATCACCGACAGCGTTTCGACGACAAACACGCCACCCATGATGAACAGCACGATTTCCTGCCGCGCGACGACCGCCACCGCGCCGAGCGCCGCGCCCAGCGCCAGCGCGCCGACGTCGCCCATGAAGACCTCCGCCGGGTAGGCGTTGAACCAGAGGAAGCCGAGTCCCGCGCCGGCCAGCGCGCCGCAGAACACCGCCAGTTCGCCCGCGCCGGGCACGTAGGGCAGCAGCAGATATTTCGAGAAACCAGCGTGACCGGCGACATAGGCGAAGATGCCGAGCGCCGCGCCGACCATCACCGTCGGCATGATGGCCAGGCCGTCGAGGCCGTCGGTGAGGTTCACCGCGTTGCTGGCGCCGACGATCACCAGATAGGTGAGGACGATGAAACCAAAAATGCCCAGCGGATAGGAGACGCTCTTGAAGAAGGGCACGATCAGGTCGGTGCGGGTGGGCATTTCAAGCGAAAAGCCGCTGGCCACCCACTGCAGGAAGAGTTCGATCGCCTTCTCGTTGTTCGGCGCCGAGATCGAAAAGGCGATGTAGATGGCCGCGACCAGCCCGATCACCGACTGCCAGAAAAACTTGGCGCGCGCCGACAGGCCCTTGGGATTGCGATCGACCACCTTGCGCCAGTCGTCCACCCAGCCGATCGCGCCGAAGCCGAAGGTGACGATCAGGACGATCCAGACGAAACGGTTGGTGAGATCCGCCCAGAGCAGGGTGGATAGCCCGAGCGAGAGCAGGATCAGCGCGCCGCCCATGGTCGGCGTGCCGGCCTTGACGAGGTGCGTCTGCGGCCCGTCGTCGCGCACCGCCTGGCCGATCTTCTTGGCCGCCAGCCAGCGGATCACCGCTGGCCCGAGGATGAAGGAGATCGTCAGCGCCGTCATCGTCGCCAGCACCGCGCGCAGCGTGATGTAGCTGAAGACATTGAAGGCGCGGATGTCCTGCGCCAGCCACTGGAATAGTTCAAGTAGCACCGGAGTCCTCCACGATTGCGTCAACCACCCGTTCCATGCGCATGAAGCGCGAGCCCTTGACGAGCACGATGGCGTCCTTGTCCATGAGCGGTTTCAGCGCGGTGCAGAGCGTCTCGACGCTGGTGAAGTGTCGGCCGCCAGCGTCGAAGTTATGCACGGCAGCGACGCTTTTTTCGCCCAGGGCGAACAGGTGGTCGATCCCCTGGCTCTTGGCGTAACCGCCGATCTCGTCATGCATCTGGCCGGCCGCCTCGCCCACTTCGCCCATGTCGCCCATGACGAAAATCCGCCGGCCGGGCAGCGCCGCCAGCACGTCGATGGCGGCGCGCATCGAATCGGGGTTGGCGTTGTAACTGTCGTCGATCACCAGGGCGCCGTGGCGCCCCGTCTTTTGTTGCAGACGGCCCTGGGTGCCCTCATAGTTGCCGAGGCCGCGGACGATCGGTGCCAGCGGCACGCCCGCCGCGAGACAGGTGGCGGCAGCGGCCAGCGCGTTATAGGCATTGTGCATGCCGGGCAGCGGCAGTTTGAGCGTCGTCTTGCCACGCGGCGTTACCAGCGTCAGGATGCCGCCGAAACCCTTGTTGTCGTGATCGGGCTGCCAGCTCCCGGATACCTCGGCAGTCGCGGTGAAGCCGAAGGTCGAGATGTGTCGTTCCCGATTCAGGTCGCGCCACAGGTCCGCGTGCGCATCGTCGGCGTTAATCACCGCGACGCCGTCCGCGGCGAGTCCCTCGAAAATTTCGCCTTTGGCTTTGGCTATCTCGAACACCGAGCCCAGCCCGGCCAGATGCGCGCGCTGGGCGTTATTCACCAGCGCCACCGTCGGCTGGGCGAGGCGCGTCAGATAGGCAATCTCGCCCGCATGGTTCATGCCCATCTCGATGACGGCGGCGTGGTGCGTGGCGCGCATTTTCAACAAGGTCAGCGGCACGCCGATGTTGTTGTTGAGATTGCCGGAGGTGGCGAGCACCGCGTGCTGGCCGTAGTGAGCGCGCAAAATCGCCGCGCACATTTCCTTGACGGTCGTCTTGCCGTTGCTGCCGGTGATGCCAAAGAGCGGTAGTTGAAACTGCGCCCGCCAGTGGGCGGCGAGTTTGCCGAGAGCGAGAAGCGTATCAGCCACCCCGACCAACGGCAAGCCGGGATTGGCGCCCGCCCAGGCCTCGGTCACCAGCGCGCCGGCCGCCCCCTGCGCCAGCACTTCGCGCACAAAGTCGTGACCGTCGAAGCGCTCGCCGGGCAGGGCGACGAACAACATGCCCGGAATGACCGTGCGCGAGTCGCTGCCGACGCTGGTGTATTCGATGTCGTGGCCGTAGTGCGAGGCATGGTGTTGGCCGCCAAGAATTATTGCGGTTTCTGAAAGTGTCAGCATTGCGCTGGTTCTCCTGATGCGTCGCGCGGGGCTGCGGCGCGCCGTCCTGCCAGCGCCGACTTTGCAATATCGAGATCGGAGAAAGGAATGCGAACCCCGGCGATCTCCTGGTAAGGTTCATGCCCCTTGCCGGCGAGCAGAATGACGTCATTGGCAGCCGCCTCTCCCACCGCCTGGCGAATGGCGGCGGCGCGATCCGCCTCGACCGTCACCGCGCAACCCATGCCGCCGCCGGGCCGCCCCAAGGCGGCATGCGCCCCCCTGTGGGGGGCAGCGAGCCGCGAATTTTCTGAATGCGGCGAGCGTGGGGGGCTCTTAATTCCGGCGCGAATGGCGGCGATGATGGCTTGCGGATTCTCGCTGCGCGGGTTGTCGCTGGTCAGGATGACCCGGTCGGCGAGTCGCTCGGCGATGGCGCCCATCAGCGGCCGCTTGCCGACATCGCGGTCGCCGCCGCAGCCGAAGATGCAGACGAGCTGGCCGCCCCGCGCCGCCGCCGTTCCGGAGAGGGTGGTCAGCACCTTCTCCAGCGCATCGGGCGAATGGGCGTAATCGACCACCACCAGCGGCAGCGCATCGCCCCCCAGCGTCTCCATGCGCCCGGCGGGCGCGACAATCCGCGCCAGCGCGGCGGATATCTCCGGCAATGACCTGCCGCCCGCGCGCAGCGCGCCGGTCACGGCCAGCAGATTCGACGCATTGAAGCGGCCCACCACGGGTGCGGTGAAGCGCACGCCGTCGAGCGTGAAGGAAATACCGCTGCCGGTTTCCACCAGATCGGTTGCGGCGAGCACAGTGTCGGTTCCGGCGTTGCTCAGGTTGCTGTCCAGCGTGTAGCCGATGGTGGCGACGCGGCCCTTGAGCCGTGCGGCGAGATCAACGCCGAAGGGATCGTCGAGATTCAGCACCGCCGTGCCGAGGCCCGGCATCTCGAACAATTTGCGTTTCTCGGCCGCATAGGCTTCCATCGTGCCGTGATAATCGAGGTGGTCGCGGGTGAAGTTGGTGAATACCGCCACGTCGAAACGGATGCCGGCGACGCGGCCCTGATGCAATCCGATCGACGAGACTTCCATCGCGCAGGCGGTCGCGCCCTGGCGGATGAATTCCGGCATTAATTCCTTGAGCACCGCCGCGCCGGGCGTGGTGTTCGGCCCCGGTATCAACGCGCCGGGGAAGCCGTTGCCCAAGGTGCCGACAATGGCGCACTTTTCGCCCATCGCGGTCAGCGCCTGGGCGATCCATTGCGTGACGGAGGTCTTGCCGTTCGTGCCCGTCACGCCCGCCGTGAACAGTTTTGGCTTGCTCACATTTCCTCCTTCACCGGCGCGATGGCCATCTGCAGCGGCTTTTCCGGCGCGTCGGGCGCGACGCCCCAGCTCCGCAGCGCGCTCGCCATCACGCCGGAAAACACCGGCGCCGCGACCTCGCCGCCGTAATACTTGCCCGCCGCGGGCTCGTCGATCATCACGGCGATGATCAGGCGCGGGTCGGAAACGGGGGCGAAGCCGACGAACGAGGCGACATATTTGTTGGTGTAACTGCCGCCCTCCAGCTTGTTGGCGGTGCCGGTCTTGCCGGCGACGCGATATCCCGGCACCTGCGCCTTGGGCGCCGTGCCGCCGGGCAGCACGGCCATTTCGAGCATGGCACGCATTTCGCGGGCGGTCTGCTCGGAGAACACCCGGACGCCCACCGGCGGCGCCGTTTCGAGGCGCGTCAAGGACAGCGGCAGCAGGTCGCCGTTGCGCGCAAACGCCTGATAGGCGCGCGCCAGTTGAATCAAGGTCACGGAAATGCCATGGCCATAGGACATGGTCGCCTGTTCGATCGGCCGCCAGCGCTTGTGGGGGCGCAGCCGTCCGGCGGCCTCGCCGGGGAAGCCCAGTTTGAGCGGCTGACCGAAGCCCAGGTTGTCGAACATCTGCCACATCTCTTCGGCCGGCAGCGCCAGGGCCATTTTCGCCGCGCCGATGTTCGAGGATTTCTGGATCACCTGGGCGACCGACAGCATGCCGTGCGGGTGGGCGTCGGAAATCGTTGCCGTGCCGATGGTGAGCCTGCCGGGCGCCGTCTGGATGGGGGTGTCGAAGCGCACATTGCCCTTGTCCAGGGCCAGGGCGACGGTGAAGGACTTGAAGGTCGAGCCGGGCTCGAAGGTGTCGGTGAAGGCGCGGTTTCTGAGCTGCGCGCCCGACAGGCGGGTGCGGTTGTTCGGGTTGTAGGTCGGCAGATTGACCAGCGCCAGCACTTCGCCGCTCTTGGCATCGAGCACGACGATGCCGCCGGCCTTGGCCTTGTGCTGGGTGATCGCCTGCTTGAGCTGGACATAGGCCAGATACTGCAACTTGGCGTCCAGGGCGAGCACGGTGTCCTTGCCTTCTTGCGGCGCGCGGATCGATTCGACGTCCTCGACGATCTGGCCGCGGCGATCCTTGATGACGCGTCGCCCACCGGGTTTGCCGGTCAATTGACTGTTCATCGCCAGTTCGATGCCCTCCTGGCCGGCGTCATCGACACCGGTGAAACCGAGCATGTGGGCCGCGACTTCGCCGGACGGGTAATAGCGGCGGAACTCGTTCTTGAAATGCACGCCGGGCAGCTTGAGGCTGGCAATCTGGGTGGCCACATCCGGCGCGATCTGGCGCTTGAGATAGACGAAATCGCGCGCGCTGGCCAGCTTGCGCGTCAGCTCGCGCGGGTCGGTGTCGAGCAGGGCGGCCAGTTGCCGCACCTGGGCGGGCGCGAGTTTTGCGTCCTCGGGAATGGCCCAGACCGCCTTTACCGGGGTCGACATGGCCAGCACATCGCCATGCCGGTCGAGAATGCGGCCGCGCGTCGCGGAAATTTCGAGCACCCGCTCATAACGCGATTCGCCCTGACCGATCAGAAAGTCCTTGTTGATGCCCTGCAGGTAAAACGAGCGCCCCACCAGCACGGCAAAGCCGACCAGCAACAGCCCCAGAATGAAATTCGCCCGCCAGGCAGGCAGGCGTTCTTCGAGCAACGGGCTGCGGCTCAGCTTCATGGCAATGCAGTCACGATCTGGCCGGGGCGGGGCGCGTGCATGCCGAGCCGCTGACGGGCGATTTCTTCGATGCGTGAATGGGTGGCCCAGGTGCTTTGTTCAAGTTGCAATTGGCCCCATTCGACCTCCAGCGCGCGCATGCGTTCCTGCTCGCGCTCGTAGGCGGTGACGAGTTTGCGCGCGTGGTGATTGATCGATACATCGGCCAGCGCGCTGAACAGAACCGCGGCCAGCAGGATGAGATTGAGCCGTGCCATGGTCAGACCTTTTCCGCCACCCGCAGCACCGCGCTGCGCGCGCGCGGGTTGGCGGAAACCTCCGCCGTCCCTGCCCTGATCGGCTTGCCCACCAGTCGCATCGTCGGCGCTGGCAGGTCGGTGGCGCGTACTGGCACGCCTTTCGGCGGTTCTGGCGGTCGCGCCGCGTCGCGCAGGAAACGCTTGACGATGCGGTCTTCGAGGGAGTGAAAGCTGATCACGGCCAAGCGTCCGGCAGGCTTCAAGCGCGAGAACGCCCGCGGCAGGGTTAGCGACAGCTCCTCAAGCTCACGATTGACGTGAATCCGTAGAGCCTGGAAGGTGCGCGTCGCCGGGTGTTGCCCGGGTTCGCGCGTGCGGACGACCGCCGCCACGAGCGCGGCAAGCTGTCCTGTGGATGAAATACGCTGCTCGCCCCGAGCAGCAACAAGCGCCTTTGCAAGCGCATGAGCAAACCGTTCTTCGCCATAGTCACAAATCACCTCCTCGATTTCACGTTGTTCGGCCCGCGCCAGCCAATCCGCCGCGGTTTCCCCCTGCGTCGTGTCCATGCGCATGTCGAGCGGCGCATCGAAACGAAAACTCATTCCCCGTGACGGGTCGTCCAGTTGCGGCGACGACACGCCCACGTCCAGCAAAATTCCATCCACCTGCGTCACGCCCTGCGCGGTCAGCACCTCGTCCAGCCGGCTGAACGCGGCATGCACGAGCTGGAAGCGTGAATCCTCGATCAAGCTGCCTGCGGCAATGGCCGTCGGGTCGCGATCCAGCGCGATCAGCCGACCGGTCGAACCCAGTTTTTCCAGAATGGCCCGGCTGTGGCCGCCACGCCCGAAAGTGGCATCCACATAGACGCCATCCGGCTTGATCGCCAGCGCGGCGACGGCTTCGGCAAGCAATACAGGCAAATGAGCCGACAAATGAGCCGGTAGCTGGCCTGCCGGAGTGGTGGTGCTCACAGCCGGCAATCACAAGGACATGCCCTCGAAGCCCGGTGGCGGCACATCGCTCGCCAGGGCCTCGAAGGCGGTTTCATGCTGGCGACGCCAGCCGGCATCGCTCCAGATTTCAAAATGCGAGCCCATGCCGACCAGCCATACCTGCTTTTCGAAGCCGGCGTAGTCGCGCAGTTCCGGGGCAATCAGGAGGCGGCCGGCGCTGTCGGCTTCCTCGGGGCGGGCGTTACCCACCAGCACACGCTTGGCGGCGGCGGAACGCGGATCGAAGCTCGGCGCGGCCAGAATCTTGTCGCGGATCGGCTCCCAGGCCGGCTCGGGATAGAGCAGCAGGCAGCGATGTGGATGCGCGGTCAGCACCAGCCGACCACCCCCGGCCGCAGCCAGCGCGTCGCGATGCCGCGCCGGAATAGCCAGCCGACCCTTCGCATCCAGATTAAGTTGCGCCGCCCCTTGGAACACCCGATTCCTCCCACTTATTCCCACTTAACCCCACTTTATTCCACCAATTTGGGCGCGTCAAGGGGAAATTGCGGAAAATTTCAGGCAGGACAATGACTTACAGTGGGTTCCGCGCGAGAATTGCGCAAATAAAATCCTTGTAAATCAATGCATGAAAGAATGTTCTGGAAGTGAAGTATGAAGACTTCCTTTCAGTTGACATGCATCGAAAGTCGGCGCTGGCTGGACGGCGTCAAACGCGACCCAGGATTTGTTCGAGGCTCGTGTTACTTGAAATGCGCCAAAAACAGCTCTATATTCGTAGCCGAAACATTGAGGAGAATGAAATGGACACGATCTACGCCGACCGCACCATCAGTATGTCTGAGTTCAAAAGGAATCCGGCACAGGTGTTGCGTACTGCGGGCGAAAAGCCGGTGGCGGTGCTCAACCACAACCGTCCCGCCTTCTACATGATCACGCCCAATCTGTTCGAGGCATTGGTCGAGGAATTGGCGGATCGGGATTTGCATGAAATCGCGCGCCGACGGCTCGCCAACAAGGATGCCGCCATAGAGGTGGACATTGACCGAATCTGAGACCGGTTCGCCTGCGCCAGGGTATCGGCTCAAATTCGATCCCGAAGCGCTTGCCGAGTGGAACGCGCTGGATGGCAGCATCAAGGAAGTGCTGAAGAAGGCGCTCAAGAAGCGTCTTGTTCAGCCGCATGTGCCGGGAGCGGAGCTGCATGGCGATCTACGCCACTGTTACAAGATCAAGCTGCGCAAACAGGGCTACCGATTGGTCTACTGCGTCGAGGATGATGTGCTGACTGTCCTCGTGCTGGCGGTCGCCAAACGCGAGGACATGATGGCCTACCGGTTTGCCGCCCTGCGTCACGGCGTCGACGGGTAACGCCCGGAACGTCTTTTTAACGATAAGAGGGTGGGTGGAAGTCCGCCGATAAGCCGGGTTCTGTCGTGGGCAGCCATTCCTCTGGGACCGCCATTGCTGACGGCCTCTAGCAGCCTACCCGGGAGCGACGCGAGCCACGTCATTACTCCCCTATTTGGCCTTGCCCCGGATGAGGTTTGCCCGTCGCGACTGTTACCAGCGCGACCGTGCGCTCTTACCGCACGATTTCACCCTTACCTGATCCGCCCCTGCTCACTCAAGAGCGAGACTTTGCCGCCTTGCGGCGTCAAAGTCGGAGCGGCCATCGGCGGTGTGTTTCTGTTGCACTGTCTGTCACCTCACGGTGCCCGGCCGTTAGCCGGCATCCTGCTCTATGGGGCCCGGACTTTCCTCCGGATGATTGCTCATCCAGCGGCTGCCTGGCGGACTTCCGCTGCGGATTATAGGCGTCGCTACCTGTTTTTGCTCTCGGCGCTCGGAACGAAGATGAGGACGTCGTTCTTGGGACGGAAGGCGCCGAGGTATTCGCCGGGTTCGGCCGGTTCTTGCTCAAACTGCTGGAAACGACAGTCGAGGGTTTCCGCCACATACCAGTGCTTGCCCTGGTTGAGGATGAACGCCCCGGATTCGACGCGATAGAGATCGACCCGCACTTTTTCGCCGGTCTTTTTCAGCGTGTAGCGGCGCTGGCAGTCGGGGTAGCGCGTGACGACGAGGTCGAGTTGCCAGCCGCTGCTCCAGAAATAATCTTTGCGGCGTTCCACGGTCAGCGAATGGTTGCCGCCGTCGATCATGTAAGCCGCCGGCTCGATCTTGCAACCGGCGAGGAGCGGCGCGACCAGCAGGGGCAGCAGCAAAGTGCGCATTTTCATCACGGATTCTCCAGGCTCAAGATAGCCGCCAGGCGACCGATTCGCCCGCCCGCAGGGGAATCAATGTTTCGCCATCGGGATAGGGCAGGGCGGCGGGCACGGTCCAGGCATCGCGCCGCAGGGTGATCGTGTCGCGGTTCTTCGGCAGGCCATAAAAGTCCGCGCCGTGAAAGCTGGCGAAGGCTTCGAGTTTGTCGAGCGCGTCGGCCGCTTCGAAAACCTCGGCATACAGTTCGATGGCGGCGTGCGCGGTGTAACAGCCGGCGCAGCCGCAGGCGGCTTCCTTCGCGCCTTGTGCATGCGGGGCGGAATCGGTGCCGAGGAAGAATTTCGGGTTGCCGGAGGTGGCGGCGTCCACCAGCGCCCGGCGGTGGGTTTCGCGCTTGAGCACCGGCAGGCAGTAGTAATGCGGGCGGATGCCGCCGACGAACATCGCGTTGCGGTTGTACAGCAGGTGATGCGCCGTCAGGGTGCCGGCAACATGGGGGCCGGCGGCGGCGACAAAATCCACGCCGTCCTTTGTGGTGATGTGTTCGAGCACCACCTTGAGCGCCGGGAAGGTTTCGAGCAGGCGCCGCAGATGGCGTTCGATGAACACCGCTTCGCGGTCGAAGATGTCGATGGCGGTATCGACCACCTCGCCGTGCAGCAAGAGCGGCATGCCGACTTTTTCCATGGCGGCGATCGCCGGGGCGGCGCGGGCCAGGTCGGTGACACCGGAATCCGAATTCGTCGTCGCGCCGGCCGGGTAATATTTCACCGCGTGGATAAAACCGCTGTCCTGCGCGCGATAAATCTCGTCGGCGGGCGTGTTGTCGGTGAGATAGAGCGTCATCAACGGATCGAACTTCATGCCCTCATTTTCAACACCTTGTAGTGCGGCGAGGATGCGCTCGCGGTAGGCGGCGGCATGCGCCACCGTCGTCACCGGCGGCTTGAGATTGGGCATGACGATGGCACGGCCAAAGCGCCGCGCCGTGTCGGGCAGCACCGCCTGCATGGCGGCGCCGTCGCGCAGGTGCAGGTGCCAGTCGTCGGGGCGGGCGAGGGTGAGCGTCCGGGTCAGGGTTTGCATGGCGGGGAATTATCCTTGATCTCCAGCGCCCGCTGGTAAAGATCGTTCTTCGCCAGGCCGGTAATCGCGCTGGCCAGTTTCGCGGCCTGCTTGACCGGTAATTCGGCGAGCAGAATGGAGAGGATGCGTTCGCTTTCCGCGTCGAGCCCCGCGCGCGGCGGCGGCGCGGAAACCAGCAAGACGAATTCGCCGCGCCGATGATTGTCGTCCGCCGCCAGCCAGGCCGGCGCCGCGGCGAGCGGCAGGCGCACGATTTCCTCGAACAGCTTGGTCAGTTCGCGGGCGATGACGATCTCGCGTTCCGCTTCGAATTGCGCGGCGAGCGCGGCAACGGTTTCCTCGATGCGGTGCGGCGCCTCGTAGAGCACCAGCGTGGCGCCGATGCTTTTCAGGGATTCGAGCGCCGTCCTGCGAGCGCCGACTTTTGCGGGCAGGAAACCGACGAAGTGAAAGGCCGGATCATCCAGCCCGGCGGCGGATAGCGCCGCGATGGCGGCGTTCGGGCCGGGCAGCGGCGTGACGCGAAAGCCCGCGCGTCGAACGGCGGCCACGGTGCGCGCACCGGGATCGGAAATGCCCGGCGTGCCGGCGTCCGAGATCAGGGCGACGCTTTTCCCTTCACTCAGCAAGGCAATCAACTTTTCCGCCGCCTGTTGCTCGTTGTGCTCGTGGAGCGCCAGCAATGGCGCACGGATGCCGTGGTGGTCGAGCAGCCGCCGCGCATGGCGCGTGTCCTCGCAGGCGATCGCGGCAGCGTTGCGCAGTGTTTCCAGTGCGCGCAAGGTGATGTCGCCGAGGTTGCCGATAGGGGTCGCGACGATGGACAATGTAGCCTTCATGACCGCCATTATCCCCCACGACCGCCAGGCCAGCGGCGCCACCGCCGAAGCGTCCGCCGCGCAGCATCTTGCCGCGCACGGCCTCAAGGTGCTGGCGCGTAATTTTCGCGTCAAGGGCGGCGAAATCGACATCATCTGTCGCGACGGCGGCACGACCGTTTTTGTCGAGGTGCGCCGTCGCGCCAGCGCCGACTTTGGCGGTGCGGCCGCCAGCATTACCGTTCGCAAGCAACGGCGCCTGATTCTCGCGGCGCGGCACTGGCTGTCGCGACATGGTGAAACACCCTGTCGCTTCGATTGTGTGCTGTTCGACGGCAATCAACTGACCTGGCTTAAAGATGCGTTTTCTGCTGATTAGCCTGTTACTGGCGCTGAGTTTCGCGGCCCAGGCGCAGACGGTGAAATTACTGGTGCAAAGCTCGCCGCTGGCCGGCTTTCAGTACCACGCCGGCGCGGCGCTCTGGGAGCAGATGAAGGAAGGTGACGCGCTGGCGCTGGTGCGCGAGCCGGACAATCCTCACGACCCGCGCGCGGTGCGGGTGGAATGGCAGGGCCGGCAACTGGGCTACCTGCCGCGCGCCGAGAATGAAGCGGTTGCCGCCGCCATGGATCGCGGCGAGCGCGTCGAGGGGCGCATCGCCGCCCTTGTCCGGCACAAGAACCCGTGGCGGCGGCTGCGAATCGACGTGTTGGTGGTGCTGTAGAATCGGCCCATGAGTCTTCAGCAACGCATTCAATCCCAATTCAACGACAGCGTCGCCGTCAAGCAGGCCGCGCTCCTTGCCATGGCCGCGCCGATCGAAGCGGCCGTGCGTGCGATGGTTGCGTGTCTGGTCGGCGGCGGCAAGGTGATGGCCTGCGGCAATGGCGGTTCGGCGGCCGACGCGCAACACTTCGCCGCCGAGTTGCTCAACCGCTTCGAAAAGGAACGTCCGCCGCTGGCGGCGCTGGCGCTGACTACCGATAGCTCGACCCTGACCTCGATCGCCAACGACTATAGCTTTGACCAGATTTTCGCCAAGCAGGTGGCCGGGCTGGGTCGCGCCGGCGACGTCCTGCTGGCTATTTCAACCTCGGGCAACTCGCCCAACGTCATTGCCGCCATCGCCGCCGCGCACGCACAAGGCATGCGGGTCGTGGCGCTCACCGGCAAGGGCGGCGGCGCCATCCCTGAACGCCTTGCCAACGACGATGTCCATCTATGCGTGCCCGCCGACCGCACGGCCCGCATCCAGGAAGTTCACCTCGTGACGATCCATTGCCTGTGCGACGGGATCGACGCCCTTATTCTCGGAGAAACCCCATGAAACTGATTACCCAAGCCCGCACCCTGATCCTCCTCGCCGTTCTTGCGCCCTTTCTGGCCGGCTGCTTCGGCGTTGCCGCCGTCGGCGTGGGCGCGGGCGCGCTGGTGTTCGCCGATCGCCGTCAGGCGGAAACGATTGTCACCGACCAAGGCATCGAGACTCGGTCCGGCAATCGGGTTGCCGAAAAATTCGGCGATCGCGTCCATGTCAACGTCACGAGTTACAACCGCACGGTGTTGCTGACCGGCGAAGCGCCGGATGCGGCGGCCAAGGCCGAAGTCGAGAAGATCGTCGCGGCCGTGCCGAACGTCAAGGCGATCAGCAACGAATTGCGCATCGGGACGGTCAGCACGCTGACCCAGCGCAGCGGCGACGCCTTCATCACTTCCAAGGTCAAGGCGCGCTTCATCGATGCCAGCCAGTTCTCGGCCAACCACGTCAAGGTGGTCACCGAAAACAGCGTCGTCTACCTGCTGGGCCTGGTGACGCAGCGCGAGGCCAGCGCCGCCGTCGAGATCGCCCGCACCACCGCCGGCGTGCACAAGGTCGTGCGCGTCTTCGAGATCATCAGCGACGCCGAGGCCAAGCGCCTCGATCCGACGCCCGCGCCGCCAGCCAAGCCCGCCGCACAATAAATCTTGAGCCAGGCGGCGCTGCGTTGATATTCGAGAACAAACTCTGCGCACCGGCCGAACTGGCCGGGCGCATTCTGCTCCTGCCGCGCCCGCTGGTCTTTACCAATGGCTGTTTCGACATCCTGCATCGCGGGCATGTCACCTATCTGGCGCAGGCCAGGGCGCTGGGCGCCAGCCTGATCGTCGCCGCCAACTCGGACGCTTCGGTGCGGCGGCTGGGCAAGGGCGCCGACCGGCCGGTGAATGTGCTCGAAGACCGCATGGCCGTGCTGGCCGCGCTGGAGTGCGTGTCGCTGGTCACCTGGTTCGACGAGGACACGCCGCTCGCGCGCATTCTCGACTGCCGCCCCGACATCCTCGTCAAGGGCGGCGACTGGCCGGTGGACAAAATCGTCGGCGCTGCCGAGGTGGCCGGCTGGGGCGGCCAGGTGCATTCCATCCCCTTCATCCACGCCCGTTCGACCACCGCCCTGCTGGAAAAAATCAGGCGGCTGTAGTCGTGCGCTTTTCGATGGTGGCGCGCACCAGGCCGATGTGTACCCGCAGGGTGTAGAGCATGTCGCTAAATGCAAGTGGCATTGTCAGGTGATTGACGTCGCCTTCGATGGCATCGACGCGCCGCAGCCACTCTGCGCGGCTATGTTTCGCCGGGTCGGCATCGACTTCCGCCTCGATGAACTTGAGTTCGCCATAGCGGCGGTAAATGCGATTTTTGATTCGCCAGTTGTACAGCCCCGGCGCGAAACGCATCACCGGAATCAGCACGGCGAAGAGCGGGATCAGCAACACCACCATGCGGTCGATCAGCGTCGCCGCCCAGAACGGCAGATAGCGCTGCAACCAGGGTTTGCCCGACTTGTAATAACGCGCGGCCTCTGGCGCCAGGGGAAAATCCGCGCTGGCTGCGTGGGGAAATTCACCCGGCCGCTGAAATATCCCCGGCCCGTCGTGCGCTTCGCTCAGCGCCTGCATCAGCAGGCCGATCAGCGCGGGGTGCGTATCCTCGCGCACCACCAGCGTTGCCGTGGTGGCAACCAGCCGGACATCGCGCGGCGGTAAGTCGGTTGCAATGCTGATCGCCCCGCGCGGCAGCACCAGGCTGGACAGATAGGGAAAGTGCCGCGCGTAGGCATCGGCATGGGCCAGGCTCATCAGCTTGACGCCGGGCGTGTGCAGCAGCGTCCATACCGCCGCCGATTGCGGCGGGCCGACCAGGAAAGCCGCATCGATCTTGTGTGCCGCAAAGGCCCGCGCCAGACCCAGGCCGCCCTGGTCGAGCAGCCTGGTGTTGCCGACGTCGATCTGGCTGGCATACAGGAGATCCTGGGCGAGGTGGCGCGTGCCGCTGCCGACCGCGCCGATGGCAATGCGCCGGCCCTTGAGCTGGGCGATCTGGTTCAGATCGCCATTGCCTTCGGCCAATTCCTCCCGATAGAAAATCCACAGCGGTTCGTTGTACAGGCTGCCCAGCGAGACGAGCGCGTCGTCCTGCTGCACACGCGCCGTGCCGCCCTGGACAAAGGCGGCATCGACAGCCAGATCGGGATTGCGTAGCCATTCCAGGTTTTCCGTCGAGCCCGCCGAGGGCTGCTCGATGACGCGGACGCCGTGACGCCCCAGCACTTCCTTGTAGGCCGCGCCGAAGCTCTGATAGGCGCCCCCCGCGCCGCCGGTCGCCAGAATCAGCGTGTCCGGCGGGGCCGGCTGGATGAAGCGCGAGGCCAGCCAGAACCCCACCAACACCAGGAGCAGCAAGGGCAGGCCGACGATCAGCAGATCGCGCGGAGAGTACTCGCGCAGCCGACGCCGATTCAACTTCATTTCAGAAAGGAATGTCGTCCTCGACATCGCCAAAGCTGCCACCGCCGGCGGCGGGTGCGTTCTGCGCGGCGGGGCGCGCCGCCGGACGGCCGCCGCCACCCTCGCGCGGCGGTCCATCGTCTGACGGGCCGGCCTGGCCCATGCCCTCGCGTTTGCCGAGCATCTTCATCTCGTCGGCGATGATCTCGGTGGTGTAGCGATCATTGCCCTCCTTGTCCTGCCATTTGCGCGTTTTCAGCGCGCCTTCGATGTAGACCTGCGAGCCCTTTTTCAGATACTGGCCGGAAATTTCGGCCAGCCGACGGAAGAACGCCACGCGATGCCACTCGGTGGCTTCCTTCTGTTCGCCGGAAGTCTTGTCCTTCCAGGTTTCCGAGGTGGCGAGGGTAATGTTGCACACCGCGTCACCATTCGGCATATACCGCATCTCGGGGTCTTTCCCCAGATGGCCCACCAGAATCACTTTGTTGACCGAAGCCATGTCGCTTTCCCCTTTTCCCTAGGTTGAAACTTTTGCCGGTGGCGGCGTCACGCGCACCGCCAGTCCCAGCCAGATAATGCCGGCCGCCGCGCACACGCCATGCACGGCGGTCGGGCCATAACTCTTGACCAGCCAGCCGCCCAGCACAGCGCCGCAAAACAGGCCGAGCGATTGCGTCGTATTGTAAATCCCCAGCGCCGCGCCTTTTGCTGCCGGTGGCGCCAAACGCGAAATCAGCGAAGGCAGCAGGGCTTCGAGGATATTGAAGGCCACAAAAAACAGCAACAGCCACAGGCCGATACCCCACAGGCCCCAGTAGTCCCCGGCGAACCAGGCGAAACCGGCCTGCACCAAAACCAGCAGCGCGACCGCACCGGCGTAGATCGGCCGCAGTTTGCCGTGGCGCTCGGCGGCGATGATGGCCGGCACCATGAGCGCCAGCGACAGCAACACCGCCGGCAGATAGATTTTCCAGTGTTGCGCGCCCGGCAGGCCGCCGCTCCCGATCAACGCGGCCGGCACGACCATCCAGAGCGCCATCTGCATCAGGTGCAGCGCGAAGACGCCGAAATTGAGTCGGGCCAGTTGAGGGTCGAATAGCACAGCGGCGAAGGATCCCCGAGTCTGCGTGTTAAAAGTCGGCGCTGGTGGAACGGCGACAAAAAGAAGAATGATTGCTCCCAGCGCCAGGCAGCCGATCAGCACGAATAGTCCGGACAGTCCGATGGCTGCTGCCAGCGGCGGCGCGATCACCAGCGACAGCGCGAATACCAGGCCGATCGACGCCCCGATCATCGCCATCACCTTGGTGCGGTGCTGTTCGCGCGTCAGATCCGCCGCCAGCGCCGACACCGCCGCCGAAATCGCCCCGGCGCCCTGCAGCACGCGGCCGGCGATCATCCAGTAAATGTCCGGCGCCGCCGCCGCCATGAAGCTGCCGGCGGCAAACAACAACAGGCCGGCGACGATGACGGGCTTCCTGCCCCAGCGGTCGGAAGCCATGCCGAACGGAATCTGAAAGCATGCCTGCGTCAGGCCATAGGCGCCCAGTGCCAGGCCCACCAGCATGAGGTCATGGCCGCCCGGCAGTCCCGCCGCCAGCACGGAAAACACCGGCAGCACCAGAAACAGGCCGAGCATGCGCAGGCCGAAGATGGCGGCGAGTGCGCTGCCCGTGCGCCGTTCGGCGGGGCTCATGGAGTCGATGGTTGGAGAATGCGCGGGTGAAAGCACGGGGGGAATGTCTTTGTCACAACGGGGCGCGTATATTATCAGGTCGTCTTTTCACGCCATCCGCCCTGCCCCCCGCATGGACTTCATCAAGATTCGCGGCGCCCGCACGCACAATCTCAAGAACATCAACCTCGACCTGCCGCGCAACAAGCTGACGGTGATCACAGGCTTGTCAGGTTCCGGCAAGTCGTCGCTGGCTTTCGACACGCTCTACGCCGAGGGGCAGCGGCGCTATGTCGAGTCGCTGTCGGCCTATGCCCGGCAGTTTTTGCAGTTGATGGAAAAGCCGGATGTCGACCTGATCGAAGGGCTGTCGCCGGCCATTTCCATCGAGCAGAAGGCCACCAGCCACAACCCGCGCTCCACCGTCGGCACCGTCACCGAGATTCACGACTACCTGCGCCTGCTCTACGCCCGCGCCGGCACGCCGCATTGTCCCGAACATGGCGTGGCCCTCGAAGCGAAGAGCGTGGCGCAGATGGTCGACCATGTGCTGGCGCTGCCCGAGGACACCCGGCTGATGATCCTCGCGCCGGTGGTGGCCAACCGCAAGGGCGAGCAGCTCGACCTGTTCGCCGAGCTCAAGGCGCAGGGTTTCGTGCGCCTGCGCGTGGATGGCAAGGTGCATGACATTGACACACTGCCGAAGCTGACCAAAAGCCGCAAGCACTCGGTGGATGTCGTCATCGACCGGCTCAAGGTGCGGGCCGATCAACGTCAGCGGCTGGCCGAAAGTTTCGAGACCGCGCTGACCCACGCCGCGGGCCGCGCCAGCGCGGTCGAGATGGACAGCAATATTGAACACCTGTTTTCCGCGAAATTCGCCTGCCCGCAATGCGGCTACGCCTTGCAGGAACTCGAACCGCGCCTGTTCTCGTTCAACAACCCGCTGGGTGCCTGCCCGGAATGCGACGGTCTCGGCCAGATTCAGTTCTTCGATCCGGCGCGCGTGGTCGCCTATCCGCATCTGTCGCTGGCCGCCGGCGCCATCAAGGGCTGGGACAAACGCAACCAGTTCTATTTTCAGATGATCGAATCGCTGGCCACGCATTACGGCTTCGACACCGACACCGTGTTCGAGCAACTGCCGGAAGCCGTGCGCCAGGTCGTGTTGCACGGTTCGGGCCGCGAGCAGATTCGTTTCAAATATCTCAACGAGCGGGGCGCGCGCGCCGAGAAGCGTCACGGTTTCGAGGGCATCATCCCCAGTCTGAAGCGCAGGTACACGGAAACCGACAGCGTGATGGTGCGCGAGGAGCTTGCCAAATACCTCAACAACAAGCCCTGTCCCGAGTGCGGCGGCGCGCGATTGCGGCTTGAAGCACGTCATGTGCTGATTGGCGGGCGCACCATCACCGAAGTCAGCCACCTCTCGCTGATCGACTGCCGCGATTTTTTCAACCTTCTACAAATGACCGGCCAGAAAGCGCAGGTGGCGGAGAAGATCGTCAAGGAAATCACCGCGCGCGTCACCTTCCTGATTAACGTCGGCCTCGACTACCTGTCTTTGGACCGCTCCGCCGAAACTCTCTCGGGCGGCGAGGCGCAGCGCATCCGGCTGGCTTCCCAAATCGGCTCCGGGCTCACCGGCGTGATGTATGTACTCGACGAACCGAGTATCGGCCTGCATCAGCGCGACAACGCGCGGCTGCTGCAAACCCTGGCGCAGCTGCGCGACATCGGCAACACCGTCATCGTCGTCGAACACGACGAGGAAGCCATCGCCTCCGCCGATTATGTCGTCGACATGGGGCCCGGTGCCGGAGAGCATGGCGGGCACATCGTCGCCCAGGGCCTGCCGGCCGAAGTGGCGAAGCATCCGGATTCGCTGACCGGCGCCTATCTGTCGGGCCGCAAGAAAATCGCCCTGCCGGCACGGCGAACAAAGCCCGATCCGGCGCGCAGTCTCAAGATCCTTGGCGCCAGCGGCAACAACCTCAAAACGGTCGACCTCGACATCCCCGTCGGCCTGTTCACCTGTATCACCGGCGTCTCGGGCTCGGGCAAGAGCACGCTCATCAACGACACCCTCTACGCCGCCACCGCGCGCCATCTTTACGGCTCGGCGCTGGAACCGGCCGCGCACCAGGAAATCCGGGGCCTCGAATATTTCGACAAGGTCATCAACGTCGACCAGTCGCCGATCGGCCGCACGCCGCGCTCCAACCCCGCCACCTACACCGGGCTGCTGACGCCGATCCGCGAACTCTTTGCCGGCGTGCCGGAAGCCCGCGAGCGCGGCTATGGCCCCGGCCGCTTCAGCTTCAACGTCAAGGGCGGCCGCTGTGAGGCTTGTTCCGGCGACGGCATGATCAAGGTCGAGATGCACTTCCTGCCCGACATCTTCGTCCCCTGCGACGTCTGCCACGGCAAGCGCTACAACCGCGAGACGCTGGAAGTGCGCTACAAGGGCAAGACCATCTACGAAGTGTTGCAGATGACCGTCGAACAGGCGCATGAATTTTTCGCGGCCGTGCCCGTCGTCGCGAAGAAGCTGCAAACCCTGATTGATGTTGGTCTTACCTACATCCAGCTCGGACAAAGCGCCACCACGCTGTCAGGCGGCGAAGCCCAGCGCGTCAAGCTGGCGCTGGAACTCTCCAAGCGCGACACCGGCCGCACCCTCTACATCCTGGACGAGCCGACCACCGGCCTGCACTTTGCCGACATCGAGATGCTGCTCAAGGTGCTGCACCGCCTGCGCGACCACGGCAACACCGTCATCGTCATCGAGCACAATCTCGACGTCATCAAGACGGCGGACTGGCTCATCGACCTCGGCCCCGAAGGCGGCGACGGCGGCGGCCGCATCATTGCGGCGGGCACGCCCGAGTCCGTCGCCCTTGTTTCGGGCAGTTACACCGGGCGCTACCTCGCACCCCTCCTCGCAAAAGTCGGCGCTGGCGGGACGGCGCAATGATTCGCAGCTCTTTATTTCAAGGATATGAGCAATGAAAGTCCTCATCACCGGCGCCGCCGGCTTTATCGGCATGCATGTCGCCCAGATTCTGCTGGCCCGTGGCGACACGGTAGTCGGCATCGACAACCTCAACGACTACTACGACGTCAATCTCAAGAAGGCCCGGCTGGCGCGCCTTGCCAAGTATCCCGGCTTCAAGCACGTGCTGCTCGACATTGCCGACCGTCCCGGCATGGCGGCGCTGTTCGAAAAAGAAAAGCCCAATCGCGTCCTCAACCTCGCCGCCCAGGCGGGGGTGCGCTATTCGCTTGAAAACCCGCACGCCTACGTCGACAGCAACGTCGTCGGCTTTGTCAATGTGCTCGAAGGCTGCCGCCACAACGGCGTCGAGCATCTGGTCTACGCCAGCAGTTCCAGCGTCTATGGCGGCAACACCAAGATGCCGTTCTCCGAGCACGACAACATCGACCACCCGGTCAGCCTCTACGCCGCGACCAAGAAGGCCAACGAACTGATGGCCCACACCTACAGCCACCTGTTCAATCTGCCGACCACCGGCCTGCGCTACTTCACCGTCTATGGCCCCTGGGGCCGACCCGACATGGCTTTGTTTCTCTTCACCAAGGCCATGCTCGAAGACCGCCCGATCGACATCTTCAACCACGGCAAGATGCGCCGCGACTTCACCTACATCGACGACATTGCCGAAGGCACGGCGCGCGTCATCGACCGCCCGGCCGCGGCGAACCCATCCTTCATCGTCGATACGCCGGACCCGGCGACAAGCTGGGCGCCCTACCGCGTCTTCAACATCGGCAACCAGAATTCCGTCGAGCTGATGGACTACATCGCCGCGCTCGAAAAGGCGCTCGGCAAACCAGCGCAAAAGAACTTCCTGCCGATGCAGGCCGGCGACGTGACGGCCACCTCGGCCGATACCGCCGAACTCGCCGCCCATACCGGCTTCGCCCCGGCGATGCCGGTGGAAGAGGGCGTGCGGCGCTTCGTCGCGTGGTATCGCGACTACTTCAAGCTCTGAGCCAGCATGCTGCCGCGCCGGTTTACCGCATTTTCCACCATAGCTGCCCTGTTACTCCTGTGGTCCGGCCTCGTCCGGGCGGCGGACGCGCCCGCGCTGCTGCTGGCCGAGCGCTACCAAGGCGGCATCGACGTTTCACAATACTGGGTCAGCGAAAAACTCGATGGCGTGCGCGCCCACTGGGACGGCCGCCAACTGCGCTTTCGCAGCGGCAACATCATCCCGGCACCCGCCTGGTTCATCGCCGCCTTGCCGGCGCACCCGCTCGACGGCGAACTGTGGCTCGGCCGGGGCAGCTTTGATCGTCTGTCCGGCATCGTGCGCCGCAACACCCCGGACGATGCCGAGTGGCGCCAGGTGCGCTACCAGGTGTTCGAGCTGCCCGACGCCCCCGGCACCTTCAGCGAAAGAATGAAGCAACTGCAAGCACTTACTGTCGGCCGCGCGCACTGGCTGCAGCCGGTCGAGCAATTCCGCCTGGCCGATGCCAAAGCGCTGCAAAGAAAGCTCGACGAAGTCGTCAAGGGTGGCGGCGAAGGCCTCATGCTGCATCGGGCCGATGCTTATTACGAAACGGGCCGCTCCGCCGCCTTGCTCAAGGTCACGCCGTGGCTAGACGCCGAAGCGCGTGTCGTCGCCCATCTGCCCGGCAAGGGCAAATACGCCGGCATGCTCGGCGCCCTGCAGGTCCAAATGCCGGATGGTCGCCGCTTCGCGCTGGGCAGCGGATTTACCGACGCCGAGCGGCGCAACCCGCCTTTGCTTGGCACGCAGGTGACCTACCGTTATCGCGAACTCACCCGCCACGGCATTCCCCGCTTTGCCCGTTTCCTGCGCGTGCGCGAGCCGTTCTGACCGGGTGATTCCCCATGACCGGTTCGTTGGGATGACTTGCCGATGAAGCGTCTGTTTGATTTGATTCTGGGGCTGTGTGCGGCTGCTGTTATGGCGCTACCGATCCTGCTGGTGGCCATTCTGGTCCGCCTGACTTCGGCCGGCCCGGCGCTGTATTGGTCTGACCGGGGAAATTGGGGTCAGGTCTTGCAATACAACACGTTGAAGAATGTGCTATTGCAAGACCTGACCCCAACCGCGCGTGACCCCAACCGCGCGTGACCCCAACCGCGTGACCCCAACTGCGCAACTGTTTGACCCCAACTGCGTGTTCATTGTATAGGTTGTTGGTACCCGGTGCGAGCAAGGTCACGCCGTCTTGCCAGCGCCGACTTTTCTACGCTATCTGATCAATCTGCGCCGGGTCGAGGAAGCGTTCGGCGTAGGCGAGGTGCACGCCCCGGCTCAGGAATACTTCGAAGAGGTCGGGGTCGATGTGGCCGTTCTTGCTGAATTTTTTCATGATGTCGATGGCTTGCGACAGCTTCATGCCTGACTTGTAGGGCCGGTCCTTGGCGGTCAGTGCCTCGAAAATGTCCGCAATGCCCATCATGCGGGCCTGCAGCGACATCTGTTCGCGGGTCAGGCCGCGCGGATAGCCTTTGCCGTCCATGCGTTCGTGGTGGCCGCCGGCATATTCGGGCACATGTTGCAGATGTTTCGGCCATGGCAGCGCGTCGAGCATCTTGTTGGTGGCGACGATGTGGTGGTTGATGGTTTCGCGTTCCCTGGCGGTGAGGGTGCCGGAACGAATGGCGAGGTTTTCGATTTCCTCGGCGGACAGAAAGTCGGCGGCGACGCCCGCCGGGTTGCGCCACTGCCGGGTGGTGCCGATGTCCCGCACGCGCTGCTGATCGGCCGGACTCATGGCCTCGCTGCCGATGTTGGCGCGGCGCAGGAAAGCCCGTTCCGCGTCGAGCGCGCCGAGTTCATTCTCACACTCGGTCCGGCAGGCAGCTTCGGCGGCGCGATTTTCAACGCCGCGCAAATCAAGCTGCTTTTGCAAGGCGGCAATTTGCACGTCGCGCTTCGCCACTTCAAAGCGGGTATCGATGAGGTCGATGCGGTCGAACAGGGTTTGCAGCTTGGTGGCCTTGTCGACCACATGCACGGGCGTGGTCACCTTGCCGCAGTCGTGCAGCAGGCCGGCGATTTTCAGTTCGTAGAGGTCAATCTCGGACATCGTGAAATCGGCAAAGGGCCCGTCACATGTCGCATTGACCGCCTCGGCAATCATCATCGTCAGGGCCGGCACCCGCTGGCAATGACCGCCGGTGTAGGGCGATTTTTCGTCGATGGCGAGGTTGATGAGTTTGATGAATGATTCAAACAGCGCCTCCAGTTGGGAGATCAGCAGGCGGTTGGTCAGCGCGATGGCGGCCTGCGAGGCCAGCGATGCGGCCAGGCGCTCCTCGGCCAGCGAAAACGGCACGACGGCGCCGCTTGCCGGGTCGAGTGCATTGATCAGTTGCAAAACGCCGATGATTTCATGTTCGTGGTTCTTCATCGGCACGGTGAGGAAGGAGCACGAACGGTAACCGGTGCGCTCGTCGAACTGGCGCGTGCCGGAAAAATCAAAGCCGGCCGCGCTGTAGGCATCGGCGATGTTGACGGTGCTGCCGTTTTGCGCGGCAAAGACGGCGACCAGTGAATTATTGGGCGCGCCCGCGGCGTCGCGCAACGGCAGGTCGGGAAAATTGATCGGATTGCCGGACGTGCCGCCCAGACTGATGCCGAGGCTGTCGTTCCTGACGATCTCGAAACGCAGCGCACGGCCGTCGTCTGTCATGCGGTAGAGCGTGCCGCCGTCGGCATGGGTAATGGTTTTTGCCGCCAGCAAAATCTTTTCCAGCAGCCGGTCGCTGTCCCGCTCTTGGGACAGCGCGGCGCCGATTTCGTTGAGCTGTTCGAGTCGGCGGAACAGATCGTCGAGGGTATCGGTCACTTTATGCAGACCGCCCGCACCTGCTTCATGTCGGTCGCGCCCTGCAATACTTTTTCCATGCCGTCCTGCTTGAGAGTGCGCATGCCGTCTTCGAGCGCCTGGGCAACGAGCAGTGCGACGCGGGCATGTTCCTGGATCAATTTTTTTACCGCGTCGGTGCCGATCATCAGTTCGTGCAGGCCCATCCGGCCCTTGTAGCCCGAGCCGCCGCAGGTGTCGCAATCGCCGCTTTCCCTGGCACGGTGAAGCGTGAACTCCCCCTTGTCGTTGGCGTATTTTTTTATCCATTCCTGATACACCGCGTCAAAAGCCGCCTGGCCGTCGCGCTTGAAGGTTTCGGTGTGCGCCAGTTCCTCGCAATACTCGGCGAGTAAATGCCGCATTTCCTCGGGGCTGGCGGTGTAAGCCTCCTTGCATTTGCACAGCCGCTTGGTCAGGCGCTGCGCCAGAATGCCGAGCAGGGCATCCGAGAAGTTGAACGGGTCCATGCCCATGTCGAGCAGGCGCACGATCGATTCCGGCGCGCTGTTGGTGTGCAGGGTGGCGAAAACCAGGTGGCCGGTGAGCGAGGCCTCGATGCCGATGCCGGTGGTTTCGGCGTCGCGCATCTCGCCGACCATGATGATGTCCGGGTCGGCGCGCAGGAAAGCTTTCATGATGACGGGGAAATCGAGGCCGGCCTTCTTGTTGATCTGCACCTGGCGCAGGCCCTTCTGGGTGATTTCGACCGGGTCTTCGGCGGTCCAGATCTTGGTGTCGGGCGTGTTGAGAAATTTGAGCACCGAGTGCAGCGTCGTGGTCTTGCCGGAACCGGTCGGACCGCAGACAAAAAACAGGCCGTAAGGTTTGGAAACCGCTGCCTTGAGTCGTTCCAGGTTGTGTGGCAGCAGGCCGAGTTTTTCCATGGGAATCGGCTCGCCCGCAGCCAGAATCCGCATCACCACGTCCTCGACACTGCCGGCGGTGGGCAGGGTCGCCACCCGCAGTTCGATGTCGAGCGGGCCGAATTTCTTGAACTTGATCTTGCCGTCCTGCGGCCGGCGTTTCTCGGAAATGTCGAGGTCGCACATGATCTTGATGCGCGCGACGATGGCCTGGCGGAAGCTCGCGGGAATTTCAATGTATTTGGAGAGCGCGCCATCCTTGCGCAGCCGGATCAGCACCCGATCCTTGCCCATGCCCGGCTCGATATGGATATCCGAGGCGCCCTGCTGATAGGCATCAGTGATGACCTTGTTGACCAGCTTGACCAGCTCGTTGTCGGAGGCGGCCGAGACGTCATCGCCGCCGGCGTCGCTTTCGATCTCGCCTTCATCCATGGCCGACAACAGATCGCCGACACTGGTGTCGTCGGTGAAGCCGCCGCCGTAAAACTGGCCCACGGTCTGCCTGAATTCGCGAATCGTGGTCACCCGATAAACGATCTTGCCGCGGGAGAAAATGTTGTTCACCACGCGCGAGCTCTTGACCTGCTCGGGATCCAGGCAAACGATGGCGATGCCCTCGGCGGATTCCTCGACGGGCAACCAGAGGTTCTGCTCGACATATTCGCGGCGCAAATTCTTCATCAAATCGAGCGGCTTGATGCGCTCGGGCTTGTGCGGTTCATAGGGCACGCCGAAAAACTTCGCCAGCGCCGCGCCGATCGCCGCCGGTTTGACCTGGAATTCGGTGATCAGCACCTCTTCGACATCGAGGCCCTTCTTCCGCGCCGCGCTGGTGGCGCGTTCCATCTCGTGCGCGGAAACCACGGCATCCAGCACCAGGTGGTCATATTTGGTCTTGATCGTTTGCGCCGGTTTGCTGCGCTGGGCAAAGGCAATCGCCAGCGTTTCGCAGAGGCTCTTGACACCCTCCTCGGCCACCGCGGCAAACGGCACGCCGGCCTTGTTGTTGATGATTTGCACCACGCCCAGCAGGTCGCCGGTCCGGGCTTCGGTGATTGGGGCCACCAGCATTTGCTTGGTGCGATAACCCGTGCGGCGGTCCACCTCCTGCAAAAAGCGCAGGCTGGGATTGATGGCCATGAGTTCCGCTTCATCGTACACGTCGCGGATATTGATGGTTTTTTTGCTGAGCGCCACATAGCCGCCAATACTCTGGTCGGCAATCGGCAGTTTCAGGTCGCGGAAGGAGTTGAGTCCGGTCTTGACCTTGGAAACGATCGAGGTTTTGTCTTCGCTGAGCGCATAGACGGTCAGGCGGTCGGCATTGAACAGGGCGCAGACATCCTGCGACAGTTCCAGCATGATTTCATCGATGTTGGCGGTCGCATGGATCTTGTTGGTGACCGCCTGCAGGTTCTTGAAAAACGCCAGGCGCGAGCCGAGATCGCGCGCACTGGCTGGATCGCCGCTGCCCTGGCCGGAACCGGGATTCAATGCCGCATTCATGTCGGATTCATTTCCCCGGCGCGCAAGGCATTCAGTCCATCGGCCAGCAGGCTGGCGGTGAAGCCGCGTTGCGACAGCAGGAACGCCGCCGCCGAACTGCGCCGGCCGGTCTGGCAATACGCCACATATTCGCGGTCCGCGGGCAGGGTGGGCAGGGCATCGCGCAGTTCGTTCAATGGGATGTTGCGCGCCCCGGGGAGTCCGTCGTGCTGGTACTCGGCGGGAAAGCGTACATCCAGCCAGACGGCGCCCGCCGCCACGCGCCGCCGGGCTTCCTCCACCGGAATGCTTTGCAGCAGCGGTTCGCGCAACAGACGGACAAAGTCGGCGTTGGCCAGGCGCAGCAAGACGCCATCCGTTGCCATGGTGACCGTGGCATTGCGCGCGGTTTCGGCAATCAGGGCCTCTTCGCCAAAGGCGTCGCCGACATCGAGTTCCGCCAGCTCAACCCGCGTGCCCGCCACCTCGCGCGTCACCCGGGCCCGCCCGCGCTCGATGACATAGTAATAGTCGCCGGGGGTGTTCTGGCGTACCACGACCGCGCCGCGCTTGACCGGTTGCCGCTGGAAACTGGCCAGCAGGCTGTCGATGTGCGCCGTCGGCAAGCTGGCGAAGGCGCCCACCGTCAGTTGGCGCGCGTCGAAGATGCCCGGCAAGGCGCGCCAGTCGGTCGCGTCATCCGCGGCAGCCGCGGACGAGGCTGGTTTCACGGGCGCCGCCTGATGCCAGGTGACGAGAATATCCAGGACATTGGCGTCGAACCACAGGATCTCGACATCGGTGATCGCCCGCGCGCGCAGGGGATCCATGCCGCTGCGATTGAGGGGAAACAGCGCCTCGCCCCAGCCGCCGACCATGATTTTCATGCCGCCCGACGGGTAATCGAGCTTCATCTCGCCCTTGAGGAGGTACACCGTCTTGTTCCGCCAGGCGAAGTTCAAGGGCGCCGCGGCGGGCGCAAAGCATTCGACCTTGGCCAACCCGGCGAGTTGGCGCAAGCAATCTTCTCCCAGTCCGGCGAGGGGCGACAGGCGGGCCAATGCTTCGGGGAGTACGGGTAGTGTGGTCATAGTTCAAATCAGTAGTGTCCGGTTAAATCCCGAACAGATTCAGTTGGTTATCGATTGGTGGCGGAATGATTCTGTTGGTATCGGGCTGCAAGGCGCATGAAATCGAGGTTTTCTCAAAAACCGAGACCGACAATAT